>OUNM010382984.1_pt1 | contig 18002 bp, 11 predicted proteins | sample 1769961 | NCBI WGS metagenome assembly OUNM01 (sample SAMEA3914820, study PRJEB12502) | metagenome | biome: forest; material: soil | place: USA | collected 2012-03-12 | depth 0.3 m
AAGTACTACGTGCTTGAGATGTTCCCGTACCCTTCGGGCCGCATCCACATGGGGCATGTGCGGAACTACACCCAGGGCGACGTGATTGCCCGCTACAAGCGCGCCCGTGGTTTCAACGTCCTGCATCCGATGGGCTGGGACGCGTTCGGCCTGCCGGCGGAGAACGCGGCGATGGAGAAGAAGGTCCACCCCAAGGAATGGACCTACGCCAACATCGCCACCATGAAGGCGCAGCTGAAGTCGATGGGCCTGTCGCTCGACTGGAGCCGCGAGCTCGCGACCTGCGATCCAAGCTACTACCGCCACGAGCAGAAGATGTTCCTCGACTTCTGGAAGGCGGGCCTCGCCTATCGCAAGGAAGCCTGGGTGAATTGGGACCCGATCGACAACACCGTGCTGGCCAACGAGCAGGTGATCGAGGGCAAGGGCTGGCGCACCGGCGCGCCGGTCGAGCGCCGCAAGCTGACGCAGTGGAACCTCAAGATCACGACCTTCGCCGACGAGCTGCTGTCGCGCCTCGACACGCTCGATCGCTGGCCCGAGAAGGTGCGCCTGATGCAGGCCAACTGGATCGGCAAGAGCCGCGGCGCGCGCGTCTTCTGGGATCTGACCGATGCCTCGGGCGCGGATCGCGGGCGGCTTGAGATCTTCACCACGCGTCCCGACACGCTGTTCGGCGCGTCGTTCGCCGCGCTGTCGCCCGAGCATCCGATCACGGCCGGGTTCGCCAAGACCGATCCCGGCCTGCAGCGCTTCATCGCCGAATGCCGCAAGACCGGCACCGCCGCCGCCGAGATCGAGACCGCCGAGAAGCAGGGCTACAAGCTGCCGCTGCTGGCCAGGCATCCGCTGATGCCCGGCAAGACCCTGCCGGTGTACGCCGCCAACTTCGTGCTGATGGAATACGGCACCGGCGCGATCTTCGGCTGCCCCGGCCATGACGAGCGCGACCACGAGTTCGCCACCAAGTACGGCTTGCCGATCCTGCCGGTGGTGATGCCGAAGGACGCCGATCCGAAGAAGTTCAGCGTCGCCGACGCGCCGTTCGTCGAGGACGGCGTTATCGTGAATTCCGATTTCCTGAACGGGCTCGAGGTCGAGGACGCCAAGGCCCGCGTGATTGCGCGCCTCGAGGAGATGGGCGTCGGCAAGGGCACGACGCAGTACCGCCTGCGCGACTGGCTGGTGTCGCGCCAGCGCTACTGGGGCTGCCCGATCCCGGCGATCCATTGCGACAAGTGCGGCGTCGTGCCGGTGCCGGAGAAGGACCTGCCGGTACAGCTGCCCGACGATGTGACCTTCGACCGCCCGGGCAATCCGCTCGACCGCCATCCGACATGGAAGCACGTGGCCTGCCCGACCTGCGGCGGCCCGGCGCGGCGCGAGACCGACACGTTCGACACCTTCATCGATTCGAGCTGGTACTTCGACCGCTTCACCTCGCCGGGCCTGGCCACGGCGCCGTTCGACCGCGAGGAGAACGAATACTGGATGCCGGTCGACCAATATATCGGCGGCGTCGAGCACGCGATCCTGCACCTGCTCTACTCGCGCTTCTGGACGCGCGCGATGCGCGAAGTGCAGATGACCGGCCGCGACGAGCCGTTCGACGGGCTGTTCACCCAGGGCATGGTCTGCCACGAGACCTATCGCGCGAGCGACGGCACGTGGCTGCTGCCGGAAGAGATTGAGCGCACCGCCGGCGGCAACGTCGTGCGCGCCTCCGACAAGACTCCGGTCGAGGTCGGCCGATCGGAGAAGATGTCCAAGTCGAAGAAGAACGTCGTCGACCCGGACCAGATCATCCGCGACTACGGCGCCGACACCGCGCGCTGGTTCATGCTGTCCGACAGCCCGCCCGAGCGCGATCTCGAATGGACGGAGGCGGGCGTCGCCGGCGCCTGGCGCTTCCAGCAGCGTTTGCACCGCATCGCCAGCGAGGCGATGACCGGCATTCCAGCGGCGGACACGGCCAAGCCCGCGCAACTCACCGACGCCGCGACCGAACTGCGCCGCGCCGCGCACAAGACCGTCGCCGGTCTTTCGGCCGACATCGAGGCGTTCCATTTCAACAAGGCGGTGGCGCGGCTCTACGAACTCGCCAACACGATCGCAGCCTTCGAGGCGAGGGACGCCGGCGACAAGTGGGCGCTGCGCGAGGCGCTCGAGATCTTCGTGCGCCTGATCGGTCCGATGACGCCGCACCTGGCCGAGGAGCTGTGGCTCGGTCTGGGCCACACGACGCTGCTGGCCGATGCGGCCTGGCCGGTGGCCGATGCCGCGTTGCTGGTCGACGACACGGTGACCGTGGCGGTGCAGCTCAACGGCAAGCTGCGCGGCACGCTGCAGCTCGCCAAGGACGCCCCCAAGGACATGGCGGAAAAGGCAGCGCTCGCCTTGCCGGAACTGCTGCGCGGGCTCGAGGGCAAGGCGCCCAAGCGCGTGATCGTGGTGCCGAACCGGATCGTCAACGTCGTGGTCTAAAACCTTCTAGAATTCTAGAATTGAACGATTCCAAAGGCTTAAGGGAAATTTCGGGAGCATTCTAGAATTCTATAATTCGGTCCGGCAGGCTGAAGGAGTGTGGGAATGGCCATATCTCCATATGGCGATAGTCGCAATCAATGTCAAGGATCGGTTGCGATTATCGCCCCGCAGATAACGATACGAGAGCCGCCTCCAGCGCACGGCAGTAACCTGCGGGATTGAACAGCACGCCCGCCGTGCGGGCGCGCAGAAGCTGCTCGCGCGCCTCGACCAGGCGTTGTGGCGCGGCAACCAGCGCGCGAATGCGCCTGTCATAGTCGGCGAGATCACAAGCGACCAGCTCGGCCAAACCGGCGGCGTGCAGCAGGGCGCCCGCGACGCGCGAGATCGCCGTCGCGCCGCTGCAGGTAACCAGCGGCAGGCCGGCCCACAGCGCCTCGCAGGCCGTCGTATGCGCATTGTAGGGAAGCGCATCGACAAAAAGATCGGCGACGCGGAAACGCGCGAGATGATCGTCGTAGGACGGCGCGAACGGCGCGAACACCAACCGGTCTGCGACAATGCCATGACGCGCCGCCTCGGTCTGCAGGTTGACCTTCGCGGTCGCATTGGCTTCGCGCAGCCACAGCACGCTGCCGTCGATGTCGCGCAACAGACCCATCCAGATCGCGAACGTATCGGGCTGGATCTTGTAGTTGTGGTTGAAGCAGCAGAACACGAACCCCGTCTCGGGCAAGTCGAGCGACGCGCGCGACGGCGGCAGACCCGCGATCTGCGGCGGCGCGTAATAGCCCATCGTCGCCTCGGCCGGGCGACAGGGCTTCTCCCTGAAGAAGCGCTCCTGGTCGGACGGGACGACGTGAAGATCGGTCAGCATGTAGTCGACGTAGTCCGCGCCGACCGAGGCCGGGAAGCCGAAACTGATCTGCAGCGGCGCCGGCCGATGGCGCAGGATGCCGAGGCGCGAATCGGTCATGTAGGGCGCCACGATCACGAGGATGTCGATCTCGTGGTCGCGCACCCAGCGCGCGGCCTGTTCGTCGGTCCAGCTGCGGGCGTCGACGAAATGCTCGAACGCCGCCTCCATGCGGGTGCGCAATGGGCTCGCATCCTGGAGCCCGACCGAGATGCCGAAGGTCTCGAACCGCGTGCGGTCGTGATGCTCGATCAGGTCCGCCACCGTCTGCGCCTCGACGTTGGCGCCGAAGCCGCCCGACAGCCAGGCGATGCGCAGACGGTCATGGCCGTAGCGCTCGCCGCGCCACAGCGGCGTCGCGGCCGCGGGCTGATGGTCTGCGGAGAAGATCTCGGCGCAACGCAGCAGCAACTCGGGTGAGCGGCAATGGACCGCCATGTGCCACGGCGCGTCTTCCTTCCTGCCGCGGGCCACGCCATCCTCGATGCGCGCGCGCAGCGCGTCGTAATCGTGCCAGTCGCAGCATTGCAGACGGGCGTGCAGCAGACGGCCGCGCGCATAAGGCTGGTCCGGCGTGACTTCCAGCACGCGCTCCCAGGCGCGCGCCGCCTCGTCGAAGCGCTTCATCCCTTCCAGCAGGCCGGCGCGATTGTGCAACGCGTCGGCATGGCGGGGATCGAGCGCCAGCGCGCGGTCGTTGCTCGCCAGTGCCTCGGCCATGCGATCCAGCTTGGTGAGGGCGATGGCACGGCTCGACCAGGTATCGGCATGGTCGGGCCGCAACTGCAGCGCGCGATCGAAGCTCGCCAGCCCATCGGCTGCCCGGTTGAGCTGCTCGACCAGAAGCTTGCCGCGATTGGCCAACGCCTCGGCATAGTCCGGCCTCAGCTTCAGGGCCTGGTCGAAGCGCTCCAGCGCCTCGGCCGGACGGTCGAGCTTGCGCAACACCACGCCACAGTTGTTCAGCAGGCCCGGATGCGGTGGCGTGAGCTTGCGCACGGCCTCGTATCTGTCGAGTGCTTCGTCCAGCCGGCCGAGCCTTTCGAGCACCACGCCAAGATTGTTCAGCACACCGGGATGGCCCGGCACCAGGCGCAACGCTTCCTCGAATTTCGCCAATGCGGCCGGAAGCTTGCCGGACCCGATCAAGCCATTGCCCTGCTCGACCAGCCGCTTGGCCTTCTCCAGAGGGCTCATTGCAGCCGAACCAGATCTACGTGATCGGGCGGGAGGCCTTCGACGTAGCGCCGATAAATCTCCCGATAGCCCTTCTCCAGATGCCGCGTGAGGCGTGCGGTGTCGAAGAGCGGAGCAGTGTCCCTGTTCCGCAGCACCTTTTGCTTGAGATCGAGGAGCTTGCCGGGATCCGTGGCCAGCTCCAGCGCGAGACGCTCGTAATCCTGCGCCGAGGTCGTGACCAGTTCCGGCAGGCCGAGCGCATTCAGGACGCTTCCCGCCACCCGGGCGGCAAAGCTCCGCCCCGGCCTGGTGACCACGGGCAGGCCCGCCCAGAGCGCATCGGTTGCCGTCGTGTGTGCGTTGTAATTGAAAGTATCCAGCAGGAGATCGGCCAGCCGATGACGCGCGAGATGTTCCGCGAGCGGTGCGCGCTCGGCAAAGATCAGGCGCGCCGGATCGACGCCTCGATTGTGCGCCTCCTTGCGCAGGTTCTGCTCCGCCCATTGGTTGGTCTTGAGCAACCACAACACACTGCCCTCGACCTGGCGGAGCAGTCGCATCCAGATGTCGAATTCTGCCGGCGTGATCTTGTAGCTGTTGTTGAAGCAGCAGAAGACGGTCCCTTGCTCGGGCAGCCCTTCGTCGGACCGCGACACGGCCTGGTCCGAGATCTTCTTCGTGTTGTCGTTGGCCATGTAGCAGTCGGGAAGGAGGATGATCTTCTCGGCATAATGGCGCCGTTGTTCCTCCGGGATGAGGACGTTGTCGCCCACGATGTAGTCGATGAAGGGCGCCCCCATCGTGCCGGTGAATCCGACATAGCTGACCTGGAGCGGCGCCGCCCGGTGGGCAAAGATCGCCGGACGCGAGTCCCTGGTGAACCCCGCCAGGTCGACGGCTATGTCGATGCCGTCCCTGCGGGCGAGGGCCGCGATATCCTTGTCTGACAGATGCTGGACGTCCTGGAATGAATCCATCGCGGCTTTCAGGCGCGCGCGCATGGCATCGTTCACGTCGGGGCCGAACGAATAGGCATGTAGGCTGAAGCGGCTTCGGTCGTGCAGCTCGAAGAGCTGGACGACCAGTTGCATGACCGCGTGGTCGTAGAAGTCCGCCGAAAAATATCCGATCCGCAGCCGGTCGGGCGCCGCCGCTGGTCGGGGAATGGGAAGCGCCTTCACGCCGGCGAAATTGGCGCCCACGAAGCGCTCGGCTCTCGCCCGCTGACGCGCCGGATCGTCGTCGAGAGCGAGCATAGCAAAGGGCGATACGCATTCCCCGGAGATGCCCAGGGTCGCCAGCGTGTCCGCGTCGACGGCGCCGGCATCCCAATCGCAGGCCATCGCCAGCTGATGCAATTTCTGCGCGTGCGCCTCGGCGAAGGCGGGCCGCAGCGCAAGCGCCCGATCGTAGCTGGCCGCCGCCTCGACCGGGCGGCCGAGACGGGCCAGCGCGATGCCGCGGCCCGACCAGGTATCGGCATGGTCGGGACGGACCTGCAGCGCGCGGTCGTAGCTCGCCAGTCCGTCGGCCGGCCGGTCGAGCTGCTCGACCAGGAGATTGCCGCGGTTGGTGAGCACCTCGGCATAGTCGGGCTTCAGCGCCAGCGCAGCCTCGAACCGCTGCAGCGCCTCGGCAGGCCGGCCCAGCTTGCGCAGCACCACGCCACAGTTGTTGAGCAGCCCCGGATGCGGCGGCGTGAGCTTGCGCACGGTCTCGTACTTGTCGAGCGCCTCTTCCAGCCGGCCGAGCTTTTCCAGCACCACGCCGAGATTGTTCAGCACGCCGGGATGGCCGGGCAGCAGGCGCAAGGCCTCCTCGAATTTCGCTAATGCGGCCGTCAGCTTGCCGGCCCCGATCAAGCCATTGCCCTGCTCGACCAGCCGCTTGGCCTTTTCAATGGCGTTCATCGCGGCGGACTTTAGCCCTATATAGGGCGGGTGAAAATCGAACCCCGTCAGGCCGAGGCCTTTCTCAAGAAGCCGGATCCCAAGATCCGCGCCGTGGTGATCTACGGCAACGACGACGGCCTGATCGCCGAGCGCGCGACGCAGCTCGCCAAATCGGTGTGCGAGGACCTGAAGGACCCGTTCCGCGTGGTCGATATCGCGGGCGATGTCCTGAAGCACGATCCCGCGCGGCTTGCCGACGAATTCTCCGCCATGTCGCTGATGGGGGGTCGGCGGGTCGTGCGCGTGCGGCCGGCGGGCGAGGAGTCGGCCACGGCGCTCGAGAATCTGGTCGCCGCAACAGCGGGCGACGCCCTGATCGTGGTCGAAGGCGGCAATCTCACGCCGCGCTCGAGCCTGCGCACCCTGGCCGAGACCGAGCCTTGCTTGGCGGCGATGCCCTGCTACATGGATTCGGCCGAGGCGCTCGAAGGGCTGGTCGAGAGTTCGGCGCGGGCGCAGGGGCTGAACGTCGATGCCGATGCGCTCGACTGGATCGTCGAGCGGCTGGGCGGCGACCGCGGCCAGACCCGCAGCGAAATCGACAAGCTGCTGCTCTACAAGGCGGGCGACGACGCCAAGACCATCACCATGGCCGATGCCATGGCGGTGCTGGGCGACACCGCCTCGATCGGCATCGACGACGTAATCGCCGCCACCTTCGACGGCGAGCTGGTGGCGCTCGACCGGGCGCTCGACCGCGTGTTCGCCGAGGGCGGCAATCCGGTGCAGCTCGTGCGCTCGCTGCAGCGCCACGCCGACCAGCTTCATCTCGTGTCCGGCAACGCCGCGCGCGGCGGCAATCTCGAATCGGCGATGTTCAAGGCCCGCGGCCTGCCGCGCGGCGGCCCGGTCCGCCAGCGTTTCGAGCGCCACCTGCGCGCGTGGCCGTTGCCGCGGCTCGGCCTTGCCGTGTCGACGATCCTCGAGGCCGAGATCGACTGCAAGCGCACCGGCCTGCCCGACGAGGCGATTGCGCGACGGCTCTGTCTCCGGTTGGCCCAGGCCGCCCGCCAGTCCCGCGCCCGCCGTTAGCGCTTTCGCCGACGCAAAGCGCTAGACGTCGAAGGACCGAGGCGCCTCGCCGCGAAGCAGCCGTTCGTACATCGTCGTGTAGGCGCTCTCGATGTTTCGCGTGAAGCGATCGGTGTCGAACAGCGGCGCGGTCAGGCGGTCGGCCTCGAGACGGCTCTTCAACGCTGCGAGCGCCTGCGGTTCGCGCGCCAGCTTGAGCGCCAGGGCCTCGTAGTCGGCGAGCGTATCGGTCGCCAGCTCGGGCAAGCCGACGGCGGCCAGCAGGCTTGAAGCCACGCGCGACACGAACGTCTCGCCGCGCAAGGTGACCAGCGGCAGGCCGGTCCAGAGCGCGTCGCTCGCCGTCGTGTGGGCGTTGAACGGAAACGTATCGAGGAACAGATCGGCGAGGGGGTGGCGTGCCAGATGCACGTCGAGCGGAACGCGCGACGCGAAGACGAGGCGCGACGCCGCGATGCCGCGCGCCTCGGCCTCGCGCCTGAGATTGGCCGCTGCCGCGGCGTTGTCCTGCAGCAGCCACAGCACGCTGCCCTCGACGGTGCGCAGCAGCCTCATCCAGACGTCGAACAGCGCCGGCCGGATCTTGAAGTTGTTGTTGAACGAACAGAAGACGAAGCCCTGCTCCGGCAAGCCCGCCTCCGCGCGCGACGGCGTCCGCTCGGCGACGCGCCGGCGGCGGTCGTTGACCTGGTAGCTGTCGGGCAGCCGCACGATCTGCTCGCTGTAGGCCGCCTCGTGCGCGGGCGGCACGATGTGCCGGTCGGCGATCAGATAGTCGATGAACGATGCGCCCATCGTGCCGGGATGGCCGAGATAGGAGACCTGGAGCGGCGCGCCGCGATGGGCGAAGATGCCGGCACGGTTGAAGGCGGTATAGCCCTTGAGGTCGACGGCGATATCGATGCCGCTGTCGTGCATCAGCCCGGCCACCGCGCGATCGGTCATCGTTCGTGCGTCGGCGAACGTGTCGAACGCCTTCACCAGGCGCGCGCGCATCGGGCTTGCATCGTCGGGGCCGCAAGAGATCGCCGTGACCTCGAAGCGGCCGCGGTCGTGGCGCTCGAACAGCTCCGCCGTCAGATAGGCCGTCGCATGTTCGTGGAAATCCGCCGACAGGTAGGCGATGCGGATACGGTCGCGCCTGGCCGGGGGCCCGGCGACCAGGGGCGCCCCGCCGACGGGGTACTCGGCTTCGGCGAAGAGCCTCGCGCAAGCGAGCTGTGCCTTTGGTGAAAGAGCGTGTGCGAAGAACGACACCGGCGCGTCGGCGCGTTCGCCGCGTTCGACGGCCGCCACGATGGCGGCCGACGCCGCGTCGTAATTCGACCAGTCGCAGCTGTCGAGCCGCGAGGCCAGCAATAGACCGGGGACGTAGGGCAGTTGCGGCGCCAGCACGAGCAGGCGGGCGAAGCACTCGGCCGCCTCGTCGAAACGCTTGAGGTCGCGCAAGGCACGACCGCGATTGTTCAGGGCGTCGGCATAATCAGGCGCGATCTGCAGCGCGCGATCGTACGCGGCAAGCGCATCGTCGTGGCGGCCGAGCGCGCGCAAGGTGTTGCCGCGATTGTTGTGCGCCAGCACGAAGTCGGGCTGCCAGCGCAAGGCGCGATCGTAGTCGGCCAGCGCTTCGGCCGGCCGATTGAGCGCCAGCAGCGCGTTCCCACGGTTGTTGAGGAACGCCGGCGTGTCGGGCTTCAGCGCGAGCGCCTGCTGCAGGCTGGCCAGCGCCTCGTCGGGACGCCTCAGCCCGAGCAGGGCGAGACCCAGGTTGGAGTGCGCGTCGGCGACGTTCGGATTGGCCGCCAGTGCGCGGCCGATCCAGTTCACGGAGGATGCGAACGCGCCGCGTTGATAGTGGATCAGGCCGGTGAGATGGAGCGCGCCGAAATGCGCCGGCTGGGCCGCAAGCACCGCGCGATAAAGGGCTTCGGCGTCGTCCAGCCGGCCCTGCTGATGCAGGGCCAGTCCTTGCTGGAAGAGGGCGGTCGGGTCGGCAGCGATCATGGGGCCGGAAACTAGCCCAAAATCGCCCCGTATCCGAACCTCAGCTGTCCGAACGTCAGCCGTTGCCCTTGCCCGCGCCGCCGCCCGTGAGCGGGATCGCCGCCTGCTCGGTCAGGATCAGGAAGGTGAAGCTCTCCTCGATATAGAGCCGCACCCGCTCGGTGGTGTGCTCGAGATAGCCGATCGAGAAATCCTGCCCGACCGTCAGCTCGAAATCGCCCCCGCGCAGGGAGATCACGAGGCCGCCGTCGATGCCGGGCGCCCAGACTATCTCGCCGTCGATCAGGCGCTGCACGTGGCTGATGATCGGGTAACCGCCGTCGGTCCGCGCGGCGAGATCCTTGTAGAGCTGCTCGTTCAGCACCACCGAGAACGGCCCCTCGATGCCCTCGTCGCGCAGCTTCATGAGCGCCGACGACACGGCCAGGGGATAGTCGGTATGGCTGGCGCCGAGCGGCACGCCGACACTCTTGCGCGCCTCGCAGATGCCGGCGATCTGCGCGGCCTTGTAGCCGTGGAAGATCGCGCGGTCTTCGGCGATGGCTATCTCGCGCGCCGCCGCCGTCACCGAATCGAGATCGGGATCGCGCGCGCCGCGGTCGATCGCATCGAGTTCCGCACGGCTCACGTCGAACGGGATGCGCAGCTCGACCAGCGGCTGGATGCGGCGCAGGCGCGCCTGGACATTCCTGGCGTTGGGCGGCGATTCGACCGGATCGGCGCGGCCGAGCTCGACATCGGAGGCGCCCCAGCCCAGCGGGCCCTTGAAATCGACGACGCGGCGCGCGGCGAGCAGTGCACGCAGAGTGCGCTTGGCTTCCTTCTCGATCTCGGCCCAGCCGGCGGGCGTGATCGGCGCGCGCTTGCGAAAAAGATGGTTCATTTGTCCTGACCTCCGGTCTTGCGCAGGCTGCCGATGCCAAGGCTGCCATCCTTCGACGGTGCCTCCGCTTCATCGTCCTCGCCACCCGCGCCCGTGGCTTCGGCTTCGACCGCCGTGACTGCTTCCTCGGTGAACAGGTAGGTCTTGAGATGCTCGTGCATTTTCGGATCGTTGCGGCGGATCCATTCGAGCGCCATCGCCGCGTGTTCCTTTTCCTCGTCGCGATTGTGCTCGAGGATCGCGCGCAGCTCGGGATTCCTGGTGGCCTTGGCGCGCTGGTTGTACCAGTCGATCGCTTCGAGCTCTTCCATCAGCGACACGATCGCCCGGTGACTGTCGATCACATCGGCGCCGAGTGTCTCGGCATCTTCATGAAGTGTTTCGCTAGACATTCGTCCAACCTCCCGCACGCGGACGAACGCTAAAGTCCGGCCGTTTCACCGGTTAAACGTCGCGAGGTGGAGTGAGTTCCCGAGGCCGCGGGCGGATTCGGATCAGTCTTCCGGCGGCACGAACATATAGCCCGCCCCACGCACGGTGCGGATAGATGTGGGGTGCGCAGGGTCCGACTCGATTTTTCGCCGCAGGCGCAGGATGCGGATGTCGATGGCCCGGTCGAAGGCTTCCATCTCGCGATGGCTGGTCGTCTCGAGCAGCCAGTCGCGGCTGAGCGGGCGGTTGGGATTCTCGGCGAAGATCTTCAGCAGCTCGAACTCGCCGGCGCGCAGCGGCACTTCCTCGCCGCTGAGCGCGGTCATGCGCCGTGCCTCCAGATCGAGCAGGCACTTGCCGACCCGCACCCGCTCGCCGGGGGTCGCCGCACTGGCCCCGCCGGCGCGGCGCAGCACGGCCTTCATGCGGGCCAGCAGCGCACGTGGCTCGTAGGGCTTGGCGATGTAGTCGTCGGCGCCGGTTTCGAGGCCGACCACCTGGTCGACCGTGTCGCCGCTGGCGGTCAGCATGATGATGCCCATCTTGCGGCTGCGTTCGCGCAGGAAACGGGCGAGCGAGAAGCCGTCGTCGCCGCCGGGCAGGCGCAAATCGAGCAGGACCAGCGCCGGCGGGTCCTTTTCGACCAGTTTGCGCAGGGCGGCCCCCGAGTCGACGCCGGAGGCGCGATAGCCGTTCTCGTCCAAGAAATCGGTCAGCGTTTCGCGCTGAAACTGCTCGTCCTCGACGACAATGACGTGCGGGCGGGTGTCTTTGGGGCGAACGGCCATTGGGGCGGCATCCTGACGCCCGGACCCCGCAACCTCAAGGTCGGTCCAAAAAATGACAGCGGCGCCGGAGAGGGGCGCCGCTGTTAGGCCGGTGATGGGAGTCCCGGCCATCTCTCGCCGGGGTGTGCGTCCGGCGAAGGATTTTGGAAGAAGAGCTTAGTGGCCGGCCCCCAGGGCACCGGCGAGCGGGGTCTGACCGCGGATCGCGGCCAGCAGCACCTCACGGGCCTGGTCCTGCGGGACCGGGGCAAGCTGGTGCTCGGTCGAAACCGGGGCGGTGATGGTTTGCGCCGTCTGGGCATTCTGCTCGGCGTCGCTCGCGGGGGCGGCATAGACGCGGCTGCAGATCATCGTGGCGACAATGCCGGAGGTGATGAGAACGAGGGCTTCCTTGACCATCGGGCGATAGAGGATCGGCAGCATCGGTAGCTCCTGGTTCTCATGGGCGTGTGCCGCCGTGTTTCGTTGAGGAGAAACTATGCGGCCCTGGTTTCCTGCGAATTGCAGAAGGACACGCTTTGGTTTCGTGGGTTACGCGGCCCAGTAGCGCTCGCGTAACCCCCGCGTAACTGACGAAACATCTTCGCCGCGCCGCGTTACCAGCGGGAAACAAGACAGGACGACGATGGCGACCATGATCGAGAATCCCTCATGATCGAGAATCAAAGAGTCGAGCGCGTCCTCACCGACCGCCTGATGACCGGCAACTTCACCTTGCGCGTCCTGGCGCTCAGCCTGTGGGCGGTCTTCGCGATCATCTACTGGGGCGTGGCACCGTGGTGGATGATCGCCGCGCCCTGCGCCCTGCATGTTGCGGCCATGTCGGGTTTCATCCTGCAAGCGCGCGCCTATCGCGCGAACCCGCTGGCGCGGCCGGTTGGAATCTGGCGGCGCAACTACATCGTCTACGCGAGCCTCACCGGCATCTCCTACGGCGCGGGCGGCGCGATGCTCGTGATGCTGCCGGCCCCCGAGGCGCGGCTGGTGATCACCATGGCCCTCCTGCTGTGCGCGGCGCTGGCGCCCGGCCGCCTCTATGAGCCGCGCTCCTACATCGCCTTCGCCGGCTTCTCGCTTGCCATCCTGGCGATCGGCCTCCTGCTGTCGGGCGACACGCTGTCGTGGGCGCTGGCGTTCGGTACCGTCCTCTACCTTGTCGCGCTGATCCTGCAGAACCGCCCGCAATATCTCGCGCAGCGCGAGCAGGTGACACTCACCATCGCCAACGAGGATCTCGCCAAGCGCCATGAGGAGGCCGAGGCCGACGCGCGGCTGGCGCGCGACACGCTGAAGGAGGCGATCGAGAACCTGCCGCACTCGGTGGTGCTGTGGAATGCCGACGACAAGCTGGTGCTGTGCAACCTCAACTACTCCAGCTTCCTGCCCGATCTGCCGGAAGCCACGACGCCGGGCGCCGCCTTCGCCGACGTGGTGCGCGCGATCGCCTACCGCGCACCGGAAGCCATGCAGCCCAACGGCGACAAGGAAGCCTTCATCGCCGGGACGACGCACGTCTATCGCAACGGCGGCATGGCGGAATATTCCGTCGGCCACGGTCGCTGGCTGCGCGGCCAGGCGCGCCGCACCGGCAGCGGCGGCACCGTCACCACGATCATCGACATCACCGAGCTGAAGCGCCGCGAGAAGGAGGCGACCGATTCGCGCGCGGTGCTGCAGTCGGTATTCGACAACATGAGCGACGGCGTCCTGCTCTACGACGCCGACGGCAGCTGGGTTTACCAGAATCCGGCGATGGCGCGCATTCACGAGATGTCGGACGAGCTGTTGAAGACCCTGCCGACCTTCACCGACATCGTGCGCTATCGCGCGCTGCGCGGCGACTACGGCCCGCCCGAGGACCTGCCGGGCGGGCTCGAGGGCTGGATCGCCAGCCGCGCCAGCCGCTTCAACCTGGCGGACCAGCCGCCGGAGCGGCGGCGCGCCGTGTCGGGCCGCACCGTCGAGGTGACCTACCGGCGCCTCAGCGACGGCCGCGTGCTCACCATCCATCGCGACATCACCGACATCGTCGAGCAGGAGGAACGGCTGAAGGCGGCCCGCGCCGAATCGGAGAATACGCGCGCCACGTTGCAGACCGTGCTCGACAACATGATCGACGGCGTGATGCTGTTCGACCCGGATTTCCGTTGGCGCTTCCTCAATCGCCAGCTCGCGGAGTTCCAGCGCCTGACACCCGAGGTCGCCTTTCCCGGCGCCTCTGGCCGCGACATCCTGCGCTTCCAGGCCAGGCGCGGCGATTTCGGCCCCGTGCACGGCGAAGAAGCCGTCGAGGCGATGGTCGAGGAGCGCGCCAGGCTCATGCTGACGCCGGGCGGCACGCGCTACGAGCGCCGCACCGCCTCGGGCCGCATCATCGAGTTCAATTTCAAGCCGCTGCCCGACGGCGGCACGCTCGCGATCTATCGCGACATCACCGAACTGAAGGACCAGCAGGCGGTGGCCGAACAGGCGCGCGCCAAGGCCGAGGCGGCGCAGACCCTGCTCGACGACGCGCTCGGCAGCCTGACCAGCGGCGTGGCGATCTGGGGCCCGGACGAGCGGCTGATCCAGTGCAACGACGCCTATCGCGAGGTGAACCGGAACATCCCGGACATCGTGACGCCGGGCACGACGATCCCCGTGGCGGCGCGGGCAGCGATGCGTGCCCAGTACGAGCTGGTCGGCCTGCCGGTGCCGGAGGAAGAGGTCGCGCGTCTGACCGAGGCGGTGATCAAGCAGCATCGTCTGGGCCAGGGCGCGATGGAATTCCCGTTCGGGCCGCAGTCCTGGACGCGGCTCACGGCCGCGCGCACCAAGTCGGGCGGCTGCGTGTCGCTGTTCAGCGATATCACCGAGCTGCGCCACCGCCAGCGCGACCTGCGCAAGGAGCGCGACGCCGCACAAACCGCGCGCGACGAGGCGGAGGCGGCCAACCAGGCCAAGTCAACCTTCCTCGCCACCATGAGCCACGAGATCCGCACGCCGATGAACGGCGTCGTCGGCACCGCCGAGTTGCTCGAACGCGAGCCGTTGAACGAACGCCAGAAGCGCCTGGTCGGCACGGTGCGCAGTTCCGCCGCTGCGCTGCTGCGCATCATCGACGACGTGCTCGACTTCTCGAAGATCGAGGCCGGCCGCATGGAGCTCGAGGAGGCCCCGTTCTCGCTGCGCGCGCTGATCGAGGGCACAACGGAAACGCTCTCGGTCCAGGTCGAGAAGAAGGGCCTGGCGATCGACGCCTTCGTCGAACCGAATACCCCCGACGCCCTGCTGGCCGATTCGACCCGCATCCGGCAGATCCTGTTCAACCTGATCGGCAACGCCACCAAGTTCACCGATCGCGGCACCATTACCGTGCGTGCCCGCGCACTGGCGGCCGACCCCGAACAGGTCACCCTGGGCCTCACCATCACCGACACCGGCATCGGCATGGACGCAACCCAGCAGGCCAGACTCTTCCAGCCGTTCTCGCAGGCCGACAGTTCGACGACGCGGCGCTACGGCGGCACCGGCCTCGGCCTATCGATCGTGCGGCGCCTCGCTGAACTGATGGACGGCACCGTTGCCGTCGATAGCGCGCTGGGGAAGGGCTCGACCTTCACGGTGACCCTGAAGCTGAAGCGCGCCACCGAAGAGAGTTTCGCCGCACCCGCGGCGGTCGAGCCGCTGCCGTTGCAGACGGCCGGCCGGCGCGTGCTGGCGGTCGACGACTACGACGTGAATCTCGAGGTGCTGGCGGGCCAGTTCGAGATCCTGGGCGTGACGCTCGACACCGCGATCAACGGCATCGAGGCGCTGAACCTGTGGCGCGAGAGGCCCTACGCGCTGGTGCTGAGCGACATCCACATGCCCGACATGGATGGCTTCGAGCTGACGCGCCAGATCCGCGCCGAGGAAGTGCTGCGCGGCGACCGCCCGCGCACGCCGATCGTGGCGCTGACCGCCAACGCGCTGAAGGGCGAGTCCGAACGCTGCCTGACGGCGGGCATGGACGACTATCTCACCAAGCCGCTCACGCTCGACCGCCTGCGTGAGGCCGTGGCGCGCTGGACGACTCCGGCAGCTCCTCTAGTTGCTGCCGCCGCGCCGGTCCCGAGCGGCGCCGCCGTCGACCGCTCGGTCGTGGCGCAGATGTTCGGCGACAATCCCGCGACCATCGCCCGGATCCTCACGCGCTTCCGCGACGCCGCGTCCAGGCTGATGGCCGAGATCGAAGCGGCCACGGCAGATCCCAAGCAACTGGGCGAGCTCGCCCACAAGCTGAAGGGCGCGGCGCGCGCCGCTGGCGCCGTCCGTCTCGGCGACCTGTCGGCGGCTCTGGAGAAGTCCGGCCGCGCCTCGGACGTCGCCCCCCTCAGGACGGAGTGGCGGAGGGTGGCGGGGGAGCTCCCGTAAGGCGCCAAATGTCTCAGCTTGCTGAGACTGCTTCGATGCCCATGACATAAGGGTTTTGGGCGATTTGTCTCAGAATCTCACCACCCCCTCCGCGCAAGATTATTAGCCTGAAATTCGCCCAAACAGCCGGCGCAGCAGAACCATCAGCCCCAGGGCAAACGAGACGAAGGCGATGCTGCTGGCCAGGAACAGGCCGAGCGCGCTGTCGCCCATTTCCAGCGCCAGCCAGCCACCGGCGACCGCGATGGTGATACGGGCGAGCGCCAGCAGGAAGGGTCCGGTCACGCTGCCGAGGCCGACGGTGGCGAAGTAGGCCGCGAGAGCGGCACCCGTGAAGGGAAACACCAGCGCCTGACACTGAAGGTAGAGCGTGCCCAGAGCGCGCACTTCGGGATCCTTCGAGAACAGCGCCATCCAGTGGCCGCCCATCAACCCGACCGCCGTGAACACCAGACCGATGGCCGAGGCCACCGCCACGCCCGTCCACGCCGCACGGCGGGCACGTTCGTAGTCGCGCGCGCCGACCGCCGTCGCCACCATGGTGATGACGGCGGAGCCAAAGGCGAAGGTGATCGGATATTGCAGCAGCTCCAGCCGCACCGCTGCGCCATAGCCTGCGACCGCGGTGCTGCCGAGCCGGGCGACCAGGCCTGCGACGAAGAAGGTCGTGATCTGGAAGAGCAGCGCGCTCATCGCCGACAGGCCGCCGACCTTCAGGATCGCCACGGCTTCGTCGCGCTTCAGGCGCACCGAGGCACGCCGCAGCCGGACCAGCGCCTGGCGCGATCCGAGATGAATCAGCAGCACTAAAGTGCCGACCGCATAGGCCGAAAGAGCCGCCAACGCCGCGCCGACGATGCCGAGCTGTGGGAAGGGACCCCAGCCGACGATCAGGGCCGGTGACAGCGCGAGATGAAACGCCTCGCCGATGGCGATCGCGAAGGCCGGCACCACCATGTTGCCCGCGCCGCGCGAGACATTGGCCAGGATGTTCATGCTCCAGACGAAGAGCGAACCGCCGAACATCACGCCGCCGTAGAGGATCGCCATTTTTAGCGCGTCGCCCTTCAGCCCCATCGCGGCGTAGAGCATCGGCCCGTCGACCAGCAGCAGGGTGGTCGTGATGAGCGCGCCGAGCAGCGCGATGGCGGCACCGACTCCTGCAACCGACTGCGCGCGGTCGTGATCGCCCGCGCCGAGCGCGCGGCCGATCGCCGACGACACGCCCGAGCCGATGCCCGACGCGGTTGCGGTCTGCAGCACGAGGAACAGCGGGAACACGACGGCGACGCCCGCCAGCGCGTCGCTGCCGAGCCATGACACGAAGATCGCGTCGGCCGTCAGGAAGGTGATGCGGGCCGCCGCCTCGCCGATATTGGGGGCAGCGAGCCTCAGCAGCAGCGACAGGACGGGCGCTTCGAGGATGCGTTGGGTGCGGGCGGACAGGACGGACATGATACTCTCCCGGTGATGACGGGAGAGTTGGCCGGCGCTAGGCTCACGGTCGATTACGGAGGAGGTAATCAGCGATGACCGCGATCGATACCTTCCGAAGCAGCCCGTCGGCGCCGGCCGACAAGGGACCTGCGATCGAGGCGCTCTGGTGGCTGATGAAGGGCGACTGGAACAAGGCGCATGAGTGCGTGCAGGCGCACGAGGGCGAGGCCGACTGCGACTCGGTGCACGCCCACCTGCATCGCCAGGAAGGCGACATGAGCAACGCCGGCTACTGGTATCGCCGCGCCGGTCGGCCGGTATCGAAGCAGTCGCTCGAGGAGGAATGGACCCTGCTCGCGACGGAGTTCCTGGCGCGGGGCTAGGTTGTCGTGCTGTGGTAAAGTTCGTGGGCTAAGCACGGCCTGACGCTGGACCCAGAGAAAGCGAGCCTTGGAATGAATTTCACGATCATCGATGCCGAGCTCGTGGTGAAGTTG
>OUNM010229310.1_pt1 | contig 17996 bp, 22 predicted proteins | sample 1769961 | NCBI WGS metagenome assembly OUNM01 (sample SAMEA3914820, study PRJEB12502) | metagenome | biome: forest; material: soil | place: USA | collected 2012-03-12 | depth 0.3 m
AGGCGTGCCGCCATTCAGACGGTGACCCCGGGCCCGGGCGGCTCGTCGTCCGCGCCGAACACCTCGTCGTCGTCGGTCGCGAGCAGCTCCTCGTCGGGCTCGAGCTCGTAGTCGTCGTCTTCCGGATCCACGTTCCGAGTGTGTCAGCGCACAGCCCTGAGGACGGTCGCGGTGACGGAATCGATGCGCGGCGTCCACCACTTCGACGCGACCCGAGTTGCGGAAACCGCAGCCTCTGGGGGCAACCAGGCTGCGGTTCCGGCAACCGAACCTCGAGAGGGATCGTCGAGGTCCGGCGCGATGTTAGGGCGCGGCCGTCCTACGTTCAACCGCTCGTGAGCGACGCAACGGAATCGACACGGCGCTGTTGCCGCTCCGACTCAGGCCCTCGGGCTAGCGTGGAAATGCCCGTCCATACCGTGCCTAGGGGAACCGGTTACAGAGACGGGTGAACGGCTCCGCGGCGGGCAAGCCGGCCTTCCTTCACCGCTTGACCCGCCGCGTCGAGCCCCTGCGAGCTGCGACAGGTCAGGCGAGCCGGGTCTCGAGCTCGGCGGTGCGCATGGGGACGCCCGCCGCCTGGTAGGCGGCGTCGGCGTCGAGCGTCTCCGCGTCGAGGAGCGCCCGCGTCAGGCTCTCGAGCTGGTCGCGGTGCTCGGTGAGGAGCTCCGTCACGTCCGCGTGCGCCTCTTCGACGATCCGGTGCACCTCGTCGTCGATCAGCGCCTGCGTCTCGGGTGACGTCGCGCTCTCGGGGCCGACGGGCCCTTGTCCGTCGCGCGGGAAGATGGTTCTCGGGCCGAGCTTGTCGCTCATGCCCCACCGGCCGACCATCTGCAGCGCGATCTGAGTGAGCTGGTCGAGGTCGGACTCCGCGCCGGTCGTGATCTTCCCGCCGTACACGACCTCTTCGGCCGTCCGGCCGCCGAGCGCGACCTTGATCCTCGCCTCGAGCTCTTCGCGCGTGTACGACACCCGGTCGGTATCGGGGGTGGAGAGCGTCACGCCGAGGGCCTGCCCGCGCGGGATGATCGACACCTTGCGCACCGGGTCGGCCTCGGGCGTGAGCATCCCGACGAGTGCGTGGCCCGACTCGTGGTAGGCGGTCCGCTCGCGGTCGTCCGGGCCGAGCACGATTCCCCGCGGCGCGCCGAGGAGGATCTTCTCGAGGGAGTCGGTGAAGTCCGCCATATACACCTTGTCGTGATTCCGGCGTGCCGCGAGCAGCGCCGCTTCGTTGGCGAGGTTCGCCAGGTCGGCGCCCACCATGCCCGGCGTGGTGGAGGCCAGCGCATCGAGGTCGACGTCGTCCGCGAGCGGCATGGCGCGCGTGTGGACCTTGAGGATCATGAGGCGGCCCGTCTTGTCCGGTGGCTGCACCGCGACTCGGCGATCGAAGCGGCCCGGGCGCAGGAGCGCCGGGTCGAGGATCTCGGGGCGGTTGGTCGCCCCGATCACGACCACCGCCTGCGTCGGTTCGAAACCGTCCATCTCGGTGAGGATCTGGTCGAGCGTCTGCTCGCGCTCGTCGTTCGCCCCGGTGATCCCCGCCGACCCCTGTCGCGAGCGGCCGATGGCGTCGAGCTCGTCGATGAAGATGATCGAGGGAGCGGCCTCTTTCGCCTTGCCGAACAGGTCGCGCACGCGCGCGGCGCCGACGCCGACGATCGCCTCGATGAACTCCGACGCGGAGATCGAGAAGAAGGCGGCCTGCGCCTCGCCCGCCACGGCCCGCGCGACCAGCGTCTTGCCGGTGCCGGGCGGACCGTAAAGAAGGACGCCGTGTGGGATGCGTGCGCCGAGACGCACGTACCGGTCGGGCGTCTTCAGGAAGTCGACGATCTCGGTCAGCTCCGCCTTCACCTCGTCGATGCCGGCGACGTCGTCGAAGGTCACACGGATCGTGGTCGGATCGACGCGCCGTGCCTGCGACCGCCCGAAGTTTCCGAGCCCTCCGAGCCCGCCGCCCGACCGCTGCGCCCGCCGCGCGAGGAACCAGAAGAGGCCGACGAAGAGCAGCGTCGGGCCGAACCCGATCAGCAGCTCGCCGAGCAGCGACGTCCCCGGGTTGGGGTTCTTGGCGTTGACCTGCACACCGTCGGCCTGGAGCTGCTTGGTCAGCGTGACGTTGTCCCAGAACGTCGGGACCTCGGTCGAGAAGAGCGTCGTGGGCGTCGCCTTCTTCCCGGGCGGGTAGGCGACCTTGCGCGTGAACGTCCCCTTGATCGTGTCTCCTTTCGAGGAGATCGACTTCACGTGGCCCTTCTGCACCTGGTCCAGGAAATAGGGGCTGAACGGGATCTGGACGCGCGGCTGGCTCGACCCTCGCGCCATCAGGACGGCGCCCCAGTTGAGGAGCACCACGATCCCGAGGACGATCCAGAACCAGGGGAACCGGTGAGGCGGCGGCGGCTTCGGCTGCTCGGGCGTTCCCCGGCCGTCGGGAGCCGGCGCCACCCGCCACCTATGGTGCTTGTCCTGCGGCATCGGGGGCGGTGGGACGACCTTGCTGGTATCGGGCTTGGCGTCGTCGGTCATCGTCGTCAGACCAGCCCCCGGAGGCGCCCTGCGGCGACCGCCTCGAGTCGCGAATGCACGTCGAGCGCCGCGAAGAGATGTCGTAGGTGGTTGCGGACAGTCGTGGGCGTGATGCCCATCGCGCGTGCGATGTCGTCGGTCTTGTACCCACGCGCGAGGTAGGCGAGGACCTCGGCCTGCCGCGGCGTCAGATCGGTCGTGGCCGGCCGCCGCGGCGGCAGAGGCTCGTCCCGGACCTCGGCGGCGCCGAAGACGCCGATGATGCCTTCGTCTGCCGTCACGGGGACGGAGCAGATCTCGACGAGCACCCGTGAGCCGTCGGCCCTGAACAGCACCGCCTCGTAGTCGGTGGACATGCGGGAGCCCATGAGCTTGCTCGTGAACGCGTCGTTCACGACGGCGCGAGACTCCGGTGCGACGACCTGCGTGAAACGGTCGCCGCGCCGGTCGCCGATGATGGCTTCCGCCGCCTCGTTCAGCCAGGTGATCACGCCGCTCCTCGCGACGGCGAAGATGGGCAGGGGCAGCCGGTCGAGCGCGCCGTAGACATCTCCGAGCTCGGAGAGGATGGAGGTCCGCTCGGTGGCATCTGCCGACACCCTACGCCGGGAGGGAGGCGCGGAGCATCCAGAGTTGCTTCTCGAGCCCGCGGACGACCTCGATCAGCACGTCCTGAGAAGGTAGATCGAGCTCGCCGAGCCGATCCATGCGCGTGCGCATGCGCTCGTCGACGTCCGCCAGGCGTTCCACGAGCGAGCGGACAGCCCGATCGGTGTCGAGGGCGCCGCGCTCGATCGGGGTGATGTCGCTGTCCGCGTGGATCGTCGCGGCCTGGCCGTCCGGCATGTACCCGAGGGCGACGGCGCGCTCCGCGATGGTGTCGGAGAGATCGCGCAGCAGGTCGACGAGCTCGTCGAGATGCTCGTGGGTCGGCTTGAAGGGCCGTCCGAAGAGAGTCCAGTGCAGCTGCTTGCCGATCAGCGACAGGTCGATGAGCTCGACCAGCGCCGCCTGGAGCTCGCGACCTACCTCCTCCCGTTGGTGGTGACCCAGTGCCGGTACGTGCGTGTCCAGCAGCAACGTTGCCATGGCTCCTCCGGTTCCTCTCGGCCCTTCGTCTCCCGGCAAGCCTCGCCGAGAGGCTGCGTGTTCGCGCCCGTGGCGACCACTGGTATGGCGCCAGGGGGTCATCCAGGCGCGAGCGGGCGTGGCGGCGGCGAGAATGCCTCGTCAAATCACAGTCTGGAGGCACCCGATGGGCACCGACCCGGTCAGCTTCGAACGCGACATCAAGCCGCTCTTCCGCGCCCAGGATCGGTCGTCCATGTCCTTCGCCTTCGACCTGTGGTCGTACGACGACGTCCGGGAGAACGCGCGTTCCATCCTGCAGGAGCTGGCGGCCGGGCGGATGCCGTGCGACGGCGCCTGGGACGCCGACCGCGTCGAGACGTTCCGTCGCTGGACCGAGGAAGGCGAGGCCGCCTGAGCCGCGCGCCAGGGGACGACCAGGGGACACCACTGGTGCGACGGAGCGCGCCTTCGACCAGGGTGACCGGTGACAGCGAGAGAGGGGAGCACGGATGAGCACCACGCAGGTGCGAGGCGACTCGACCGCGGCGAGACGTGGCGCGGAGGGGGATCTGCAGCTCGAGGTGGTGGTCATCCCGGTCACGGACGTCGACCGCGCGAAGGAGTTCTATGCCCGGGCCGGGTGGACGCTCGACGCGGACCTCGCGCGGGAGGATTTTCGGCTCGTGCAGTTCACGCCGCCCGGCTCTGCCTGCTCCGTCCAGTTCGGCTCGGGAGTGACCTCGGCCGTCCCAGGGTCGTCCCGGAGCATGTACCTGGTCGTGTCCGACATCGCGGCGGCCCGCGCGGACCTCGTCGAGCGCGGGCTCGAGGTGAGCGAGGTGTTCCACGAAGGCGCTCCCGGGGCGCGCTTCAAGACCAACGGCCGCCTCGGCGGCCCGGCCGGCAACCGGCAGACGTACTCCTCGTTCGCCTCCTTCGGCGATCCCGACGGCAACACGTGGCTCCTGCAGGAGGTCACGGCCCGGCTCCCCGGCAGGGCCGCCGTCGGCGGGACGATGTATGCCTCGGCGCAGGATCTCGCAGACGCGATGCGCCGTGCCTCGGCCGCGCACAGCGAGCACGAGCAGCGGCAGGGCGGAGCGGACGACGAGAACTGGCCGGCGTGGTACGCGGCGTACATGGTGGCTGAGCAAGCGGGCGCCGACCTGCCTCTGTGAATGATCGAGGTCGCCGCCTTCTCGACGCGAAGCGATGCCGAGCTCGCCCAGGGGGCGCTCGCCGCAGCGGGCGTCGACTCCGTCATCGCGTCGGACGACGCCGGCGGCGCGTATCCATTCGACCTCGGCGCGGGTGCGCGCCTGCTGGTCGCCGACGCGGACGCGGAGGCAGCGGCGGCGATCCTCGACCAGCGCGAGCGGAGCACCTCGTGACCTCGACGTCCGCGGTCCCCGAGGCGCTGAGCCACGACGAGTCCGGAACCCTGTTCGGACAGACGATGGGGCTGGTGGCCGTGACCGCGGGCCTCTTCGCCCTCGGCGCGTACCTTGGCCGCGACATCTCGGGCAGCTGGGCGTGGGTCTGGTACATCGCCGCCTTCGCGGTGCTGTTCGCGATGAACTTCGCGGTGCGCCAGTCGGAGCAGCTGGCGGTCGCGCTGCTCTTCGCCTTCGGCGTCCTCCTCGGGCTCGCGATCGCTCCGACCATCTCCGCCTACATGGGGGCCGATCCGCAGGCGGTGTGGCAGGCGGGCGGTGCGACCGCCCTCTTCATGGCGGGCTTCGGCGCGGCGGGCTACGCGACCAGGCGTGATCTGTCCGGCCTTGCCCGCGCCTGCTTCTGGGCGCTCCTCGCGCTGATCGTCTTCGGGATCGTGCTGATCTTCGTGCAGATCCCGCACGGCGCGCTGATCTACTCGATCGCCGGGCTCGTGATCTTCGCCGGACTGACGCTGTACGACTTCCAGCGGCTGCGCACGACCCGGGACATCCGCAGTGCGCCCCTCCTCGCCGCCTCGATCTTCCTCGACGCCGTCAACGTGTTCCTCCTCTTCCTGAACCTGTTCGGAGGGCGTGACTAGGCGCGACGAACGAAAGGAGAGTGGCAATGACCACTGTCAAAGAGACCCTCGTCATCGAACCCGACACCCAGAAATGGCTCGACGAGCTCGCCGCTGCCGGCGGGCCTCCGATCTACGAGCTCTCGCCGAAGGACGCGCGAGAGGTCCTGCGCTCCGTGCAGACGAGTGTCAAGGTCGAGCAGCCGCCTGCCGAGCTCATCGATCGCGTCATCCCTGGTGGCCCGACCGGCGAGGTCTCGATCCGGATCTACCGGCCGAAGAACGCCGATCCCCGGCTGCCGGTGATCGTCCACTCGCACGGCGGCGGCTGGATCCTGGGCGACAAGGACACCCACGAGCGGCTCGACCGTGAGCTCACGACGGCGACGAACGCCGTGATCGTCTTCGTCGCCTACACGCCGGCACCCGAGGCGCATTACCCGACGCAGAACGAGCAGGCCTACACGGCGCTCGAATGGGCGGCGTCCAACGCCGACGAGCTCGGCGGCGACGCGAATCGGATGGCGCTCGTCGGTGACAGCGTCGGCGGCAACATGACCGCGGCGCTGACGCTGATGGCGAAGGAGCGCGGCGGCCCGAAGCTGGCCGCGCAGGTGCTCTTCTACCCCGTCACCAACGCCGACTTCGACACGGACACGTACCGGCGGTACGCGGACGGGCCGTGGCTGTCGCGACCCGCGATGCAGTGGTACTGGGACGCCTACCTGCCCGACGAGAAGGATCGTGCACAGATCACCGCTTCGCCGCTCCATGCCTCGCTCGACGACCTGCGCGGGCTTCCGCCTGCACTCGTGATCAACGGCGAGATCGACGTGCTCCGCGCCGAGGGCGAGGCGTACGCGAGGAAGCTCTCCCAGGCCGGAGTGCCGGTGACGCAAGTTCGGTATGCCGGCACGATCCACGACTTCGTGCTGCTCAACCCGATCACGAACACGCCTGCCCCGCGCGCCGCCATCGAGCAGGCGGCCGGTTACCTCCGCAAGGCGCTGATGCGGTGACTTGAGGTGCCACCAGCCGTGAATGCCCGCGGCGCGTTCTGCACGCGCTCGCGGGCGTTCACTCGGGTCGAGGACGCAATTTGCGGAAGCGCGATCCGGCGACCCGACCGCGAGGCGCTCCGCGTCGTCGCTCCGCGCGGCCGGTTGAAGTCGATTGGGTGTCGGACGGGTACGCTCTCTACCTCGGTCTTCGTTCGGTGGGGGGTGGACCGTCATCGCCAGTCATCGCCGCGAGGGGTCTCGCGTCGGCGCAGTGGGCGCCACGAAGCCGCTGCGCGGTCGCGCCGCCGAGTGCGCAGCGCTCGACCAGGCGCTGACAGAGGCCCGCGCGGGCCGAAGCCGGGTCCTCGTGCTCCGGGGCGAGCCGGGCGTCGGCAAGACAGCGCTCCTCGACTATCTGGCTGAACGCGCAACGGGATGTCACATCGCGCGGGCTGCCGGCGTCGAGTCCGAGAGCGAGCTTCCGTTCGCGGCCCTGCAGCAGCTGTGTGCGCCGCTACTCGACCGCCTCGACCGAATCCCGAAGCCTCAGGCGGCCGCGCTCGCCACGGCCTTCGGCCTCGCCTCGGGGGATGCACCGAGCCGGTTCCTCGTCGGCCTCGCCGCGCTGAGCCTGCTCGCCGACCGCGCGGAGGAGGAGCCGGTGGTCTGCGTCGTCGACGACGCGCAGTGGCTCGACCAGGTCTCCGCCCAGACGCTGGCGTTCGTCGCACGACGGCTGCTCGCGGAGCGCGTCGTGCTCGCGTTCGTCGTGCGGGACGCCACGGCGCACGAGTTCGGAGGTCTCGGCGAGCTCGTGGTGGACGGCTTGAGCGACCGCGACGCCGGGGCACTGCTCGACGCGATGCTCACCGGGCCGATCGACGAGCAGGTGCGGATGCGGATCGTCGCCGAGTCGCGAGGCAACCCGCTCGCACTGCTCGAGCTGACCCGCGGGCTGACCCCGGCGGAGCTGGCCGGCGGCTTCGGGCTCGTCAAGGCCGCGCCGGTCACGAGCCGGCTCGAGGAGGGGTTCCGCTCGAGGCTGCGAGGGCTGTGCGCCGACACCCGGCGGTTCCTGCTCACGGCCGCCGCGGAGCCGGTGGGAGACGTGATCGTCGTCCGGCGTGCGCTCGAGCGCCTCGGCGTCGCCGACGACGCAGCCGCCGATGCCGACGCGACGGGGCTGATCTCGCTCGACACGCAGATCAGGTTCCGGCATCCGCTCGTGCGCTCCGCGGTCTATCGCGCCGCGTCCACGCGGGAGCGGGCGGTCGTGCATCGCGCGCTCGGCGAGGTCACCGATCCGGACGTCGACCCCGACCGGCGTGCCTGGCACCTCGCCGAGGCGGCGACCAGCCCGGACGAGGAGGTCGCCCTCGAGCTCGAGCGGTCGGCGGGGAGAGCCCGCGCGCGCGGGGGGATCGCCGCCGCGGCGGCCTTCCTCCGGCGTGCGGTCGCCTTGACCGCGGACCCCGCGCGACGGACGGAACGCGCCCTCGCAGCGGCGGAGGTCAGTCTCCAGGCGGGCGCGTTCGAGGCCGCCCTCGGCCTCGCCGCGACGGCGGAGGCCGGAACGGTCGACGGGTTCCAGCGCGCCCGCCTCGAGCTGGTGCGCGGCCACGTCGCCTTTGCCTCGGGTCTCGGCAGCGAGGCGCCTCCGCTGCTCTACAGGGCAGCGAGTCGGCTCGAGAAGTTCGACCCGGCGCTCGCGCGCGAGACGTACCTCACAGCGTGGGGTGCGGCCGTCTTCGCCGGGCCGGCCGGCGGGTCCGCACTCACGGAGATCTGCCGAGCGGTCCAGGCGCTGCCGCCGCCGGAGCACACTCGCCCCCTCGACCTGTTGCTCGACGGTCTGTCGCTCCTGTCGACGGACGGGCGGGCGGCGGCAACGCCGATCCTGCAGCGTGCGGCGAAGGGGCTCGGCTCGATCCCCGTCGACGACGTTCTGCGGTGGGGCTGGGCTGCGACCGGGGCGAGCGACGCGGTCTGGGACGACGAGGGCAGCCGGGCGATCTCCACCAGGCAGGTCAGGCTCGTCCGCGAGGCGGGAGCACTCGCCGAGCTACCGATCCATCTGGCCGCGTTGGGGCTCGCGCGGGCGTGGACCGGCGACTTCGCCGGCGCCGCGGCGATCATCGCGGAGAGCGACAGCGTCGCGGAGGCGACGGGGATCGCGATCGCGCCGTACACCCTGCTCCGGCTCCAGGCCCTGCAGGGCAACGAAGCGGAGGCCGCGGCGACGATCAGGGGCGCGCTCGAGCAGGCGGCGCTCGGCGGTCAGGGCATGGCGGCGGCGTGGGCGCACTGGGCGGAGGCGGTTCTCTACAACGGCGTCGCCCGCTACGCGGAAGCGGCGGCCGCAGCCGAGCGCGTCACGTCGAACCCGTTCGAGCCGTGGGCGTCGATGTGGGCGCTCCCCGAGCTCGTCGAGGCCGCTTCCCGGACGGGTGACGCGGAGCTCGCCTTCGCTGCGCTCGACCGGCTCGCGGAGACGACGCAACCCAGCGGCACCGACTGCGCGCTCGGCATCGAGGCACGATGCCGGGCGCTGCTCACGGAAGGCCGGGCCGCGGACGACCTGTACTCGGAAGCGATCGATCGGTTCCGCCGCACCGAGCTGCGGCCGGAGCTCGCCAGGTCACACCTCGTGCACGGCGAGTGGCTTCGCCGCGAAGGCCGGCGCGTCCAGGCGCGCGAGCAGCTCCACGCGGCGCACGACCTGTTCGTCTCGATCGGGATGGAGGCATTTGCCGAACGTGCCCGCAAGGAGCTCCTCGCGACAGGCGAATCGCCCCGCAAGCGCAGGGCCGATACGCGGAACGACCTCACCGGGCAGGAGGGTCAGATCGCGCAGCTCGCGCGCGACGGGCTCTCGAACCAGGAGATCGGGGCACAGCTCTTCCTGAGCCCCCGGACCGTCGAATGGCACCTGCACCACGTGTTCACGAAGCTCGGGGTCAGCTCTCGGAGAGAGCTGCGGACGGCGCTGGCGGGACGTCCAGGTTGAGGAGCCCGGTGAGGTCGACGCACGTCTGGGAGCCTCGTTGGACGAACTTCGCGAGGACGTTGTGGCAGCGCGGGCAGCGGAGCACGGTCCCGGCGCTCAGGTAGACGCGAACCTCGCCGAGCGGCCCGCTCGCACCGCACGTCGCGCACGTCCCGATCGCAGTCGTCATCTCGACGAGGAACACCTCGTGCAAGAGGCCGGCCACCGCATTGCCGTCGAGCATGAATGGGTCCACCGTCATCCTCCCGTCGCCCCGAACCGCTCGGTCTTGATGCGCGACGGCTCGTGGCCGAGCCCGACGAGCGCCGTCGCGACGGCCTCGACGAACGGCGTCGGGCCGCAGACGTAGGCGTTCGGCCGGGCCGCCGGATCGGGGCCGACCTCGCCCAGCATCTCCTGATCGACCCGGCGCGCGTACCCCGTCCAGCCGTCCGGGCGTGACCGCGTCAGCGTGTGCACGACCGTGAGCCCCGAGCCCGACAGGCGCTCGAGCTCCTTCCGGTAGATGACGTCGTCCCAGCTGCGCGACGAGTAGAGCAGCCGCATGTCGACGTCGGAACCGGCGGCAGCGCGCTCCCGGATCATCGCCATCAGCGGCACGACACCGGAGCCGCCGGCGACGAGGAGCACCGGCCCCGCCAGACCCGGCTCCCAGACGAAGTAGCCGCCGACGGGGCCGCGGAGCTCGAGCTCGTCGCCCGGGCGCAGCACCTCCGTCAGGTAGGGAGAGACCTCGCCGTCGTCCAGCCGCTCCACCGTCAGCTCGACGTGCGCGGCGTGCGGCGCCGACCCGATCGAATAGCTGCGCTCCGCCTGGTAGCCGTCATCCGCGGTGAGGCGAATGTCGACGTGCTGGCCTGCACGGTGGCCCGGCCAGTCACGGACGTCGAGCGCGAGTGTCTTGACGCGGGCTGTCTCCATGACGACGTCGACCACCTCCGCGAGGTGCCAGTTCAGTCGCCCCAGTAGCGCTGTTCCTTCCATGGGTCGCCGTAATTGTGGTAGCCGTTCGTCTCCCAGAAGCCCGGCTCATCGTCTCTCATGAGCCGCAGCCCCCGGATCCACTTCGCACTCTTCCAGAAGTAGAGGTGGGGGACGAGCATGCGCGCCGGCCCGCCGTGCTCGGGCGCGAGCGGCTCGCCGTCGTACTCGTAGGCGATCCACGCCTTGCCGCCCATCACGTCCTCGAGCGGAACGTTGGTCGTGTAGCCCCCGTCGCTGTACTGGAGCACGTGCTCGGCCGACGTCTCCACGCCGTCGAGCAGCGTGTCGATCGAGACACCGCGCCACATCGTGTCGAGCTTCGACCACTTGGTCACACAGTGGATGTCCCGGGAGATCTCCTCGTTCGGGAGCGCGCGGAACTCATCCCAGGTCCAGCTGCGGTCCCCGTCCACCTCACCGCCGAGTGAGAAGTCCCAGGTCTCGAGAGAGCGGTGCGGGGTCGGCCCGGCGGAGAGCACCGGGAACTCGGGCGTCACGTACTGGCCCGGTGGAATCCGCGACGGATCAGCTTCCGACCGACGGCCGTGGAACCCACGGGAGACGAACGACATGACTCACCTCCTGACGATTCAGCGGTTGCCGCCCCACGGTTCGTCGGCCGCGCCTTCCGCCTGGGCATTCGTCGACGTCTCGCGGTCGGAGTCATCTGTCCCGGCTGCCGCGCCCGGCGGCGGCATCGCGGCCGGCGTCTCCCCGTCCGCGACCCTTTCCACCGACGACGTTTCCTTGCCGAACATCTTCTTGATCCTGTCCATGAGCGACTCGGTCATGGTGGAAGAGTCTCCGACACGACGCGCCGTCGCGCCAGTGGTTCCCCCTGGATAATTGGAGGCATGGGTACGGGGGCCGGCCTCTCGGGTGCTGTCGTCGTCGTTCACGAGCTCGCCGCGTCCGAGGCGTTCTACCGCGAGCTGCTCCACCTCGAGGTCGAGGCATCGTCGGGCGAAGCGGTGCTCCTCGTGGCCTCGAACGGGGACCGCCTGGCCCTGCGGGGGCTCAGCAAGGCGCCCCATGTCTCGGGTGGTGTCGGCGTGCGGTCGCTGGTCTGGACCGCCGAGAGCGCGGCGGACCTCGATCGCTGCGAGCAGGTCTTGCGCAGCCACGACGGCTTCATCTCGCGTTCGGCGGACGACGGGTGGGACGTGCTCGACGGCCGCGATCCGGACGGCGTCAACGTGATCCTCGTCTTCCCCCTCGGCGGGGATTCGTGGCGAGGGTCGATGCCCTCGCGGGTCTACCGCTACTGACGGCGGAGGCGGTCGACGGCGCCGGCGACGGTGTCCAGGCCGTCGGCGGCGAGCCCTGCGACGACGCCGTCGATGTCGGCGTCCCGTCGGTTCTGGCTCATCTTGAACTTCGCCTCGACCCGGTCGATCAGCACCTCGATCCCGACGATCGCGCGGAGCTGGCCCGCGTGGAACTCCGGCGGCGCGTCGTCGACGCTCCACGGGGCGGCGCGGCCGGCCTCGTGCCGTTCGGTGAGCCTGCGGACATTCTCGGCGACCCACTCCGGGTCGTCGTGGACGACCAGCGGGCCGAAGACGTGAGCGGTCATGTAGTTCCACGTCGGGACCACGCGCCCGTGCTCCGCCTTCGACGGGTACCAGCTCGGCGTGATGTAGGCGTCGTCGCCGTGAACGATCACCAGGGCCTCTGCCACCGGTTCCCGTTTCCACTGGTCGTTCTTTCGGGCGACGTGACCGCGCAGTGCTCCGCGCTCGCCGACCCCTGGGTCGAAGAGCAGCGGCAGGAACGTCGCCACGAGCCCGTCGGCCGTCATGGTGACGACGTCGGCGGCCCGGACATTCGCGAGAAACGCGCGCGCCGTCTCGTCGTCGACTGCGAACTGCGGCGGCGTGTACACCGGGGAAACGCTACCGTCTGGAGGATCGAAGCCTCATCCACGTACGTGGCTGCGACGACCCGGCGGGTCGTGGCCGAGAGCGGCATCGAGTACGCCTACCGCGACATCGGGGAGAGCGATGTGGCGCTCGTCCTCCTGCAGCACTTTCGCGGCAATCTCGACAACTGGGACCCCGCGCTCATCGATGCGCTGGCCTCCCAGCGACGGGTCATCACCTTCGACAACGTCGGTGTCGGCGCCACGACGGGCACGACGCCGAACACGGTCGACGCGATGGCGCACGGAGCAATCGCGTTCCTCGAAGCGACGAAGCTCGAGCGCGTCGACCTGCTCGGATTCTCCATCGGCAGCTTCGTGGCACAGGAGATCGCGCTGATCCGTCCCGACCTGCTGCGGCGCGTCGTGCTCGCGTCGGCGGCGCCGCAAGGTGCTCCGGGGATGCACGGTTGGGCGCCGGACGTGATCGCCGCCGTCGGTTCTCCGCAGACGACTCCGGAGGGCTACATCTCGGTCTTCTTCGCGCCGACGGACTCGAGCCGCGCTGCCGGCGGGCAGGCCGCCGGCCGGATCTTCCGAGGACGGACGGACGACCGCGACGAGCCGACGACGTGGCAGACGCGTCAGGCGCAGTACGACGCGGTGTGCACCTGGGGCATCCCCAACCACTCGCTGCTCGAGCGGGTCGGCGCGATCGAGGCCCCCGTGTTCGTCGCGAACGGCGACAGCGATCCGATGATCCTCCCGCGTTACTCGTACCTGTTGGCCGGGCTCCTGCCGGATGCGCGACTGAAGCTCTACCCCGACTCGGCGCACGGCTTCCTGTTCCAGCATCACGCCGAGTTCGCGGCCGACGTGCACGCGTTCCTCGACGAGGCCGGCTAGGACGTCGCGATCACCTTCACGGGCATCGGAGAGCCGAGGTCTGATGGAAGATGCAGCTACCTGTCGACCTTCGAGTACAAGGGGTGAGGCGCTTGCTCACAGATCCTCCGGAGACCACCGAGGTACGCGAGCTCTACGCGGGCGAGCTCGCGAACGACGGCTACGTCTGGAACGTGTCCCGGCTCTGGTGCTGGCGGCCGGACCTCTACGAGGGCTTTGCCGGCCTGCGAACACAGCTGACCGAGGGCTCGTCGCTGTCGGATCGCGAATGCGCGGTCCTCGTCGTCGCGACCGCAACGGCGCTGGGCGACTCCTACTGCGCCTTCGCGTGGGGGAAGAAGCTGACGCCGCTCGCGGACGACGAGGCTGCCGCTCGAGTCGTGACCGGAGAGACCGAAGAGCTGACGCCGCGCGAGCAGGCACTCGCCGACTGGGCGAGACGCGTCGTCAAGGGCCCGAACGAGACGACCGACGCGGACGTCGAACGGCTGCGCGCGGTCGGCCTCGACGACCGGGAGATCTTCGAGGCGACGGTCTGGATCGCGTTCCGCCTCGCGTTCTCGACGGTGAACGACGCGCTCGGCGTCGGGCCTGACCGGCAGCTCGTCGCGTCCGTGCCGACCTCTCTCCAGGAAGCGGTCACGTTCGGCCGGCCGGTTGCATGACGCAGAGCCCGATGCACGCCCCTACCCCGTGATGGTCACGGCTCAGGCGTGGCGCAGAAGAGCCTCCGAGATTTCCCAGAGCCGGTTCGCGTTGGCGGGGTCGAGGGCGTAGGCGGCGACGCCAGTGCCGGCGTCGCCGCGGTGGTCGACCGTCGGGGCTTCGTTGCAGTCGTCGAAGTAGCGGCCGCCGATGCCCTCGAGCTCCGGGCGCGTCGCCAGGAGCACCGAGGTGGCAGCGCCCTGCTCGGGCGTCTTCTGGCGCTCGGGCGGCGTGCGGAGCGTGCCGCCGACGTGCCGCTGGAGGTTGGTGGCGATCGCGCCCGGGTTCAGCGCGTTGGCGGTGATCCCGTCTGTCGCCCAGCGGGCCGTCGCGCCCACGGCGAAGAGGATCGCCGCAGTCTTCGACTGAGCGTACGCGAGCAGCGGTTCGTAGGGGCGGAAACGAAAGTGCACGTCGTCGAAGACGACAGGGGAATAGAGATGCGCACTCGAGCTGACGACCACGATACGGGCGGAGCCGGTGGCCGCCAGCGCATCGTGCAGCGATCGCGCGAGCGCGAAGTGGCCGAGATGGTTCGTGGCGAACTGCAGCTCCCATCCCCGCGGAGTGTGCTGCTCGGGCGTTCTCATGACACCGGCGTTGTTCACGAGGATGTCGAGCGGCCCATGCCAGGCTGCCGCGAACGCGCTCACGGAGACCTGATCGGTCACGTCGAGCAGCGCGACCGCAATGTCGTCGCGCCCGGTCGTCGCCGCGATGTCATCTGCTGCCGTCGAACCTGCTTGCGTGTTGCGGACGGCGAGTGTGACCTGGGCGCCCGCGCCTGCGAGCGCACGTGCGGTCTCGACGCCGATGCCCGAGGAGGCGCCTGTCACGATCGCGCGCTTGCCGGTCAGGTCGATCCCCTCTGCCACCTCGGCGGCGGTCGAGCGGAAGGCGAATGGGGACGTGATGAGAGTCATTTCGACCCCGGTGGATCGGAGGCATCCTCCCCGCGGCGCCACGCGATCACTTCGCGGGATGCGACCTTCAGGCCGCCCGCAATCGGGATTCCCAGGAGCGCGCCGGCGACGCCTCCGATCTCGGCCCCTGCTGCGACGCTGACCGCGATTGCGAGCGGCGAGAGCTTGACCGTGCGGTTGTAGACGAGTTGCTGGAGGACGTTGTTCTCGATCTGCTGGTAGATCACCATGCCGACCACGACGATCACGGTCGTCGGCACACCCTTCGTGAGCGCGACGGCTGCGACGAGAATCGTCCCGATCGTGGCCCCGACGAGCGGGATCAGGTCGAAGAAGGCGACGAGGACTCCGAGGGGCACCGGATACGGGACGTGAGTGGCGAGGAGGATGAGCGTCGTCACCGTGCCGGCGATCACGCTGATCACGAGGTTGCCGGAGACGTAGCCACCGACCGCGGTGGCAATCCCGCTGCCGGCGCGTCGCCAGCGCGGCCGGCTCGTTGCGGGGATGACCTCGAGGAAGGCGTCGAACCAGGCCCGCCCACCCAGTGAGACGAAGAGCGTCAGGAACGCGACCGTGATCAGTGCGCCGGCGGTGCTCAGGGCGCGCCGGAAGACGAGGAGCGCGCCGCCGAAGGCATTGGTCGAGCCGATGACCGCGCGCGCGTGCTCGACGACGCCGAAGCGCCGCTCGAGGAAGCCGAGCCGGCCGTGGCCGCGCGTCAGCTTCTCGAGGAGGCCGGGGACGTTGTGCACGAATCGGGTCAGCTCGTCGACGAGCGGTGGGACGAGGAGTGAGACGAAGCCGGCCACGACGAGAAAGGCGAGGGTGAAGGCGACTCCCACTGCGCGGCCGCGGGGAAGGCCTCTCCGCTCCAATCCGCGCACGAGCGGCTCGAGCGCCATGGCGAGGACCACCGCGACCACGAGCTGCACGAGAATCCCCCGCGTCGCGTAAGCGAGGGCGGCGAGTAGGACGGCGCCGAGCGCGAACGCGACGAGCAAGACGAGCGTCCGCGGCGCAACGACGACTTCCAGCGCGGGATCGCTCTCCGTTCGGGTTCGTGTGTGACGCTTCGCCGCCAGGGCAGAAGGCGGCTGCGTCGCAGTCACGTGGCCCCGATCAGTCCGGTCGCCAGCGCGAAGAGGACGAGCTGAGCGCGCGTATCGAGTTGCAGCTTGCGCATGATGTGTGCGCGGTGCGTGTCGACGGTTCGCACCGAGATGAAGAGCTTCTTGCCGATCTCCTGGTTCGTGTGCCCGAGTGCGAGGAGATGGAGGACGTCGCGCTCGCGGTCTGACAACGGCTCGAGCGCCGGCACACCGTCCGCGACGACGAGTTGCGCGCCGAGGTCGGGATCGACGTAGCGCTCGCCGGCTGCAACGCGGCGAATCGCTTCGACCACCTCGGTATCCGATGCCCGCTTGGGGACGTAGCCGTGGGCGCCCGCGGAGATCGCCTGCCGGACAGGCGACGGTCCGGTCTGTGACGACACGACGAGAATGCGGCTCTCCGGTGAAACGCTCGAGATCTCGGGGATCGCCTGGTAGCCGCTCTTGCGCGGCAGAAGCAGGTCGATCAAGACGACGTCAGGCTTGAGAGCACGCGCTCTCGCGACCGCTTGCTCTGCCGTTCCGGCCTCGCCGACCGGCTCGATCCCGGTTTCATGCTCGAGCCGCAGCCGCAGCGAGGAGCGGAAGACTGCGTGGTCGTCGACGAGGAGGACCCGGATCATGCTTCGCCTCCGCCCGCGTGGATCATCGCGCGTGTCCCGCGGACGGCGCGCGGCCGGAGCTCGAGCCCGCAGCCGCACCGTTCGACGAGGCGCCGGCAGAGGCGCAGGCCCAGCTGAGCTCCCGTTGCGTAGTGGTCGGCCGAGGCGAGCCCGACGCCGTCGTCGTCGACGACGAGTACGCGTTGGTCGCCGCGCGCCAGAGCCGAGACATGAATCCGCTCCGCGCCTGCCGCGACTGCATTCGACAGCAGGTTGCGAAGGACGAGGCGAAGCGCGTCCGGGGGCATCGGGAACACGCCCGTCACGCCCGCGACGATCTCGGCGGGAACAGCTCCGAGGTCTGCGGTCGCCCGTTCTACGCACTCGGCCAGCTGGGCGACGCCCACCCCGGCCTGGTCGGCGCGCACTGCCTCGAGAATCGAGTCGACGAGCTCGAGAGCGTGCCCGATGCCCTCACGTGGATCTTCGATCCGGAGAGCGTTGAGGAGCGCCGACCTGACGTCATGTGCGACGAGGCCTGCGAAGTCGTCGAGTGCCTCGGTCCTTCGAGCAAGGCGCCCGACGTGCTCGACGAGCTGTTCCTCGGTCGACGTCCGTAGCGCAGTCGCTTGCATGTGCATCAGCCCCCAGTGGAGTGAGCGAGGAGTTTTCTGATCGCGTCCCCGGAGAGGTCCGTCTTCGAGACGAAGCCGAGCGCGCCGCTCCCGTCCACGAGCTCAGAGAGCTCGCTCCCGGACTCGGCCGAGATGAGAACGACGGGCGGCCCTCCGCCGTGAAGCCCCGCCAGCCGCCGTGCAACATCCAGACCGCTCTCCGCGCCGAGGTCGATGTCCACGAGCGTGACGTCGGGTTCGAGGGACAACGCTTGCTCGACGGCCTCGTCCGAGGTCGCGGCGAGGCCGACGACCGTGATGCCGTCGTCGGTGAGGAGCTGTCGGGCGGCATCGAAGAACGACGGGCTGTCGTCCACGATCAGGCAGGTCAGCAGTGTGCTCATTGCAGGATTGAGGATCGCGTGCGCTGCCCCTGCGGCGCCAGACGGACAACGGCCGACCTTCGGCCCGCCCGTCCGGTATGCGCGACTGGGGGGTAGCCGGTATGGGCGGCTGACGGTTGCGAACTCCGCCCGGACGGCGTAGACACCGACGTATGCCGCAAGTGGAGAGCGCGCAGCGGGTTGCGATCGCCGACGACGATGTGCTTCTACGCCAGGGGCTCGCTGCGCTGCTGCGTGAGGGAGGCTACGAC
>OUNM010624617.1_pt1 | contig 17986 bp, 17 predicted proteins | sample 1769961 | NCBI WGS metagenome assembly OUNM01 (sample SAMEA3914820, study PRJEB12502) | metagenome | biome: forest; material: soil | place: USA | collected 2012-03-12 | depth 0.3 m
GCAACTGCGCGATGGAGGCCTCGACGACGTCGAAGCGGCTCATCGTGCGGCCTGGCTGTTGAGTTTGGGCTGCTGCTGGGTGATGCAGTGGATTCCTCCGCCCCGGGCGAGGATCGGCCGGGCATCCACTGTGACGACGCGGCGGCCCGGGTACGCCTCCGCCAGGATTTCCGCGGCCAGGGCGTCGGCCCGCTCCTCGCCGTAGCCGCACGCAATCACGCCGCCGTTGACCACGAGGTGGTTGACGTAGCTCCAGTCGACGAAGCCTTCCTCGTCGCGCAGGGTTTCAGGCGCGGGAAGCAGGGTGATCTCGAACGGCTTGCCTGCAGCGTCCTGCTGGCCTTCGAAGAACCGCTGCAGGGTGCGGCTTACCTCGAAATCGGGGTGCCCGGGATTGGTCTGCGAGTGCAGGAGGACCCGGCCGGGGGAGGGAAGTGTGGCCACCATGTCGATGTGGCCACGCGTGCCGAGGTCCTCGTAGTCACGCGTGAGGCCTCGCGGTACCCACACGGTGTGAGTAGTGCCCAGCGTGCGTGACAGTTCCGCCTCGACGCGTGCCTTGTCCGCGTAAGGGTTTCGGCGTGGATCCAGCTGGACGGTTTCGGTGACGAAGACAGTGCCTTCACCATCGACGTGGATGGCGCCGCCTTCGTTGACCAGCAAGGAGGTGACCAGTTCCGCGCCGGACTCTTCAGCGACGAAGCGGGCCATGCCGGCGCTCTTCTCCCATTCGGACCAAGCCGGGGCGCCCCAACCGTTGAAGATCCAGTCAACTGCGCCGAGCACGCCGGGACGCTCGTCGTCGACGACGAACGTGGCTCCGACGTCGCGCATCCAGAATTCGTCGAGGGGAGCCTCAAGCTGTTCGATTCCGGCGCCGAGCATGCGGCTGGCCCGGTCACGTTCGCTGGGGTCCACCACCATCGTGACGGGCTCGAACTCGGACACTGCATGGGCGACGGCGGTCCAGGCCGCATACGCTTCTTCCGCCGAAGCGGGGTCCTCGCCCAAGGTCAGGCCGGTCCGGGGGAACGCCATCCAGGTGCGCTCGTGGGGTGCGGTTTCGGCTGGCATTCTCCAGGCCATGGAAGTCTCCTCTGTGTTGTGAGGTGAAAATTCTTATTGATCGCATGATCAATAAGAAGAAAACTACTTTAGACTGTTGTGTGATGTCAAGCACCATACAGAAACGCGCTGCGCGGAAGACGCCGGCCGAACGCGCGGCAGAAATAGCCGAGGCCGCCAGGGAAATAGCGCTTGAGCAGGGGCTTTCCGCCATTACCCTGCGCAACGTGGCAGCGCGGGTGGGTGTGGCTTCGGGGCTTGTCGCGCATTACCAGCCCAATGTGGAGGCCCTCGTGGCAGGCATCTTTACGGCCATCGTGGCGGCGGAGACCGAGGAGGTCGCGGGCCTTCTGGAGAGTCTGCCGACTCCCCTGGAACAACTCGGTAAGCTCCTCGAAACGCTCATGGACGGCAGCCGCCTCGATGTCACTGCCATCTGGGTGGAGGCGTGGACCCTGGGGCGGCGGAACGAGGCGCTCGCAGCCTGCGTCCGTGAGCAGATGGATGCATGGCAAGCCGTGGTGCAGCGCGTCGTCGAAGCGGGGATCGACGCTGGTGAGTTCGAGACGTTTGACGCTCCGTCAGTTGCCTGGCAGATCCTGGGCATGGTGGACGGCCTGAATGCCCAGGCACTGGTGCGCTGGGATGGCGTCAGCGACCGCGGTACGCACCTGGCCCGCGCAGTGGAAGGCATGGTAGGTGCGGCCCGCGGTTCGCTGCTGCCTGGCGGTGTCCGGCGCATCGGGTCGATCTCAAGTCCGGATTCTTAGTTCCGCAGGTAGTGTTCGAGCCGCTCGAACTCCGGTTGGGAAAGCTCGCTCGCGACGGCGGCGGCACCCACCGCGCAAGCCGCCGCGAGGCTGCATTCGTCATCCAGGCCCGACGCGAGTGCCAGCACGAGCGCCGCACAGAAGGCGTCACCGGCGCCCACGCTGTTGACGACGCTCGTCTTCGCCGCGGGCGCATGGGCGGTCCTGACCCCTTGGGTGTACATCGACGCGCCGCCTGCCCCGTAGGTGACGGCTACGCGTTCGGCGCTCCGGAGCTCGGGGATGAGTTCGTACTCGGACTCGTTGACGATCACCAGGTCGCTCCGTTCCAGAAGCTCTGCCGGGAGTGCCTGGGCCGGCGCCGCGTTGAGGGCGAAGAACCCGGTGGTGCGGCGCGCGGCGTCGAGCACGGCGTCTACAGCGATCTCAAGCTGCGCGAGTACCGGGCCGCCATCGGAGAAATCGGCGCGATCCAGCGAAACCATGGCGTTGGCCCCCGGCGCCACGGCGATTTGGTTTTCGCCCTCGCTGTCGATCACGATCAGCGCGGTGCCGGTCGGAGCGGTAACCTTCTCCACTGCGGAAGTATCAACCCCTGCCCGTTCCAGGGCCTCCGTCAGAAGCCGGCCATCCGGATCCGCGCCGACAGCGCCCACCATTCGGGCGGCTCCGGCCAGCCGTGCAGCAGCCGCGGCCTGGTTGCCTCCCTTTCCGCCGGGCTGGCGGGTGAGGGTGCCGCCGCCGATGGTTTCACCGGGGGAGGGTAGGCGGTGGACGCGGCACGTGAGATCGACGTTGAGGCTGCCGACTACAGTGAGCGTGCTGGGGATGGGCATGAGCTGTCCTTTGGGTGGTGCTGGATTGCGGTGTCGGGTTTCCGGTCTAGTGCCAGAAACCACGGTGGACTTCTGTTGCCTCGGGAAGCGGAACCGGACCTACCACGGTGACGCTGCTCCCGCCGTGGGCAAGGACTTCGCGGCAGGGGAGGTCAAGCGTGGGCACGCCCGATTGCTCGGTGACAATCGAGGCAAGGTCCTTCTCGGACAAGGCATAGACCACGCGTCCGATTCCAGCCCAGTAGATCGCGCCCGTGCACATGGCACACGGTTCGGTGCTCGTGTACAAAGTGCTGCCGGCCAACGTGCCGGCGTCGAGCTTCTTGGCGCTCAGGCGGACCAGATTGGTCTCGGCATGCCCGGTGGGATCGTGTTCCGTGTTGACGGTGTTCATGGCTTCCACGATGGTTCCGTCCGGAGCCACCAGGAGTGCGCCGAAGGGGTGGTCGCCGCGATCCCGGGCTGCCCGCGCGAGGGAAATGGCGCGGTCCAGGAACTCGACGTCGGCCTCGTTGGGCCCGGTACCGTGGGATGCAGTGTCTTCGCAAGCGTTCATCGAAAGTCCCTTCAGTTCGCCGCGGGGAGGGAGAGGATCCGCTCCAGGAGGTGCGCAGCGGCGTCGCCCTTGACGGACAGCACAACCCGGGACGCCCGTTCGGGCACCGGGCGCGCGTCGGCGGCTCCGCCGTCGATCCGCTCACAGCGGGTCTTGCCGTGAGTCGCGCCAGTGCTCGTATCGACGGAAATTCCGACGTACGGGGCGTCGTCGGGCTCAAGGGCACCCACGGCGATTGCCGCCGCGAGCGGATCGTGGAGGGCGGCGCAATGCTCGCCGAAAACCGTGTTGTAAAAGGCGAAGTACTGGACGAGCATGCCGGAGAGTGCGCTGGTCACCGGGTGTCCGGCGGTCGCAAGGGCAGCGCGGTGGGCCTCATCGAAGCGGTGGTTCATGGTGACGTCCAAGGGAACCAGGGTGACCGGCCAATCGGCCTCCATCACTACGGCCGCTGCCTCGGCGTCGTTGAAGATGTTGGCCTCGGCGACAGGGCTGATGTTGCCCCGCACGAACGCGGCTCCGCCCATGATCGTGACATCGCGGACGAGCGACGGGAGCTTCGGGTCCAGTTGCAGTGCGAGGGCCAGATTGGTGAGCGGGCCGACGGCGATGACGCGCAATTCGCCCGGGTGCTCGTTCGCGAGCCGCACGAGCATCGCCGCGGCCGTCTCTGATTCCGACGTCTGCGCGGAGTCTTCCAAGATGACCCCGCCGATGCCGTTGTCGCCGTGAACGTGCGGCGCTCCGCCGTCGAACGTGCCCAAGAGGGGATCGTGCGCACCCACCGCAACCGGGATCCCGGCCCTGCCGGCAGCATGGAGCAGGTTCAATGTGTTGACGGCCCCGGTTGCGGCGTTGACGTTGCCGCTGACTGTTCCGATCCCGGCCAGCTCCACCTCAGGGCTCGCCAGAAGATAGGCGATTGCCAGGGAATCGTCGATGCCGGTGTCGCAATCGAGGTAGAACGGCTGCGGTGTGGTGGTGGTCATGATGCTCCTTCGTGGGTTGGGTGACTCGGGTTCGGGCTTAGGCATGGGTGACGACGACGGCGGGTGCCGGAGCGCCGCTCGCAGCCACCGGGCGGAGGATCAGGGAAGCAGCAAAAGCCGCGAGGGCGAAGCCCGCCGAGATCCACAGGGCGGTTTGGTAACCGGCGATGGTTCCGGCGGCGACGGCGGGTGCGACGACGGCGATTCCCACACTGGCTCCGATTCCAAAGCATGCTCCATTCAGGCCGGGCACGGAACCCGGCGCCGATTTGGGTGAATTCAGTACGGCGATGCCGCTGACGGTGCTCTGGAACTGGCCGAGATACAGGACTCCCATGATGATCAGCAGGGCGAAGACCATCCAGCGGTCCGCGGCAAAGACTGCGACCGCAACCGCTGCCAGGACGATCAGGCCGCTGCTGATCCGCAGGGCCGTGAACCAGCCGATGCGCTGCGCGAACCAGCCGGAGAACACCGCCGTGAGCACACCCACGAAGGCTGTCGGCGTCAGGTACAGGAGGGCCGACATGGAGGCGGACAGTCCGTATCCGGCTTTGGCGTCCTGGCTCAGGAGGATCACGGTGAAGTTCAACGCCGAGAAGATGCCGGCAAGCGTCAGCACCGTACTCGCCAAAACCGGCCATACCTGGCGGGACCGCAATTGCTCGATGGCGATCAGCGGACGCGCAACCCGCCTTTCCACGGCGACGAACGCCAGCCCGGCAATCACGGCGCCGGCGAGATAGCCAAGGGTCCAGACGTCGCCCCATCCGGATGTGGAAGCCTGTCCGATCAGGTTGCTCAAGAGAACCAGGAATGTGCCCAGGGTGCCTGCGCCCCACCAGTCCATGCGTCCCTCACGTGTCCGGGCGGGTCTCTCCGGGACCACGACGGCGACCAGAACGATCGCGAGAACGCCCACGCCGAGGACCAGGACAAACAGGAATTGCCAGCCGATGGTGTCGGTAATGAAACCGCCCAGGAAGCCGTCCAGCCCGCCAATGCCGCCGTTTACCGCGGAAATGACGCCGACGGAAATGCCGAAAAGGCGTTTGCTGAAGCGCTCGGACAAGAGGAGGAAAGAAATGGTGAACGTGGCGCTCGTTGCACTTTGCAGGACCCGGCCGACGAGTAGGACGGTCAGGTTCGGCGCCAGCAGGCACAGGACCGTGCCGCCCAACATCATGGAGAGGACGATCAGCAGGGTGCGGCGGCGTCCCAGGAAGTCGCTCCACCGGGAGAACGCCATGCCCAGGACCGCGCCGGTCAGGAAGAACAGCGACTGGACCTTGGCCACGTTTTCGGTGGATTCCTGGAAATGGGCGGCCATGGCAGGCAGGGCCGCAGAGAACAGGCTGGCGTTGAGCTGGTAGCTGAGGATCGAAAGGATGAGCGTGGCGATGAGGACGGGCACTCGGGCTGCTTTTCGCCGAAGGGGGAGCCCTGCGGTGCTGGTGGCTTGGGTAGTCATGGACAAACTTCCTTGTTTGAAACAAAACGGCTTCGGGGGCGGCTCGATGCATGTGTGGCGCAGAGCACAAGATGGCTTATCCGTGAATCATACATGCTTGTTATACAAGCTCGGAATACCCATCGCGTAAACTCTCAATATCGACGAAGGGAGCCATCTTGGACCGCAGTGCTGAGGCCGTTCTGTCGGAGCCGTTGGATGCCACAGCCAACATCCCGCTCCGCGTTGCCGTGTACTCGCGCATTATGAATGCGATCCGGGCGGGGCACTTCCCCGTTTCGTCGCTGTTGCCTTCGGAAACGGACCTGGGTTCGGCAATGAAGGTCAGCCGGACGGTGGTCCGCGAGGCTCTCATGCTCCTCGAGGAAGACGGATACGTACGCTCCCGCCGGGGTATTGGACGGTTTGTGGCCACCCGCCTGCCGCGGGTGGGCCTTGAACGGATCAGGCCCATGGAGGAGATTCTGGCCGAGGCCGGATCCTCCATCCAGGTCAGCCGGACACAGCATGTGCTGCACCCGTCGTCGTCGGTGTTCACTGCAGAGCCTCTCGGAATCCGCGAAGAGGACGCCTCCTGGTTCTTCGAGAGCGTCCTCACGCGGGATGGCTCACCTATTGCCCTGGTCCAGGAGCACGTCGCAAGCAAGGGCGGCCTCGTTGATCGTTACCCTGAAGCGGCGCAGGCCATCGTGGACGACGTCGGGCGAGAGGCCACGCTGCTGGCCAACTTGATCTCGGCTGTCGGCCCGGCCTTTGGTCCCGGCGAGACCGATATCGCGGCGGGCACCCCTGGCGTCGCGCGAGGCGAGCTTCTTGAGCTGGATGCCAAGGACCCTGTGCTGATCTTGACCCAGACCGTGGAGCACTCGGGCCAGGTTGTCTACTTGGCCAAGACGCTGGTCAACACAGGGGTTGTTCAGATCGGAATCATCCAGGGAACCTGAGCTTGCGAAGGCTGGGAGCCGGTGGGGACTAGTTGGCCGGGCGCACGGCCCGTCCCGCGGCCGCGATCACCAGCTTCTCTGGGAGCAGCTTGACGGCAACCCGGGCAACAAAGGAGTTGAGCCGGCCATCCACAACGCTCGGCTTGTTCCCTCGGATCGCGGACATCGCAGTGTCTACCACCTGCTCCGGGGTCCGCATGTTACCGGCGGCAGCTGATTCGCCGGCGATTTCAAAGAACGGCGTGTCCGTGGCTCCCGGGCAAACGGCAAGCACTTTCACGCCCGTGCCCTGCGTCTCTGCCCACAGGGCCTGGGTGAACGAGAGGACGAAGGCCTTCGTCGCGCCGTAGACGGCCATGTGGGGTATCGGCTGGAATGCGGCAGTACTCGCGATGTTGATGATTGCCCCGGTCCCGCGCTCCACCATGCCAGGCAGGTAGCGCGTAGAGGTTCCCACCAAAGTGGAGCAGTTCAACTGGATCTGCTCCGCATAGCGATCGGCGTCTGCATGGAGAACGTGTCCGTGTGTTCCGAATCCGGCGTTGTTGACCAGGATGTCCACTTTGAGCCCCAAGGACTCGGTGGCGAGATGGAGTTCCTTTCCTGAATCCGGCAGGCTCAAGTCCATTGCCAGGACAGTCACTTCGGTGCCGTGCTCGCGGAGTTCACCCGCAAGCGCATCAAGTTTGTCCTGGCTGCGGGCAACCAGAATCAAGCGCGCGCCCTCGGCGGCCAGCCTTCGTGCGAAGACCGAACCAATGCCGGTGGACGCTCCAGTGATGAGGGCTGTTTTCGCTGAGATGTTCATTTCTACTCCTAATAAACTGACTGTGCGGTTTGTTTTTTAGCCGAGTGTCGAAGTCTTTGGCTCGTGGTGTGCTGCGTTACTGGCTGGAAACGAACTGACGCTCGACCAGCTGCAATAGGAGGGTCGCGCGTCGTTCGAAGGCATCGAGATCTTTGGGGTCAAGGGCGTCGGTTACCGACTTCAACCCGTCGAATGCGGCCACAATGACCGTAGCCGCATCGCCGGGATCCCCTGGAAAGGTCAAGGCGCCGCTAGCGCGGCCCCGTTGAAGGATGCCGGCCACGAGGTCCACCCACGCAGCGAGGGGGGATGTGCCTCCGGGGTGCTCTTTCGTGGAGGCCAGTTGATTGGCCAGGTGCACCACTCCCCACGCGGACGAGTCGCTCAGGACTGTTCTGACCATGAATTCACCGAGTTGGCGCAACTCCTCCAACGGATTGTTCTTGCTGAGAATTTCCTCTTGCACGCGACGCAGCCAACGTGCCTTTTGCTCGTCGACGACGGCCTGGGCCAACGTTGCTTTCGACGGGAAGTGGAAGTAAATGGCGCCCTTCGTGAGCCCGACTTCACGGATGATGTCGTCCATCCGGGTCTGCTCGAAACCCTTGCGCGCAAAAACGTCCGCGGCAACCCGAAGGATCTCATTGCGCGTGGCCGCGCCCTTGGGCGTACTGCCTGTGTCGCTAAACTCCATATTGCAAAGCTACAAACCGACCAGTAGGTATGTCAACTCGGGCAGTTCACCTGCGTCGAAAATCGGGCAGGCACAGCTTGCCGATAAGATTTGGTCGTTTAATGGGGGCGCAACAGCAGCGCTGGCTGGCCTGGCAGATCCTGGGAGGAGTGGGGGGACCCAATGCGCGATGAAGCGCTCTTCGAGGCTTCCGTCAATCGGGAGCTCGTTCATAAGCGCTCGGTTTCGGAAGTCTTCTTGACTGACTTTGTTCAATCAAGTTCCAGGCGGTTCATTGCGGGTGCGCAATGGCCGCGATGGCACGTTTTTTATGGTTCGCCGGACGGTTCGCCGGATTCGGCGCTTATGGCTGAGACGTTGAGGCAGGCCGTAATCTTCTTGTCCCATTTGTGCGGAGTGCCACTGACACACAAGTTCCTCATGCCGCACATGAGCATCTCAGTGGAACCGGCGGTCTTGGATCCCCTGGTGCCCGCGCAGGTCGCTGTCGAACTTGACGTCAAGGATATGAAGCTCAGTGGAGGGCAGTTGTCGGCCCTGACTGTGGCTGCGCGGTTCGTTGTTGACGGTGCTCCCGTAGGAGAAGGGGCGGCGGCAGCACGTATTGTGAATCCGGCGACCTATGAGCGATTTCGCGGCGCGGTCCCTGCCGGATTGGCCGCCGCTGCCGAAGACTTACTGGCGTGTGAAGACGTCGGGCATGCCACCCAGCGGAACGTAATGCTCGGTCAAAGTTCGCGCCCGTTCGTCTGGCCGCTGCGGGTTGATCCAACGCACCCCATTTTCTTTGACCATCCCCTTGACCACGTCCCGGGAATGCTGTTGGTCGAGGCTGCGAGGCAGGCCGTACGCGCAGCGTGTTCCCGGCCGGATGCCGACTTTGCACTGTTTGAGGCGGAATTCATCAAGTTGGTCGAGTTCAGCTATCCCGTGGATGTCGCTGTGACGCAACGCGAATCACAAGGCGCCAACGGTGTGATGAGGGTCCGGTTGCTGCACGAAGATGAGACCCTGATGTCCTTGTTGGCTCGGGTCAAAACGCCGCGTTGATTCAGGGAATCCCTGGGCCTTCCGGGTGAATCGGCACAATGGCCGGCATCATGAAACGCCACATGTCGTCAATCCGTTTGAGAACGTCGCGTCGTTCGGTCAGCACGTTGGATACCATCTGGACGCCAGTGAAAGACGCAACCAAATACCGTGCGAAGTCTGCCGCGTCAACGTCGGGCCGCACGTCACCCTCCAGTTGGGCTTGGCGCGTCAGCATCTCCATGGTCGTGACCCAGTCCTGGTAGGGACCTTTGACGTCTCCGTTGAACGCCGAGGCTTCAAATGTCAGCCGGATTCCAGCCCTGACGATTGGCTCGTCAAGTAGCTGTTGCCCGAATGTCCGGCACATGGCGATCATGGTCTCCAGCGCCGGCAGTCCGGCGGCGGCGATCTTCTCCCCGGCGACACGCACAATGTTGTGCTGTTCGGCGATCACTGCCAACGCCAGGTCTTCCTTCGACTTGAAATGGAAATAGAGCGCGCCTTTAGTGACCGAAGCGCGGTCAGTGACGTCGCTTAGGCTTGCATTCCCGTAGCCGACCTCTTCAAAGATCGACGATGCACCCTGGATGACTGCCGTTCGGGTGGCTTTGGCACGTTGTTGCATGATCCGCGTGGAGACCTCTCCGGTTTCTGCGTCCGTGATACTTGAGTACATGAAACTGACGGGCCTGAAGATCGGTGGAGTCCATGTCAACATGTGTTGACCATGTTCCCCGGGTGCTGGTCCTGGGTTCGTCGGGTTTCATTGGAAGCCGGGTTGTAGCCTCACTCGCCGGATCCGGAGGGGCGCACGTGGTGGCACTCTCACGAAAACCGGCTGCAGGACTACGAAACAATAACGCTACCATTGCGACCGCCGACATTTCCGTACCCGGGAGCCTGATCCGTTTCGTGGCCGATACGGACGTTGTCATCCACGCCGCATCATATGTGGGTTCAGAACCCGGTCTTGCCCATGCGATCAACGAGGCCGGCACCGGCCACGTCGTTGAGCAGTGCCGGCAAGCCGGAGTTGCCCGGCTGATCTATGTCAGTACCTGCAGTGTTTACGGGAGCGGCCCCCATCGCGGCATCCTTGAATCCGAAGCCGGCTATCACCCGGCCTCCGTGGCCAGCGCCAGCCGTGCCGTCGCCGAACGGCTGGTTCTCGGCTACGGCGGCGAAGTGGTTCGTCCCAACCTCGTGTTCGGCGCCGGGGACCGCTGGTTTGTTCCGGGCCTGCTCAAACTGATGAAGGTGGCTGGAGGGTGGCCAGGTGATGGTTCGGGCCTGCTTTCGCTAATCGGTGTGGAGGCGCTGGGAAGGCTGCTTTCCGGGCTTGCGTTGGCGCCCAGGCAACCCGGGCGCGCTTTCCATGCCGCATATCCGGAACCTGTCCGGGTGTCATTCCTCGTGCAGAGCGTTGCCCGGGTGTTCGGAGTGGAGTACCCGAAGTTCCTGGGCGATGACGAGCGTGCCCGCTCGGCCTTGCGCGCCGCGGGATTCAGCGGCCATCAGATTGACTTGGTGACGGAGGATCACTGGTATTCCTCTGAAGGTCTTTGGCGGATCTCCGGGCGGGAACCGGAGACGTTCAACGGTGCTCTAGGGGAATTTTCTTCCGCCTACCAAGTTCCGCGGGAGTCCGCTCGACCATAAACCGGTTGAACGGTTTGTTTAATGGCCCGTCAGTCTCTACACTTCAATGCAGTGGCTCGTTGTGTTTGCGGCAACAGGTTAAAGGGCAGTAATGGGGGGAGGTGCGGCCGAGCAATCGACCGCACCTCATCTGTCCGGGTACCGCCGCCGATTTCCTATCTCACATCGTTGTGGTTTAGTATTGACGAGTTGCTCCGGCGGGGATCGAAGTCCCCGCGGGCAAAGTCCGGGGCTGTGGCGCAGCTGGTAGCGCACCTGCATGGCATGCAGGGGGTCAGGGGTTCGAGTCCCCTCAGCTCCACTCTGGGTTTTTGATATTGAAAGGACCACCCGTTCGGGTGGTCCTTTCGCATTCTCCGGCGTCGGCAACCAGATCAGGGAGCGCCGGACAGGCAGAAACCCGAAACTATTAAATAGCTCGTCCGTAAAACGCAGTGGCCCGGAACCTTTTGGCTCCGGGCCACTGCTCGTTTTTGCCGGGGTTCCATCGCTTGGCGGCCGGTTCCGGGAAAAAGAGTACTCGAGTGCGATGCAGGTACGGCGGCCGACGTTTCGGGTGTGTTCGATTGGAAATGATAGGTGGGGGCTACTCGTGTGGGTGAAGCCGAATTTTCATAGCCTGAAGTTCCTTCGGTTGGCAATTTCCGACGTCGAGCCAGCCAGACTAAGAACTTGTGGAAGAAGCGGGTGTCGATGTGCCCTGCAACACGGTTGTGATAATAGTGCGCTGCCCATTTGTGTCGAAAAAAGTGGCAACAATTGCCCCTGGGTATAGCGGGCGGGCTCTCAATGCCAAGATGGTGCGGCCGTGAGCCCCTCGGAAGAAGCTGCAACAGGCGGCCTTGGTTTCGGGGGTCGTGCATCTTTCGTCAAAGATCCATTGTTCGACCGTTCCCGGCGTGATGGCAGACGTTATGCCAGCGCCGTGTCCGGTGTGTTTTGGGCTCGCCGCTACTACCGGCTTTTGTGGCTCGTCGACGCCATAGTCGTTTTTTCCGTTGCTGCTTTCGCGCAGGTGGTCCGATTTGGATTCGAAAATGCCTTTGTTATTGTTGGCGGCTTTCCTGTGGGATATTTTCCGATTTCGCTTGCGATCGCCGGCGCTTGGATGGTCGCGTTGGGTGTCTATCGCAGTAGGGACAAACAAGTCGTTGGAATCGGCCCGGACGAGTACAAGCGCGTCTTTAGCGCCACCATAGTCCTCCTCGGGCTGCTCAACATGGCGTGCGTTGTCTTCGAGATAGAGATTGCGCGCGGCTACGTTGCGCTCGTGTTTCCGTTGGGGTGCCTGGGACTGATGACGTCCCGTTGGACGTTGAGGCGGTGGCTGACGCGCCAGCGGGTTCATGGGCATTACCTCTCCAGGGTCGTGGTCCTGGGCGCCCCCGAAGAAGTTCGCTATGTCATCAACCAGATTGAGAAGAAGTCCGGACCGATTTACAAAGTAGTTGGCGTTGCGCTTCAGGGTCCGCAGCTGCCGCCAAGCCTCATGGTCAACGGAAAGGCCGTGCCCGTCGTCTCCGACATCTATTCTGTGGTGCACGCGGTCGCGGCGACCGACGCCGATGCCGTCATCATTGCCGGGCAGGTTGAAGGCGGCAGTACTTACATCCAGGAACTCGGCTGGCAATTGGAGGAAAGTTCAACGGAGCTGATCCTGACGACCGGGCTGACAAACGTGGCCGGCCCCAGGATTCATTCGCGCCCTGTGGAGGGGCTGCCGCTCATGCACGTTGAGCTCCCGCAATATGCCGGCGCCAAGCATGCGATGAAACGGGTGCTCGACATTGTTCTCTCGGCCGCCGCCTTGGTGGTGTTGCTGCCCGTTTTTGCGGTGCTCGCCGTGCTGATCCGGCGGGACAGCCCGGGGCCGGTAATTTTCCGGCAGGAGCGCATCGGGCGAAGAGGACAAACCTTCGTGATGTTCAAATTCCGTTCCATGGTGGAGACCGCGGAGCAGGACCTGGCCGCGTTGCTCGAACACAATGAGGGGGCCGGGTTGCTGTTCAAGATGGAACACGACCCTCGGGTAACCCGGGTCGGTAAATGGATGAGGCATTATTCGCTCGATGAACTCCCGCAATTCCTGAATGTGTTTCGCGGGGACATGAGTCTGGTTGGTCCCAGACCACCCCTGCAGCGGGAGGTCGATGGCTACGAGAGGCACGTCCACCGTCGGCTCTATATCAAGCCCGGACTGACCGGAATGTGGCAAATCAACGGCCGCTCGGAGCTTAATTGGCAGGACAGCGTCCGGCTGGATCTGTATTACGTTGAAAACTGGTCGATCGTTGGAGACATCATCATTCTCTGGCGGACGGCGCGGGCGATGATCCGGCCTGTGGGCGCATACTAGGCCGCACCCCAGGCGGAGTCCCTGCTGAGTGGTCATTCCGGCCCGGACGAGTGGCGGATGAATTCAATTCAAGTGACAGCTACTCGCGCTCCACGGGGCGGACGTCCATAGGCTGAAGCCAATGTTCGATCTGGCTTTCGGCCTCGGTCTCAACTGGAGGGGACGCTCTAACCATGAAATACGTGGATGCGGGGCAACCATGAGAATCATGAGACCGCGTAGCGCCCGGAACAAAGCTCAAGTGACCGTCGTCGTACCTTGCTATAACTATGCCCAATATTTGCCGGCCGTGACCTCGTCAGTATTGTCCCAGGCCGGCGTCGATGCACAGGTGATACTTGTTGACGACGCATCGACCGATAATTCGGCCCAAGTGGCCCGTGATCTGGCGCTAGGCGATCCTCGGATAACTGTGGTGGTCCACGAACGAAACATGGGTCACATAGCCACCTATAACGACGGTTTGTCGCGTGTGGTCACCGAGTACGTCGCTCTCCTTTCCGCAGACGATTTGCTGGCCCCGGGCGCCCTGTCCCGTGCCACTGACTTGATGTCCGCCAACCCCAGCGTGGGGATGGTCTACGGGAGGCCGCTGGAATTCTCCGATGAGCATCAGCTGCCCCGTGCCGCCGGCTCAAGGTGGCAGTCGTGGACCGTTTGGGCGGGTCACGAATGGATCAAGTGGGCATGCTGGCGGGGGAGGTGCTTCATCTTGTCCCCGGAGGTGGTCATGCGCACCGAGGTCTTGCAACACGTGGGCTTTTACAATGGATTGCTGCCCCATTCCGGGGATTTGGAATACTGGCTCCGTACCGCGGCCCATTGGGATGTCGGCAGGATCAACGGGCCGATCCAGGCCTTCTACCGGGTCCATGGCGCCAATATGCATTTGATCTCGTTTGCCACCATGGTGGTGGATCTGCGGCATCGGCTCGAGGCGTTCCGGGTGCTGCTGACCTCGGAGGTCTTGCGCGGGTTACCCCAAGCGGACAGACTGCTGGACCGAGCCCGGCGCGCATTGCGTCGTGAGGCGCTTATCCTCGCGGCCCGCACCCTCGACTCAGGTGGTTCGGCCACGGACGCTTCGGCCCTGAAAGATTTCGCGTTGCGGGTCTGGCCGGAACAACCGGCGTCGTTCCGGATCCGTGGAGTCCGCTGGCGTTTGGTGCGGGCCGATGAGGGCAAACCGCCGCTGCTCTGGCAGCGGACTGTCGAAATTTTCCGCACCCAGGTGGACCGCGTGCGTTGGCGTGCTTGGCGGATGGTGGGGATTTCATGAGCGCTCCCGGAGAAGGGGCCGGCACACTGGCTACCAGGCTGCGCAGGGGCACGATCTGGGGCGCCCTCAATGTTGGCCTATCACGCGTCCTTCAATTCATCACCACACTCGTGGTCGCCCGTCTTGTTGCGCCGGAGCATTTCGGCGCCTTGGCCGTGGCGCTCGTCGTGCAGGTCATTGCAGTGAACATCGCCGAGCTTGGCGCCACGGCCGCCCTCGGCCGCGGTGACCGTGACCCCGATGAGATCGCTCCGACTGTTTTTACCATTTCGCTGGTCACGAGCGTCCTGCTGACTGCGCTCGTGATCCTGCTGGCACCCCTGCTTGCTGCCGCACTGGGGGATTCCGGTGCAACCCCGGTCGTTCAGGTCATGGGGCTGACGGTGTTGCTCTCTGGAATGACGTCCGTTCCTACTGCACTGATATGGCGCGACTTCCTGCAGAAGCGCAGGATCCTGGTTGACGTATTGAACACTGTCGTTGCCTTGGTCCTGGTCGTTCCCATGGCGCTGTGGGGCTGGGGTGCGATGGCCTTGGCGCTCTCACGGGTGGGAGGACAACTGACCGCGACCATCGGTTACTGGATCATCAGCCCGAAGCGGTACTTGCCAGGTTTCAATATCGTGGAAGCCAGGGGGATTCTCCGCCTCGGGCTTCCGCTGGCGATGGCCAATCTGGTCGTTTTTGTCACCCTGAATCTCGATTACATGATCATCGGCCGGGAGCTGGGACCAGTGCAGCTCGGGTTGTATTTGCTGGCCTTCAACTTGGCGAGCATGCCCAGCAGCGTGATTACCGCCGTTATCCGAACCGTTGCCGTGCCGACTTTCGGCAGGCTGAATGCAAACGGAACGCTTGGTGCGGCGGCGTTGAAGGTCACGGCCGGAATTGCCTACATCGGCTTCCCGGTCTCGGCCCTCCTGGCAGGGCTCGGCGCACCCCTTATCGTCGCCTTCTACGGCGACAAATGGAACGGGGCAGCCGTCGCGATGGCCAGTTTGGGAATCTTCGGGGCAGCGAGGATCCTCTCAGAGATGTTCGCTGATCTCTGTGTGGGTGCCGGCAAGACCGTTGGCCTGTTCTGGGTCCAGGTCATTTGGCTCCTTGCCCTTGTTCCGGCAATGCTGATCGGCGTGCGTCTATGGGGCATTGCAGGTGCCGGGTTCGCCCACGTCGTGGTGACCTGGTTTGTGGTCATTCCCGTCTATCTCGTGCTGGTCGCGAAATCCACCGGTGCAAGAATCCTGTCGCTCTTGGGTACGTGCTTCCCGGCTGCAGCTGCGGCCGCTGTCTGCGGCGTCCTGGCGTGGCTGGTAGCGGCCCGGATCCCGGTTGCTCTTCCCGCGGTTCTGGCCGGAGCGTTCGCCGGCCTCGTGGTCTATGCCCTTGTCACCTTTCGCTGGGCGCAGGCGTTGCTTAGTGACATCAAACAAGCATCGGCAGGCGAGGCCACCCTCGGGAATCCTGTATTGGCTGGCACCGACGGCACAGGGAACAGGAGTTGACCGTGCTCTCCCGCATTGATGCAACCCGGTTGATCTCGCACCTCAGGAATGAAGGTTGGTCTGGTTTCGGCCGGCGAGGGAGCCGACGGCTCTTTCAAGCTTTGGGTGAACGGCTCTCCTGGGCGGAGTTCGATTTTCCCTTGCGCCAGGAAGACATCGCGGACTCCGGCAACCTGCGCTTACCGGCGCCGCGGCAGATCCTGAAGGACCAACTGCACATCGGCTGGGTATGCACGCCACCGGCCGCCGGATCCGGCGGACACACGACGCTCTTTCGGATGGTTCAAGGCCTGGAGGAGCGGGGCCATCGCTGTACCTTGTTCCTCTACGACCGGTATGCGGACGATGTGGCGCGACACGAAGAAGTCATCCGCCGCAACTGGCCCGGGATGCGGGCAGGGGTTCGAAGCGCCACCCAGGGCATGGAAGACGTGGACGCCGTTGTTGCGAGCTCATGGGCGACCGCGCACGTCGTTGCATCCCGCGTGGTCGGTGGGGCCCACCGCTTTTACTTCATTCAGGACTATGAGCCCTTTTTCTACCCGCGCGGCACGTTCTATGCGCTGGCCGAGGATACCTACCGATTCGGCTTCAGGAACATCGCTCTGGGGAAGATGATCGCCGGGGTAATGGAAAACGAGGTCGGGATTTCCCCGGACGCGATTGTTCCGTTCGGCTGCGACAATGACGTCTATCGGATTCTTCCCGAACGCGACGCCGCATCGCGCAGCGGCGTGGTTTTCTACGCCAAGAAAAACGTGGACCGCAGAGGCTATTTGCTCGCGAAGCTGGCGCTGGAGCGGTTCCACCAGGCCCATCCGGAACAAGAGATCCACGTATACGGGGACAAGGTATCGGGTTGGTCCATCCCTGTCACGGACCACGGAAACCTGACTCCAACACAGCTGAACGAGCTCTACAACCGCACCCTCGCAGGTCTGGCCATATCCTTTACGAACATTTCGTTGGTTCCGGAAGAACTGATGTCCGCGGGCAATATCCCGGTGCTCAACGAGTCCGCGTATTCCCGGGCTGTCTTGTCCACCGATGATGCCGTTTGGGGGCGTCCCACCCCGTGCGGGATGGCGGACGCATTGGCAGCGGCGGTGGAGGCCACCGACGTCGAGGCGAGGGCTGAGCGAGTGGCTGCAAGAGAGCGCCGGGACTGGGAAGAAACCAAGAAGCAGGTCGCGTCCATCATTGAGACAGCGTGTGCCGAGGTTGTTAGCGGGGATCGCGCCTCGTGACCGCCAGCCAGGAAATGTCCGGGACAAGGAGCCGGAGGAGGGCCAAGCGGTCATCCCGGGGCACTCTGGTGTTCCGGGAGCCTCCCATGGTCACGTTGCTTGATTTCGACCCTCGGACGTCCAGGCCTGGCCGTACCCCGCTTTTCCTGCGGGTCGTCGCGTTCAGCATCTTCTTCTTTCCCGCAAGCATGGTCCTGGCGCCGGTGGGGGCCGCGGGAACGATGCCCCTGATACTCGCGCTGTTCCTCTTTGCGTTCTGGTTTTGCTCGGTGCTCTTCGGCCTGCACGACCCTTTCAAATTCCGGCATCCAGGCAGGATCGGGCTGGCCCTGCTGTTGTTGGGGACGTGCGCTTCCTACGTTGCGCTCTACTTGGGCTTGACCGGCGGCAGCTCAATAGCGGCGCGGGCGGCCTCGGATCGATGGGTGATTTTGCTTGTTGCCAGTGCCGGAATCATCCTTGTCACGGCGGAGGTCGTCCGGACCATCGGCGACGTCCTGTTACTGGTCCGGGCGGTATTGGCGGGGGCCTTCTTTTGCTGCATGGTGGCTGCGGTCCAGTTCATTTTCCACATCAATCCGATGGATTGGTTCCAACTGGCGATGCCTGGGTTTACCGACAACGGAGCAGGCACGACATTTCAAGTCCGTGGCACGCTGGTCCGTGTGTCAGGCAGCACCTTTCACTCCATCGAGTTGGCCGTGGTGTCCTCCATGCTGCTTCCGCTCTCAATCTGGCGGGGCCTCTTTGATCCGGTGGGCAGAAAATGGCTGCA
>OUNM010213463.1_pt1 | contig 17970 bp, 10 predicted proteins | sample 1769961 | NCBI WGS metagenome assembly OUNM01 (sample SAMEA3914820, study PRJEB12502) | metagenome | biome: forest; material: soil | place: USA | collected 2012-03-12 | depth 0.3 m
CGCGCGATCATCTCGGAGGATGTGGGCCGCGTGACGCTGGCCTCCGGCGCGGGCGATCTCGGCACGCCGTCGACCAGCAACCTCGGCGGCACGATCGACACATTCTCGAGCGATCCGTCGAACGATCAGGTCACGACGCTGCAGCAGACCTTCGGCAGCCACAACACCTTCCGTACCTACGGCCGCATCGACACCGGCACCTTCGGCAACGGCAACAAGCTCTATTTCTCGGGCGTGCGCCAGGATGCGAAGGCCTGGGACTTCAACGGTCATCAGGGCGGCTACCAAGTCGACACGAAGTTCGTGCACGAGGATTCGACCGGCAAGCTGACCTACTATTTCGCCTATTCGGACAAGATCGAACCGAACGAGGACGCGACCGTCGTTAACCCGTCCAAGGGCGAGACCCGCTCGACCGTCCCCTATACGCGTCCCTTCTTTTACCCGAACTTCCAGGGCATGGAGGCCTATCTGGCGTCCGGTGCCTACAAGGCGGACAAGGACAATTATCGCGACTACTACAGCGACGCGCAGCGCACCGACTATCTTACTTACCTGAAGTATGACTGGAACGTCGCCAGCAACATCGTCTGGTCGACGCAGGGCTATTACCACCATGATGACGGCGTCGGTGTCGTCGCCGGCCCGATCGACGTCGCCGGCCTGCCGCTGCTCTTCTCCAAATATTACGCGGTTCCGAATCCGGCCAACCCGACCGATCCGGCCAACCTCGCGGTGCTGTCGCAGATCTTCGGCAACTCGGGCCTCGCCACCCGGACAACCGAATATCGCATCGATCGCGGCGGCGTGATCTCGACTGTGAAGGCCACTCTGGGCAACCACGATATTGAATTCGGCGGGTGGTACGAGCGTCAGGACACCTCGGCCTTCCGCCGCTGGTACGCCTTCGACGCCAAGAACCCGTCGAGCCCCTATGACCGTCCGCTCAGCCTCGCCAACCCGCTGATCACCCAGTATGCCAGCCAGGTACGCGTCAACGAGTATCAGGCGCACCTCCAGGACGCCTGGCACATCCGCCCGAATATTACGGTGCAGGCCGGCTTCAAGAGCGAGTTCCAGCAGGCCACCCAGCGCGTGCCGGTCGAGCCGATCCCCGGCTCCTCCACCGGCCAGACCGCGCTGCCGCAGGGCCGCATCAGCACCAGCAAGGCCTTCCTGCCGCAGGTCGGCGGCATCTGGGACGTGACCGGGCATGACCAAGTCTTCTTCAACGTCCAGAAGAACATGCGGCAGTTCCAGACGAGCGCGGCGGCCAGTCTTTCACCCTTCGCACTGGGCAGCCAGGGCGCATTCGAGCTGTTCCAGCAGACAGTGAAGCCGGAGACGAGCTGGACCTACGAAGTCGGCGCGCGCACCCAGCATGCAGTGAACCTCGGCCCGATCACGGGCTTCGAGGGCCAGATCAACTATTACCATGTCGACTTCAGCAACCGCCTGCTGGCGATCAGCCCCAACCCGACGGTCAACGCGATCGTCGCCGGCGCCGCCATCATCCAGAACGTCGGCAGCGTGAAGACCGACGGGGTCGATGTCGCCGGCACGCTGCACTTCGGCCCGCACTTCTCGCTCTACGACGCGCTCTCGTACAACAATTCGCGCTTCGAGCAGGATTACACCAACGGCACCGCGCTCGTGCCGACCAAGGGCAAGAAGGTCCCGGGTTCGCCCGACTGGCTGAACAAGTTCGTCGCCTCGGCCAATTACGGCATATTCGACGTGCAGCTGATCGGCGACTATCTGGGCAAGCGCTATGCCACCTACACCAACGACCTGTGGGAGAAGGGCTACTTCACCATGTCGGCGCGCATCGGAGCCAATATCCCGCTGCCAGCGACGTCGCCGCTGCACAACATGAACGTCAGCATCAACATCACCAATCTGACCAATGCCAAGGCAGCATCGACGCTCGCCATCGGTGCGGCGTCGGGTACCTACAACTTCTTCCCGGTCGCGCCGCGCCAGGTATTCGGGACCCTCGGGTTCAAGTTCTGATAGAGAAGGCGCCGGAGATGACCCGCATGACACGACGCGATGCCCTGCGCATTTCCGGCGCCGCCCTGATCGCCTCCACCGCTGCGTCGGGGCACACCGCCCCGGCGGCGGCGGCGAGCGAGCGCACCATACTGATCTACGGACACCGGGGCGCCTCAGCGCTCCGGCCCGAACACACGCTCGCCTCCTACGCCAAGGCGATCGCCGACGGGGCGGACTTCATCGAGCCCGATCTCGTCTCGACCAAGGACGGTGTGCTGATCGTCCGCCACGAGAACAACATCGCCGAGACCACCGACATAGCCAGCCACCCCGAATTTGCGGACCGCAAGACCGAAAAGGTGATCGACGGCCAGAAGCAGATCGGCTGGTTCACCGAGGACTTCACCCTCGCCGAGCTGAAGACCGTCCGCGCCAAGGAACGCCTGCACCAGCTCCGCCCGCAGAATGCAGCGATGGACGGCTGGTTCGATTTGGTGACGTGGCAGGAGATGATCGATTTCGCGGCCGCCGAATCGCTCGCGCGCGGCCGTCCGATCGGGCTGGTGCCCGAGCTCAAGCATTCGACCTATTTCGCCGGCATTGGCCTGCCGCTCGAGGACCGTTTCCTCGCCAGCCTTGCCGCGCACCACTACACCCGCACCGCGCCTGTCGTGATCCAGTCGTTCGAGACCGCCAATCTGCGCTATCTGCGCCAGAAGCTCGGTCGCCCCGCCAACATTCAGCTGATGCAACTCGTCGAGGGCCGCGACACGCCGCCGGCCGACATCGCCAACGCGGGGGGGACACTCACCTACCGACAGATGATGGCGCCCGCCGGCCTCGCCGAGGTGGCGCGCTATGCCGACATCTTGGCGCCTGACACGCGTTCGATCATCCCGCTCGACGCCGACGGCCGGCTGGGCAAGCCCGCGCCGGTGACGGCAGATGCGCACAAGGTAGGACTGCTCGTGCAGCCCTGGACCTTCCGACCCGAAAACTACTTTCTCGCCAAGGATTTTCAGGATGCAAACGGCCCGGCCGCGCGCAACGCCGCGGGCTCTCTGGCGGAGATCCGCGCCTATCTCGCCGCCGGCATCGACGGCTTCTTCACCGACGATCCAGCGATCGGACGCCAGGCCGTCGGCCCTTCCCCGATGAGCGCCTGATCGGAGCCGCTTGCCCCTTCGTCGCAGATGCGCGACGAAAGGGCATGACGGACATCGGCTCGCCTTTTCTACGCGCGCTCACCGGCCGCAACCTGACCTACGGCATGCTCGACGACCTCGGTCGCGCGATCGTCACCGGCGCGTTCGGCGCGATGCCCTTCCCCACCGAGATCGAGCTTGCCAGCCGCTATGGCGTCAGCCGCTCGGTGACGCGCGAGGCGGTGCGGATGCTCACCGCCAAGGGGCTGGTCTCGGCACGGCCGCGGCAGGGGACGACGGTGCGCCCCGAGACGGCGTGGAACCTTTTTGACCCGGACGTGCTGCGCTGGCTGCTCGAACGCGCCTTCTCGCTTACCCTGCTGCGCCAGTTCAGCGAGCTGCGCGTCAACATCGAGCCGGGCGCCGCCGCGCTTGCGGCGCGCACCGCGACGCCGGCCGGGCTGGCGCTGATCAACGCAGGCTATTGCCGCATGGTCGCCGCCGAAGCAGGCCGAGACGACGCGTTGGAGGCCGACATCGCCTTCCACGTCGCGGTTCTGGAGGCATCGGGCAACCCCTTCTACGCCCAGTTCCGCGGCATGGTCAGCACCGCACTGCACACCTCGATCCGCTTCACCCAGCATTCGCGGGGGCAAACCGCCAGCCTGCCCGCGCACAAGGCGGTGAAGGATGCGATCGAGGCGCGCGACCCCGCCACCGCCCGCGCCGCGATGGAAGCGATAATCGCCGAGGTTCTGGCGCTGATCCACGAGGCCGAGCAGCTGGACAGCTGCCCGGCCGCCTGACGCCTCACTTCGTGGCGGAAGCCCCCGGACAGACCGCTCCCGCCGGATCGGCATCCAGCTTCAGCCCGACGATCGAGACGGCGAAGCCACCCGCGCTGCCGAGCACGAAGGGCTGCGCGACGTGGCCGACATCAGCGCCCGCCGCCTTGAAGCAGGAGAGCGGCACCTTCACGCTGGTCCACTGGCCGGGCGTGGTGGTGGCAAACAGGCCGGTGGCGTCGACCGGCGTGCTCTTGTCGCCGACTGCCAGCGTCACTTTGCCCGTGGGCGCAGCGTCGACGCGATAGTCGATGCGCAGGCTGAGTTGGGCGTTGGTCTGGCGGGTGAGGTCGATTGTCGGACCGGTGACGCGGACATGGCCAGCGCCGGTGAAGACATATTGCCGCGCCCCCTCCTGCCGGCCACCGCCGTCGACATTCTTCACGGTGACCGCGCCGTCGGCCGCGAGCGCCCACGGCGCCACCGCTTTGCCCGGCACATAATAGACCGAAATGTTGGCGAGCGAGGCGTCGATCCCGGCCTCCTCGCTGAGATGCGGCACGGTCGTCCGGCTCGCGTAGCTGAGGCCATAGCCATAAGCGAACAGCGGGTCATAGCCCGGCTGGCCGACATTATTGGCGAACTGTCCGGCAGTCTTTGGCCAGCTGTAGCTGAGCTTGCCGCGGAAATCCTTGTTGAGCGTGCCGTCCTTCTTTGCGACCAGCACGTCGGCGATACCTTCGCCCTCCGATCCCGGTAGGAAAGCGGCAACGAAGGCGTCGGACTGGTTGAGCTCCGGGTTGATCCACAGCGGGCGGCCCGACAGAAACACCGACACCACAGGAATGCCCCGCTCCTTGAGCGCCTTCAGCTCAGCCAGCGCCTGCTTGTCGCCGGGCTGGAACTCCAGCGTCGAGATGTCGCCCACCATCTCGGCATATGGACGCTCGCCAAACACGACAACCGCGATGTCGGGCTTTGGCCCCGTTCCCTTGCCGTCAGTGCTAAGCGTCGCGGTGCCGCCCGCCGCCTCGATCGCGGACTTGAGCCCCGCCCAGATCGAGGTTCCGCCGGGGAAGTCGCTGTTCGTATTGCCGGTGCCCTGCCAGGAGAGTGTCCACCCGCCCGACTGGAGCCCGATATCATCGGCATGGCGGCCGGTGACCAGCACCTTCTGCCCAGGCTTGATCGGCAGCAGCGCGCCGTTGTTCTTGAGCAGCACCAGCGATTCCGCCACCGCCTGACGGGCGACGGCACGATGCTCGGGCGCGCCGAGCTCGTCGCGCTTCTCATAGGGCCGCGTCGGATCGAACAGGCCGAGCTTCGCCTTGACGCGCAGGATACGGCGCACCGCGTCATCGACCCGAGCCATCGGGATGGTACCGGCCTGTACTTCCCTCAGCGTGTTGTCGAACAGCGCCTTCCAGTCCGCGGGCGCCATCGCCATGTCGAGCCCGGCGTTGAAGCTCACCGGGCAGTCGCCATTGGTGCAGCCCGGCACCTGGCCGTGCGCATTCCAGTCGCCGACCACGAAACCCTCGAAGCCAAGCCGGCCCTTGAGCACGTCGGTGAGCAGCGTCTTGTTGCCGTGGTTCTTGACGCCGTTCCATGACGAGAAGCTCGCCATCACCGTCATCGCGCCGGCATCGATGCCGGTGACGTAGCCGGGCGCGTGGATTTCGACCAGCGTCTTCTCGTCGGTCTGCGCGTCGCCCTGATCTATGCCGTTGTGCGTGCCGCCATCCGCCAGGAAATGCTTGATCGAGGCGGCGACCTTGCCGTCCTGGATGCGACCGGTACCGGGTGCACCCTGCAGCCCTTTCACTATCGCCGCCGCATAGAGCCGCGTGATGTCCGGTCGCTCCGAATAGCCTTCATAGGTGCGACCCCAGCGATCGTCCTGCGGCACCGTCACAGTCGGGCCGAACGCCCAGTCGAAGCCGGAGGCGGCGCTCTCGGCCGCGGTCGCAGCGCCGATTTTCTCCATCAGCGCCGGGTCGCGCATCGCGCCCAGGCCAATGTTGTGCGGGAAGATCACCGCACCGCGTACGTTGGAATTTCCGTGCACCGAATCCATGCCGAAAATGATCGGCACCGGTACATGGCCCGGCCGCTGCTCGATCGACACCTGCCGGAACAGCTCGGCAGTGCGGATCCACGCCGCCACCGGCGCGCGGTCGTCGGCATCGAGCGGCGGCGAATTGCCGCCGCCAAGCACCGAACCGACCGGATAGTCGCGCAGATCTTCAGGCTTGATCGAGGCGATGTCGGCCTGGATCATCTGGCCCACCTTCTCGCGCACGCTCATCTTGGCCATCAGCGCGGTCACGAACGCTTCGGTCTTGGCATCGACCAGCCCGACGCTATGCGCCTGTGGCCAGAGCGCCGGATGCGCCACAGCCGACGCGGCCGGGGCGGCGAATGCCGGGGCCGCAGTCGCCATCGCGATCAGGCTTGCAGTGGCAACGCTGCGCATGGGATACCTCTCCTGGCCCGTGCGATCGTGTGGCCGCACTGTGTTTTGAATTACCATCTTATTTCCGAGACCGACGCGCATGACAAGCGCTGTCATCTCTCGATGTTGAGTGCTACAGGCGTCCCCAGTTCATGCGGTCAACGCTGGCGGGTAGCCGCCGGTGGGCCGACAGGGAGAGGCTGGATGACCGAACTCGTCGCCGTCGACATCGGCGGGACCAATGCTCGTTTTGCCATCGCCACGGTGCGCGACGATAGCTCGATCGACCTCGGCGAAGTGGTGACACTCCCCACCCACGCCTATGCCAGCCTGCGCAGCGCCTGGGAGGCATTCGCCGAGAAGATCGGCCGCCCCCTCCCCAACGCCGGCGCGATCGCCATCGCGGCCCCTGCCGACGGATCGGTCATCAAGCTCACCAACAGCCCGTGGGTGATCCGCCCCTCGCTCATCCCCTCGGTGTTGGGGCTCGAGCGCTACGAGCTCATCAACGATTTCGGCGCGGTCGCCTATGCGGTGAGCCGCCTCGGCGAGAAGGACCTGCGCCACCTCTGCGGACCGGACGAACCACTGGGTCGCGAAGGCACGATCAGCATCGTCGGCCCCGGCACCGGTCTCGGCGTCGCCCAGCTCCACCGCCAGGACGGCCGCGTTACGGTAGTCGAGACCGAGGGCGGGCATATCGACTTCGCACCGCTCGATGCGCTCGAAGACCAGATCCTGCAGCGGCTGCGCCAGCGCTATCGCCGCGTCTCGATTGAGCGGCTCGTCTCCGGACCGGGCCTCGCCAACATCTACGAGGCGCTCGCCGCGATCGAGGGCCGCGTCGTGCCGGTGGGCGATGACAAGCAACTCTGGCAGGTCGCGCTTGACGGTTCGGACATCCTCGCCGCCGCTGCGCTCGACCGTTTCTGCCTGGCACTCGGCGCGGTCGCGGGTGACCTTGCGCTGGCGCATGGCGCATGGAGCGGCACGGTGATCGCCGGCGGCGTCGGCGCGCGCATTGCGGATCACCTGCCGCTGTCCGGCTTCGGCGGACGCTACATCGCCAAGGGCCGATTCGAGGCGCGCATGGCGCAGATCCCGGTAAAGCTCATCACGCACGAGCAACCCGGTTTGCTCGGCGCCGCCGCCGCCTTCGCCGAACGGCACTGCCGCTGATTTCCGTCATTTATCCTTCGCAGGCGCAGCATGAGCCTTTGCCTCGCCTGGCGGCGCGCCTAAGGAGGGCATATGGACGGACCGACCAGCACCGCGCAAATGGCGCCCCATGTCGTGGTCGCCGGCCCGCATGCCGGCATCAGCTTCCGCGAGTTCGTCGGCCTTGTTGCCGCGATGATGGCGATGGTGGCCCTAGCCATCGACACCATGCTGCCGGCGTTGCCGGCGATTGGCACGTCGCTCGGCATCGCCGACGAAAATAAGCGGCAGTTCATCGTCACCGCCTTCTTGCTCGGCTTCGGCGCGGCGCAGCTCTTTTACGGGCCGCTCTCCGATCGGTTCGGTCGCCGGCCCATGCTGCTGTTCGGTACCGGCGCCTATGTACTGTTCAGCATCGGCGCGGCGCTGGCGCCGAGCTTCGGTTTGCTGTTGCTGTTCCGTACGTTGCAGGGCACCGCCGTGGCGGCAACGCGCGTTGTAACCATCTCCACCGTGCGCGACTGCTATGGCGGCCGGCAGATGGCGCGGGTGATGAGCCTCGCGTTCATGGTGTTCCTGGCGGTGCCGGTGATGGCCCCCTCGATCGGCCAGTTCTTCCTGCTGTTCCTGCCGTGGCGCGGGCTGTTCTGGGTGCTTGCCGGCTATGGCCTGCTGGTGTTGAGCTGGCTTGCAACCCGCCTGCCCGAGACGCTTCATCCTGAATATCGTCGGCCGATCGACTTTTCCTCGGTTGCCATGGCGGTCCGCCGCACCCTTACCGCGCGGCAGGCAGTGGGCTATATGCTTGCGCTAACGGTGATCTCCGGTGCGCTATACGGCTTCATCAATTCGGTGCAGCAGATCTTCGCCGACACGTTCCACGCACCGACGCTGATGCCGCTGGTTTTCGCCGCCATCGCGGGCATGATGGCCGTGGCCTCGCTCATCAATTCACGCATCGTCGAGCGGCTGGGCACCCGGCGGGTATCGCACACCGCGCTGCTGGGCTTCGTGGGAATCGAGTTCGCCCACCTGGTCATCGTGCTGACGGGGCACGAGACGCTGGTCAGCTTCGCGCTGTGCCAGGCGACGGCGATGTTCTGCTTCGGCCTGTCGACGGCCAATTTCGGCGCGATGGCGATGGAGCCGCTGGCCGAGGTGGCCGGCACCGCGGCCTCGGTGCAAGGCTTCATCACCACGGTGGGCGGGGCGCTGCTGGGCTTCGCGATCGGGCAGAGCTTCAACGGCACCAGCCTGCCGATGACGGCTGGTTTCGCGGTCGCCGGCCTGACCGCGCTCATCATAGTGCTGGTGACCGAGGGTGGACGCCTGTTCCACCCCCAGATGGGTTCCTAACCCCCTCGTCGCCTCAGTCGGCGAAGAGCAGCGCCGGCACCTCAAGCAGCTTCTTCACCGTCTGGATGAACCGGGCGGCGTCCATCCCGTCGACCACACGGTGATCGAAGGAGGAGCTCAAGTTCATCATCTTGCGGACCTCGATCCGGCCCTCGATCACCACCGGCCGCTCGACCATGCGGTTGACGCCGACGATCGCCACCTCGGGCCGGTTGATGACCGGCGTCGAGACAATGCCGCCCAACGCGCCGAGAGAGGTGAGCGTGATGGTCGAGCCCGACAGCTCCTCGCGCTTGGCCTTGCCGCGGCGGGTCGCTTCCGCCAGCCGCACGATCTCGGCGGCGAGAGCCCAGACGTCGTGCGCCTGCGCGTGGCGGATGACCGGCACGGAGAGGCCCGCGTCGGTCTGCGTCGCCATGCCGAGATGGACGGCAGCGTGGCGATGTACCACGCCCGCCTCGTCGTCGAAGCGCGCGTTGACCATCGGGAAATCGCGCGCCGCCTTGGTCATAGCGCGGATCAGGAAGGGCAGCATGGTGAGCTTGGGCCGCTCGCCACGATCGGCGTTCATCGCCTGCCTCAGCGCCTCGACGGCGGTGACGTCGACTTCCTCGACATAGGCGAAGTGCGGAATGCGGCGCTTCGATTCCGCCATGTTCTCGGCGATGCGGCGGCGCAGGCCCGCGACCTTGATCTCCTCGACCGAGTCGTCACCCACCACCACCGGCGCCAGACGCGCCGAGACCGACGTACCGCCGCGATACTTCAGAAAGGCGTCAAGGTCGGAATGCTTCACCCGATCGCCCGAGGCCGGGTGGACGTCGGCGAGTTCGACGCCGAGATCCTTGGCGCGCTGGCGCACCGCCGGCGAGGCGAGCACCTTCTTGCCAGCCTTGTGCGGCTTGGCCGCCGGCGCGTCGGCCACGGCAGCAGCCGCCTCGACCTTGACGGGCGCGGGCTCGGCCTTCGCCGGGACCGGATCGGCCCTGGGCGCGGGCGCAGCGGCCGGCGCTGGCTCGGCCGCCGCCTCACCGCCCTCGGTCTCGAATACCGCGAGCGTCGAACCGATCGGAATCTGGTCGCCGACATTGCCGGCGAGCTCGACGATCCGGCCCGATACCGGGGCCGCCATCTCGACGGTCGCCTTGTCGGTCATCATGTCGGCGATCGGCTGGTCTTCCTCGACCATATCGCCGATCTTGACGTGCCAGGCGACGATCTCGGCCTCGGCAATGCCTTCGCCGATATCGGGGAGACGGAAGGGTACGCGAGCCATGCCGATCAATCCTTCATCACGCGCTTGAGCGCTTCGCCGAGCCGCACGGGCCCCGGGAAATAAGCCCATTCCAGCGAATGGGGATAAGGCGTGTCCCACCCCGTGACGCGCTCGATCGGCGCCTCGAGATACGGGAAGCAGCGCTCCTGCACTTGCGCGGACAGCTCCGCGCCGAAACCGCCGGTGCGCGTCGCCTCGTGGACGATCAGGCAGCGCCCGGTCTTCTCGACCGAGGCGACGATTGTGTCGATGTCGAGCGGTAGCAGCGTGCGCAGGTCGATCACCTCCGCGTCGACGCCGCTCGCTTCGACCACGCCCAGCGCCACGTGCACCATCGTGCCATAGCAGAGGATCGTCACCGCCTCGCCCTCGCGCACCACCGCGGCCTTGCCGAGCGGCACCGTGTAATAGCCCTCCGGCACCTGCGACGAGGCATGCTTGGACCAGGGCTGCACCGGCCGATCATAATGGCCGTCGAACGGGCCATTGTAGATGCGCTTGGGCTCGAAGAAGAGCACCGGGTCCGGATCCTCGATCGCAGCGATCAGCAGCCCCTTGGCGTCGTAGGGATTGGACGGGATCACCGTCTTCAGGCCGGCGACGTGAGTGAAGATGCCCTCGGGCGACTGCGAGTGGGTCTGACCGCCGAAGATGCCGCCGCCGAAGGGCGAACGCACCGTGATCGGGCAGGTGAACTCGCCTGCTGAACGGTAGCGCAGGCGCGCCGCCTCGGAGATGAGCTGGTCCATACCCGGATAGATGTAGTCGGCGAACTGGATCTCCGGCACCGGCCGCAGGCCATAGGCCGCCATGCCGACCGCGACGCCGATGATGCCACATTCGTTGATCGGCGCGTCGAACACGCGCGTCTTGCCGTATTTTTTCTGGAGACCCGCGGTGGCGCGGAAGACGCCGCCGAAATAGCCGACGTCCTCGCCCATCACCATTACGCCGGAGTCGCGCTCCATCGCGACATCCATGGCGGAGTTGATCGCCTGGATCATGTTCATGGTGGTCATACGCCGGCGGCCCTCCGCTCTTCGGCCATCTGGGCGCTCTGTTCCTTGAGGTGCTGCGGCATCTCGGCGAACACGTCCTCGAAGATTGTCTCGAAACTCTGGTTGAAGGCGGTGCCTGAAAGCACGCCCAGCTTTTCGGCCTCGCGGCCGGCGTCGCGGACCTGCTCGGCCAGCTCGGCCTTGAGCGCGTCATGGCTCGCCTCGTCCCATTCGCCCAGGCCGATCAGGTGCTGCTTCAGCCGCTCGATCGGATCGCCGAGCGGGAAGCGTCGCGCCTCCTCGGCCGAGCGATAGGCGGACGGATCGTCCGAGGTGGAGTGCGCCTCGACGCGATAGGTGAAGTGCTCGATCAGCGTCGGGCCCTGATTGGTGCGCGCGCGCTCGGCCGCCCATTCGGTCGCGGCATAGACTGCGAGCGCGTCGTTGCCGTCCACCCGCAGCGCCGCGATGCCGTAGCCGAGGCCGCGCGCCGCGAAGGTGGTCGCCTCGCCGCCGGCAAAGCCTGCGAAGGAGGAGATCGCCCACTGGTTGTTGACGACATTCAGGATCACCGGCGCGCGATAGACGCTGGCGAAGGTGCAGGCGGCGTGGAAGTCGCCCTCCGCGGTCGAGCCCTCACCGACCCAGCTCGCCGCGATGCGCGTGTCACCTTTCGCGGCGCTCGCCATCGCCCAGCCAACTGCCTGCGGATATTGCGTGGCGAGGTTGCCGGAGATCGAGAAGAAGCCCGCTTCCTTGGCCGAATACATGATCGGCAGCTGGCGGCCCTTCAGCCGGTCACCGGCGTTGGAATAGACTTGGCACATCATGTCGACCAGCGGCCAGTCGCGCCCGATCAACAGCCCCTGCTGGCGATAGGAGGGGAAGCACATGTCGTCGCGGTGCAGCGCCTCGACGGCGGCGATAGCGACCGCCTCCTCACCCGTGCACTTCATGTAGAAACTGGTCTTGCCCTGACGCTGAGCGCGAAACATGCGGTCGTCATAGGCGCGGGTCAGCATCATGCCGCGCAGCATGTGCTTGACACGCTCGACAGGCAGGCGCGGGTTCCACGGGCCGACGGCCTTGCCTTCGGTATCGAGCACGCGGATCAGCGTGAAGGGCAGATCCCGCATTGTCGAAGGCTGGGCATCGACCGGGGGGCGCGGCACACTGCCCGCCTCCGGGAAGACCATGTCGTCGAACGACACCGCATCGCCCGGCCGGAACTTGGGCTCGGGCACATGGAGCGTCAGCGGCCGCAGATTGCGACCCGCCTCATCGGCCATCCTAATCCTCCTTGCGGTTCCTCGCACGTTCCCTCGTGAACGCCGTGGCCGCCTTGCCGCTCCCTAGCGAGAGCGGGGCATCGTGGAAAGAGCCTTCCGCAACTATATTACGGTATCGCGTACGCTAGTTGCTGCGCTGCGAAACATCCTGCGCCGAGCCGAGCGCGGGTGTCGACGGGCCGCCGGGTACGCCGAGAACTGGCGGCGCATTCTCCCAGCCGCCGCCAAGCGCCTTGAACAGTGATACCTGCGCGTCGGCGACTCCGGTGTCCGACTGGGCGAGCGCCCGCCGCGCGGCGGCGCGATTCTGTTCGGCCACCAGCAGATCGAGGAAACTGTCGCGGCCGGTGTCGAAGCGAATGCGCGCGAGCTTGGCGGCATCGTCCGCAGCTTGCGAGGCGCGCGCCAGCGCCGCATTCTCGTCGAGCGCGGAGGCATAGCGGGCAAGCGCCTGCTCGGTTTCCTTGAGCGCGGTCAGCACCGTGCCCTGGAAGGCGGCGAGCGAGGCATCGGCCTGCCCGCGCGCCTGCCGGATGCGCGCGCTGGCCACCGCGATGTTGGGGAACGTCCAGGAAATCAGCGGCCCGATCGAATAACTAAACGAGCGCGCCTTGCCGATGTCGCCGATATGCGGGGCGCCGAGCGTCGCGGTGCCGAGCAGCGTCACCGAGGGGAAGAGCTGCGAGGTGGCGACGCCGATGCGCGCGGTGTCGGCGGCAAGTGTCCGCTCCGCCTGCCGCACGTCGGGGCGGCGCGCGATCAGCGCCGCGCCGTCGCCGACCGGGATCACCGTCGTCACCTTGGGCACGGCGCGGCATTGCGCGGCGGCGGCATCGAGTTCGGCCGGCGGGCGCCCAGTCAGAGCGGCGAGCGCATAGAGCTGGGCGCGCCGCTCACCCTCGAGCTGCGGCACCTGCGCGTTGGCCTGCTCGACCAGCACGGTCGCCTGGTCGACATCACGCTGTGTGCCACGCCCGGCATCGAGCAGCCGGTGGGTGAGCCGCGTCGTGTCGCCTTCGAGCCGCGCCGTCTCGCGCGCGACGTCGGCCTGCGCCGCGAAACCACAGGCATCGGCATAGCTCTGCGCCACTTGCGCAGCTATCGAGATGCGCGCGCCGGCGAGCGCGGCGGCGGCGGCCTGCGCATCGCGATGCGCCGCCTGAACCGAACGCGTGACGCGGCCAAACACGTCCACCTCATAGCTCGCGTCGAAGCCGAGTTGGTAGAAGTCGAAATCGAAATGGCTCGGCCCGCCCGTGCCGCTCGACGTCACGCCCTGGCTCTGGACGGTGGCGGCACCGATCCGCTCGCGCGTGTAGCTTGCGGAAAGATCCGTGGTCGGCAGCCGGCCCGCGCGCGCCTCGGACAGCGCGCCCCGCGCCCGGCGCAGGTTGCCCACCGCCTGGCGGATGTCGGTGTTGTAGGCGAAGGCGTCGCGGATCAACCGGTCGAGCACCGGATCCTGGTACATCTCCCACCAGTTAGCGGGCAGCGGCGCGCCGGAGAGCATGGGGCTCGCATGGCTCTCCATGAAAGACTGCTGCGCGTCGGCCTGGACCACGGGCTTGTGGTAATTGGGCCCCACTGCGCACGAGGCGAGCAGCGTCGCCGACAGCAGGGCGGCGACACGTATCTGTGTCCGCCCGATCATGCCACGCGTCCCTCGACCGCCGGCTCGCCGGGGCCGGGACGGCGGAATCGTAGGCTCCAGTCATGCACGCGCTCGCCCATCATCTTGGTGATGACGTAGAAGCTGGGAGTGAAGAGCAGGCCGAACAGCGTCACGCCGATCATGCCAAAGAACACCGCGACGCCGAGCGCCTTGCGCATCTCGGCGCCGGGGCCGTTGGAAATGACCAGCGGCAGCACGCCCAGGATGAAGGCGATCGAGGTCATCAGGATCGGGCGCAGGCGCTGGTGGGCGGCGCGCTCGGCCGCCTCGCGATGGCCGAGGCCTTCCTCCTCGCCTTGGCGTGCGAACTCGACGATCAGGATTGCGTTCTTGGCGGCGAGGCCAACCAGCACGACCAGACCAATCTGCGTCAGCACATTGTTGTCCATCCCCATCAGCCCGACGCCGAGGATCGCGGCGAGCAGGCACATCGGCACGATCAGGATTACCGCCAGCGGCAGGATCACGCTCTCATATTGCGCGGCGAGCAGCAGGAACACGAACAGCACGGCAAGGCCGAACACATAGATGCCGGTATTGCCCGCCTGCTCCTGCTGATAGGCGAGATCCGTCCATTCGAAAGTCATGCCCTTGGGCAGGATGTTGGCGGCCAGCCCCGCCATCGTCTTCAGCGACTGGCCCGACGAATAGCCGCGCGCGGTATCGCCCTGAAGCTCGGCCGACGGATAGAGATTGTAGCGCACGACACGATAGGGGCCGGCGTCGTTCTTCATCGTCAGCACGGCGCCCAGCGGCACCATCCCGCCGTTGGTGGCGCGCGTCCGCAACTGCTCGACGTCGGACGTCTGCTGGCGGAAGGGCGCGTCGGCCTGCGCCGTCACGCGCCAGGTGCGGCCGAGATAGTTGAAGTCGTTGATGTAGGTCGAACCCAGATAGGTGCCGAGCGTCGAGAAGATGTTCTGCACCGGCACGCCGATCTGCTCGGCCTTCTGGCGATCGATGTCGGCATAGAGGCGCGGCGTGCGGACGTTGAAGGTGGTGAAAGCGGCCTGGATGCCCTCCGCCTTGTTCGCCGCCATCATCATCGCGAAGGCCGCCTTCTGGAGCGCCGGATAGCCCGCGCCGCTACGGTCCTCGATCTCCATCTTCCAGCCGCCGCCGGTGCCGATGCCGCGTACGGGCGGCGGCGGAATGACGAGTATGTTGCCAGCGGTGATCTGGCCATAGGCCTTGCGCAGCTTCGCCGCGAACTCGTCCGCGGTGGCCTTGCGGTCCGCCTTGTCCTTCATCAGCACGAAGATCACGCCGGTGTTCGGCGCGCTCGTGAAGGTGGCGCCGTCGAAGCCGGCGAAGGCCACGGTGTCGAGCGTCTCGGGCAGGCCGCTCGCGATCTTGATCGCGCGCCGCATGACGTCGGTGGTGCGTTCGAGCGAGGTGCCCGGCGGCATCTGCACGGCGCTGATCAGATAGCCCTGATCCTGCGCGGGGATGAAGCCGGTGGGCGTGGCGTTGAAGCGCCACACCGCGAACAGGATCAGGCCGACATAGCAGATCCCGACCAGCGCCAGCCGGCGCACGAGACGGCCGGTCAGGCGGCCATAGCGCTCGGACAGGCGTTCGAAGGCGTTGTTGAAACCGTTGGCGAAGCGCGTGGGCCAGCCGCGCGGGCCTTCCGGAATCTCCTTCTCGCCCTCCCCGTCGCGATGTTTTAGCAGCAGCGCCGCCAGCGAGGGCGAGAGCGTCAGCGACACAAAGGCCGAGATCGCCGTCGCCGATACGATGGTCAGCGCGAACTGCTTGTAGAACTGGCCGGAGATGCCGGGAATGAAGGCGGTCGGGATGAACACGCCGCACAGCACGAGGCAGATCGCAATCAGCGCGCCGGACACCTCGTCCATCGTCTTGTGCGCGGCCTCGCGAGGCGTGAGTCCCTCCTCCTCCATCAGGCGCTCGATATTCTCGATCACGACGATGGCGTCGTCGACGACGATGCCGATGGCGAGCACGAGGCCGAACAGCGACAGATTGTTCAGGCTGAACCCGAAGCCCGCCATGAAGGCGAAGCTGCCCACCAGCGAGATCGGGATCGCGATCAGCGGCACGATCGCCGCGCGCCAGCTCTGGAGGAACAGCAGCACCACCAGCGCCACGAGGATCAGCGCGATGTAGAGGGTATGCTCCACCTCGTTGATCGACGCCGAGATATAGTCGGTCGGGTGATAGCCGATATTGTAGGTCATCCCCGCGGGGAATCTCTTGGCCGCATCCGCCAGCGCGGCCTTCACATTATCCGCCGTCGCCAGCGCGTTGGAACCGGGCAGCTGCGTCACGATCAGGAACGTCGCATCCTGGCCGTTGAAGATGCCGTTGGTGGTGTAGTCCTGCGCGCCGAGTTCGATGCGGGCGATGTCGCGCAGGCGGGTGAGGCCGCCATCGTCGCGCCGCTTGAGGATGATGTCGCCGAACTGCTCGGGCGAGGTCAGCCGGCCCAGCGTCTGCACGCCAAGCTGGAAGGCATTGCCCTTCACGCCGAATGGCGGCGAGCCGATCGAGCCGGCGGCGACCTGCGCGTTCTGTGCGCGGATCGCGTTGACCACCTCGTCCACGGTCAGGTCGCGCGTGGCGGCGAGATCGGGATCGATCCAGATCCGCATCGCGAAATCGCGGCCGCCGACCAGACGCGTGTCGCCGACGCCCTGGATACGCTTGATCCGGTCGTTGACCTGAAGCGTGACGTAATTGGAAATGTACTGCTGACCCAGCGACTTGTCGGGCGAGAAGAAGGCCACGCCCATCAGAATGTCGGGCGAGGCCTTGCGCACCGTCACGCCGATAGCGCGAGTCTCGTCGGGCAGGCGCGGCTCGGCCTCGGACACGCGGTTCTGCACCAGGACCTGCGCCTCGTTGACGTCGGTGCCAAGGCTGAAGCTGATCGTGATCGTCAGCGAGCCGTCACCGATCGACGAGGAGGACATGTAGATCATGTTCTCGACGCCGTTGATCTGCTGCTCCAGCGGCACGGCGACCGTCTCGGCCATCGTCTCCGCGGTTGCGCCCGGGTAGCTGGCGTTGACCGTCACCGTGGGCGGCGCGATCTCCGGATACTGGCCGACCGGCAGGGACGGATAGGCGATCACACCGATGATGACGATCAGGATCGAGACGACCGCCGCGAAGATCGGGCGCTCGATGAAGAAGTGCGGGAAGCGCATCGCCGCGCGCTCAGCCGGCCGACGGCGTGGCGAAGGACGGCTGCGGCGCGGTGACCGTCGGCAACTGCGGCCCGGTGTCCGCCGCGCGCGGTTTGATCTGCGTGCGCTTCGCATCCACCTTTGCGCCCGGCGCGAGCTGGGCGATGCCGTCGAGCAGCACCAGATCCGTCGGCGCGATGCCGCTGCGGATGGCGCGCAGGCCCTCCACCTCCGACCCCGTCTCCACCTCGCGCTGAACGGCCGTGCCGTCGCGGCCAAGCACGAAGACCAGCTTGCGCGCCTGATCGGCGGTGATCGCCTCATCCGGCACCAGCAGCGCCTGATAGCTGCCCGAGCCCAGCAGGCGGGCGCGGCCGAACATGCCGGGCGTCAGGAAATGATTGGGGTTCGCCACCACCGCATGGGCGCGAATTGTGCCGGTCTGCGGATCGAGGGCGTTGTCGACGAACTGCATCCGGCCGTGCCAGTTGTAGGACGTCTCGTCCGAGAGGCGGATATCGACCGGGTTGGCCTTGGTGCGCGACGATCCGCGCACGCCCTTCTGCGCCTCGCGCAGATATTTGAGGTAGAAGCTCTCGGCGCCGTCGAAGGTGAACCAGATCGGATCGAGCGACACGACCGTGGTCAGCAGCGTCTGCCCGTTGATCACCTGATCGCCGAGCGACACG
>OUNM010456794.1_pt1 | contig 17962 bp, 9 predicted proteins | sample 1769961 | NCBI WGS metagenome assembly OUNM01 (sample SAMEA3914820, study PRJEB12502) | metagenome | biome: forest; material: soil | place: USA | collected 2012-03-12 | depth 0.3 m
CGGCGGCACGAGTGCCGGAATCATGGCCGCGGTACAGGCCACCAGAATGGGCCGGAGCGCCATCGTCATCGAGCCAGGTTTGCGAATCGGAGGTATGACGACATGCGGGCTGAGCGATACCGACGCGGGGAACGAGCTGGCCATCGGAGGGCTTGCCGGGGAATTCTATCTGCGGGTTGGGCGCAAGTACGCACTGGACAAACCCGAGTGGATGTTTGAGCCGAAGATCGCCCTAGAGGTGCTGCACGAATATGTGCTGGAGCATCGCCTCAACATACTGCTGGGAGAGCGGCTGGATCTGAGCGACGGAGTTAAAAAGGATGGGGCAAACATCCGTTCCGTCAGGTTGGAATCGGGAAAGGTCATTCGCGGGAAAATCTTTCTCGACGCCACCTATGAAGGGGATCTCCTTGCGCAGGCCGGAGTTTCCTACTTCGTTGGCCGTGAGGATAACAGCCAGTTTGGTGAAACCCAAAATGGCATTCGCACCGAGACGGAACTGCCCGGAGGAATTGACCCCCATCGCGTACCAGGCCAGCCAGCCAGCGGATTACTCGCGCGTGTGAATCTGGACCCCGGCGGGGCCGCCGGCGAGTACGACGGCAAGCTGCAGGCCTACAATTTCCGCATGTGCCTCACCGATGATCCGGCGAACCGCCTGATGATCGAGAAACCGGAAGGCTACAACGAGGATGACTACGAAATCCTCTTTCGCGCCATCGAAAAGGGGCAGACCCGGCGCTTTTTCAAATTCCGGGCGCTGCCCAATCGAAAATCCGACTCGAACAACGACAGCGGAATCTCCACCGACTATATCGGGATGAATCACCACTATGCCGAGGCCGACTACGCGACGCGGGCCGAGATCCATCGCGCCCACGAAATCTACCAAAGGGGCCTGGTATGGACGGTGCAAAACCACCCACGCGTGCCGCGCGAAATTCGCGAGTACTACCGCCCATGGGGCCTGCCGCTCGACGAGTTTGCGGATTCCAACCATTGGCCGCCCCAGCTTTACATTCGCGAGGCGCGGCGCATGATATCGGACTACGTGATTACGGAGAACATCGTAACGCAGCTCATCGAGGTGGACGATAGTGTGGGCCTCGGTTCCTACGCCATGGATTCGCATCATACTCAATACTGCGTGGGCGAGGACGGATTCCTGCGTACGGAAGGCGGCTTCTATCTTCCCCTGGAAAACCCTTATCCCATCAGCTACCGGGCGCTGCTGCCGCGCACCTCGGAGTGCGGGAATCTTCTCGTGCCTGTCTGTGCCTCGGCGACCCATGCCGCGTATGGGTCGATCCGCATGGAACCGGTTTTCATGATCCTCGGACAATCGGCTGCTACGGCGGCTTGTCTCGCCTTGGATCACAAACAACTTCCGGCCGAGCTTTCCTATCGCCTCCTTCGCGATCGATTGGAAGCCGACGGGCAGATCCTGGAGTGGAACGCCGGAGTCTCTGCGGTCGCCGTCGCCGAGCCCCTGCCTGCCGGATGATCTTGCGTAGGCCGATAGTGGCGAAAGCCGTCGCGGCAGTCGCTGCCATTGTCCTGGCTACTGGTGTTCGGGCCGAGAATCCATCGCCCCCCGGTTATGTCACGCCCGCCGGCCAAATCCTCGATGCGGTCGAAAAATCGAAGCCTTCAAAAGGAACCCTCATTCCCGCCGACCTCGCTTCCCGCCTGGGCGCCGCCCATGTCGCAGGCAAGTATTCTTTCACCGAGCAGCCCTTCCTCATCGAGGGGTGCGACGATCTGATCAAGCTCGGCTTTCGCGGCGTGAAGCTTTGGTTCGCCAAGATGGGCGAGGCCTACCCGACCCATTCCGAGTGGAACTTGCCTCCCGGCTACACTCTCACCGACCTGGCCAGGCATCCCTATTTCGACGCGGTGTTTAATAAGCCCTTCGAGATTTTTGCCCTTGAAGTACAGCCCATTGAAGACGGCCCAAACCGCGCGCCGCAAGGCTTCGCCATGAATCCCGACTCCGACTTTGCGGAGGATGAAAAGCAAATCCACGACCTGGCCGCCTACCTGCTGGAGAAATTCAAGGACCGCCCGGTCACCTTCCTTTTGCAAAATTGGGAGGGCGACTGGATGATGCGGGGCGGCGCTAAGGCGCAGTGGGCCAAGGGAGAATATCCCGATCTCGAGCGCCGGTCGCAGGCCTTCATCCGCTGGCTGAACGCGCGGCAGCGCGGCGTGGAGAGAGCCCGCGCCGAGCATCCCGGCTCCCAATGCAAGGTCCTCCACGCCGTGGAGGTCAATCAGGTGCTCGCCACATGGAAGGGCGTGCCCACCATGGTCTCCGAGGTGCTGCCTCACGCGAAGACCGATCTGGTTTCGTGGTCCTGCTACGACGGCATGCGCAACGACAAGAAATCCGCCGACCAGACTGCGATTGGCCTCTGGCAGGGCATCGAGACCATTCGTCACTTTGCCAGGGCTGCCCACGATGGAAAGGAAGTGCCGGTCTACCTCGGCGAGATCGGCATCCCCGAGCAGAAAGGCTTCACTCCGGAGAATATTCGCGCGATCTGGGATGGCGCGTTTGGCACGCTCTTCGCTCTCCACATCCCCTATATCTTTCAATGGCAGTTGTACGACAACGAGATCAAGGATGGCGTGCCGCACGACAAGAAGAGCTATCCGGCGGAAGAGTTGAATGGCTATTGGATCCGCCGGCCAGACGGCACGCTGAGCCCCACCGGAGAGTATCTGATCCGGCTTTTGCAAAGCGCTGGCCATCCTCTCAAGCCTGACCCCAACACCTAAGCTCGGATCGAACGGGCTAACTGTGTCCGTTTTCAGCGAGCGAACGTCCGACATTCCCCGCTGACAGACGGGATAGTGCTCTTAGGTTTATCGAAGAAAGTGACCACAAACTTGCGGCAAGATTTGCCCCCACCTCGCCAGGCCGAAACTCCCGATCACTGCGTTGAAAAATGCTCCCCGGCCTCCGTGAAAATGGGCCCGGCGCGCATCTTTTCCATCCTCGGTTGGACGAGCGTGAGTCTCTGTGGTCTTGCTGCATTGGCCTATATTGCCACCGTGCGCCACGAACCGGTCAACGCGCTCTGGCTGGTGGTCGCCTCGGTATGCGTCTTCGCGATGGCCTACCGCTTTCACTCCGCGTGGCTCATGGCCAAGGTTCTGACCTTGAGCGATCTGCGCGCCACGCCCGCCGTCGTTCGCGACGACGGAAAAGACTATGTTCCTTCTAACCGCTGGGTGGTCTTCGGCCATCACTTTGCAGCCATCGCGGGCCCGGGTCCGCTGGTTGGCCCGGTACTCGCTGCCCAATTTGGCTATCTCCCGGGAACCATGTGGATCCTCGTGGGGGCGACCCTCGGAGGCGCGGTGCACGATTGCATCATTCTCTTCTGCTCGGTGAGGCGAGGCGGAAAGTCGCTCGGTCAAATCGTTCGCGAGGAAGTTGGCTCCTTTGCCGGTCTCGTCACCCTGATCAGCATTGCTGCCATTCTCGTCATTATGCTCGCGGTGATGGCGCTGGTCGTGGTGCGGGCTCTCGCCGAGAGCCCCTGGGGCCTTTTCACGATTCTCGCCTCCCTGCCCATCGCCATGGCGATGGGTCTGGCCTTCCGGCAAAAACGAATTTCCGTGGGGCTCATCAGTGCCCTTGGGGTCGGCGCCTTGCTTTGCGCGGTCTTTTTCGGGCAGTGGATTGCTGGCTCTCCCTTTGAACATTGGCTGACCTTGAGCGACAAGGTTCTCGCCTTTGGAATCATGATCTATGGCATCCTGGCCTCGGTGCTGCCGGTCTGGCTCCTGCTTGCGCCCCGCGATTATCTCAGCACCTTCATGAAGATTGGCGTGGTGATGCTGCTGGCGGTGGCCATTATCGTCCTGGCGCCCACCTTGCGTATGCCTGCGCTCACGCCGTTTATTGACGGTTCGGGACCTGTCTTTGCCGGCCCTGTCTTTCCCTTTTGTTTTATCACCATTGCCTGCGCGGCCGTCTCGGGCTTCCACGCCCTGATCGCCTCCGGAACCACGCCGAAGCTCATCGCCCGCGAGCGGGATATTCGCCTCATCGGCTATGGCGCGATGATCACGGAAATGCTGGTTGGCATTATGGCTCTGATCGCCGCCTGCTCCATGCCTCCCGGAGAATACTTTGCCATTAACATGAAGGGCGAGCCCGCCGCCGTCCTGGCCAAAGTGAATGAGCTGGGCTTCCCGGTGAGCGAGGCCCAGATGCATGACCTCGCGCAAGGCGTGGGGGAACACACCCTCATTGGCCGGACCGGTGGCGCACCGACTTTTGCCGTGGGTATGGCCACCATGTTTGCCGGCGTTTTGAAAACGCCCGCCGCCATTTCGCTGTGGTACCACTTCGCCATCATGTTTGAGACGATGTTCATCCTCACGACCATTGACGCCGGAACGCGGGTGGGTCGCTTCCTCGTGCAAGACCTACTCGGCTATATCAGCAAACCGCTGGCCCGAACGGACTTTTTGCCGGGCAGCATATTTGCCACCGTCGTGTTTGTTGCCGCCTGGGGCTATTTTCTCTACAGCGGCGTGGTTGACCCCTTGGGTGGCATCAACTCTCTTTGGCCCATCTTTGGCGTTGCCAATCAATTGCTCGCCGTGATTGCCCTCTCCACCGGTGTGACGGTTTTGCTCAAGATGGGAAAAGCTCGGTATCTCTGGGTGCCTCTTCTGCCACTCGCGTGGCTTTTTATCGTAACGCTCACGGCGGGCGGCATGAAAATATTCAGCGCCGATCCCCGGCTCGGTTTTCTTAGCGCGGCGGCGGATTTTCGGCACAAGATAACTTCCGGTGGAAGCGCCGCCGAGATCGCGATGTGGCAACATCAGGTTTGGAACAATCAAATCAATGCTCTGGTCACCGGCTTCTTCTTGGCGCTAGTGCTTCTCGTGGTAGGCTGCTGCGCGAGGATCTGGCTGCGATTTGCTCTGGGCGGAAGATGTTCAGATCTTCAAGAAGACCCACCGGTATTGCTTAATGCCTGACCTTTTCGTGTCTCGAGTCTGGGGTGCCATGGCCTGCCTGCTGGCTATCGGTCTGCCGACGGTTGGGTTTGCGGAAAGCATTTTAAAAAACGACCGCTACATTCTTGAGGTGGCTCCCGACGGTGCGGTTACTGTCGAGGTGGCCAGTTTCCCCAGCCAGCAACTGCACCCGGAATTTACCGTGCTCTGGAGCGCCGCGAATCCCGGGTTGATCCGCTATCCCAGTCATCCCAACTACGTGGTGGCGCCGCGCCCCGCGCTGCGATGGCATGATGAGAACGAGCCGGCCAAGGACATCAATGCCTGGCTTGCGTCACCCGGCTTCAAGGCCGCCACCGGTCTCGTGGGCGAGGTGAAGGGGAAAGAGGGCGGGGGGCGCGATTGGGAGTTTCGGGATGCCGAGGGGAAAGTTGTTGTACGTGTGACCGGACCGCGGGCCATGGAAACGTCCCATCCCTTTGTGGTGGGCCACCGGATCGTGATGCAAGCCATTCGCCATACCGTAAGCGATCGCCAAATCCAGTGGGAATTTGCCCCCCAGCCGCAGGGTATCCTCCGCGCCGAACTGACTTTGCCGCCGGGAACAGCCGATCCCCAAATCACCTATACGATTACCCCGGCCATCGACGCCTTTTTCTCCGTGGCCTTCACCGGAGCGCCGGCCATCGCGTTCGGTGCGACGCTGTCGATTCCTCAGGAATGCGACGCGCGGACTCATAAGCAGTTCAACTTCGTGATGAGCGAGCCCGATCTCCATCTGCCTCGCGTGCAGGTGGCTACCACGGCGGGAAATATCGCCTTGGCCGTCGACCCCGCGGAATGCCGCTTTCGGCTGCCGACCATTGAAGATGCCCGCTTTGGAGCCATGCTCGAGCAGAAGGAGGGGTTTCTCCGCCCGGTCCTTCTGGCTCCTCTCCTCGGCGGCGCGGAGTCGCGCATGGAGGTGGGCCATTCGTGGAGCTTTACCTTCCGCTATATCCAACGGGCTGGCGACTGGAAGGAGACCTACGCCTATATCGCGCGTGAGATCCAGGGCCTCCGCGATCAACGAGACAATTCCGGCGCGGGGCCGCTCAACGCTGCGTTGGAGCACGCCGTGGATTTCCTGTCGGATCAAAACGGGCACAACTATGCCCTGTGGGACCGCGAGCAAAAATACTATGACTACTTCTCCGATAAGACCGGCATTTTTAAGCCGTTCTCGCCGCTCTATGGCTTGTCCGTCGCCATCGTGACGGATGATGAAAGGCTCTTTAAAACCCGAGGGTTGCCTGCCATGGAATATGCCCTTTCGCGCCGGTTCAGTGTCTTCGCCCCCTACGATAATTCCGACAACAAACAGGCCAACAGCGCCGTTCGCACCGTAGGTGCGCCATACCTCGCCTACGCTCAGCTGCTAAGTCTCCATGAGCTGCTCCAGCGGCGCACTCCCGCCTTGCGCGATCTCGCCGAAAAGCGGGGAGCCGACACGAAAAGTGTTTCGGATGCCCTTGCCTGTTGGCGGCTCACCGGCGATGCGACCACCTTGGCCAAAGCGCGAACTAACAGCGCGAAGCTGAGTGGCCGCACGGAGGACGAACTCTTTGACCTCCTGGATCTCGCCGATGCCTCTGGCAACCCGGTCGATTTGCGGGCCGCCCTTGACGCGGCGTACCAAAATGCGGCGCAGAAATGGAATCTTTATCCCGTGCCGCCGGATTCCCTGGTGACCGTGGACGCGGGCGGCCAAGCCCCGGTGCACCAGCATTCCTACGGTCGGCATCGCGCCTGGGGATATCCGCCGCCCCAGCCCGTTGCGGTCCCACAGCAAATCGTACCGGCTTGGCGAGTCGCGCGCTTGGGAGTACCCGGCATCGCCTATCCCATGGAGTACTGGATGAACACGCACGGTGCGACTTTGAGAATCGCCGGGCTCGCGCAAGATCCCTTCCTCCGTGACCTCGCTCATTGGGGCATGGTAGGGCGCTTTGGCAACTACGCGGGGGACAACCGCTCGAAGGAATCGCTCATCGCCGAGCGCTCCGATGTCGTGGAGGTGCCACCCTGGAAGTGGAACTTTGCCACCGTCAATCCCGGGCACGCCTGGGATTTCGTCGCGGCGTTGCTGGACTTTCTCGTCAGCGACGCCTTTGAACGCTCCAAGGGCGCGATCGATTTTCCCGCCGTCAGCGCAGCCAAATCGGCGTTTCGCGTACGGATTTATGGGGCCGGCCCGGGTCGCTTTTACGGCGACGCGAAAGTCTATCTCTGGTTACCCCGCGGCCTTCTGACAACCAGCAATCCCCAGTGCGATTGGCTGGCCGGCTATGGGAATGGACAGCTCTACCTTGCACTGTGGAATCAATCGTTTCAGGAGGAAACTGTTGCAGTCACCATCGATCGCACGCTGGCCGAATGCGATGCCTCACAGGCTGCGCGGGTTTGGCGCAACAGCGCGCCGGCTCCCAGCCTGAGTGTGGCGGACAATCGCTTCACCACAACTCTTCCGGCCAAAGGCATCGTGGCGCTGGCCATTCCGGCCAAGGTGAAACCGCGTCTTCAGGCCGCGCTCTACGCTCCTACGCTTCCGGCCTTGGGTGCCTCCAGTTTCTGCACAGTAAATTCCGTCTTCAGCCCGGTCCATGCCATGTTGATCAGCGCCGGACGCGGCCTGACCAGTGCATTCGTTTACACGGAGGCGCTGCCGGAAAGAGTCATCGCCGCGCGGCTCCGCTGGAAACAAGGCAATGGAGAATGGCAGGAAATATCGGACAGCATCTATCCCTACGAGTTTTCCCCAGTGCTCGATGACGAAGGAGATTTTGCCTGTGTGCTGGAAATTGAGGATGCCCGGCAGAAGATTCTTCGCTCTCCGCTTCTCATCTTGTCGCCCAGCGGAACCGCACCAACTCAAGTCGCCTTGCCTCCGGAAGAACCCTTTCCGCCGTTGCCTCCGGCTGTGGCAAAGGAAACGCCCTCCCATCCTCCGCCGAGCGCGGACTTTGTCGCCTATCTTAAAAACGCAGCGAACCCCGACAACTTCGGCTTGCGGAACGGCCGCTACTACCCCTACTCGACGCCGCAAGGCCGGCGCATCGCCTGGCGGCAGCCGGTTTGGGACAAGGCTCTCTACGCCCAGGGGTGTACCTCTCAGGAAGCCGAAAGACATCTGCTCGCGGATCTCGCCCGCTCTCAATCTGAGCTCCAGGAAAGGCTGGCCGCGCGCAAACCCGCTGTGGATTTTTTCCACCTCAATCAGCGGCAGCAGGAGACCCTGCTCGATCTGGCTTGCACCGAGGGAGCTTCCCACCTCGCCCCCGAATTGGTGGATGCCGTGCTCGCCGAGAACTGGCCTCGCCTGATCGAAGGCCATCTCTACGTGCGTTACGCCGGCCACGCTCCAGACCACCTTCGCAACAAAGCCTTCGCCCAACGCTGGGGCATCGAATAGGCGAGCGGTTTACCCTTTCACCGCTCCGGCCTGGATGCCGCTCACGATTTGCTTTTGCAGCACCACGAAGACCACGATCATGGGCAGGATCGACATGGTGACGGCGGCCATGAGGAGATGGGTGGCCTGTCCGTACGTGCTGTCGAAGAAGAGGAGGCCGATCGGCAGCGTGTAGTGCTTCAGGCTGCGCAGCATGATCAAAGGCCAGAAGAAGCTATTGTAGTTGCCCACAAAAGTAAGCACCGCCAGCGTAATGAGCCCTGAGCGCGACATTGGGAGGATGACGTCCCAAAACAAGCGCCACGGCGAGGCGCCATCGATTTCCGCTGCCTCGTCGAGAGACTTGGGGATCGAGAGCATGAACTGCCGGAGCAGGAAGGTGCCAAAGGCGCTGAAGGCCGCCGGCACGATCAGGCCGATCAGCGAATCCACCCAACCCAGCGCGATCATGATCTGGTAATTGGGCACCATCATGACGAGGCCGGGCAGCATCATGGTCGTTAGATAGAGCAGAAAAACCCGATCCCGGCCGGGCCAGCGCAACCGCGAGAAGGCAAAGGCCGCCATCGCGCTGCTGATGACCTGCAAAAAGGTCACCCATCCCGCCACCAGCAGGCTGTTTATGTAAAATCGCAGAAACGGAATCTGCCGAAAGACCTCAAGATAGTTTTCCAGATGGGTCTTCCGAGGCAGCCAGGACTCGCTGGATAATTCGCTCAGCGGCTTCAGGCTCGTAAGCAGCATCCAAAGGAAGGGGAGAAAGAGCACAAGGCTGAGGACGGTCAGCAGAAGGTGCCGTCCGAATTGGGGAAACCAGGGCAGGGAGCTTTTATTCATCGCCGTTGGCCGCCTTTCCGAGCCTCCAATTCATCGCTGTCACCGCAAACACGAGAAAGAAGAGAATCCAGGAAACCGCTGCGGCGTAGCCTAGTCGTCCTGCATCGAAGGCCTCGGTGTAGATATAGTAGCTGAGCGTGGTGGTGGAACCTGCGGGGCCGCCTTGCGTCATGGTACGCGCCATTTCAAAGCCGCCCTGCAGGCCGTAGATGAGGCTCACGGTCACAATGAAAAAGGTCACGGGCATGAGTTGCGGCCACGTCACGTGCCAGAAACGCTGCCAGCGCGATGCGCCGTCGATGTCGGCCGCCTCGTAGAGTTCCTTGGGGATCTCGCTCAGGCCCGCGAGATAAAGCAGCATGTTGTTGGACCCCACCGCCGCCCAAAGTCCCATCAGGATTAATGCGGGTTTGGCCCATTGATAGTCCGTGAGCCACTGAGGGGCGCTCAGGCCGGATGCCGCCGTCTCGGGCAGGCCCGCGAGGAGCAGACCCACTCGGGCGAGAAGATAGAGCCCCACTCCACTCAACATGAGGAAAGTCAGGCATTTCCTGACACCCAGCCCGTCCTTCCACAACCTCACGAGTTGCTGCACGACGAATGCGACTCCCGCGGCAAAGATCAGCCATGCCAGCACCTTCCACAGCTGCGCGGGCGTGGTGAGTACGATTCGCTGTAGGAAATCCAGACTAGGCTGCAGGAACCGGTTGATGGGCCCGGTATCCGGATTGTAGAGTTTCTTCCAGACCAGGAAGGTCGCGACACCTGAGGTGAAATGCGGCGTATAGAACAGCGTGCGATGAACCACGTTGCCGAGGGCGAGGCCGGTGGAAAAGAACAACACCGCCACCCCGCCCAGCAGTAAGACCATCGCCGCCCCACCCAGGCCCTGACAGGCCAGAAAAACACAGGAAACCAGCAGGATGAACCCGGCAATCATCAGGCCGGCCCGGCGGCCCGAGGTCTCATGGATCTCGCCATTGAGCAATACCGCCGCTCCCAGGCTGCCTGCGATGGCAAAGGGCAGGCCGAGCAGGAGGTAGAGCGTATTGCCCAAGTATTTCCAGAAATCGCGGTCGTGAGCCAGGCGGAGAAAGTGATCGAACCCCACAAACGTGGGCGCCCCTGATCGAAACATGTTGTGCAGGCGCAGATCGAAATTCGTAAAGGCCATCCATAGGCTGAACCCGAGGGGAAACAAGGTGAAGGCCAGAAACCCAAGCAGATTGGGACCAAGAAAAAGCGCCGCCCAGGCGAGCCGCCCGGTGTTTTTCCCCACGCTCATTTTCCCTCCTCCAGAATGCCGAGGCTCGCGTAGTATTTAAGATGAAAGGGATTGCTGATCCAGGAGGCGGGGATTTTTTCCCCACGGGCTACCCGCCGGTCGATCTCTTCCTGTCGCACTTTCCTTTGGGCGTACTCGGGACGCATTTCGGGATTCTCCTCCAGGTAGCGCTCGATCTCCGCTGCGATCCGGGCATCGGCGTCCGCCATCGCATCGCGCGCGCTCATTACCCCGGCCATGCAGGCATCGGAGGCGTTCAACTCAATGCGGCCGGCGATGCGGGGCAGGATGAAAGGGCTGGTTTCGTTGACGATCCCGATCGTCTCGGCCGCGTCGAGAAAGGCCTGATGGCAGCCCCACTCGTTGGGATGCGTCGCCGGCTGGCGAAAGGCTTCGGAATCAGCGTAGGCCGGCGCGGGCGGGAGAGCGTCCGCGCTACGCACGATTTGTTCGTTGTACTCGCGGCTGGCGAGAAACTTGAGGAATTCCAAGGCGATTTCCGGATGCGCGGCCTTGCGGTAAATCGCCGAGACCCGTGCGCCGACGAGCGTGTTGGGGAATCCGCCATTTGGAGGCTCCACCACGCGCAGCGGCATGTCACCCAGTTCGCGCAGGGGAATCAGCGCATAGCGGCCTAGCAGGTACATGGCATAGTGGCCCTCGTAAAAGAGCTGCCCGTTCGAGCCCCAGAATCCGCCCTGCGCGTTGAACGCGTTGGCGTCCGCCATGCTCGGGCAAATATGGTCGACATAGGTCCACCGGTGGATGCGCTCCATCAGCGCCACATTGCGGGGATCGGTTAGCCGCGAAGCCGTAAGGGTTTCATTGAAGAGAGAGGTGCCGAGGCTTCGGCGAAAGATCTGCCGATGCATGGGCTGGATGGGATCGGTGAAGAAAAATTTCCTGGGCTTCTCCGGCGGATTGGCCGCCTGCACATAGGCGCGTCCGCGCGTTTCAAAATCGTCCAACGACCAGCGCATGGGCGGCAGGGGCTGGCCTGCGCGTTCAAAGGCGGCTGGGTTGACCCAAAAGAGCTGGGAATAGACATTGGCGGGAAATCCGTATTGGCGACCGTTGACCATGACTTCTGGGGCAATCGACGCAAACGTCTTGTTGCTCGAAAATCCCATGCGGCGCGCTTCCTCTGTGACATCCTGCAGCATACCCGCCTCCTGCAGGAACTGCATCTCCGACTTGCCGTCGTAGCAATCCACGATGTCACCCATTACCCCGGACACACCTTGGATAAGCTTCTTGGAGAAATCCGAGTTGGCCACATCGACCAGCAGCCGGGCCTTGGGCTGGCCTTGCTGGCGCAGCCAATCCTCAAAGAGCTTCGCCTGTTCCTGCTTGGCGGGGCTGGTATCCGTGGCCCAATAGATATCGGTCTCGGTCCCTTCCTCACGGCGATCGAATAGCCAGAGCAAGCTGGTTACCGCCACCAGAACGACGAAGATGCCGAGAAAGAGCGTTTTCAATGAGCCGGGCCGGCGAGCTTGATCACGAGTGGCCCCACGATGCCGATCGCACATTTTTTCCCAGGCACGGCATTGTTGACCCAATATCCCTTGGCGTCCTTGAGGATCTTCTTTTCAGCCAGCACGGCCAGCGCGGCCTCCAGCGAATCGACCGGCTGGTATTGGTCAGCGGCCTTGAGCAGCATTTCTCCAACCTTGCCCCCATCGAAAGGAGCACCCGGCTTGGCGTGGTCGAGCCAGTAGCCTTCGTCGTCGATGAGCCCTTTTGCCTTGAGCTGGGTGACCGCCGTCCGAAACTCCCCGAGATCGAGCGCCTTGTCGGGATTGCTGATCTTGGGCGGAGCCGATTCCGGCGTCTCCGGCTTGATCCCCGAAAGCAGATCGCTGGAGCCAAGGCGTTGGCGGATATCCGCCACGGAGACCGCCTGCACCGGGATGTTTTTCGCGATGGCCTGCGAGGCAGCATCGGCCGCAGCCTGGCCCAGCATCATGAAAACCGGCTCCATGCGGATCGAGCCGTAGGCCGCATGGGTGGCCGAGAGACAAACCGGCACGAGCAGGTTGGAACATTCTGCTTCTTTCGGCACCATCGCGCGGAAGCTGACTGGGTAAGGCGAAACCTTGGTCAGCAGCCCCCCCTCAATGCGCAGCCGCCCCTGGTCGTCCACATAGCGCGAGGTAAAGTGCGAATCCATCGGATAGGAAGCCAGAAGGATGCCGTCTTCCGCGATGCGATAGCGGCGGCAGTCGCTTTCCGTCACCACATAGTCGCCCCGCATCCGGCGGGCTTCCCGCACATAAAGCTGGAACGGCCAATGCCCCGTGTCCTCAAACTCGTCCTTGGGCAGCCCCCAGCGCGCCGTTTCCTTGCGCACGTTTTCCGGCACGCGCGGGTCGTTCGCCAGGAACCAGAACATGCCCTGTACGTAGTCCGCGTATTCCTGCCAAAGCTTCGCCCGTGTGGCATAGTCGGCCTCGGCCCATTCGGCACTCTTCCCCACCAGATCAGTGGAGAACGATCCCTTGTTGTTGGAATCCGTCTTTCGATTTGGCATCGGGGTGAGCTTGAAATACGCCTGGCCGGGCATGGTGTTGGGATTGGCCTGGGCGTAGCGCAGGTGCAACTCGTAGAGCTCGGGGTCGTAATTGGCCGGCTTGGTAATCGGCACGCGGTTCTCGGGCACATCGGTCAGGTTGACGCGAAACGTATACGCTTGTACCCGTTTATCCCCCTCGCCCGTAGCACCCGGCGCCTTGGCATCGATCCCCTTGAGCAGGCCGCTCGAGGGATCGCCGGCCACCTTGTAGGGGCTTATGCCCTCGGTGAAAAGCGACTGGTTCGGAACAATGCCATTCAGGAACTCTCCGTAGAGGCTATTTGGTTCACGCCCAACGAAATACGAAACACCAGCCTCCGCCATCAGGTCTCCCTCATAGCTGGCATCAATGAAGACCTTCCCTTTGAAGACGTCCCCTCTTTCCAGCGTCAGTGACACGATGCGATTCCCATCCTTTACCACGCATCCCTTGAGCTTCAGCCGCTCGCCGGCGAAAATCTGCACACCGGCTTCGCGGGCCATCTCGGTGAGGATTTTTTCCGCGACCTTCGGCTCGAAAAACCACTGAACCTTCAAGTCCTCGCTGATGGCGTCTGGGTGCTTTGGGAGATACTCCGCTCGCGTCTCATACTTCCACGCCGAGGGGGCTTGATAGTATTGCCAGACGCGATGGTAAAATTCCTTCGCCAGGCCGATCACGGAATTCTTGGCGCCTATATCCGTCGCGCCCAGCCCTCCCGAGGTCATGCCGCCAAGATGCTTGGAAGGCTCGATCAGAGCCACCGAATTCCCCAGCCGGGCGGCTTCCACCGCTGCCGCCACCCCTCCGCCGGTCGCGCCATAGACGACCACATCGAAGGAACGTTCCTCGGCGCGGCCTGTCGAAGGCAGGGCCAAAAACGCGGCGAGCCAAAGCGCCGCGTACGTCCACCTCGCGGTCAGATAATGCCAAATCTCCGTGGCTGTCACTTGGCGGTTCTCGCTAGGGTCACAATCAACAAGGCGGTTAACTCACTCGACACCTTGGGCCTTCCCGTCACCGAGCGCCAAAACTCGGCATTGGCGAAAACCTTATTGGTTTTGAGAACTTCCATCGCGGAATCAAAGGAGTCCACGTGCTCAAATTTATTCGCTGCCGCGATCATCAGCTCCTGGATCTTGATCGACTCGATCGTTGTGCCCGGGGTGGAATACTCTGTCCAAAGTTTCACGTCATCAATCACGCCGGCGTCATGCAGCTTGGTCAGCGCGGCCTGCAGTACCGCAGGATCAGTCTGGGTCTCCTTGGCGACGAGGCGGATTCCCAGATTCTCTGGTCCGCTATGGTCAGAAACCAGCGGAACGGCGAGGAGAGCGGCGCTGAGGGCGAGATTTGCAAGCATGGCGGGGAGGGGGATTTCAAGATAATCCGTCGAAAGCACGGCCACGTAAAGCTATCAAAGTGGTCAAAATTTCGCCGATTCTTGCCATGAGGACGCCGATCTATTCAGAATCAGTTTCCGGTTTTGAGATAGGTACCGTAGCCGATCACAATGGTTGAGAGGATCAGTGTGCCGATGCCGCCGGCAATGAGCAGGTGAGCTTTCCGGCTGGAGCCCTTCCATTCATGAAAAATCCAGCCCCACATGGTGGAGAAGATGATGATGCTGGCCATGTGCAGCGTCCAGCTGGCGAAGCCGTACTTTCCCATCTGGGTCTCACCCATCGTGTAGAAGAAGAACTGGAAGTACCAGGTCGTGCCGGCCAGCGCGGAAAGGAGGTAGTTGCTCAGCATGGGAACCTTCAGATCGGCCACGGAAGGATCTTCCTCTCTTGAGCCTCCTCCGTGTTCCCCTCCGGAAGCCGTGAGGCCCGCATGCTCGGGCCGCACCTGCGTGGCCAGGTACTGATAGGCCGAGCGGTTGCGGATATTCAGGATGACGCACCAGATGAAATTGGTGGTGAAGCCTCCGATGAGCACGACGATGAGCTTGGGCAAGCCAACCCAGAGGGCGCTCGTCCCGGCGGCCCGCGAGGCTTCACCGATCGGGTTTCCCGCAGCGAGGGCAAAAGCGAAACAAGCGCTCATCACCCCCGAGAAGGTCGCGACAATGATGCCTTTCCTAAAGTTGAACTCGGCGATGGTTTTTTTCTTCTCCTCTTCCGGCATCTCGCGCTCCTTGGTAAAGCCGGCCAGCGCGGCGATGCCGATGCCGAGCAAGCACACGGCCACGCCCGCGAGCGTGATCTGCCCCGGCAGCGTCGAGGCGATCTGGGCGATGGTCTCGGGAACGGGGATCTTTGGATCAAACATCTTGAAGATGGGAGGCAAGAGTGTGCCAAACGCCGCGCAGTAGCCAAGCGCGACGCCCATGCCGAGGGACATACCGAGATAGCGCATGGTAAGTCCAAAGGTGAGGCCGCCAAAGCCCCACATGGCCCCGAAGAAATACGTCCACCACAACGTAGCCGCACTTTGTTGGCGCAGCACGCCCCACACGTCGTTGGTAAGGATTGAGGCGAGCAGCAAAGGGCAGATGATCCACGAGAAAAATCCTCCTACCAGCCAGTAGGTTTCCCAAGACCACTTTTTGATGCCCTTGTAGGGAACGTAGAAGCTGCCGGAAGCGAGACCGCCGAGCCAGTGAAACAGAACGCCAAGGAAGGGATTGGGAGACATGAGGAGCAGACTATGGGGTTGAATTCAACGGTTGCTTTTCCAGTGGGTGCCAAGCAATCGAGGCGGCCTGATTGTCGCTGATGGTAGATGTAAAGTTGAGTTGGGACGTCATTTTTTTACGGGAAAATTCGCCACTACTTTCCTCTCTTCGGAGCGCAGCCGCACCGGCCCCAGCAAGCCAGACTCCAGAGGCTCGTCATCCTTGGTCCAAAGGTGGCGGGTGGTGAAACAGATCCGGCCCGTCGGGCTGGGCTTTCCATCGAGCAGCCACTGGGGCCATTCCTTGAGTCCGGTCCCGGCCCACTCGCAATCCGGAGGCAGATGTTCGTCTCCGATCAGGCGATTGGGCCAAAGATTGACTAAGCGAATTTCCAGATCGTTGTCCCCAGCGTGGGCCGTGTCCGTGATATCCACTTGATAGGGAGGCTTCCAAAGCACTCCGAGATTCCGACCGTTGAGCTTCACCTCGGCGAGGTTTTTCACCTTGCCCAGATCGAGATACAATCTCTTGCTTGCTCCAAAAAAATCGGCCGGCACCTTAATCTTCTTCAAGTAAGTTCCTGTCCCGGAAAAGTATCTTACGCCATCAACAGGAACCTTGGTCCAAGAGATCAGTTTTTCGAGCGTCACTTTCGGAGGAGCGCCTAGATTGGGCGGGAAGCTCAGCGCCCAGGATCCGCTGATTTCCAAGGGTTCGGTTACTTTCTCGATCGCGGTTTCCAGCGTCTTGCCTTTTGCCGTTTGTAACTTCAGACGGCCCGGCTGTGAGGCCTGCAGTTCCAGTTTGTTTTCCTTTGAAAGGGTGAGCTGGGCATCACCTTCGTCGCCGCTCCACTCCATGGAAACCACGTGGTCCGAATCGGCCTCTGGATTGCGAAACACCACAAAGACAGAGCCCGATGGGTCAAAGGGCAGCACCACTTCAGTGCGTCCGTCTTTTTCCCGATAGATTGGAGCCTGCTCGATCCTGCCGGTATCGGGGTGCCACAATTCCGGCACCTTGCCGTTGACTCGGAATACGCCAGTCACCGTCTCGGCCTGTGTCTTTTGGTTGGAAACAAAATAGATATCGGCGGTTTCCGTCCGCCGGTGAATAGAGGTCACCTTGGCGTCGGCTTCCGCCGGTTCGAAATCCGGAACGCCACCCGCCTTCTTCAAAACATCCTGCAACGATTCCGGTGCGGTCGCCTTACCTGCGTCCCAAAGCGCATCGGCCATCCGTTTGACCTCCAGATCACATTCCGGAAAGCCCGCCAGACTCGGCGATTTGACCGGCTTCGGCCCCACCACCGGTACTCCGGCCTCGGCCAGCTCCTTGATCTTTTTGAGCAAAGCTGGCGTGATGGCATCCCCCGCCGATAAAACGAGCACCCGATAACTCATCCCACCCGGCAGAATGAGGCGGCCATCCTTGGCCGTGGCGCGGGAGAGCAGGGTCTCGGCGTCGATGCCGTCGAAATCATATCCTCGTGGCAAGTAAGGAATACCTTTCAACAGGGTTTCTCCGTACATGGACGTGGGCACGCTTTCGCCGGTGAAATAGCAGACATCCGCCACGAAAGTTCCCTGCTGCAGGAGCCACTGGCACCGCGCCAGATATTGCATCCAGGCCGCCGCCTGGTTCCACCACGTCGTCGTCCGCTCAAAATGCGTGCCGCAGGCACCCATCGTCATCCCGGGCGCTCGATTCAGCCAGGGCTGGTGCGTGGAGGTATGAAAGATAAACCGGTTGATGCCCGTGCAGTAGATCGCATCACCCAGCGCCTTGAGCGCATACGGATCGCATTCCCACTTGTTGCCGCCTTTTTCGCCCGCCGTGAAGGACTCTGCGCCGATATATTTGCGGCCGTTGATATGGCCGGTGGAAGAGGCCAGCTTCATGCAGCCGTCGACTCCCTTGTCCACCCAGAATTCCCCCATCGGAATATCCGCCGAGGCAGCATATTGCAGGTCTTCCGACGGAGAGTTGCCGTAGGGCTCGATCGAAATTTCCAGGCCATTGCGATGCGCCAATTCAGCCAGGTGTCCGGCGTAGTTTTCGGCGAAGAGATCCGCCACGGTCCGCCGAAAATCCCAGAGGAATCGCTCTGTTTCCTCCACGCTATTGACCACATGCCCGCTGAAAATCGGTAGGAACCGCAGGAGGTCGTAACCGCGCCGCTTTTGAAACTCTTCGCGAAACTTCGGCGTCCAGTTCTGGGTACCCAC
>OUNM010042436.1_pt1 | contig 17961 bp, 12 predicted proteins | sample 1769961 | NCBI WGS metagenome assembly OUNM01 (sample SAMEA3914820, study PRJEB12502) | metagenome | biome: forest; material: soil | place: USA | collected 2012-03-12 | depth 0.3 m
ATCATCAGGTCGCTGACGCCGATGGCGCCGACATAGGCGCCGTTCGACCGGATCAGCACGTTGCTGGAGGACAGCAGGGCGACGTCGCCGTGGGCCGCGTTGCCGGCGGCGTCACGGGGCGCGGCGTCCCAGATCGCGTCCCAGGCGCCCAAGTCCGACCAGGTGAAGGTGGCGCGCACGACGGCCGCCTTGTCGGTGCGCTCCATGATCGCATAGTCGAGCGAGATCTTGGCGGCGCCAGCGAAGGCGGCGGGATCGAGCCGCAGGACCGGGCCGTCGCGCTCGGCGCGGGCGACGGCGGCGACCGCCGCGTCGGCGATCGAGGGTTCGAAGCGCTGAAGCTCCGACAGCAGCAGGCTGGCGGGGAACGCGAAATTGCCGCTGTTCCACAGGTAGCCGTCCTGCAGATAGGTGGCGGCCGTGGGGGCGTCGGGCTTCTCGACGAAGGCCGCGACGGCGTGGACGTCGCCGCTGATCGCCGCGCCGGGTCGGATGTAGCCGAAGCCCGTCGCCGGATGGGTCGGGGTGACGCCGAAGGTGACGATGCGGCCCGAGGCGGCGGCCTCGGCGGCCTGGACGGCGGCGGCCCGGAAGGCTTCCGGCTCGCCCACATGGTGGTCGGCGGCCAGCATCAGCACCACGCCGTCGGGGTCGCGGGCCTGGACATAGGCGGCGGCCGCGGCGACGGCGGGCGCGGAATCGCGGGCCTCCGGCTCGATCAGGATCGTGGGCGAAAGCCCCAGTTCGGCCGCCTGTTCGGCGACCAGGCCGGCCATGGCCGCGCCGGTGACGACGATGAGCTCGCGCGCGCCGGCCAGGTCCTGGACCCGCAGCATGGTGTGCTGGACGCTGGAATGCTCGCCGAGAAGCTTCAGGAACTGCTTGGGACGGTCGGGACGCGACGCGGGCCACAGGCGCGTGCCGGACCCGCCGCACAGGATCACCGGATAGATGGAGGTCAAGGCCTTCTCGCGTTCGCTAAAGGGTTACAACAGACATGGCCATAGCACGGCTCAATGACGAATAGACCAGAGTTCGGCCGGCCGTAACAACCGAAGCGTCGCCGGTCGTGATCCGGCCGGGATTTCGCGGTCTAGCCTCGCTCGCGGGCAGTCTTGCCCGCCGACGTTGCGATGTGCGCGCGGCGCCGACTTTCCCGTATCCGGCGGCGATGCGGGATCGAAGCCTGACCATCGCGGGTCAAACGTCTTCTTCATTCGAACCTGTTCATAAGCCTGTCATGACGCCGTGCGGTCGCCGATTTGAGGTCAGGCTTGAAGAAAAGGCCATTTCAAGGCGGCTAGACCGTTCGAATGACCGTTTGAGCGTCATCTTTTGGTTAACAAGCTATGTCGTGGCTTTTACCGAAATGCCCTTTAACTCTGCATCATGCAGAAAAGTCTGAACGTGACAGGTTCTTCGCTAAGCGAGTCGAACATTCTATAGTAGGAACGCGCGAGGCGGTTTGTGTGACGGGCGCCGGGCGGTCATTTTCTCCGCTAGGGGTGAGACTCCCGTACGCTCGACCGACGCAGGTGGCGGAATAGAGGATTTTGACGGATGTTCATTGATAGAAAAATCTCGCAATTCATCGTGTATTCCGAAGACTCTGTCGAAATCGCGCTGAACAAGATCAACAGGAACAAGCGTCGGATCGTCTATTGTCTGTCGGGAAACGGTGTCCTCGAGGGCGTGTTCACCGACGGTGACTTCCGCCGCTGGGTGATCTCCACCGACCTGCTCGACCTGCAGACGCCGGTCTCCAAGATCGCCAATACCGAATACGTCGCTTCCGAGATCGGCGCGCCGGCCGAGAAGCTGCGGGCCCTGTTCTCGCCGAAGATCGCCTCGGTCCCGCTGGTCGAGCCGTCGGGCCGCCTGGCCGCCATCGCCTGGAACGACACGCCCACCATCGTCATCGGCGACCACACCATCGACGCCGACTCGCCCGCCTTCCTGATCGCCGAGATCGGCAACAACCACAACGGCGACCTGGCCTTGGCCAAGCGCCTGATCGACCTGGCCGTCGACGCCGGCGCCGACTGCGCCAAGTTCCAGATGCGCGACATGGCCGCCCTCTACGGCGAGAGCACCGAGGCGTCCGAGGACCTGGGAACGGAATACACCCTGGACCTGCTGCGGCGCTTCCAGCTCAGCAACGACGAGATGCGCGAGTGCATCGACTACAGCCGCGAGCGCGGCCTGGTCCCGATGTGCACGCCCTTCGACCTGCCCAGCCTGCAACGCCTCGACTCCTGGGGCATCGAGGCCTTCAAGATCGCCTCGGCCGACCTGACCAACCACCCGCTGCTGCTGGCCGCCGCGGCCACCGGCAAGCCGCTGGTGATCTCGACGGGCATGTCGACCGAGGGCGAGATCAAGGAGACGGTCAAGCTGCTGCAAGGCGTCGGCGCGGCCTTCGTGCTGCTGCATTGCAACTCGACCTACCCCGCCCCGATGACCGACATCAACCTGGCCTACATGCCCCGGCTGGGCGAGATCGGCAGCTGCCCGTTCGGCTATTCGGGCCACGAGCGCGGCTATGAGGTTCCGCTGGCCGCCGTCGCCGTGGGCGCCAAGGTCATCGAGAAGCACTTCACGGTCGATCGCGGCATGGAAGGCAACGACCACCGCGTCAGCCTGCTGCCCGACGAGTTCGCCGCCATGGCCAAGGCCGTGCGCAACATCGAGGCGGCCATGGGCGCGGCCAACCAGGAGGAGCGCGAGCTCACCCAGGGCGAGCTGCTCAACCGCGAAAACCTGGCCAAGAGCATCGTGGCGCTGCGCCCGATCCACAAGGGCGAGGTCCTGACCGAGGACATGCTCGGCGCCCGCAGCCCGGGCCGGGGCCTGCAGCCCAACCGCATCGGCGAGCTGATCGGCAAGCCCGCGCCGCGCGAGTTCAAGTCGGGCGAGATGTTCTTCCCCAGCGACCTGAGCGGCGTGGTCTTCGAGCCCCGCAAGTTCAACTTCGATCGCCCCTGGGGCGTCCCGGTCCGCTACCACGACGTGGTGGCCCTGACCGAGAAGGCGCCGGTGGACTTCGTCGAGATCCACTTCAGCTACCGGGACCTGGACCTCAATCCGGCCGACTTCTTCGACAAGCCGTTCGACTTCGGCCTGGCCATCCACAGCCCCGAGCTGTTCGCCGGCGACCACCTGATGGACCTGTCCTCGGCCGACGACGAGTACCGCAACCGCTCGATCGCCGAGCTGCAGCGGGTGGTGGACCAGACGCGGGCGCTGAAGGCCTGGTTCCCCAACACCGAGCGGCCGGTGATCGTGCTGAACGCCGGCGGCTTCACGACGGACCGCTTCCTGTCGGCCGACGCCCGCGCGGCGCTCTACGCCCGGGTCGGCGAGGCCCTGGCCCAGATCGACGACGAGGGCGTGGAGCTGATCCCGCAGACCATGCCGCCGTTCCCGTGGCACTTCGGGGGCCAGAGCTACCACAACCTGTTCCTGGACGCCGACGAGACGGTCCAGTTCTGCAAGACCTACAACCGCCGGATCTGCCTGGACGTCTCGCACACCAAGCTGGCCTGCAACTACTTCAACTGGTCGATGCGCCAGTTCGTGGAAAGCGTCGGCCCCTATACCGCCCACCTGCACCTGGTGGACGCCAAGGGCCACGCCGACGAAGGGCTGCAGATCGGCCAGGGCGAGATCGACTTCGTGGCGCTGGGCGAGGACCTGCACCGCTGGTCGCCGGGCTCCAGCTTCATCCCCGAGATCTGGCAGGGCCACAAGAACGGCGGCGAAGGCTTCTGGCAGGCGCTGGACCTGCTGGAGCCGCTGTTCGCCCAGGCCAGCAGCAACTCGGCCGCGGCCTAGACCAAAAAAGCCCGGAAGGCCGATCGCCTTCCGGGCTTCTGTTGCGAAGCGCCCGGTTCGCCGGGCGCTTTTATTTTGGGCTCAGGTGTTTTGAGCTCAGGCCGTCTTGTGGCGATCGCGCTGGGCGGCGATGGCGTTGCAGAGCTCGAAGTCCTCCAGCGTGTCGATCTCCACGAACGGCGCTTCGCTGGGCACGGCGATGACCGGGCCGCAGAACCGGCGGCCCACCGCCCGGAAGGCGTCCACCCGCATGGCGTAGACCGCGCCGGTCTCGCGATACTGCGGCGGCAGCTCCTGGCGACGTTTGCGCGGCTGGGCGGCGTCGTGATTGATGCCCACCGCGAACCCGTCCTGGATCGACCAGTAGAAGCCGTGATCGTCCTTGACCGACAGGGCGGCGGCCACGGCGGGATCGTCCAGCGCGGCCACGCAGTTGTCGATGTCCTCGCCCTCGGTGAACGGCGAGGTGCACTGCAGGAACACCAGCCGTTCGGGCCGGATGCCGGCCTCCGCCAGCACGTCCAGCCCGTGCAGCAGCGCCGCCTCGGACGAGGCGACGTCGCCCGAGATCTCGGCCGGGCGCTCGATCACGCCGGCGCCGGCGTCGCGCGCGGCCTGGGCGATCTCGGCGTCGTCGGTGGAGACGTAGACGGCGTCCACCCGCTGGGCCGCCTGGGCGGCGTGGATGCTGCGGGCGATCAGCGAGACCCCGCCGACCTCGAGGATGTTCTTGCGGGGAACGCCCTTGGACCCGCCCCGCGCGGGAATGATCGCGACGCAGGTGATGTCCGAGGGCGAAGGGGTCGAAGGCATGACGGGTCTCAGGCGGTGACGGGTTGCGGCTGGGCGGACCGGCTGGTCCACAGCTTCAGCCGCCGAAGGGGCTTGAGGGCCAGGACCAGGGCGATGGCCGACAACACCGCCGCCACGGCGACGCGGCCGACGATCCCCAGGACCCCGCCCGACGTCCCGATCTCGCGGTCCAGGAAGACCATCAGGGCGATCACGGCGGTGACGGCGATCTGCACGCCGACCGCGCTGGTCGACTGCGGGGCCACCCGGCGCGAGATCAGGGTGCCGCCCGTCGTCAGCAGCGAGAAGGTCACGACGTTCATCCACGCCGCCGCCATCGCGCCGAACCGGGGCACGAGCAGGCAGGTTGCGGCCACGCAGGTGGCGCTGACCGCGATCGAGAAGATCGTCAGCGGCAGCACCTGCTTGGTGAAGAACAGCGGACGGCTGTTGGACAGGTAGTGGCTGTAGACGTAGTGGGCCAGGATCAGACAGGGCGCCACGTCGGCGGCGAGCGCGCGGTGCGGCCCGAACACGGCCAGCAGGGTCGGCCGGGCCAGGGCGACGCCCCAGACGGCGACCGCGCCCAGGCCCAGCGCCAGGGTGGCGGTCGCGGCCTTGTGCATCTTGTCGGCGTCGGGAACGGACTGCTTCCAGCGATAGTACATCGGCGCATAGGCCAGGTCGATCGAGACCACGACCAGGCCCATGATCATCCCGGCCACATAGCCCAGCTGGTAGACGCCCACGGCGGTCAGGCCCACGAACCGCACCAGGATGAAGGGGTCGGCCTGGGTCCGCAGCCAGAAGGCCAGGTCGTAGAAGACCAGGGGCGCGCCGTAGCTGACGTTCTCGCGCCACAGCTGCAGGGCGCTGACGTCCGACTGGGGCGCGTCCTTCGGCACCAGCCGCACGCGGTAGAGGACGAAGGCGCCGATGGCGATGACCGTGCTGCCCAGGGCCGTGCCGGTGGCCGCGCCGCCGGCACCAGTGTGGAACAGGGTGACCGCCACCAGGCCGAAGATCAGCTGGCCCAGGGCCTGGCCCAGCTTGAGCGCCACGAAGCTCAGCGGCTGCTGGCGCATCCGGTGGATCAGCACGACGATCAGCAGGAACGAGTCTGTGGCGCCGATCAGCAGCAACAGGGGCAGGAAGGGCCACCAGTGCATGGCGCCGGCGGTCAGCGGCTTCCAGGTCGGGATCGTCACCAGCGCGATGATCGCGCCGACCACGAGGGTGGTCAGCAGGCGCTGGACTTGCAGTTGCTCCAGGAAATGCCGCAGCCGGCCCTGGTGGCGTTCATGGTCGACATAGTGGCGGGCGGCCGCCTTGCTGAGCCCGAAGTCGACCAGCAGGTTGATGATCGACATGGCCGACACGAACACGGCGTAGCGCCCGTATTCGTCGGGCGCCATCACGTGGGCGTAGATCGGAAGCGCCAGATAGGCGAGCGCGCGCTGCAGCGCGTTGCCGATCACGTAAACGCCGGCCTGGACAGCGAAGTTGTTCTTTTTCAAGCGCGCGCCTTAGTTGGAACTGGCAGTGGAAGGTCGGGGGCGCGAGCTCAAGATCACGCGGTGGGGGCGGTTTTGCGGCTGCGGGCCAGGGGGCGCGCGATGATGCCGGCGTCGGTCAACTGGCGGGCCAGGTCGCCGGGCAGGGCGTAGTCCGCCTCGCCGCTCTGCTGCAGCTGGCGATCGATCGTGATGCCCACGTGCTCGTCGGTGAAGGCGTTGGGCCAGCCGTAGGTGAAGAAGATCGACATCTTCTCCTCCTTGCCCGAGAGCTGGCGCAGGGTCTGCAGCACGCCGGTGGTCAGGGCCCGGGACGGCGAGACCTTGCTGAACACCTTGCCGAAGACCGACTTCTCCTCGCCCTTGTGCGAGATCCGCGTGTCGAACAGCACCGCGTCGCCGACCGACGGGCGCAGCTCGACGATCTCGCCGGTGTGCACGTTCGAGGTCCGGTGCGAGCCCTTGCGGACGAACAGGGCAGTGGGGCCCTTGGTGTGGTCCTGCAGGTAGAAGGCCATCTTGTAGACGCCGAACTGGGTGCCGTCGGACTCCTGCCGCCAGTCGTCGTGGCCGTGGTTGTCCTTATGCCAGCCCGTGAACTTGTTCATGTGAACGTCGGAGTGGTGGCAGTATTCGAGCTTCGGGCCGCAGAAGTAGCGGAAGGCTTCCAGCACGCGGGGGTCGGTCAGCAGCCAGCGCAGGCCCGGGATGTGGCGGAAGGCGTCCATCTGGGTGGTCCCGCCGTCGACGAACACCGCGTGTTCGGCCAGGTGGGCCTTGCTGACGCTGCGCAGGGATTCGATTTCCTCCCGCTTCAGGAAGCCGGGGAGCACCAGATAACCGTCCGCCTCGAACCGCGCCTTCATCTCCGGCGTCAACATCGTCTGTGAGTTGGTCATGGCGGTCACTCCGGCGGAGGTTGTACTTAACCTGAGCTCTTTTGAGCCCCCGCGCTTGCCGGAAGCTCGTACTTCGGAAGTATACAATCGAATCTATCGATAACTAGACAAAAGGTGGAGCTTCGGAAGCTCGGAATGCGTATTCCGCAGGCGGGAAACCTTGGGCGCCCGCCAGGGCCGCCCGCACTGGGTCCAGCCTACTGGCGGCTTGTTACGGTTATGTTCGAGCAACCCCATTCATCGCCGGGGCGCCGGCTGGATTTCAGGCATTGCGCGGAAACCTTCCGTGCCCGTCGAGGCGGGGCCCCTTGGAGACGACGAAGCGGTTGCGCGTGAGCTCGATGACCAGCAGGGCGGCGTAGCCCAGGTAGAGCTTGATATCGAGGACGCCCTTGAGCGAGCCGGTGGCGTAGAGGCCGTGGGTCCACAGGAAGACGTAGCTGGCGATGGCCAGCGAGATCATGCGGCCCTCCTTGATGTTGCGCCACATCAGGAAGATCGCCAGGCCGTACATCAGCCCGTACAGGAAGCAGAACGCGGTCACATAGAGCGGCGACAGGACCAGGATCAGCGTCGAGGGCAGGGCCAGGGCGAAGTTGATGCCGGCCGACAGGTAGCCCTTGACGAAGGTCGGGTTGCCCAGGGCCGTCATCGCCAGGTCGACGCCGGTGAACAGGCTCTTGAAGTCGCCGATCCCGCCGCGGGCGGCGACTTCGTGCGCCTTCCAGATCGGGCCGCCCTGCAGCACCAGGACGCGATAGACCAGCGCCGCCTGGCCGCCCATCTGGGCGCCGAGCCCGCGGTTGGCCATCACGAACACGCCGTAGAGCAGCAGGATGGCCAGGGCCCCGCCCGCCTGCATGGCCAGCTTGGGCGACAGGGCGGGCTTGCCCGCGCTGCTGCGCGTGTAGAGCGCCACGCCCAGCAGCAGCGAGCCCGGCACGATGATGCCGTGGAAGCGCTGGCCGATCAGCAGCAGCAGCATGAAGTAGCAGATGAGCGCGCCGGTCATCTGCTTCTTCAGCAGGGCGTCGCGCGTCCGCAGCGACGACATGTAGAGGGCCGAGGCCATGACCGGGATGAAGATGAACAGCTCGCCGAAGACCACGTTGATCGGCAGCTTCGAATAGGTCGTCCAGTAGTTGATGCGGTCGACCTTGGAGCCGGGCACCGCCACCGCGCCGGAGATGATCATGTTGAACACCTCGATCCCCAGCACGCCGAAGATGATGTAGAGGCCGTGCTTCTTGGATTCCGCGGAGGGCGGCCGGATCTGGTATTTGCGGACCTGCCCGGGATAGGCCCAGTGCTGCAGGCTGCGCGTGGCCACCACGATCCCGGCGATCATGACCATGTTGTAGAGCAGGAAGTCGAACGAACTGCGATTGAAGTAGGTGTTCGCCGCGATCTCGAAGTTCGAGACCGGCACCAGGCTCTGGTACAGGCACGAGATCCACTTCGAGAACCACGAGTACATCAGCACGGCTGTGAACCCGAAGGCCGGGGTGATCCGGGCCTCGCGGAAGAACAGCACCAGCATGGCGATCGCCACCGCCACCGAAATCGCGATGAACGACAGGGGCAGCGCGACGTTCACTGGCTTTTCCAGTTCGCCAGCTGACGCTTGATGGTCGCCAGGTTGTCCTTGGTGGTCTCCCACAGCGGGGCCTGGGCGGCGCTGATGGCCGCGTGCCGCTTCTCGGGATCGGCCCAGTACTGCTCCAGGTCGGCCACGATCTGATCGGTCACCGAGGCGCCCGACATCTCGAAGCCCCATTCCGGATGGCCGATGTCCTTCAGGAAGAAGCCCAGCTTGTCGTGCGAGATCAGCGAGATGATGGCGTTGCCGCAGCCGAACGGGATCATCTGGGCGTGGCCGCGCATGCCGATCGTCACCGGCGTTTCGGCGTAGAACTTCACGATGTCGTTCCAGTCCAGCAGGTTCACGCGGACGATCTCGACCGGGACGCCCAGGCTGCGCATGAACGGCACGGCCGGGTCGTCGTCGAAGCCGTGCACGGCGACCTTGATCTTCCAGCCGGCCTGCGAGGCCCACTGCATGGCCTTGCCCACCCGGCCCAGGATCTTGTCGGCGTCGGCGCCGTAGCGCTTCTCCGGCTTGTCGAAGGCCAGGTTGATGGCCAGGGTCTTGGAGGGCGTGGCGTGCGAGGTCGGCGTCATGCTCGGATGGAACTGGCGCAGGACCGTGGTCGGGCACGGCTGGAACGACGTCTTGGCGTGCAGGTCGGCCGGAAGGTGGTCCTTCAGGCGCTCCAGGCTGCCGCTGTTGCGCACGCCGAAGAAGGCGCTCTGGCGCACCAGCGTCTCGATGTGCTCGTTGAAGCCCTTCTCGAACGGCTTGCTGCCACGGAACTGGTTGTAGCCCACGGCGTAGACGATGATCGGCGCCGTGATCTTCTCCATCTCGGCCTTGCTGATGTCCCACTGCCAGCCAGAAGCGGTCGGGCGGGAGGTCTCGCTCATCATCAGCCCGCCGCCGCCGATCACGATGGCGGCCGCGTCGCGGTTGATGCGCTCGACGTCGCTGGTCGGGGTGGGGTTGCGCAGGTGGCGGCGCACCCAGCTCTGCTTGCCCAGCTGCTGGTCGAAGACGCCGCGCACGGCGCGGTACAGCACCGTGTCGCCGGCGTTGCCGCGCGGATCATGCACGCCGTAGTGCAGGAAATAGCCGGTGGACGCGGCCTTGGCGTAGTCCTCGACCTTCATCGCGCCGCGACGCAGGGCGTAGCCGCCGAAGCGCACCAGGGACGGCAGCAGGTCGTCCGGCTGGGTCTTCAGGCGCGCGATCGGGCGCTTGCGCAGCGCGCCGCTGGGAGGCGTGAACGAGAGCTTCTTGGCTGACAACGCGGGATCCTGCTTCGAGATCGAGGGTTTGGTGGTTCCGTCGGCCATCTAGATCGCCTCTTGCTTGGCGGGCGCCTCAGCCGGGGAAGCCGCCTTTTGACTGTTTATCCAGGCCGCGGTCATCGCGACGCCCTGTTCGGCGCTGTAGGGCAGGGGCCCGCAGATCGCCTCGAGGTCGGCCGTGGGGTGGACCATCTCGCACAGCAGATTGTTGAGACGGAACGTGGTCAGCGGGGGATTGCGCAGGCCGGCCTTGGCCAGCAGGTCGCCGGCGAGCGCCGCGCTGCGCAGGACGGCGTACGGCGCCTGGCGCACCGGAGGCGCATCCAGGGCCGCGCGGATCGTCTGCGCCCATTGGGACACCTCGATGGGCGGATAGTCGCAAAGATACAGAGTCTTCCCCGCGGTCGAATTGCCGGCCCCCGCCAGCTTTTCCAGTTCGTAGACTGTATTGCCGACAAAGCCGAAGGATTTATGGATCTTCATGCCCGAGGGGTGCGCGTAGAAGCCCTTGGCGATCAGCCGGAAGAACAGGTCGTAGGGCGCGCCGAACCACGGACCCCAGATCGAGGTCGGCCGGACCAGGGTCCACGGCACACTGGGATCGGCCGCGCGCACGATCTGCTCGGTGCGCACCTTGCTCTCGCCGTACGGCGTGGTGGGGCGATAGTCGGTGTCGCTGGTCGGCTGGTAGCCGATCTCGCAGACCAGCCGCGAGGACGCCACCAGCAACCGGGTCAGGCTGGGCGCCGCGCCGATCGCGTCCATCAGGTTCTCGACCCCGACGCTGTTGGCCGCGTAGTCGGCCTCGGTGCGGCCGTGCAGATCGGTGCGCGCGGCGAGGTGGAAGAGGAGCTCGGGGTCGAATTCGGCGATCGCCGCGGTCAGGGCCGCGCGGTCCAGAATGTCGACTTTCTTGTGCAGCGCAGCATGGTCCGCGCGCTTGGGCGGCGCGATGTCCAGGCTGACGACGTCATGCCCGGCCGCGCGATAGTGCTCGACCAGATTTGTTCCGATGAACCCACTGCCGCCGGTGATGAGAACTCTCATCGTCACCCCTTCTACGCCACCTGTTCGGTCCCGCGAGAACCACGCCAGCCTAGGCCGGGCAATATCGCGAAACCCATGCGAAATCAACACTATGCATAAATCTGTTATGACTATGTGATGAGTGCTGAAAAACTTGGCATTCAAATAGCTTCGGGTCTAAATGCGTCGAATTGGCGGTCGATCAGGCAGCGAATGCCTTGCTGAGCGAGGGCGGCTCGCCTAAGACCGTCGCATGGCCATCGACACGCTTGTTTTCATCAATAACGAGATTTCGTTGCGGATGGCCGAGGCGGCCCTTCGCGAGCGCGGCATAGGTTATGACCGGGTCGCGCTGTTCCTGACGCGCACCGTCCGCGCCCCCTGGATCGGCCAATGCGCCGTCGTCGTCGACTACGGGCGCAAGCCGTCGTTCTCGCTGGCGGGGCAGCTTGGCCTGATCGGCTACTTCCGCAGATCGTCCAGCCTGCTGCGGCGCCTGCTGAAGTCGGGCCGGATCAAGACGGTCATGCTGATCAACAACGACAATCCGCTGACCAACCACGTCTTCGCCGTGGCCCGCGCCCATCCGGAGATGGAGATCGCGGTGCTGGCCGAAGGCATCATGAACTTCCAGGACATCCAGCTGAAGAACCGCGACAGCTGGCGCACCCTGCTGAAACCGGCCCTGGCCACGGCGCTGGGCCTGAAGTGGCGCGAGCCGACCGGCCACCTGTCGGGCGCGTTCGAGCCCGAGACCCAGAGCGTCTATTCGTTCTCGTCGGCCGGCGTCTACGCGCCGCCCGAGAAGGTGCGGGTCGTTCAGTTCGCGGCCATCAAGCCGACCGCCCCGCCGGATCCGGACGCGGCGCTGATCGTGATGACCGGCCTGCATCTGTGGATGACCGAAGAGGCCTATGCCGAGTTCTCCCGGCGCTTCATGGCCTGGCTGGCCACGCTGCCCTACAAGCGCATCGTCGTGAAACGGCACCCGCGCGCCAGCGAAGGACCGCTGTTCGCCCAGCTGCAGGACTATCCCGTGGTCGGCGAAGGCGTCTCCATCGAGGACATGGCCGGCGACCTGGAGGTCGGCACGGTGATCGGCTTCTGCTGCACGGGTCTGGTGACCCTGCGCATGCTGCGTCCCGACATCGAGTGCCTGGACTTCGGATCCGACTTCTATTGCGACGCGGCCTATTTCGGCGACACCTCGGTCCAGCGGCTGCTGACCTCGGTGGGCGTCAAGCTGGTGGCGTCCGAGCCGTACGCGGCCGAGGCCGTGGCCGCCGCCTAGGCGTCGGCGGCGACCGGGGCTTCGTTCCGGGCCGGGGCGTCCTCCACCTTGCGACCGAACAGCCGCGCCCGGAAATCCGCCAGGTTGAAGCGCGCGTCCAGGCGCTTGGCCAGTTCGCGCCCGTTGCCGAGGTCCTTAGGACCACGGCCGTTGGCCAAGTCGCGCAGGGCCGCGGTGGCGGCGTCCACATCGCCGGCCGGCGTCAGCACGCCGTAGCCCGACAGGAAGCCATAGAGCTCGCTGCCCTCGTCCACCGTGGCCAGCACCGGCTTGCCGCTGGCCAGGATCCCGCCCAGCTTGGACGGCAGCACCAGGTCGGCGGTGTTGGCCAGCTGCGGCAGCAGGTGGATGTCGGCCAGATTGAGCAGCTCGCAGAGCCGGGCCTCCGGCTGCAGCGGCAGGAAGCGCACGTTGGGCAGGGCGCCGTAGCGCTCGACCAGCTTGTTCTTTTCCGGACCGTCGCCGGCGATGACGAACGTCAGGTTCGACTGGTCGACCAGGCGCTCGGCCGCGTCGAGCATGACGGGCAGGGCCTGCTTGACGCCGATATTGCCCGAATACAGCGCCACGAAGGCGTCGTCGCCCAGGCCCAGCTCGGCGCGGAAGCCGTTGGGGCCCGGCATCGGGCGGATCTTCTCCATGTCGACCCAGTTGCGCACGATCGACAGGCGCGGGGGCTGCACGCCCTTGTCCACCAGGCGGTCGCGCATGCTGTTGGAGATCGTGACGATGTGGTCGAAGCCGCTCAGCAGGCGGCGCTCCATCGCGAAGGCCAGCTTCTGCAGCCCGGCCCCGCTCAGGTGGCCGACGCCGAAGGCCGCGTCGATCTCCAGGTCCTGGACGTGCAGCACGGCGCGGGCGCCGGCCAGCTTGGCGGCCAGCAGGCCGACGGGCGCGGCCAGCAGGGTGGGCTCGATGGCCAGCACGACCGCAGGGCGATCGCGCAGGGCGCGCCACAGCATGACCGGCGCCGACGACAGCACGAAGGTCAGCGGCGCCAGCAGGCGCCAGATGGACCGCATCTCGCGGCGCAGCAGCAGGGGCGCGCGCCAGACCTTCACCCCGTCCTCGACGTGGTGCGAATAGCCGTTGGCGAACGGCGCCTTGACCGCCCAGCCCGGATAGTGCGGCGGCGTCGTCACGGCCGACACCTCGTCGCCGTTGGCGGCCAGATAGGTCGCGATCTCGCCGGTGTAGCGGCCCACGCCGGTCAGTTCAGGCGAAAAGTTGATGCTGTAGATCAGGACTTTTCCGCCACCGGCGGCGGTGTCGGTGGTAGGCGAAGACGCCATGGGTCAGTGGTCCCGTCGAGCGCGGCGGCGCGAAGCCGTCGTGAAAAACAAAGCGCGGCCCCGGATGAAGTCCGCGCGGGATTGCAAGGAACGATCGCTTGTTGGATGCGCGACAGTCTCGATCATGCCAAACCCCTAGCGTGCGCCTCTTGCAGCATTTCAGCCGACAGGTCTAGGCCGCGTGGAGCGCCGCCGTGACCGCCGGTGAACTCTTGGAATTTACCGACCTTCTGGGTCGTTCTTGTGAAATTAAAGCAGACCTGTTCGCAAATCGGCCTTCTGGGCTCGTTTTGTGCAGTGCGACAACGATACCTCGCGGATTTGGCCGACAGTAGGGCGGGCCTAGGCCAAAATTCCAACGCCAAACGCGAATAGTTCGGCTTCGGACGCGCGCTTGAGAGCGTCATAGGTTCATGGTTAAGCTTGCGCGGACCCGCTGAAGGGCGAGCGGGACTGGAGGATTCCCTTGAAAACCTGGTTGAACCGGTTGCCGAGCCTTTTGGCCCTGGCGTGTCTGGCTCTCGTCTTCACGACCTCGCCGGCGGCGGCGGCCCTGCGGGCCGACTGCGCCATGGGCGACGTCGCGCCTCAGCCGGAGGCCGCCTACCAGACGGCCCACACGGCGGCGATCGCCAAGATCACCCGGGTTCAGCCCGACACCGTCTTCCTCGGCGACTCCATCGTCGAGAGCTTCGCCGCCCCGCCGTCGCGGCCGATCTGGCGGCAGTACTACGGGCCCTACAAGCCGGCCAATCTGGGCATGCCCCGGGACACCACCGCCAACCTGCTCTGGCGACTGCGCCAGGGCGAGCTGAGCGGCGGCCATCCCAAGGTGGTCGTGATCCTGATCGGCACCAACGACCGCCGCTGCAAATGGGACGCCAACCACACGGTGGCCGCGATCGGAAAGATCGTGTCGGAGGTGCGGACCCAGAAGCCGGACGCACGGATCCTGGTGGTGGGCCTGCTGCCCAAGGCCGATCACGACGAGCGCGATGCGATCAACAAGGCCCTCAAGCAGCGCTACGCGACCGGCCGCGACGCCCGCTTCGTCGACGTTTCGGCGCCGTTCCTGACCAGCGCCGGACAGCTGAACCTGCCGCTCTATCGCGAAAAGGCGGCCGCCCACGCCCTGCATCCCAATCCCAGCGGCGTCGAGGCGATCGCCCAGCTGCTGGCGCCCGAGATCGGCAAGGCGATGCGACGACCCTAGGGTTAGCGTCAATCGCGCCCGGCAGGCTGTTTCCAGCTTTCCGGGCGCTTGCGGATTGTCATCCCGGACAAGCGCGGGGCGCGCCGATCCGGGATTGGGCCGAAGCGCCGCGTTCACGCGCTGGTCCCGGCTCTTCGCCCAGCTCCGCTGGGCTACGGCCGGGATGACAGCTGAAAATTAGCGATCCTGTCGACCGGACCCTAGGCGGTCTGGATCAGGCGCCGCCCGTCTTGCAGCTGACCGGCAGCTTGTCGGCCAGCTGGCCGGCGAGCTTCTGGGCGCCGTCCAGGTTGGTGTGCACGCGGTCGGCGAAGTCGTGGTCGTCGGACAGGGCCGCCGACAGGTCGACGACTGTCGCGCCCGGCAGGTTCAGGCCGCGCACGGCGTCCATATAGGCCTTGAGGCGGTCCTCGTTCGGGGTCCGCGCGGCCGGGTGGTAGGGCGCCAGCACCAGGGCCAGGGGCACGCCCCTGGCGACGGTGACGGCGTCGATGCGCCGAAGGGCGGCCAGGGTCTGCGGATCCAGGTCGCGCATGCCGCCCAGGTCCATGGTCAGCCGGCCGGTCTTGGGCATGGCGGCCTTCATGGCCGGGGTGATGGTCCGGCCCCGGATGATCCAGCCCTGGTCGCTGGGCTTGCGCAGATAGTAGAGGGCGCGGAACGTCAGCTCGGAATTGAAGTCGCGGGCCTGGGTCAGGACGCGGCTGTAGGCGGTCAGCGGGCGATCCTGCTCGAACAGCCTGGTCAGGCGGGGCGACTTGGCCAGATAGGGGCGCAGCAGCGGCGCGGAGTCGGCGTCGTGGGACGGCGCGCTGAGCTCGACGATGATCAGGCGGGGCTTGGGGCCGCGATCCAGGCGGTCGGACACCAGGGCCTCGACCGCCGCCATGGACAGGCCGTTGAAGGCCAGGTTGTCGACCGGCGCGCAGAGGGCCTTGGACAGGGTCGGCGCATAGAAGGCGTGGACGCCGCGCGAATTGCCGAACACGGCCACGGGCGCGTGCATCTTGCCGGCGTAGAGGCGCGAATAGCGGAACGAACTGGCGTCGACCACCTTGCGCAGGCCCAGGGCCGCCACGCGGTCGAGGGCGAAGAAGGCGGCCGCCAGGGCCAGGACGAAGGCGAGGCGGGAGACTGTCTTGTTCATGCCGTCCCCCTCAGAACGCGAAGTAGATGAACTGGGCGCCCTCGGTGACCCCCAGGGCCGCGATGGCCAGCAGCATTACCGCGGCGGCCAACCAGCGCACGGGCCGCTTGAAGGCCAGGCGCCGCCAGCGCGAACCCTGCGGGGTGGACAGCACGGCCTCGACGACCACGACCGCGCCGATCAGGGCGAAGCCGCGGATCAGTTCGTAGGCGCGCACGACCTCGCCGCCCCGCTGGCCGGAGCCGGCGAAGATCCGGCCCAGCACCTGCCAGGCGTCGCCGACGCTGCCGGCGCGGAAGAACACCCAGGCCAGGGTGACGAACGCGAACACCGCGATCATCCGCAGGGGCAGCAGGATGAAGGCGGGCGCGCGCGTCGCCTTCTTCACGGCCCGGTAGGCGGGCGTGCCCAGGCGCTGGACGATCAGGTAGAGGCCGTGCAGCGCGCCCCAGACCACGAAGGTCCAGTTGGCGCCGTGCCACAGGCCGCCCAGCACCATGGTCGCGGTGAGATTGAAATAGGTGCGGATCACCCCGTGCCGGTTGCCGCCCAGGGCGATGTAGAGGTAGTCGCGCAGCCACGACGACAGCGAGATGTGCCAGCGGCGCCAGAAGTCGCTGAAGTCGACCGAGAAGTAGGGCCGGCGGAAGTTGGAGCCGAAATTGACGCCCAGCAGGCGGCCGAAGCCGATGGCGATGTACGAGTAGCCGGCGAAGTCGCCGTAGATCTGGAACGCGAAGAACAGGGTCGCGATCAGGTTGGCCTGGGACGAGAACACGTTGGGCGAGCCGTAGACCGCCCCGACCACCGGCGCGAGGTTGTCGGCCAGCACCATCTTCAGGAAGAAGCCCAGGATGATCAGCTCGGTCCCGCTGACCAGGTTCGACCACGAGAACCCCCGCGGCCGGCGCAACTGCGGCAGCAGGTTGGAGGCCCGGATGATCGGCCCCGCCACCAGCACCGGCCAGATCGCCACGAACTCGGCGAACTGCAGCAGGCGCGGCTCGGGCTCCATCTTCTTGCGCCATACGTCGATGACGTAGCTCATCGTGTGGAAGGTGTAGAACGAGATCCCGACCGGCAGCACGATGTTGATCGTGGTCCAGCTGGCCCCGCCCATCAGGTTGGCGAAGCTGGCGGCGAAGAAGTTGAAGTACTTGAACCAGCCCAGGATGATCAGCGAGATGGTCACGAAGGTGACCAGCACGATCTTGCGCCGGCGGGGATCGTCGGAATTGGCGATCGCGCGGGCCGAGAACCAGCCGTTCAGGATCGTGAAGCCCAGCAGGGCCACGAAGCGCCAGTCCCAGACGCTGTAGAACACCAGGCTGCCGGCGACGGTGATCGCGGTGCGGAACCGCGACGGCGCCAGGAAGTACAGGGCGAAGAAGACGCCCGCGAACAGGAAGAACTTGGGATCGGTGAACAGCATCAGCGAGCGCCCCCGCGCCGGTCGATGAGCGTGCTAGAAAGGCGCCAAGGCATCGTCTTGCTGTATCCCCATCCCGACAGCGAACCCGTAAGCGACAATGGCGGCGCTTCGCAAGCGCGCGCCGCCGGTGGACGCCGCTCCGTCAGGAGCGGTCGGCCTTTTCCGCCAGGAACCACCGGTAGGCGTCGGCGATCCCGTCACGGAGCGCGATGGTCGGGCTCCAGCCCATCCCCCGCAGCTTGTCGGCGCTCATCAGCTTGCGCGGCGTGCCGTCCGGCTTGGAGGTGTCGGTGACGATGTCGCCCTCGAAACCGACCACCTCGCAGACCAGCTGGGCCAGCTCCAGGATCGTCACGTCCTCGCCCGAGCCGACATTGACGTGCTCGAAGTCCGAATAGGTCTTCATCAGGTACACGCAGGCGTCGGCGCAGTCGTCGGCGTTGAGGAACTCGCGACGCGGCGTGCCGGTGCCCCAGATCGTGATGCTGGCCGTGCCCGCCAGCTTGGCCTCGTGGGCCTTGCGGATCAGGGCGGGCATCACGTGGCTGGAGTTGAGGTCGAAGTTGTCGCCCTGGCCGTAGAGGTTGGTGGGCATGGCGCTGATGAAGTCGGCGCCGTGCTGCTTGCGATAGGCCTGGGCCAGCTTGATGCCG
>OUNM010190994.1_pt1 | contig 17958 bp, 22 predicted proteins | sample 1769961 | NCBI WGS metagenome assembly OUNM01 (sample SAMEA3914820, study PRJEB12502) | metagenome | biome: forest; material: soil | place: USA | collected 2012-03-12 | depth 0.3 m
CGCTCTTCTCTTCCACGCCTCCATCCGCCTCAGCTGGCTTATCCTGCTGCGGCTTCTTGACACTCAGCCACTCCAACGTAGAAGTCCCCAGAATTGCCAGGCACGTAACAATGAGCCCGACCTTGAACACCTCCCGAATCGCCTCGTTGTAGGCGACAAGGGCGGACCCGCGAACACCAGCCGGCAGAGCCTCCAGCAATGCCGTGACGCCCCCCGATGTGACCAGGCTAACATCAAACCCGGGGAACCCGGAGAGGCGCTGCACGAGCTGATTGCTGAAAACGTTCTGGCCGACCGAGACGAAGACGGTCGAGCCAACCAGCTGACCAAAGAACATAAAGGCCATGCCCATGGGGACGTCGTCGCGGGGCAGGGCGGCCTGCACGGCGAGGTTTGGGGCTTGGAAGGACGACCCCAAGCCGAAGCCGTACAGGACCTGGTAGCCGATCCACTGGCCCGAGGCGGCGTCGACTTGGAGCGTGGTGAGCATGCCCGCGCCGATGGCAGCAAGGCAGGATCCGGCAATGGCGAGCGGCGTGTAGTACCCAATCTTGGCGTTGAGGAACCCGCCGAAGATGGACCCGACGACGGTGGCCAGCATGAGGGGGAGGAGGCGGATCCCCGAGTCCACGGCGGACGCCCCCATGACCGCTTGAAACCAGATGGGGAGGAAGTAGGCTGATGAGAGAATCTGTTAGCCAGGTACTGCACAAGTTAACAAAAGACAGTCATACAGAAGATGTAGGTGCCCGAGTTGATGCACACAGTGGCCCAAAATGCGGAGATGACGCTCCGCTGCTTGACCAGACGTGGAGGAATCGTCGCGGTGGCGGGGAGCGTCGCCTGAATCACGACGTACGCGACCAACAACACGCCCGCAAGGGTCAGCAGCGCAATGATGCGGCCGTCGCTCCACTGCCCAGACTGTCAGCAACAGTTCATACGTCAGGGAGACTCGAACCTGGTAAGTCCACTCACAGGATACTCCGGGCCACCCCATTGGAGCGCCAGCAAAAGACAGACCACGCCGGGCACCAGGAGGGAAGTCCCGAGGAGGTCAAGCTGCCGGATCTTCTCAGCGAGCGGCAGTTTGGTGGTGTCGCGGTCCGGGACTTTGAGGAACACGGCGATGACGACCATGGCCACGCCTCCGATGGGTAGGTTGATGTAAAAGCACCACCTCCACGTCACGTTGGACGTGAAGGCGCCTCCAATGAGTGGGCCCAGGATGGAGGCGATGCCAAACAGAGCGCCGAACATGCCCTGGATCTTGGGCCGCTGGTGGAGCGGGACGATGTCGATGATGCAGGCGATGGTTCCTGCGAACAAGCCCGCGGCACCGACGCCGCAGATGGCGCGCCCGACAATAAAGGCGACCGAGGTGGGAGCCGCGCCGCAGATGGCCGAGCCGACCTCGAAGATCAGAGTGTTGGCGAGGAGGACGGACCGGATGGGGAACACGGTGTAGATCTTGCCGAACAGCAGTTGGAATGCACAGCAGGTCAGAAGGTATGCGCTTCCGTACCAGCCGACGTCGTTGAGCGAGTTGAACTCGTTGGTCATTGCGGGGATGGCCTGGCCAGAGGTAAGAAACCTGTCAGTGTTTGCTCTCCCGGTGCTAATCACAGAACGAAAAGGGCGGACAGGGACTTGGGCTTGCGCACCGTGGCAATAATGGTCCGGTCTAGCGCAACCAGAAACATGAAGAGAAAGACCGAAGTCAAGACCAGAGTCTTGGTCGCCTTGCTGACCTCCTCCGGCGCCTGTTCTTTGGTGGCCACGTCTGAAGCTTCGGATGCATCGCCGGCGGGTTTCAAATGCGGAGGTTCTTCAGGCTGTAAGGCAGCGCTGCTCTGAGCGGTCTCTGGCCGACTGGAGGTCATTTTGTGGCTAGATGATGTCTTTTGCTCTTGGTCCTGGGATAATAAGAAAAGGAGGTCCCTAGAGCCCAGAGTTGAGATGGTGTCGCAGTTGGGTGAAAGCGGGGAGCGAAAGGGAAGTGAAGTTCAAACAGCACATATTCATATCTTTTATTTGGCAAGTCAGGAGACAAGCCCGGGCTTTTAGTCTCACTATGATTGTTATTCGGCTTTTGAACACACGAAGTGGGCAGAGTTGCGAGTGTTCGGGAGTTTCTATCCACCGAGCTGAGGTCCCGCCAGATTCAGGGGTTAAGTGTTCGGGAGAAGCTAAAGTCCGAGCAGGGAAACGCGGTGGAGAACCCCCCCTCTTGTTGTCATCCTGTCGGCGACCAGTAACCACAGCGTAAGAGGCATGCATTAGACTCAAAAGGCTTCAACGCTAATTGTCTCTGGAATCTCAAGTAGGTACCTGTAGATAGGTGCTTTCAGGTACTTCGGTATACCCCTGACGAAGTTACTTACCCCGACAATAACCTGAATTAGGCATATTCCGACATCCAGTCCCTACCACAGCCGCTTCTGCGTCAGCCCCCAGTCTATGGTCGGCCAAAGCTGGTCCAAATCCATAAACTCCATCCCCGAACCTCCCGCCAACCCATCCGAATACCCGCTCCCTGGAGGTATAGGCACCGCTGTCGCAAAGCCTTGTACACCAACTCCAATCCCGCCGCTCACACCACCCATACCCAACCCAAACATCCCATCGTCCACAACAGCCCGCTGCATCTCCTCCGCGCTTCCTCCAACCCCTCCACCTCCCCCATCCTTCACCTCAACCCGCTTCGCCATTTCCCTCCGAATCCCCACCACAATCCCTGGCACCTCCAGACTTCCCTCCCCCTCTCTCCGTCCCCTGCCCCCCTCCCAAGCCTGCAGCACAATCCTCGAAAACAGCATGTAGAACGGCGACTGACCGTAGTCGCCGCCCCCGACGTCGCCAGAACGAGGATGGTGGTGCGCGGCGTAGTTTGCGCTCAGGGCCTCCCACGCCGCGTCCTCTTCCTCTTCGTCCATCGCCGCGTGCTGCCCGGCTGGCGTTGTCGATGCGGTTTGTTGGTGGCCCCGCTTGCGGAGGTACTGCACAATGTACATGTATGCCAGGGCCGGGAAGTGGGTGTGGACGGACCAGCGGTAGGGCGGGGTCAGCGGGGAGGTGATGAGGTTGGTGTCGCAGGCCAGCATGCGCAGGGCGTGGGTGAGGCCGGCGTCGCGGGCATGGTGTTGGTGTTGCTGGGTTTGGTGGTGGCGTTGGCGCGAGCAGTGTTCGAGGAGGAGGTTCTTGGCTAGGTAGGACCGGGTCGTCCAGATCGTCATGTAGTGGAGCGGGTTTTGAGGATCGCACTGGGAGAGAGTCTGGGACTCGACACGGTCTTGGAGCTCGAGGAGGGAGCGGACAGGGAAGGATTTGCCCGTCGCCGCGAGTTTGGCTTGGGCAAAGGTGGTTAGGAGGGGGTCGATGAAGTCGAGGTAGTGAGGAGAGTGCCGGACAAAATCGCCGAGCTCGCCGCGGACGACGACAAACAGGGCCTCGGTCGGTGTGTCGTGGACCGGCGGGAGGGTTTTGGCGTCGGGGAGGAGCTCAAAGTCGTTGAGGTTCAGCGGAGTCCGGCACGTCCATGTTGGCGCCAGGGTCGCCATCCTGTAATTGAGCACCTCGCAGACGCGGTTGTCGAAGACGACGAGCGACCACCAAAGGCGGCGGCGCATCTCTGCCTCAAAGGGAGTGCATCGGGCGTTGTGGGACTCGTCGTGGTACCCCATGCGTTGTGCGAGGCGCATGGCGACGGCCAAGACTGACGAGAGAGATCGAGGGTCCGTGGCGGACCTGGCCGAGACCTTGGGGAGGGGTCAGAACAATTATCTAGGTAGAGACCTAAGAGAGCAATTACTGCACGCTTACCAGGTTCAAGAACATGGCCGTAAGCGAGTCACGGTCACTCCATCGCAAGATATTGCAGTTGATCAGGGCTTGCCTGCAGGCAAACTGATAGCCCGACAAGACGTCCTTCTTCGAAGATCCAAACAGTGCCCGGCACTGGTCTTCGGAAATGCTCAGGACAGCGATGCAGTAGATGCCGAACAGCAGGGCTTCCAAGGACGGATGGATGCTCGCTAGATCGCCCATGGCCTCGACGATGCGCGGCTGCAGCGTGGGAGTGTGCGTGACTTTCAGGAGGGGGTTCACGTTGTCTAGATAGATTTGCCAGAGCCGGAAGATCTTGCCCTGGTCCGGGTGCATGGTTGTCAGGGTCATCTTGCCTGCGGGTGAACCAAAAAGGAGGTGGTGGTTGCCCTCCGAGTCGTTTAGGTATGTGCGATCCCACACGTTTTTGAGGACGGAGTCACGGTAGTCATGGTTATCGAACCCGTCGTCGCCATCATCATCGTCGTCGCTTTCAACGTTCTGGCCCTCATATTAGTCTCATGGCGGAACTCATTGCAGTCTTAATTGAGCACCTACCTTCTGATTTACGGCGTTCCACAGGTTCCTAGGAAAACGTGTTGGTTAACAAGAGCATCTACGAAAAGAGCAACCTAAAGGAATCATACGTTGCTCTTGGCTCGGCAGACTTGCCACGCGCACTGCCGATAACAGTAGACCCTTCGGTCCGAGAGGTGTCTGGACTGCCGGGCCCGCCGTCGACGAGCGCCTCGGGGGACTCGGACGGGGGTTCAGGAGTAGCACCGACAGCACCAGCCGGAACACCCGGGTGCAGCGGCTCAAAGCTGATTTTGTGCTGCTGGAGCACGGACTCGTAATGACGGATGCGGGCGAGCAGTTCGCGTTCCGGGAACCTGCGGCGGCGCTGGCGAGGCACGAGGCCGGCGGGCACGCACTGGGCCTGGGAACGAACGCAGTTGGCGCATGGGAACCTGCGGTCGCACTTGACCTTGCGTTGCTGGCACGCCTGGCAGGCGAGCACCCGCTGAGGCTTTCCCGCAGGGTTGTCCATCAATCACCCCTGGTCCGGGAGTCTGGGGGTTAGTGTCTGGGGGTCTCGGCACGGGGCGTCGCGGGTGGCAAAGGATGGTGGAGTTGGGAAAAGCCACGGCTTGGCAAAGCTTAAAATCAAGCTTCGGCGTGGAGGTTGCAGCGGCTCAGCCCTGAGGACGGAGAAAAGGGGGGCGACCGTCAGCTCGCAGGGCGGCTCGGCGGGAACGCAGCACAACCCAGCCACCGGAAATCGACCTCACACCACGCTAGTTCAGCTCACGCGAAGCACTAGCAGGACAAGACGGAGTACTAATATGTATTCCCACCAGAGCTGATCTTCCTTTGGCACCAGCCTGCAGTTACTCTCCCACATCTTCTCGCTGCCCCACGTTGGTGCGTCTACCGCTGTCACGAGCGTCAACCAAGGCTGCGAAATCCAGGATGCCGCTCGCCTCGTGCCAGGCGTGCGTCGCACTCTACTCAACAGACATCCAAGTCTGCCGCTGCGAGCAATCGGGCGTCGGGCAATGTAGCCACTGGCGACGACACCATGCCGAGATCGCGGATTTGTGCCGGTCGGCCCTGATCGGATGCCGCACCTGCACCGAGCTGTGGCGGTACTTCTTCAAGGAAAAGACACCGCAGGAGTACGCGGCGGAGCCCTGGTTCATCATCAGCGATCCTGCGCGCCGGGATGATACCCCGCGTCTGCAGGCTGCGACCGCTGATCCCATGCTTCGGCTGATGCACCAGCTTGTGGCTTCTAGTTCCGTGCACGCATACACGAACTCTGGCATCTGGTACCGGGCGGTTGACGTGACCGGGGATCCTGTTGAGCGCGGGGCGGGGCCGGAGGCGCTGCTGAATGATGGGGACAGCGATGGCGCGGTGACAGTCGCGTTGTGCTTTGGCATCAGCTCGCCCATGATCCACGAGGTGGAGGAGAGGCGGTTTATCTTGAGAAATGTCAGCCGTAAGAGAAACTCCCATTTTCCAAGCATCCTTGAAGTTCCAGCACTACATAGGTGGTACTAATCACCGAGCGCCAGAGATGGAACGAATCATCACCATGCTCGCATCAGGTCTCCTCCGCGAGGAAGACACCCAGCGCCCTCCATCCGAGAAGAGATGGGACATGGTCCGTCGGTGGTTGTTGGTGTGTGAGTCAGAACACCAGACGTGCTCCCACAATAGACGCACGAACTCGGGCGGAGACCCTTGGTTTCCGTCTCGGCTTATCGATGTCCGATCAACCACGGGGGACGATGGTCATGAACGGTATCTCCTCATCGAGACTGCCACGACCCGGCCCGAGGGCAGCCGGTACCTGACGCTGAGCCACGTCTGGGGGTCGGCGCGCGAGGACCAACAGCCTGCGTACCGCACCTTGCGCCACAACTACGGCGACAGGACGAACCCCGCCATCGGCATCCGCAGGGACGAGCTCCCTCCGTGCTTTGTGGATGCCATCGACGTCACGAAGAAGCTTGGAGAGCACTACATCTGGATTGACTCACTGTGTATCGTCCAGGATAACGACCGAGATTGGGAGGTTGAGGCGGGTCGCATGTCCGACGTCTACCGAAACTCGTACTGCAGCCTCTCCGCGACAGCCTCCTCTTCCAGCCGGGACAGGTTCCCCGCGCTGGACGAGCGCATCCAAGAGCCGCGCTTTGTTAACACAGCCTGGGGAGGCCGGTACCAGGGAATGTATCAGATCTTCGACCCATCTTTCTGGCTGGACCGGGTCACGTCGACCAAGCTAGCGTCGCGCGGGTGGGTGTTCCAGGAGCGGGCGCTGGCGCCGCGCATTGTCCACTTTGGCGTCGACCAGCTGCTCTGGGAGTGTGCCGAGTTTGAAGCGGCCGAGGAATTCCCTGTGGGTGTACCGCGGCGCTTCATCAGCAGCGGGAGGCGCGGATTCAAGTGGCAGTTCAACCTCGCCGGGAGCCCGACATCCGACTCCGGAGTGGCCGAGACCGAGGCCGAACCCCGGTCGGCGCCCTTGCAGCTCCACGCCATGTGGTCAGCGGCGCTGGACAACTACACGCAGTGCGAGCTGACGAAAGGTACCGACAAGCTGGTGGCCATCTCAGGGGTGGCCAGGGTGTTGGCAGACCAGTTCCGAGACCAGTACCTCGCCGGCCTGTGGCAGTCCAACCTCGTCGGCGGGCTGTGCTGGCGCGTAAGCGGGATGCGGCGGGCGACGCAGGAACTCGTGCCTGTGGGCGGGTACGCCCGGCGCTGGGAAACATCAAGGCGTGCCTCGCCTCCGGCCCCGTACCTCGCGCCTTCGTGGTCATGGGCCTCGGTGGACGGATGCGTTGTTCCCGGTCCTTTCCTCTCCGCAGGTGAGGGCGGCGGGCACGGGAGCACTCGATCGCTTGTGGCGGTGACGGCCGTGGTGGCCGAGCCGGAGACGCTGGACAACGCGTTCGGTGCGGTCAAGCCGGCGGCGGAGATGCGGGTGCAGGGCACCATGTATCGTCTCGTGGCCACGGAATCCGAGCCGCCCTTCTCGCACATATCGCTTCGGTACGCCGCGGGCGTGGGCAGTGCAGGAATCGTCAGCGTGCATCTAGACCAACCGGAGCCGCTGGAAGCGCTCATAACGGCCTGGTTTCTGCCGGTTTTGCTTGCCGAGCGTCATGTCGTCGCTGAGCCGGCCGACACGGTCGTGAAAGAGGTCGTGCAGAAGGCCGCCAACCAACCGCAACGCCCGGTCTCGGAGTCATGGCGTGCAAAGCTGAAGCGCAAGGGAAAGGGGCTTCTCAAACGCGATGCGTCCAAGCAAGCCGAACTTGAACGGGAACCCACCCCTGCTTCTAGCGCTGCTGCTGGCAATACTGCTGCCGCGAATGCTGCTCCTGCTGGGGAAAGCTCGGCCATGGGCCTCATTGTGGTGCCCACTGATGATGGCAGGGCATACCGCCGAGTGGGTTTCCACGAGTGTCCAGGCCATATTCTTGAGACACTCGGCCAGGGGTCTGGGGACTCTTGCGCAACCGGGGAGTTCGTCCTGGTCTGAACCGATGTCCTCGGTGTTGTCGTACCCGGTTCCTGCCTATAAATGTAAACAAAGTGCCATGCTTGCACAACTGGCGCGAGTTCTAATACTGCACGCGGTGCCCGCCAAGAGAGGATTGCCTTCCAATGTCTTCCAGCGCTGTCGTGACGGGTTGTTGGACCGCTCGTCTCAACCCCAGCGCACCATGATGTCGCCAATATTTAATCCGACTGGCTTGCAGGAAAGTGAGCCAATCGCCTCAGCTCAAGAAGCTTTCAGTCTCACACCTTGCCTGTTCGAGCCTTTGAGGCTGATGGCGTCATCATCGAGATCTGGTCGTCAGCGGTGCTCGGCGTATTATGCGATGCTAGCATCCAATGCCACCCTACGACGAGCCCGAAAAAGGCCGGGGATTTTCTGTTTCTTTGACTCCTGTTTTGTTTTGACGACAATCGGATCGGGTCTCAGGAGAACCGGTGCTTTGTGGGCCGAGTGGGAGAGCGGGAGCCACCTTGCCGAGCCTGCGCCGGGTTGCCGTAATTCCGACAAAACAGCGGCCGGTGCCACTGGACATTGCAACAAAAATTCTCGTCTCGGTGGATCCTCAATGCTGAAAACCAGGGCCATGTTTTTAATTCTTTCAGCAGGGGAAGCGCCGCGGAAGACCTTTGCCGCACAAAGTTCCCAGGTCCTTGGTCCGGGTTGGCAGGTGACGGACGGAATGAGTGCAACTCCGCATTTTTAGTGGCCTCGCGAGCCTGGCTCCTGGGCATTCATTCGATCGGCACATGGGCGGGAAGGCGCGCAGAGCAGAGGGTGCAGCGCGGCAGCAGGCAGCGCTTCAGTTCCGGCCATCTCCTCGGCGCTTGCCTGCCCTACCGCTGCTGCCAGAGCGCGCCCGATAAGAGCAGCAGCTGTCAATGGCTGCCCCGATCGGGTGGATCCCGGCCCGAGATCTGGGGTTATAAGCTTCTGGAAGCCAGCCCTCTTCGGCGTGTCTCAGCCTCTTTCTGTCCCTTTTCTCTCCCCAAAGGGCCCAAACCACCGACGACGTCGAAAAAGGGCAACGACAGCAGACGCTCCCCTCGCTTGATTTGGCAGCCTCCGCGGAAATATCCCTTGCTCCCACACACCAATTGGCAGGGTGTTTGGGCTCGCAAGGTCCCTGGGCCTTCGCACCTTCCCGGCGCTATGCCGGATCGGGGTTTCTGTTAGCAAATCTGACGTAAATCCTGGGGCAGGTCCGGCACGGAAGAAGGAGAGAAGGCCGCCGTTTGGCTCGCGCTGGCTTTGTCGGCGGTCGCCCGTTTCGCCATTGCTTGGTGTGTGCTCGGTCGTGCCACCGCGCCAGCATATGGCAACATGGATGACATGTCTTCCCAACGGCATGCCGGTTGCCGTCCGCCTGGGCTGTTCTCTGGCTCGGATTTAAAGGAAGCGCCGGCGATGGACAGGCCGTATTCTGGACGCTAATAATAGTTAATACTGAAGAACTCTGTCTTGTCCACTTTTGCCATGGGCCCTTTTCTTTGCCCCCTCCTCTTATTAGGTGTCAACGAGTCACCGGCTTAATAGTAATCAGGAATCCTCAGGAATGGCATGACGTGAGACCCTTCAGTTGGACCAGGGAAACGCCCCTCCACCCCCCCGACACTCACTACCGCACTCTCCCCGTCGACGGTGGACACGACAAGCGATTGGATAGCCTGACTTGGCTGGAGGATTGTCTCGGGATCCGGCATCTCGATCACACCCGTCTCGACTGGACATCGATATCCCCCCCCTCATGATACCCCAGGCATATCATCTTCCTCAGCATTCTTCCGAGCAACCTCTGTCGAGCACGCCGCGTTCCGTACACCTACCACACCCGCCATGACCGTCGCCGACAAACCCCGCCGCGGGCTGTCCCGCTGGCACTTCGACATCGACAAGTACCTGAACCCCTTCTGCCCGCCGTCGGGCCTGCCCCATGTGCCCACCCCGATCGCCCACTTCCTGGGCTACCGCACCCACGCGCCCGCCCACCCGCTCGGCAACCTGGCCATGGTCTTCTGGGCCGTCGTCGGCGTCTTTTGCAGCCTGGCCATCATCGGCGCCGTCGTCCTGGCCGTGCCCGCCTTTCAGGTCCGCGGCGTGCCCACCATCATTGGCAGTTTCGTACGTCCCTCACTCCCTGCTCTCAAACCTGAGAGAAAGCCAGAAAGGGAACAAGCAAGTGTACTAACGCTTCTCCCAGGGCGCGGCAGCCGTCCTCGACTTCTACGCCATCGAGTCCCCCCTCGCCCAGCCCCGCAACGCCATCCTCGGCCAAATGGTATCAGCCCTAACCGGCGTCTCCATCTGCAAGCTCTTCGCCCTATCCCCGCACTTCGAGTCCGTCCGCTGGCTCGGCGCCTCCCTCGCCTGCGCCTGCGCTACCGCCCTCATGGCTCTGACTGGTACCGTGCACCCGCCCGCCGGTGCTACTGCGCTCATGGCCGTGCTGGACCCGCATGTTGCGGACCTGGGCTGGTTTTTGTTTGTGCCGCTGTTGTTGGGGTGCTGTCTCATGCTGGGGGTTGCGCTGCTGGTGAATAATGTGCAGAGGCGGTTTCCCTATTATTGGTGGAGTCCGGCCGAGACGGGGCGGTATTGGAGGCGTGGTGGGGAGGGGGAGAAGAAGACGGAAGAGAAGGGGGAGGAGGACAAGGGGAAGGAAGTGGTGGGGGAGAAAAGGGGCAAGGACGCCGAGGAGTCGTCGAGCAGCGCCGCTTCTTCGTCTGCGGGGGATCTGGAGGCCCGCGGTGACCTGGCCAGGCTGGCGTCGGTGCTGAGCGGGCGGGAGGGCGAGATTGTCATCCGGAGGGGCAGGGTCGTGCTTCCGGATGGGCTGAGCCTAAGGCCTGAGGAGATTTTGTCACTTGAGATGCTCAGCGAGCGGCTGTGAAAAAAGAATCTAGAGGGTAATGAGGATTATGATGTGATGATGTACATACCATACTTTACAGTCGGACAAATGGAACACAGATTTGTGTTACAAATGCCTGCTGGGCTCGTGCCTTGAGTTATTTTGTTGTCCGGGGTCTTCATTCACGCCAGCAGTCTCCTTGCCGCGATGCCGCCATCCTGCCTTCGTAACACCTTCTTCCCGGAGGCTGGCCATTGGCCTGGATGCATTATGGCATGCCTGATCGTTCCGTGAAGCTCAAAAGCTTTCCGAGATGAATACCACAGAGGAGTAACCCGTCACACACCCATAATCACGTCCAATGGCTAAAACACTCTCAAGGGCCAATGGGACAGACACCACAGGACAAAAATACAAGCACCTGCACTCAGGGGCAAAAGAATCTCGGATACGGGGAGTCGAACCCCGGGCTGATGAGTTTACTGTCCTTGGAGGAGGAGAAGTGAGAGTCATCGATGTTACCGCTACACCATACCCGATTTGCAATCTCGTGTGTGGTTTCCGACAGGGATTGTTGGTGAGCAGAGTTTGCAAGACGCTCTTTTGTTTGTGGGAATGGAAGGGGGTCTGATGGCTTGTGGTGTGGAGTTGGGCGGAGTGGGACTGGGATGAGGCGTGGAAGTACTGGTAAGAGATTTTCAAACCTATTTAAGTACTGGGAAGAGATTTTCAACCTATTTAAGTTCAGTTCGATAAAAGCTTGCGGTAATTGAACTGGGGCTTCATTTGGCGAAAAAGGATATTGGCGTTGCTCACGCAGTTGTCATGGAGTTGTCTCTTGATAAAAACGGCAAAAACATAATGACAAGGACGAGATTCGAACTCGCGCGGTTTCCCACTGGTGTTCAGATTCCTAAAACCAGCGCCTTAACCACTCGGCCACCTTGCCAGCGACAATAGCTTGGTGCTGAGGGTTTGTTTCGAGTATTGCATAATAATGAGCTTTGTTGAGTTATGTGTGAGTTGATCAGATTCTGTTGGAGGATAAGTTCAGCAGTTGAGGCATTTTGAAGGGGTTACTGGTACTATTTTGAGATATCGTCGCAGGACATCCAGAGAGAAAGAGATAGTGACTGCTAGGTGCTCGAGAAGAAGGTTGTGGGAGGGCGAAGCCCTGCCTAGGTACCTCGACACAAGGGCGACAAGGACGACGGGGGAATGGGCGTCTGACCTGGCCAACAGACCTGGTGTAACCGCAGGGACGAAAACACATTATGTGCAGTTCTCGAGTACCGTAATGATTCCCGTCAAAGGGTCAAGTCAGATGACTTTGTATTTCCATCTTCGGACTCGTCTCGTTTAACCTACCCATGAACTTGAAGCTGGCCAGCCTGCAATGTCTCGTCCCGCGACTGCTTCAGGAACGGCAGCAGCGCGGTCCCTCCCGTGCCCGTCAGCTCTCGACCCGTGTGCATCCCGTCAGGCAACGAGGACGGCACCTTCGACTTGGACGACGCCGTGGCCAGGTTCACCCCTGAGCTGACATTCGGCTGCCTTGACGGGATAATGATGTACCTCGTCACCATCTGCAGATGCTTACCCCTGAACTCAGCCAGCGCCCTCGTCGCCGCCTCAAATGCGTCCCGCACCGCCGCCACCTCAGCGCCCAGCCCGTCACCATCCCCCACTTCTCGAGCCACCAACTCGCTCACCCCTTTCTTCATCCCCCCCGGAAACTGCGCCGCAACCTCCTCCAAAAATGACCGATGTCTCTCAGGCATATAGGCCCTCACCTCTTCATGGAAGCTCATCGTCCCCTTCATTCCATCTCCTCCAACATCACCGGTATTACGAGTAGGCAAATGCTCAACCCCAAGCACCAAGTCCAGAAACTGCACCAGGGAACTCTGCCCGTTACTCCCGCCCCTGAGGCATCTCCACTCGCCCTTTCCTTCGCCCTCGTCGTAGAAAACCCCGCGCGGCAGGCCCGCGGCGGCCATGTTACGGCTGCCGGCTAGGAAGGGCCGGATGCGGTGGTAGAAGGTTTGTGGGTTGCAGTGGTCGTCCATGCGGTCGAGAAGTTGGCCGAGGTGGGTTATTGTTCGGGTTGTTTGTTGCAGAGCGGTTTGTACTGTGATGCATGTGGCGGTGGTGGTGGTGGTGGTGGCTGTGTCACCGGGGCTGGGGCTGGGGTGATGCAGGGCGTGCAGGGCGGAGACGAGGAGGGGGAGGAGGGGGGCGCCGAGGGCTTCCATTGCTACCGAGATGATGTAGAACCAGGATTCGTCGGGCGTGCCGGTGAAGGTGTGTAAGGCGTGAAGCCTAGAGGGGTCGGTTGGCGGTTCGAGTGGGGAGGTGGTTGTGCGGTAGTTCCAGAGGTTAAGGGAGGCATAGGTTGCGATGGGGGGTAGGGATAGGTGGGAGGAGACGGCGAGAAGGGGGGTAGCTAATGGTGGTGGGAGGACCTGGGAAGAGGTGTGAGTAACACGAGGGGAGTGTGATACAGAGGATGCTGACCTCGGAGGCGGTGTGGCCACCCCAAATGTAGGCGTGGGTGAGAAAGGCCAGCACCACATACGCTCGTCGCCATTCTGGCTCTGAGGCCAAGAGGCCTGTGGAGAGAATGGGGAGTTTGTCGACCTGGCGTCGAAGGGTTTGCTGCGCGAGGGAAGTGGGCAAAGATTCGATCAGGACTTCCCACGACGCATAGTAGGGGCTTGAGAGTCGTTTCAAGGGCGTCTCATCGGGGAGGAACCCGTTAGAGGTAATGGCGTAGTCTTCCAGTATCAAAGGTGTCGTGTCGCCGCCGGTGCCGCTGGGGCGGGGTGGAGAAGTTTCACGAGGAGACATGGCGAGTGAGGATGGAGATTTGGGGCCGTAGAACAAGGACTGGTAACACGGGCGAGAGAAGATGGATTTGGAACCAAAGAAAAGGCGGGCTGATGGAACAAAAATGTGTCTTACAAGTACCAAGTCACATCGATTGCCAAGTAGACTAGACAGTACCATGCGCTGATGAGGCTAATCCGATCCCCGGTGACGTCCTCAGCCATCCGCGACTTTCCGGAGGTGTCACTAGAAACACCTAACGCTACTTGATGTCATTGCCGCACGTGGCTATCGCGGAGTGTAAACAGGGCCTTTCTCCGGAAGTCAGTGGATGGTGGAGACGAGGATGTCGGCAATGTTCCGCGTGGCTAACTACCTTGCCCATTAGGACTGGTTAGATCGATACTGAATTGCTGAACCGGGTCAGGTGCCTATTTCGGACATCGCTGAGCAAGGACGGAAACACTTCGAGTCGATCGGCCTTATACTCGGGTGGCCCGGGACGGAGGTGCGGATCGCGGAAGACGGAAGACGGAACGGGCGGAAAGTGGATCCCCGGTGTTAGCCGGAGGCCGGCTCCGGTTCGGCCCACACCCATGCTCAGGGGTATCACGCATTGGTGCGACGGAGCAGGGGAATTCAACTCCACTGAAACTTTACCGTAGGACTGATGTTGGTGGCTGAACTGGCGAGACGGGGTGATCATAAGGCACCAGGCATCCCATGCTGGGAGTCTCCCTTCCAATTCCCAGCCTTTTGATGCCAATCTGCAGCCGGGTTTGTTAATGTTCAGGCGTAGCCGCACCCTCTCCCCCAACAGCCTCTTAGGTAACCCACAGCTTGATCAGGTCGTATCTGCCCCCGGACATATCAGTTCTCACTGCTGAAGCGTGGAGCAAGCTGCTAGCCCCTAAAGTCACCGGCAGCGGTCTGGCCTGTGCGTCCTGCATGGAGGCCTGGGTTGTGAAATGCTGTTCGAGTTCGGAAACACCAACATGCTTGACGAGACGGCACCATGGAATCGTCGCGCGGAAAGTGCGCTCGGGGGTCGGTCGGAACAGACCAAAGGCTACAACAGCCCTTCGTGGCCTTGGTGCCGAGTCTCAGCCTTCCCGGAAGCAACGACGGGATCAAGGCGGATGCGGGCGACTCCGGTCGTTATAGGACGATCAAGAGGATTTGGGTTCGAAGCGAAGGCTGCTATCAACCTCTCGGGTGTCCAGACGAGCTGATTGTTGCCGCGATTCCACCATTCGATCGGGTGCACTTCCAGCACCAAGACGTAAATTTGGAGCCTCGTGCTGCTAGTGGGACCAGCCAAAAAGGGACATGAGACAACGATTCCAGCCATCTCCCGTCCCCGTCCAGGTCCTCGTCCTCGTCCTTTTCTTGCTCCCCAAATGGGGACGAAGCCTCGAGTCTGGCCCATGGTAGGTTGTGAGAATCAGATGGCCATGGCCGTGAAGTGCGGGATCAGATTGCTCCTTACCGCGATATCACGTCCGTTGCCTAATCAGGTGGAGTTTTGGGTTTGGCCGTGACATGAGAAGAGGATCGCTTTTCGACCGAGGTGTGTGCCTGCAACATAACGCGAAACTGGAAAGAGGGGTAACCATGAGAGTATGAGGCTGCATATGTTGGGTGTGATACATGAGATGATTGGGTGTGATAACGTGCAGCATGATGTTTGCTGGCCAACATGGTGGGCTGCTTTCTCTGTGTATTAAGGCATCCATCGACCTCCCGCCCATGTTCTATTCGTCTGCTCCTTTCATCCTCTACTAGGTCCCCTCACGACGCACACGGGCATTGTCCTTTTTAAACCCGCCCTCCAACATCGCAGCAAACATGTCCCAGCTGCTACCAACACAGGAGAACCTCTCCGAGCTGCTGGAGAAGCTGCTGAGCGTCTTCGGCGTCGAATCAATTTTGAAGGGAGGAGTACTCCCTGATCAACCCCTCCAGCGCGAGGTTGGCAGCGCCCCTCGTCATGTTCTCCGGCCGATGGTTAGTAATGACTTCCACGTCCAAACTGCATTCAGCACCTCGCCCTCCTGGAAGGCACTTCTGCAGCTAGACAGTGGCGACGAGTCAGGCAGGATATGCCTCCCCCTCTGCGATGTCGCTCAACATCACAGGTCAGAGGAAGCGACCGCTACCAAGTTGGTAGAACAGGTTGCCCACCTTCTCCGCTCCGCCTGGCCGAATGCGACCGTTGGCCACTCAAAACGCCGCCAACTTGGGCCACCTTTTGTTGACCCTGACACACCGGATCACCAACTCTTTCGATGGCTTGCTTCCAAGGATCTTAATCCTGACGGCGAAGGCGTCTTCTTGGCTGATCTCCATCACTGGGTGGATCTGCTCTATCAGCCCCTTCGTCAGAAACCAGTACGCTTCTCTTCTCATCACTTGGCAGTTCCATTCTTGCCAGCCAGATACAAGCTACTTGGATGGCATTAAAATGAGAGCTAATATTGTGATTTGTTTGTCTTTTCACAGCGAGGCCTTGTTTTCATGCCGTCTCTTGTGGGAGACCGAACCTCGATTTCCGTAGACAGATGCCCAAATGCAGAAAAGCAAGAACAGGTTCTATTCAACGAGCCCAGTGCCCACATATGGTACGTTTCTGCGTTTTGCTTTTCTGTTCGACAAGAACACTTCGCGTAATATTATTCCCATTGAGAGCCGCAGTGTGACTGATACGGGCTATCTTTGCTCGCATATAGGTCGTTTACCGGTCCAGATCACTGGGTCATCTCGCTACCTGTAGTGGCTACCGTTCTCCTCCTCATGACGCATCCCACAAAGCAAGCCAACCCTTTGGCCGACAGCCCAGACAGAGACCTGTCGTGGACTTTGGATTCTCTCCACGGATTCTGCCGCAAAGAAGGTCTAGAGGAAGGGCATCGCCACCTTTCTTGGTCTCTTGGCACATATCCAGACCGCTGGATGTATCTCAACTTCATATTCCACTACTTCACCCCACACGATGACGACGTTGACCAGTGGAGCGGCTGCGGCATCCGATGTGACCGTCGTATCATCACGCTTCCCCTCGGAGGTCCCAGCAGCAAAGAAAGATTTAAAGAACAACGAGTCTGGTTCAGCATGCGAACTTCTACAGCGTACGAAGATAGCCGCCAACCGGACGTGGCTAATCTGAAGGGTGTGGCTACTGTCGGGTTCGTTTTGGCCGACGCACACCATCATTCTTTGAAGATGAAGAAGAAGCATTGGATGACACGCGGAATGAAGCCTACTACAGGTTCCGCTGGCATAACGGCTTTTCAAATGCTTCTTTGGAGCGGGTTAGACGAGTGGAGCGGAGGCTGGAACCGCTGCCTCGATTACCTACATTGACAGACTTCACCAAGTCCAGGTAGTCCCCTCATCTATTTGTTCGACAAACCTTTTTGTACAGAACGCTAAGATCACAGTGCAACCAGGTCGAGGATATTGATGGCAGTGACCCAGAGAAGCTCCACGATCTCATGTTTGATCCCCGTGGCCGGTTGGCCAAGGAATACTTTGTCACGGCACACCTGTTGAAGACTTTTCGCCAGCAGGTTGACATCCTGCCCCGTTCTCTTCGGAAGATGAGGGCAAAGTGGGAGGGTATTTACCCAGGGGTGGACTCCGATCTGTCCCAGCGTTTCGATGATCCCACCCAGTTGGCACTTTTGGAAAACTGGTCCCGAGTGATTGACCACGCCGACGCACTGCACGAAACGCTTGCCCACAGGATTGAGAAGACGTCGGACGAGCTCTTGAACCTCAGAAACAGTGTGAGCATTACCAATCCCTCCAGCCAGCACAGCACGGAGAGGAGGAGGATGAGGATACGAAGATTGCTGACAATCCTGCAGCTGATGATCGCTAGGGGGGCCAGCCTGAACGAGTCTTGAGCACTCCTGGAAGCAAGGGGTGGGACGCGATCTCGATCCGCGCCCGTGCATTGAGAAGAACAAAGAGCGGTACGTAAAATTTGGATGAGGGATTACATGGCGACCTCCTTATTCGCTGCTCTCCTCGGGAAGATAGACGGCCACCTGCAGCCCGCCAGAGTACGGAACCTGGGTAGTTTTGAAGCCGTTGGCGGGGTTGTAGATGAAGTCAAGATATTCCCTGTACAGTGGCCGAGCCATGCTGGTGTTGTCAGCGAGCACGATTGCCCCCCTTTTCAGCCGAGGCTGGATGATCTTGAGTGTGGGGAGCGCCATGGGCGTCCAGACTGCTCCTTGTTAGCCTCGTCTCGCGTTCTCAATGCACATGGTAACGTATTTGATAAGCGAGCGGGACATACAAGCGAGCGGGACACTAAGTTCTTGGCACGACGCGTCCTTCTTCATCCACCCCTAACAGCGCGTTTTTC
>OUNM010357658.1_pt1 | contig 17957 bp, 21 predicted proteins | sample 1769961 | NCBI WGS metagenome assembly OUNM01 (sample SAMEA3914820, study PRJEB12502) | metagenome | biome: forest; material: soil | place: USA | collected 2012-03-12 | depth 0.3 m
AGACCGTCCTTGATCTCGTCGAGCACGGCCGGGTCCTCGATCGTGGCCGGCATGGTCCACGACTGGTTGTCGGCCATCTTCTGCATGGTGCCGCGCAGGATCTTGCCCGAGCGCGTCTTGGGCAGGCGCTGCACGATCAGCGCCGACTTGAAGAAGGCGACGGGGCCGATGCGGTCGCGCACCATCTTCACCACGTCGCTCACGATCTCCTCGGGCGCACGGTTGACGCCCGACTTCAGCACGAGGAGCCCGAGCGGCACCTGGCCCTTCAGCTCGTCGGCGACGCCGATCACGGCGCATTCGGCGACGTCGTTGTGTGCGCCCAGCACTTCCTCGATCTGGCCGGTCGACAGGCGGTGGCCCGCGACGTTGATCACGTCGTCGACCCGCGTCATCACCGAGACGTAGCCGTCGTCGTCGATGAAGCCCGCGTCGCCGGTTTTGTAGTAGCCGGGATATTCCGTCATGTAGCCCTGCTTGTAGCGCTCGTCGGCGTTCCACAGGGTCGGGAAGGTGCCGGGCGGCAGCGGCAGCCTTGCCGCAAGTGCACCAACCTCACCTGCCTTCATCGCATGGCCGTTCTCGTCGAGTACCTCGAGCTTCCAGCCGGGCGACGGCACGGAGGTCGAGCCGAGCTTGACCGGCATCGGATCGAGGCCCTCGAAGTTGCCGCAGATCGCCCAGCCGGTCTCTGTCTGCCACCAGTGATCGACGACCCGCACGCCGAGAAGTTTCTGCGCCCATTCGACGGTCGGCGGATCGCCGCGCTCGCCGGCAAGGAAGAGCGTGCGGAAGTTCGAGAGATCGTATTGCTTGAGCAGCTTGCCGTCGGGATCCTCGCGCTTGATGGCACGGAACGCCGTCGGGGCGGTGAACAGCGCCATCGCCTTGTGCTCGGAGATCACCCTCCAGAAGGCGCCGGCATCGGGCGTGCCGACCGGCTTGCCCTCGTAGAGGATCGAGGTCGCGCCGTAGATCAGCGGCCCGTAGACGATGTAGCTGTGGCCCACGACCCAGCCGATGTCGGAGGCGCACCAGTAGACCTCGCCCGGCTTCACGCCGTAGAGGTTCTTCATCGACCAATGGAGGGCCACGCAATAGCCGCCGGTGTCGCGCACGACGCCCTTGGGATAGCCGGTCGTGCCCGAGGTGTAGAGAATGTAGAGCGGATCGGTCGCCTGCACCGGCACGCACGCTTGCGGCCTGGCGGCCTTCACGGCCTCGTTCCAGTCGAGATCGCGGCCCGCCACCATCGTCGCCACGCCCTGCGGGCGCTGGAAGAGGACGACGCGCGGCACCTTGTGCGTGGCCATCTCGATGGCGAGATCGAGCAGCGGCTTGTACTGCACGATGCGATTGGGCTCGACGCCGCACGACGCCGTCAGCACCAGCTTCGGATTGCAGTCGTCGATGCGGCTTGCCAGTTCCTTTGCGGCGAAGCCGCCGAACACGACGGAGTGCACGGCGCCCAGCCGCGCGCAGGCCAGCATCGCCATCACCGCCTCAGGGATCATCGGCATGTAGATGATGACCCTATCGCCCTTGCCGACGCCCTGCGCCGCGATCATGCCGGCGATGGCGGCCACGCGATCGCGCAGCTCCCGGTAGGTGAACTGCTGCTTGGAATTGGTGACGGGCGAATCGTAGATCAGCGCCAGCTGGTCGGCGCGGCCGCCCTCGACGTGCCGGTCCAGGGCATTGTGGCAGGCGTTCAACTCGCCGCCCTTGAACCAGCGATAGAACGGCGGGTTCGACGCATCGAGGATCTGCGCCGGCGGCTTCGTCCAGTCGATCGCCTTTGCCTGCTCGGCCCAGAAACCTTCCGGGTCGCTCAGCGAGCGCGCGTGCACTGCGCGGTATGTGTCGCCAGTCGCCATCGTTCCTCCAGCTACTGCGAACTTATCGGAATGCCGGACGCCTTCACCAGCGCCGCGTTCATCGCGATCTCCTTTTTGATCCGGGCGTCGAAGGCCTTGGGCTCCATCAAATCGGGCTCGGCGCCCAGCTGGGCGAAGCTCTCCTTCACCTTCTGGCTGGCGAAAGCCTTTGCTGTCTCGGCGTAGAGCTTGTCGACGATCGCGCGCGGCGTCTCGGCCGGGACGAACATGCCAACCCAGAAATCGTAGTCGGAGTCAGGCACGCCCAATTCGACCGTCGTCGGCAGATCGGGCAGTGACGCCGCGCGACGGGAGCTGCCCATGCCGAGCGCCAGCACGCGCTTGTCCCGGAGCATCGGCAGGCAGACGTTCACCGGGCAGAAATAATAGTCGACCCGTCCCGCCATCACTTCGGTCAGCGCCTCGGGCGTGCCCTTGAACGGCACGTGCACGGCATCGATGCCGGCGCCGACGCGGAAACGCTCGGCATTGAGCTGGTTCGCCGTGCCCACGCCCGCCGAGGCATAGTTCAACACGCCGGGCTTGGCCTTGGCGGCCGCCACCAGCTCCTTGACCGAATTGATGCCCTTGGAGGGCGCGATCACCAGTGCCTGCGGCAGCAGGGCGAGCGGAGTCACGCCGGCCAGATCCTGCAGCACGTTGTAGGGCGTGTTGGGATAGGTGATCGGCGTGATCGTGTAGGACGAGGACTGGACCAGGATCGTGTAACCGTCGGGCTTGGCCCGCGCGACCGCGCCCATGCCGATCGTCCCGCCCGCCCCCGGCTTGTTGTCGACGATGAAGGGCTGGCCGAGTTGGTCCGACAACTGCGCCGCCACCGTGCGCGCCATCACGTCGGTGGCGCTGCCCGCCGTCAGGGGCACGACGATATGGACCGGCTTGTCGGGCCAGCTTTGCGCCTGCACGGCTCCTGACCACAGCCCGAGCGCCGCTATTGCAGCCCATCTCGTTTTATTCATCTCGACCTTCCTCCCGCCTCAAGTATACCGTGCCCCCGCATCGAACGGCACGGGAACCGGGACATGGCCAAGGCAAGGAAGACGACGAAGCCTGCCAGGCGCAAGGCAGTGAACGCGAAGAAGCGCGCCGTGAAGAAGGTCGTGGCCAGGAAGAAGGCCGCGGTGAAGAAGATCGCTGCCAAGAAAGCCATGGTCCGCAAGCCCGCGGCGCCGAAGCCGGTCGCCCTCCCCTCTTTCCGCCGTCCATCGAAGAGCCGCACGTCGGTCGCCCGCATGCCGGGCGCCCGTCCGGCGCCTCACAAGGCAGCGCTGGCCGCGCACAACATCTACGAGCGCGATCTCGACAAGACGGCCGCCAACTACGCAGCCCTCACGCCGCTGCAGTTCATGGAGCGGACCGCGAGCGTCTATCCCGATCATCTCGCCCTGGTGCACGGCAGCCGACGCCAGACCTGGGCCGAGACCTATGCGCGCTGCCGCCAGCTCGCCTCGGCGCTGGCCCAGGTCGGCATCGGTGCCGGCGACACCGTGGCGGTCATGGCGCCCAACATTCCCGAGATCTACGAGGCGCATTTTGGCGTGCCGATGACCGGCGGCGTGTTGAACGCCCTTAACACGCGCCTCGACGCGGCGATGATCGCCTTCATCCTCGACCACAGCGAGACCAAGGTGCTGATCGTCGACCGCGAGTACCACAAGGTCGCCACCGAGGCATTGAGTCAGACGAAGAACCAGCCGCTGGTGATCGATATCGACGACCCGCTGTGCGACGACCGCGCACAGATCGGCGACACGACGTACGAGGAGTTCCTGGCGACCGGCGATGCCGACTACGAGTGGCAATATCCGTCCGACGAATGGAATGCCGTGTCGCTCAACTACACCTCGGGCACGACGGGCAATCCGAAGGGCGTGGTGTTTCATCATCGCGGGGCCACGCTCTCGGCCTATGGCAATGCCACGCAATGGGCGATGGGCACGCACCCGGTCTATCTCTGGACCCTGCCGATGTTCCACTGCAACGGCTGGTGCTTCCCGTGGACGCTGGCACTGGTCGCCGGCACCTCGGTCTGCCTGCGCCGCGCCAACGCCAGGACGATCTACGATGCATTGGCCGACCATGACGTGACGCACATGTGCGGCGCACCGATCATCATGCAGTTCATCATCGGCGCCACCGACCAGGAGCGCCGCTCGCTGCCGCGCAAGATCGAGTTCATGACCGCGGCCGCCCCGCCGCCCGCCGCCGTGCTCGAGGCGCTGGAGCAGGAGAACTTCAGGGTGACGCACGTCTATGGCCTCACCGAGGTCTACGGGCCGGCGACGATCTGCTCGTGGCACCAGGCGTGGGACGCTTTGCCGTCGGGCGAACGGGCGCGGCTGAAGGCGCGCCAGGGCGTGCGCTACGCCGCCGAGGACGGCGTCACCGTGATGGACCCGATCTCGATGAAGGAGGTGCCGCGCGACGGCACGACCATGGGCGAGGTGATGTTCCGCGGCAATCTGGTGATGAAGGGCTACCTCAAGAACCCCAAGGCGACGAAGGAGGCCTTCGAGAACGGCTGGTTCCACTCGGGCGATCTCGGCGTGCTGCACGAGGACGGCTATGTCGAGCTGCGCGACCGCTCGAAGGACATCATCATCTCGGGTGGCGAGAACATCTCGACCATCGAGGTCGAGGGCGTGATCATCAAGCATCCTGCGGTGGCCAACGTGGCCGTTGTCGCCAAGCCCGACGAGAAGTGGGGCGAGACGCCCTGCGCCTTCGTCGTGCTGAAGCCCGGCGCCGATGCCACGGCCGAGGAGATCGTGGCGCACTGCCGCGCCAACCTCGCGGGCTACAAGATCCCGCGCCACGTGGTTTTCCGCGAGCTGCCGATGACCTCGACCGGCAAGGTGCAGAAATTCGTCCTGCGCGAGTGGGCCAAGGCCGTTTAATCGGCCCTTTAGCCGGACCTCCGGCCACCATCGCCTCGCCATAATCCGGCGGCTATTGTTGTGGCTGGAATGTCTGGCCAGACAACGCTTATTGCCACAACCCGCAGCGGCGTGCGCCCCCTGGGCGTGCGCGGCGAGCCGCTGCACAACGCAGCTGGCCAGCTTCGCCGCGTGATCCGCCGGCGGCTGGGCGACGGCGCGGCCGATCTCCTGGCCGAGCCGCAGCTGCACGAGGACGGCAGCGCCATCGACTGGTACGCCGCCTGGCCGGGCGAGGTCCGTCAGGTGGCGAACCTGCCGCCCGCCGAACGCAGCGCGCTTTTGGCAAAGGTCGACGCTTCGCTGGCCGACATCGCACGCTTGGGCCAGACGCTGACCGGCGCGGGCACCGACGAGGACATCGGCGTCGTCGGCCGCTCCCTGCAGCTGGCCGCGCGGCGACCTGCCGAGTCGTTCGTGTTCCTGGTCGGCGATCGGCCCGTCGTCGTGTGCTGGGGGTACGAGAGGGAGGCGGCGAACTCGCTCCTTCCCGCGTCGCTGCCGCGCTCCCCAGCACCAACACCCACCCCGCCACCGCCGCGCCACCATCCCGTGCTCGGCGCCGCCTCAGCCGACACGCTGCCGATGCTCGCCGCGCCTGCGGCCGCGATCCCGTGGGCGCGGACGCTGCTCGCGGCGCTGCCCCTCCTGCTGCTCTTGTTGGCCGGCGCCTACCTGCTGCGCGACTGGCTGCCGGGCGATCCCGCGCTGGCATTGGCCACGCGCGAAGGCCCGCCCGCGCCACCGGCCCAGGCCGTGCACGATCCGCTGCCGGTGCTGAAGGCCTCGCTCGCCTCCGAGGCCGCGCGCGCCAAGGCGCTCGGGATCGAGATGAGCACCATCGAGGGCGAGCTGAAGAAGCGCGTCGCCGACTGCAAGCCACCGGAGGAGCCCAAGCCGCCGCAGAGCGCGATGGTGCAGCCCAAGCCTGCGCCACCACCACCTCCTCCGGCTCCGCCCAAAGCCGCGCCACAACCGCCCCCGCCGAACGACGGCCGCCTGCGCCTGCCGACGCAGCCGACCAACGACTATTCCTTCATGGCCGGCTGCTGGCGCACCGATCCGTTCCGTCACGAGCGGGTGCAGGCGCAGCCCGGCGTCTCGTCGTACTGCTTCGATGCGAGCGGCCGCGGTCAGCTCGAATGGCGGCGCGGCCGCACCGCCTGCCGCACGCGCGCCCAGGCGCAGTTCTACGGATCGAGCCTCGCACTGCGCGACGCCGACACGACGTGCAACGACGGCTCGCATTGGTATGCCGACCAACTCACCTGCCAGCGCGGCGCCGACAACGTCGCCAACTGCAGCGGCAACTCGCGCGGCGCGTTCGGGCCGACCTCCTGGATGGTCAACCTGCACAAGATAAACTGACCACGTGACGCAAGGCGGCGGCGCTTATGAGGCGGGAGCTGTTGTGCGAGTGGTAGCAACTCGCACCGTCGGCGGTTCACGGTGGATCTGTTTCGCCGCCGTCGGTGCAGTTGCTTTGGCCCGCGGGGCAGGCCTGAATTAAAGGACGTCAGTGCGACGTTTGTCGGTTCAAACGAATGATCTCATCCTTGATCTGCAGCTTGCGCTTCTTGAGAGAGCAGATCGCATCGTCGTCGGGGTGTGGTCTCGCATTCTCCTGGACGATCGCATGCTCAAGAGAAGCATGCTTGGCCTTCAACGCTTCGATATGGTCCATCGCGCTCATCTCGCTGACCTCCGATGCTTGTTGTCGACGAACGAAATCCTGACTCCGACATTGGGCCGAGTCGAGGACGAATCAACCGCTCTCCCACCGCTGTGCATAAAACGGTAGGATGGTCAGGATGACTGACCCAAAAAGACTCATCGTTGGAATTTCCGGCGCCTCGGGCGTGATCTACGGCGTGCGCCTGCTCGAGGCATGCCAAGCGTTACCCATCGAGACACACCTTGTGATGACGCGCACTGCGGAAGTCGCGCTCGCGCATGAGACCAGTCTGAAAGTGGGCGAGGTTCGGCGGCTCGCGGATGTGGCATACAAGATAGACGACCTCGCTGCGGCGATCTCGAGTGGGTCATTCCGGACCATGGGTATGGTCGTGGTGCCCTGCTCGATGCGCAGCCTCGGCGAGATCGCGCACGGCATCTCCAGCAATCTGCTGACACGAGCCGCCGACGTCGTGCTCAAGGAACACCGTCGCCTTGTTTTGGTTGCCAGAGAGACACCGATTCACACGATTCATCTCCGCAACATGACGACCTTGTCGGAGATGGGCGCGATCATCGCTCCGCCGGTACCGGCTTTCTACAACAGGCCCAAGACCTTGGACGACGTCGTTAACCACACTGTGGGACGCGTGCTCGATCTCTTCGATCTCGACACCGGCATGGTCAAGCGCTGGGAGTGATCGCAAGGGCCTCGGAAATCTCTGGCGGCGCGAGCGCCGGGAAGGCCGCCCGCATCAGCGCGGCTATGGCCTTGCGGTCGGCGGCGTCCGGCACCACACCAAGGCACACGGCATAGACGCCGAGATTGCCGATCGCCGCCCGCAGCCTTTTCTCCGGCGGCCGGTCGCGGTCGGCGGGCGGGCTGTGCAGGCTGGCAAGCTTCAGCTGTTCGGCATGCTCGGCCGCCAGTTCGGCATCGGCCACGCGCCGGCGGGTCGCATCGACGGTCTCGGGAAGCGCGTCGTTCCAGGGCCGGTCCTTCAAGAGCCGGCGCACCGCGCGCAGCGGCTTCACGATCTCGTCCTGCCAGGGCGCGCTTGCCTTCAGGATCGCGCGCAGCCGGTCCGAGGTCAGGGTCGGCCGGCCCGAGGCGCCGAGCCAGCAGCAGAACAGGAGAATGTTGACGTCGCAGCCGCGCCGCTCCTGCAGGTCGAGGCACGCCTCGGCCACCCCCTCGGCGGCGTAGATTTCCAGAGAGAAGTTCCAGAACGGATGGGGCAGAAAGTCGGACATGCTTTCCTTGGTGCGGCCGAAGGGGTACACCGCGCAAATTACATGAGCAACGACGACACATCCGAGCCGCTGGACACCCAGGCGATCAAGGCCAAGCTCGAGGCCCTGCGCATGGAACACCGCGACCTCGACGACGTGATCGACCGGCTGCTCGAGAAGGCGCCTTTCGACCAGTTGCAGCTGCAGCGCCTCAAGAAGCGCAAGCTCGGGCTGAAGGACCAGATTATCCGGTTGGAAAGCCGGCTCATTCCCGACATCATCGCCTGAGATTTTTGATGGCCAAAAGTTCCAAGAAATCCGGTCCGCTGGTCGGGCTCATCATGGGCAGCCAGTCGGACTGGACGACCATGCACCATGCCGCCGACACGCTGGCGGCCCTGGGCGTGGCCTGCGAGACCCGCATCGTCTCCGCCCACCGCACCCCCAAGCGCCTGTTCTCCTACGCCTCCGGTGCCAAGGCACGTGGGCTCAAGGTGATCATCGCGGGCGCGGGCGGCGCCGCCCACCTGCCGGGCATGGCCGCCGCCATGACCCCGCTGCCGGTGCTGGGCGTGCCGGTCGAAAGTGCCGCCCTGAAGGGCATGGACAGCCTTCTTTCCATTGTTCAGATGCCGGCCGGAATCCCCGTCGGCACGCTCGCCATCGGCCGGGCCGGAGCGATCAATGCGGCCTTGCTGGCGGCAAGTATCGTTGGTCTTGGCGATGCCAAGATCATGGCGGCGCTGGAGCGTTGGCGGGCTCGGCAGACCGATGCCGTTGCCAAGGCGCCGAAGAGCGACGCCCTGGCTCCCAAAGACGACGCCGTCCCTCACAAGTAGATGCCGAGCGCCAAGATCATCCCGCCGGGGTCCACCATCGGCATCCTGGGCGGCGGCCAATTGGGCCGCATGACCGCGCTTGCCGCCGCGCGGCTGGGCTATCACTGCGTGGTCTATGCTCCCGACCTCGAATCGGTCGCGGGCCAGGTCTGCAACGGCCACGTCCAGGGCGCCTACGACGACGAGGCAGCCCTCGCCCGCTTTGCCGCCCAGGTCGACATCATCACCTACGAGTTCGAGAACGTGCCCGAGGCGACCGTCCGGGCCTGCGAGAAACTGAAGCCCGTGCGGCCCGGCGTAAGGCCCATTCACTTCGCCCAGCACCGGATACGCGAGAAGGACTTCCTGCGCGCCGCCGGCATCGGCACGGCCGACTACCAGCCGATCGCCAGCGAGGCCGACATCGCCGCGGCCACGGCGCTGCCCGGCATCCTCAAGACCTGCACCGATGGCTACGACGGCAAGGGCCAGGTCCGGGTCGCCACCCGGGACGGCATCAAGGCCGCCTGGGACAAGTTCGGCCGGCGCGAGTGCATCCTCGAGGCCCTGGTCGACTTCCAGTGCGAGATCTCCGTGATCGTCGCACGCAGCCTCGACGGCACGACGCGCTGCTTCCCGATCGGCCGCAACGAGCATCGCGACGGCATCCTGCGCACCACCCGCGTGCCCTCGGACCTGCCCGACGACGTGCTGGAGAAGGCCGAGGCGTTCGGCATCAGGCTCGCCGAGAGCCTCGACCTGGTGGGACTGGTCGCGCTCGAGATGTTCGTCACCCGCGACGGCCAGGTGCTGGCCAACGAGATGGCGCCGCGCCCGCACAACTCGGGCCACTGGACGATGGACGCCTGTGCCACCAGCCAGTTCGAGCAGCTGGTGCGCGCGATCTGCGGCCTGCCGCTGGGCAGCGTCGAGGTGCTGGCGCCCTCGCGCATGGAGAACCTGATCGGCGACGAAGCCAACGACTGGCCGAAGTACGTCGCGGATCCCAAGGCCCGGCTTCACCTCTACGGCAAGAGCAAGGCCCGCCCCGGCCGCAAGATGGGCCACGTCACCTTCATCGGTGGCTAAGGTCCGGTGATTGCGGGCCGCTCCATTAAATAAATGGAAATTAAATGGGGGCGCCGCCCTACCGCCTCGCCGCGCCGGCCCGCGTGCGGGCGCCGGGCCAGGCGCGGACCTGGCTCTTGATCTTCTCGATGCGCATGACGTCGTCGAGCCGGCGATCGAGGAAGTCCCAGGTGCCCTGCCCGCCTTCGGTGCGGTCGTTCAGCCAATAGAGCAAGGTGGCCGAGTAGACGCCCGCCAGGGTCGCGCGCTTCGTGTAAAAATTGAAATCGACCGAGGTGTCGCCGGCCGCATACCACATGGCGTCGACTGTCCGGTACAGCAGCTTGAGCCCCAGCGGCGCATTGAGCGGCAAGGCCAGCAGCGAGAGCGCACGGCGGGCCGCGTCGCGCTCGCCGGCATGCTTCTCGAGGCGGATGCGGACGGCGGTACGGATGCGGTCGCGCACTTTCATCCCGGCCACGCCGGCGGCTTCCATGTCGGCCACGGTGCGCTGGTCGGCGCGGGAGCTGACATACTCCACGATCCCCAGCGGGCCGCCCGGAAACAGCCGTTCGGCCTCGCCCGCGGGCAGGCCAAGTCCTTGCGCGGCATGGGCAATCGCCGTCCGGGTCCAGCCGTCGAAGGTGGCGTTGGCGGCCACCGTGTCGGCCAGGCGGTCGCGTAAGCCCTCGTCCGGATCGGGAAATGTGGGGTTTTCTGGGGTCATCCATTCTATATAGGCCCCCAGCGGCCCCTTCCCAAGCCGCAAGGCCTGTGATACCAACCGCGCCTTCTCATTGCCCCCGAACCGACTTCGGGGTGCCGAACCCGTTTGGAAGGAAGCGATCGAAGTGCAGGTTCTCGTCCGCGAAAACAATGTCGATCAGGCGCTGCGCGTCCTGAAGAAGAAGATGCAGCGCGAAGGTATCTTCCGCGAGATGAAGCTCCGCCGTAACTACGAGAAGCCGTCCGAGCGCCGCGCGCGCGAGCGCGCCGAAGCGATCCGTCGCACGCGCAAGCTGATGCGCAAGCGCATGGAGCGCGAGGGCTACTAGTCCTCCCTTCCGGACCGAAACGATGACCCCCGGCGTCCCCGGGGGTTTTTGTTTGGCACGAGCACAGCGTTGACGTGAAAAACGTATCGCAACCGTCTGTCGTTTTAGTCGTTTCTCCTTCAGCCGATCGGGACCCCGACGTCAGCGAAAGTAGAGCAGGATGCATTACAATTCCCGCGACATTGAGGTATTGCGCACGCTCGTGCACTGCATCATCCCTCCCGAGGTCGACTACGAACATCGCCTGCACATCGAGATGATGGGCCTGGGGGTTGACGGCAGCGGTGGCCTGCACGTTACGCCTGCCGGCGCGAAGGCCGCTTCGGTGTTGCCGGAGATACCGCCGACCGCCTTCGACGATCAACCCGTGCGACGCGCGCACGGCCGGCAGCGCAGGCTCGACCGCACCTATCGCTGACACACCGCCAATGAACATCGTCGTCCCTGTGCTGTGGACGCTGATCGGCCTTTCCCTGCTGGTCATCGTGGCGCTGCTGGTGCTCACCTGATCACAGCAGACGCGCGCGTCGCGCGCGATGCGCGACACGCTGCGGGAGCGGTGGAATCCGGGTTGGATCGTACGTGTGGGTTGCCATCCATCAGTTTATACGCTCGCTCCCCAAAATCCTGAATTACGGTCGTTATATCGAAGATAATGCATACCGGCTTGAAACGGATGCGTTGGACATCGCCCATGACCCGCTGCCGGAATGGCTCCCACCGGACAGAATTCGGCGCCTCCGGGATCGCGTCTTTCGGACCCGCGGTATGTGAAGTTTTTTTTGCGGTACCGACCGGCAACTCCTCGCCGTTTTCGTCGTTCTGCCAATCGCGGCCTGCTTCGCAGCCCATGCGCAACGCGCTTTTTCGTACGCTTTGGCACCCATGGAGCAAGATATGCGACTCGGTACCCACGATATCGCCGTCCTGAATGCCCTCGTTCGCCAGCAGACGCCCGAGGTGAGTTCGGCTCATCGCCTGCGGCTGGAACTGCTCGGCCTAGTCCGCGATACCGCGCAGGGCCTGCGCCTCACGCCCGCCGGCGAGAAAGCCGCGGCCCACGCGCCCACGATCGAGCACGAGAAACAAGAGGAGCCGCCGCCGCGCCGCGTCGATGCGCTCGGCCGCAAGCGCATGCTCGAGCGGATGGTCAACTACAGCTAAGGCAGATGAAGGCCCTCCTTCTCGATCGCGACGGCGTCCTCGTCGTCAATCGACCGACCAACATCAAGTCTCCCGAGGAAATCGACCTCATCCCCGGCGCCGCCGAGGCGATCGGGCGATTGAGCGCGGCCGGCTTCAAGGTCGGTATCTGCACCAACCAGCCCGAGATCGGACGGGGCGTCGTGTCGGCGGACGATATCGAGCGGGTGCACCGCGGCTTGCGGGACATGGTGGCAGCCCGCGGCGGGCGGATCGATCTGATCCGGTGCTGTGGGGCAATCGAGAAGTCGCCGCGCCGGAAGCCCGCGGCGGGCATGTTGCGCGAGGCGCTCCAGGCTTTCGAGGCCGAGCCCTCTTCCACCTGGTTCGTCGGCGACCAGAAGGACGATCTGCAGGCGGCTTTCCACGCCGGCTGCCGCGGCGCCCTGGTGAAGACGGGCATGGGGCTGAAGACCTTAGCGCAAGGCCTGCCTTGGTACGTTCTCCCGGTCGCTGTGTTCGATGATCTGGCAGCCGTGGCGGCGGCAATCCTCAAATAGCAGCTCCTACTCCCACGTCGCGAGAATCTCTTCCGTCGTGGCGGTGCCGACCTGCAGCGAATAGCGGCGGCGGTACAGCAACATCAGCGCGTCGTGCGTGGTGTCGCTCGTGCTGCAGAGCGCATCGCTCACCAGAATGATGCGAAAGCCGAAGTCGAGCGCGCTCATGACCGTCGCCAGCACGCACACGTCGGTCTCGCCCCCGCTCACGATCAATGTCTCGATGCCGCGCCTGGCGAGCCATACGCGCAGCCCGGGGTTGCCGAAGGCGGAGTAGACGGCCTTGTCGCAGACATGGGCCTGCGCCGCCAGGCGGTCCAGCGGCTCGACGAGCTCGAGCAGCCGCGGATCAAGATTGCTGCGCGTTATCGCCTGCCAGTGGCGATAATAGTCGCGCCATGCCCCCGGCATCAGCCCCGCCTCCCGGGGCGGGATGAAGCGCGTGAAGACCGTGCGCTCCGGATGGCGCTCCGCCAGAGCAGCGACATTGGGCAGGATGCGCTCCAGCCACGGCACATGCCAGGGACCCGGCTCGGCGAACAGGCGCTGCATGTCGACCGCCAGGTGCGCGGCCCGGGTGTCGAGTTGGAAGTCGCTCATCGACGGCGCCAGTGGGCGAACGCCGGCAGCCCGAACCACAGGCCGGCCAGCGTGACGAACATCGCGACCGCCGCGGCCAGGCCGATACGCGGTTCGTTCGTTATCAAACGACCGATCAAGTAGGTGTCGAGACACATGCCGGCGATGAAGGGCAGCATCGACAGCGCCAGCAGCCACGAAGAGAGCGTGACGAAGCGCGTCGTCACCCGGTCGCGCTCGACCTGCCGATGATAGGCGGCCGGCGCCATCAGGAGCGCCATCGTGCAGGCCGTCAGCAGGAAAGCCCAAAAATGCGTAATCTGCTCGCTCTGGCTGAACTGCTCGAAGCGCTGGTTGAAGACCGCCATGAGCTGGAAACCGAGAATCGTTTGCACGCCCGGCAACATCATGCGGGCCTCGCCGCCCATGTGGGTGGTCTGTTCCTCGAGCGTCTCGCGATGAAGCTTTTCCGTCATGTCAGCAGTCGAACGGTCGGCCCCGGGGGGCCGTTGCATCGGCGCCGCGGGGTTCTGCAACTCTGTCATGAAGGTGGCGTTGTTGAGGGATCATCTTCATTCAACAAAAGGAAAATTCCCATGGCCAAGGCCACCAAGCTCGACGCGATTGCCCTGCTCAAGGCCGATCACCGCAAGGTCGAGGACCTGTTCGAGAAGTTCGAGCACGCCAAGGGCGCCGACCGAAAGAAGGCGCTGGCCCAGGAGATATGCACCGAGCTGATGATCCATTCGACGATCGAGGAAGAGATCTTCTATCCGGCTTGCAAGGGCACGGTCGAGGAAGACCAGATGGACGAGGCCTATGTCGAGCATGACGGCGCCAAGGTGATGATCGCCGAACTGCTCGCCGGCTCGCCCGACGACGAATTCTACGACGCCAAGATGACTGTGCTCTCCGAGGAGATCAAACATCACGTCAAGGAAGAAGAGAAACCGGGCGAGGGCGTGTTCGCACAGGCGCGCGACGGCGACCTCGACATGGCGGCGCTCGGCGATCGCCTGACCGCCCGCAAGCAGCAGCTGCTGGAGAAGTTCAAGGCCGAGGGATTGCCTGCTCCGATCACGCGCAGCTTCACCGGCCATAAGCTCCAGCAGGGCCACACGGTCGAGGCGGCCGCGAAGTAATGATGCGGCCGCTGTGATCAGGATCCGCATTGGTTACGAGCTTGTCTATTCGTTCGCGCAGCCTACCCCGATGATCGCCGTCCTCGGCGCACACAACTCGCGCGCCGGGGACATGATCAAGTCCGACCAACCCGCCACCGATCCGGCCGTGCCGATTGGGCGCTATCGCGACGATTACGGCAACTGGTGTTCGCGCCTCGTGGCGCCTGCCGGCCAGTTGCGCCTCCACGGTGACGGCATCGTGCGCGACACGGGGGTGCCCGATCCCGTGGTCCCGAACGCCCCGCAGCATGCGGTTGAGGATCTGCCGCCCGGGGTGCTCGTCTTCCTGCTCGGCAGCCGCTACTGCGAAACCGACCGACTGAGCGAAGAGGCCTGGCGGATGTTCGGCGCCACACCGCCGGGATGGGCGCGTGTCCAGGCGGTCTGCAACTTCGTCCATGACCAGATCTCGTTCGGCTACCAGCATGCGCGGCCGACCAAGAGCGCGCTCGATGCCTACAACGAGCGGCTGGGCGTGTGCCGCGACTACGCCCACCTGGCGATCGCCTTCTGCCGCTGCCTCAACATTCCGGCGCGCTACTGCACCGGTTATCTGGGCGACATCGGCGTGCCGCCGGTCGACCTGCCGATGGATTTCTCGGGCTGGTTCGAAGCCTATCTCGGCGGTCGCTGGTACACATTCGATGCGCGCCACAACACGCCGCGCATCGGCCGGGTGCTTATCGCGCGCGGCCGCGATGCCTGCGATGTGCCGATCACCTATACGTTCGGGCCCAACCAGCTCCAGAGCTTCAAGGTATGGACCGATCTCGTCCGCTGACCGCCAGAAAGGAGAACCTCATGACAGCTGCAGGGAAGAAATCCGGCGACACTCCGAAGATCGACAAGCACACCGGCGCGCCGCGCGACGCCGGCACTAGCGCCAAGATGCAGAAGGCGCACGGCAGGTACAGCGCGACCGAGGGCAAGGAAACGACCCACGACACGCCGGCCGACCAGGCCAGCCGCCGGAAATAAGCGCGATTTCGCTCGCAGCCACGGCCCGTTCCTTGCGACACTGCGGCCATGGCAAAACGTCCTCCCTACACCGTCGTCCGCGACGGCAAGCTCCTCGATGCCGCCAAGCGCAAGGCGGTGCCCGTCGACATCCTGATCAAGGGCGACACGATCGCCTCGATCGGCCGGCCCGGCATGCCGGCCCCTGCCGGCGCCACGGTGATCGACGCCCAGCACCGGCTGATGCATCCCGGATTGATCAACGCCCACACCCATTCGCCGGGCAATCTCTCCAAGGGCCTGCACGATCGCTGGACGCTCGAGCTGCTGCTGACCGGCAGCCAGTGGGTCGGCATCGGACGCAATCTCGAGGACAAGTACCTCTCGGCGATGATCGGCGCCGCCGAGATGGTTCTGAAAGGCTGCACCGCGGCCTACGATCTCGCCGCCGAGTTTCCGCTGCCCTCCGTCGAGGGCCTGTCGGCAATGGCCAAGGCCTATGAAGAGGTCGGCCTGCGCTGCGTCCTGGCGCCGATGGTGGCCGACCTCTCCTTCTTCGAGGCGATCCCCGGCCTCAAGGACCGGCTGCCGCCCTCGCTGCAGAAGGACGTCGAGACGTTCAAGCTGTCGCCATGGAAGGCCACCACCAGCCAGATGAAGAAGGCGCTGCAGCGCTGGCCGTTCGAGACCGTGCACCTGGCCCTCGCGCCCACCATCCCGCATCACTGCAGCGACGCGTTCCTGGCTTCCTGCCGCGACCTCGCGAAGGAATACGACGTCGGCATCCACACTCACGTGGCCGAGTCGAAGGTTCAGGTCCTGGCAGGCTACCAGCGTTACGGCACCTCGCTCGCCGCGCACATGGACAAGATGGGGCTGGTCAGCGATCGCTTCACCGTGGCGCACGGCGTGTGGCTCGACGACGACGACATGAAGCGGCTGGGCGATAGAGGCGCGTCGGTGGCGCACAATCCCGGCTCCAACATGCGGCTGGGCAGCGGCCTGGCCGACGTGCGCGGCATGCTCGACGCCAAGGTGAACGTCGGCATCGGCACCGACGGCGCCAGCTGTTCCGACAACCAGAACGTCTACGAGGCCATGCGCCTGGCCTCGCTGGTCTCCAAGGTGCAGGGCCCCGACTGGCAGCAATGGCTGGGCACCGACGAGGCGTTCAAGGCCGCAACCGAAGGCAGCGCGCGGGCGCTCGGGATGCAGAAGCAGATCGGCAAGATCGAAAAAGGCTACAAGGCCGACATCGTTTTCCTCGACCTGCACCATGTGAACTGGATCCCGATGAACGATCCGGTCAACCAGATCGTGCACACCGAGGACGGCTCGGGCGTGCATTCGGTGATGATCGGCGGCCGCATGATCGTCGAGGACCGCAAGCTGCTGACCGTCGACCTGCCCAAGCTCGCAGCCCAGGCCGCCGCCTCGCAGGCAAGGCGCGCCAAGCTCACCGGCGACGCGAAGAAGCTATACGAGAAGCTCGAGTCCGTCGTCGGCACGTTCTGTCCGGGCCTGGCCATGGCGCCGCTGCACATCCACCGCTACGGGGCCAGCCATCACCACCACTGAGTCCCCGATCGGCGCGTCGCGTCTCGGCGAAATCCTCGGCCGCAAGGTCAGCGCCGTCACGGTCGTGGGACAGAATCCGACCATCCTCTCGCACGTCTGGCGATTGAAGATCGATTACGAGGGCGAGGCCGGACCGCCGACCCTTTTCCTCAAGACTCGCAATCGCGACAAGCCTGAGGTCGCAAAGTTCGGCCATCACGAGATTGCCTTCTACCGCAGGCTGGCGCCCGAGACGCCCGCCGGCATCCTCGTGCACTGCCACGACGCACATCTGGACGAGACGACCGGCGACTGGCTCCTGCTACTCGAGGACCTGCGCGACACGCACGAGGCTCCCTCACAATGGCCACTCCCGCCAAGGCTCGACAGCAGCGAGAGCGTCATCCGCACCTTTGCGCGCTTCCACGCCGCCTGGTGGGACGACAAGCGGCTCGGCGTCACCATCGGCGCCTGGGGCGATTCCGCCGACGTGGCCTTGGGCCAGCAGCGCATGACCTCAGCGGTGGCGAAGCTCGCCGACTCCCTGGGCGACCGCTTCACGCCGGACAAGCGCGCCTTCTACGAGCGGCTGATCGAGCGCACCGGCCCTCTCAGCGCGCGCTACCACTCGCGACGCAACATGACGATCGTGCATGGCGATACGCATGTCTGGAATTGCTGGCTGCCCAAGCCCGGCATCGCCGCGATGCCGAAGCTCTTCGACTGGGACAGTTGGCGGCTCGACTATGCGACCGACGACCTCGCCTACCAGATTGCGTTGCACTGGTATCCCGACCTGCGGCGCGAGCGCGAAGGCCACCTGCTCGACATCTACCACGACGAATTGGTGAAGCACGGCGTCACCGGCTACGACCGCCCCGCGCTGCAGGACGATTACCGGCTCTCGGTGCTGTGGATGACGATGAAGCCGGTGTGGCAGCACGAGGCCGGAATCCCGGCCTTGATCTGGTGGTCCCATCTCGCGCGCATCCACCTCGCGGTCGAGGACCTGGGATGCCGGGAGTTGCTGGACTGACGATCAGGCCGGCAAACCCCTTATCTAGTTCAGTCCGTAGAGCCGTGTGACGTTGTCGTGCACGATCTTCTTCTGAACTGCATCGGAGAAACCCGCGAGGTTCTTGGTGAGCGTCTCGCGCGAGTTCGGCCAGATGCAATCGGGATGCGGATAGTCGGCACCCCAGATGATGTTGTCCTCGCCGATCAGCGGCACGATCGGCTCGAGATACTTGTCCTGCTGGTAGGTGACGTAGCCCTGGCGGCGGAAATAGTCACTG
>OUNM011360413.1_pt1 | contig 17954 bp, 16 predicted proteins | sample 1769961 | NCBI WGS metagenome assembly OUNM01 (sample SAMEA3914820, study PRJEB12502) | metagenome | biome: forest; material: soil | place: USA | collected 2012-03-12 | depth 0.3 m
GCTTTCACCGCGCTGGCGCGCTGCGTCGTAGAGGCTCAGTAGACGCTCGATTTCGCTTGGCTCGATTGTGCGGCGAAAGGCGCGTCGGGCCAACTCCGAAAGCGATTCGCGGGCAGCGGTTCGTTCATCCTTCCCTTCCCGTGGAACCGACGTGAAGAGCCGTTCCGGCTTGGCAGCAGCGAGCACAGCGTCAGCCGCCTCTAGATATTTCTCCATGAGGATCGGCGGAATGAAGAGCGTGCCGGCATTGTTGTCGAACCCGCCGCCTCCGCCGCCATCCGGCGGGAAAGTGTCCGCCGGGTGAATATCCACGTCGAGCAAGTCGCGAACGGTGCAGTTGTATTCGAGCCGGTTGAGGCGGTGAATGACGGTCCGGCCCGGATCGCGCTGCAGCTTGGATTCATCCGGGTGATCGAGCATTCCGGCGACCCATGTTGCGAGGCGTGCCCGCTGTTCGTCGGATGGCTGATTCTTCTTTGCCGGCGGCATGACGCGATCCCGCAATTGCACGAGCACGCGCTCCCAGAGTTTCGGATCGCGCCAGAACGAATCGGCCGAATCGAATTGCTCGAGATTGACGTCAGCCTTTTTGCTCCCGCCATCGTGGCAGTCGAAGCAGTATTGCTCGAAGGCCGGGCGTACATCCTTCTGAAAGTCGATGGGAGTGGTTTCGCCCAATGCGAAAACCGCCGGCAGGATTATGCCGGCGGTTGCGAGAATCGAATGGGCCAGTTTCAAACGCATCAAGTCATCGAGAGAGGCCGCCGCAGGCGCCGAAGCCTCGGCAAAGACAATCGGGCAATGGGCGGACCCTTAGCCTTCTTTACGGCGAAGGAGGACGCGAAAGGCCGTGCAAAACGAGCATTTCTGCGGGTTCCAAGTCGTTCCTGGGCTTCGGTTTCCCGAGTCGTGCATTGCACAATCCAGCCACCGGCAATAAACTCGCCCTCCCATGAAAGGTCTGCTTCGACTCTTTTTTACATTTTCCGTCATTCCGATGCTCGTCGCCGGCTGCCACAAGCGGCAGGCACCTGACATTGGCGGAAAAAAAGATGCGGCGCCTGCCAACGAGACGGCGAAATCGAATGATGCAGGTGGTATTTCCGCGGAGAAAGCGGCTCCTGCCGCCGAAAATGAAAAGCCGGCAGCCGAAGAAAAACCCGCCGCAGCGACCGCTCAGCCGCGCCCTCTTTCGGTGGCTGACACGCACGACGACCTGGCGGTAACGGATCCCGATTACGAAGCGTGGTTCAAGAAATACCATCTCGACCTGAACGATCCGAAGATGCTCGATGCCGACCCGGATGGCGATGGCTACACGAACCGCGAGGAGTTCCTTGCCGGGACCGATCCGCTGGATCCGAATTCCCATCCAAACACTCACGCCGACGCGGGCGTGCACAAGACCATTCACCTGAAGGAATACAACGAGGTTCAGTTGCCTTTCGTCCTCAAAACTGTGGAAGGCGAGACCGCGAAGATCGAACGTCTCGATGAAGGCAAAGGGAAGTTCGAAGAAGTGCGCGCGGGCCAAGCATTGCGTGGTTCCTCTTACAAAGTCGAGAAGGTCCAGATTCGCCGCGGAATGGACAAGGAAGGCAACCCTGTTGATGCTTCGCACGTGACGCTGGAGAATTCCGAGACGCACGAGAAGGTGACGCTCGTCAAAGATCTCCCGACACGTACTTCCAATACCTTCGCAGTGCTTGCATCGGGGAATGGTTCGCAAACAATCACCGTGCGCCGCGGAGATACTTTCACCTGGCCTGGCGAAAAGAACGCCACCTATAAAGTGCTCGATCTCGGTTCCGACCAGGTTCTGCTCCAGCAGGTGGAAAACGGCAAAATGTGGACCGTCAACAAGCGCTGATTTGCGCGCGCCCCTGCGCTGCAGCGAAAACTGATTTTTAACTGACTTATGATTTGGACTGAAGAAGTCGCGGCGAAGTGCCGCGGTGCACAGATTATTAACGATTCGAAGACTCCATCGGGCCGCGTGCATGTCGGCGCCTTGCGGGGCGTGCTCATCCACGATGCGATCTTCCGTACGCTGAAGGAGAAGGGGATCGAAGCCCGCTATCTCTTCGGCGTGGATGATTACGATCCGCTCGACGAGATCCCCGCCGGCAAGGGCGAACATTTTGAGAAGTATCTCGGACAGCCGCTCTGTAACGTCCCGCCGCCAGATGGCTCGCCAGCCTCGGATATGGCGGAGCATTACATGGGCGAATTCTGGGGCGTCTTCGAAGACCTCGGTGTGCAGGTCGAGCGCTACCGGATGCGCGACGTTTATCGTTCAGGCCGTTTCAACACTGCCATCGATACGATCCTGCGCCATGCCGATGTCGTCCGCCGCGTTTACAAGGAGGTCTCGAATTCCGACCGTCCGCCGACCTGGTATCCCTTCCAGGCCGTGTGCGAAAACTGCGGGCGCATCGGAACCACCGAAGTCTTTGATTATGATGGCCAGCAAGTGAGCTATCGCTGCCGGCCCGATATGGTGAAGTGGGCGCGAGGCTGCGGTCACGAGGGCAAGGTCTCGCCTTTTGATGGACGCGGCAAATTGCCGTGGAAGCTCGAGTGGGTGGCGAAGTGGATCAGCTTCCCCGTGACTGTCGAGGGAGCGGGCAAGGACCATTCCACGAAGGGTGGCTCGCGCGATGTCGCGGCAGCGTGTCTGCGCGCGATCTTCAGCAAGGAACCGCCGCTCAATGTGCCGTACGAGTTCTTCCTCGTGGGCGGTGCCAAGATGTCGTCGTCCCGCGGCATCGGAGCCAGCGCGCGCGATATGGCGAACCTTCTGCCGCCGGAAGTCCTGCGCTTCCTGATGATCCGGACCAAGCCGAATTCACCCGTGAATTTTGACGTTCACGAAGAAGGCATCGTGAAGCTCTTCAATGAATTCGACCGCTTCCATGTGCGGGTGAATCACGACAAGAACGCGACGGCGGATGAGGCGGCCGTTTATCGTCTGGCGCAGCCGTCGTCCGATGGCGACTACAGTGTGGCGAACTTCCAGCTCATCAGCGCGCTCGTGCAGATGCCGCACCTCGATCCGGTCGCTGAGATTCAGAAGCGCCTTGGGCGTCCGCTAACGGAGATCGAGCGGCGTCATCTCGACCGCCGGATTGAGTCCGCGAAGGTCTGGGTCGAACGCTATGCTGGCGAAGAGGAAAAGACGCGCTTGCAGGAAACTTTGCCTGCGCGTGCGCAGGAACTCACTGCAGGCCAGCGCGGTTTTCTGCAAGCCCTCGCGACGGTGCTGCCGGAGACGCCTTGGGAAGACGACGCGCTGCAAGCGAAGATCTTCGAAGTCGCACGGCTTACGCCGATCGATCAGCCCGTGGCATTCAAGGCAATTTATCGCGTTCTGCTCGATCGCGAAGCTGGTCCAAAGGCCGGTAACCTGCTGGCCTTCCTCGATCCGAAGTTTGTCATCAGCCGCTTCCAGGAACTGCCGGTTGAGCGCGCTGATGTCTGGCGTTCAACCGCAGTAAGTCAGGAGGACCTGGAAAAGTGGATGACTCAGAACAAGGAGAAGATTGCCGATGTTGCCTACGCGATGCATGCCGAGCTCGATCTCGTTGCGTTCGATATCACGTTCACGATGAAGGACGGCAAGCGGCAATTGAAGCGGGTGCTGCTCGCCAGTACGACCGCGCCGAGCGGGCTGCTGGCTGCGCTGCAGCCATTCGGCTCGGGCGCTGTGGGCTCGGGTAATATCGCCCAAGCGATGTGAGCGCAGTCGGGGAGGCGGCAATGATGCCGCTCTCCCTGGCGCGGAGTTACTCAGATCGGACGCCGGCAGATGAGTCTGCCGGCGTTCGTGTCAGGCGAACTTATTTCACCGGCACTTACTTCGCGGTGGCTATCTTGTCCGGCGCCGCGACGTCCAGTGCGAGCAAGCGCTTCGCTTCCGTCAGCAGCCACTTGGGTTCGCGGAAGGGTTCGGCGTTGATATTCTGCCAGCGGACGAACCCGTTTCCATCGATGAGGAAAGTGCCGTGGAGCGCGGAGTTTTCGAATTCATCGTAGCAGTGGTAGGCCTTGAAGACGTCGAGATTCGGATTGGCCACGATGGGGAAGGAGATCTCATTTCCGGGCTTGATAAGTGAGTAGGTCTTCGAGAGGTCGTCTGCGTCATCGCTGCTCACTGCAACAATGGAGATGCCCGCTTCCGCGTAGGACTTGGCTTCTGGTGCGAAGAGATTCAATTGCTCAACGCAGTGGGTGCAGCCGTGGCCGAGGTAGAAGATCACGAGTACCGGCTTCCCTTTGAACTGGGTAAGATTGCAAGGGAGGCCGTCGCGATCGGCGAGTTGCCATTCGGGGGCGCGGTAAGGCTGCCAGCGAAATGGTCCCAGCGAAGCCAGCGCGGGGCGGACGCCGCTATCAGCGGGCCAATGCAGTTCGGGCCTCCAATCACCCGAGAAACCCGCTTCCTTCGCGACTGGTGCGAGGCGCTTGAATACAGGGAGATCCAGATCGGCCTGCGCGCAGAGGTCGCGCAGCTTCTTGAATGCCGCGATGGCTTCGTCCTTCTTTTCGGCCTGCCAGAGTGCGTCGCTCAGGAGGGCCTGGCCGAGCACCTGCCCATCCGAATTATTTGCGAGCTGGCGCGCAGTTTCGATCGCGCCATTGAAATCGCCGAGCCGTTCCTTGATCGGAACGAGTAACTCGTTTGGCATGTCTGAGGCTTTGGCGAGCGCGGACTTCGCATGGTCGATATCTCCCGCGCTGAGCGCACGATAGACTTCCAGTTGAGCTAATGCTGCCTCCGCGTCTTTGATCTCGTGTGAGTACTTGCGCCTGGCACCAGCGATTGCCTTTGCGATTTCGTCTTCGTTCTTGTGCGCGTCACATGCGGATTTCTCCGCGGCATCGGTGTCGGCATTGCGAGCTTCGCGGGCTTTCGCGATGCGCGCTTCCAACGCCTGATGCATCGCATCGCCGCGGGCGCGATCACCTTTCATGAACCAGGCGATCCCCAAAGTCGCAAGCCGATCGATTTCTTCACCAGGGGCGGCCAGCGGCGCAAGGTAAGTCGTGTCATCGAGATTGCAGAGTTGGTCCCACATTTCAAAACGAGGGAGGACCTGCAGGAGGCGGCGCTCGCCGTCGAGATAGCCGGCACGGTTTTCATCGACGCGTTCCTTGCCAACGACTTCGGATTTCGGAGCGAGACGCGGCAATTCCACCATGTTACGCGCTAGGTCGATCGCGTCGTGGATCCGGCCGATGTACGAGAGGTCTTCAATCAGCCAGTCATTGTTATGCGCGTAGTTATGGATTTCCTCGGGCATCAGCCGCCAGCGCATGATATCTTCGTGATCCACTCGCGCGCTGGCTTCCTGTTGCCATGCTGCGTCGGCGTAGCGATGGAGTTTTGTGAAGGTGTGGCCGCTCATGTGCCACATGTGAGCAATCCCCGGGGCGCTCTGGCCGCAACGTGCGGCATCTGCCAGCGCTCGCCGATCGTCCACGCCATTCCAAAGATGGATGAGGTAGTGATGAATCGGATGCATCGGCTTCTGCGCCAGGACTTGTTTTGCCAATGCATCGACTGCCTGATGACTGGGAATCTGGATTCCGTGCGACTCGTTGTCCCAGAGATGGAAGACCAGGAATGCCTTGATTTCGATATCATCGGGGAAGTCGAAGCTTAGCTTTTCCAGAGCTTTCACTAGGTCGCCGCGCCTGCGTTTGTCGTCCTTTTTATCGTCCACGAAATAAGCCGTCAGCGACTTGAGCCAACCGTCTTCGCGGGGGGAAATCGGCTCCTTCATTTTCCCGGCCGTTTGGAGAAATTCCTTTGCGCGCTTGGCGTTGTTAAAGTTTGCCATGGCCAGGCCCCAGTACGCCATCGTGCAGTGAGGATCGATCTTGGCGACCTGGCGGAATGACCGTTCCGCTTCGTAGTACCAGAAGCCATGAAGCTGGCCGACGCCTTGATTGAAGAAGGCTTGTGCCTCCGAACTGGAGGTGGTGATGGGAAATTCAATGTCTCCCGTGGCTGCGGGATTCATCAGGATTGCTTCGCGACGTGGTCCCTGATCGAAGGCCTCGCCGTGCGTGGAATGGCCGGCTTGCCGTTCTTCACCTGAGCCGGATGGGACTTCGTCAGCGACGAGAAGGGCCGGGGAAATCAGCGAGAGGAATGCCAGGAGGAAACGCATCCGGTATTGGAGGGTGAATCGTGGATTGTTCAAAAGAAAAATTCGGAAGACGTAGGGGCCGGTGCGTGCGCATCCCGGCATTTCCGGATGTGAAATCTTCCTCCGCGAATGCGCGCCAATAGCGTAAAAGGCTCCGCATGCATACGACAGCCCTCGTCACGGATCCGGCTTGTAAGCTGCATGATACCGGTTACGGCCATCCGGAAAGTCCGGAGAGATTTAATGCCGTGGTCACTGGTTTGGAGCACGCCGGCCTGCTGGAGAAACTCGAGTGTCTGCCGCCACGCCCGGTCGGCTTGCCGGATCTGGCGCTGGTGCATGAGCCGTCCTATATCGCTCTGGCAGAACAGGAGATCTTGAACGGTGCGCACCAGTTGAGCACGGGCGATACGGTTATCTGCCAGGCGTCCTGGGAGGTCGCAAAACGCGGGGTTGGCTGCGCACTGGCGGCTGTCGATGCTGTGATGGCTGGAACGGTGGCGAATGCATTTGGCCTCGTGCGTCCGCCGGGACATCACGCAACGGCGGATGTCGGGATGGGCTTTTGCGTCTTCAACAACGTGGCGATCGCCGCGCGCCATGCGCAGCGCAGATACGGAATCGAACGGGTGCTCATCGTGGATTGGGACGTCCATCATGGAAATGGCACCCAGGATATTTTCTATGATGACGGTACGGTGTTCTTTTTCTCCACGCATCAGTCGCCCTGGTATCCGGGGACTGGGCTGGCGTCAGAAACCGGCATGGATCATGGCGCGGGTACGACGTTGAATTGTCCGTTTCCGGCATTCTCTGGACGAAGCGAAATCATGGGAGCATTTGAGGACAAACTCGTTCCGGCGATGAAATCATTCCGGCCTGAGTTCATCCTTATTTCCGCTGGATTCGACTCGCGGATGGAGGATCCACTCGGCGATTTTCGGCTTACCGACGCCGATTTTGCCGATCTTACTCGAGTGGTGCTGGACCTCGGCAAGCGCTACGCTGGCGGACGAGTGGTATCGCTCCTGGAAGGCGGCTACAATCTTGCCGGGCTTGCCAGTGCGGCGGCAGCGCATGTTGCTGCGCTCAGTGAATTCTGACGATTGCCTCGTCATCGCAGGTCCAAGCTGTCTGTATCTGTCCGAATGGACGTTGAAATCTTTACGCTCTGCGACGCTGCTACTGTATCCGGTGGAAAGCTGAATATCCTCGGATCGTTCGATAAGTTGAACTCAGAGGTATTCCCATTTCAGCATCCCGATCTCGCGGTCGCGGTGAAGGTTCGGTTTGAAGGTTCCGAGAGCGGCAATCACATACTGGAAGTCCGGATGATCGATCTCGACGGGCATCCCGTGATTCCTTCCGATCCGCTGCCGCTCAGCGTTTCAACTCCAGAGGGGGAATACTCCGTTCACATGCTGATCAATCGCTACCATGGACTGCCATTCCGCCGTCCCGGGGAGTATCATCTGGATCTCGTCCTAAACGGAGAGGTCAAATCGAGAATCCCGCTGCTGGTGGTCGCGGCGCGACCGGGCGAGGCATAGCAATAGCAAGTTAGCTATTCGTGAACGGCAGCAGCACTCAAACGTTCCGATTCACTGGGCGCTTGGCCTCGCGGTGGGGTGGTTCCCGCGGGCGGCCTGCGGAGTATGATCAGGCGTGTCGCTCTCCTCGTTTTCCAGTGTTCAACCTCGTGTCGCTATTGGCGGATTCTATTCCCGCAGCCCTGGCCTCGCTTCCATCGTGCCTCAAATTCCTTTGGTGTTTCCTGACCTAATCCCGGCAGCGCAATTGGAGTGCGCTATGGGAATGCGAATGCAATGCATGATTACGCTGCGATTGCATTTGCATTAAGTGCGGTTGCAATGCAATCCAGGAGTTTTGTCCAGCTGAAGGGCTTTTCGAGCACCGGAAAGCCGAGTTTGCGGGCACGATCGCCGTAGCCAGTGATGAAGATGATCGGGATTTGGCGAAGGGCCGGATCTTTGGCCAGGAGCACGGCAACTTCGCCACCATCCATGATGGGCATATTCCAATCGAGAAGGATCAGATCAGGGCGGAATTCGCACGCGGATGCATAGCCTTTCTCAGAGAAATTCTCCTCGCGGACCACACAGCTCCCCACTTCTTCGAGAAAACGTTTGGCGATTGATGTAATGCCGCGGTCGTCGTCGATGACCAAGATGCGTGCATTTTTGATTGAGCGGGTTTGCATGACCGCCCGTTTAGCACAAGGCGGGCCAGAACTGCCGGGGTGCATCTGATGACACGAAAAAAAGCGCGCACGGCTTGGGGACCATGCGCGCCGGTTGGCTTGGTGACGGGTTGCCTTTTTTACTACTGAACCCTTTGTTCCGAGCCGGATTGAGATGCCGGATCGGGGATGTGCGGCTTGATCGGGGCGAACGACTCGTGCGTTTGGACGTGAGCCTTAATTTGTTCCAGTTTCTTCTGGAACTGCTCCGGGACGGACTTGCGCTGCTCTTCGGTGTCGATCGGGCCGGAGAAGACTTCTTTGCCGCTAGCGTCTTTTGCCACAAGCGTGCGGTGGCCATCATCCACACTGACTTCGATGCTGCCGTCGGCGTCCTTCAGGAAGATCTTGGCCTTCGAGCTGTCCACGGTCGTGACCGCGTCTTTGCGGATAGCCTTGAGCTGCGCACCGCCAACCGATCCAGCTTCACGCAGGATTTCCGAAGACGGGATGCCGGCCCGATCCAGCTCCTTGCGTATGCGCGCCTGCACTTCTTCCGCTTCGCGATGCACTCGATCCGCTTCCAGGCGGGCCGCCCCTGTAATCTTCTTTACCTTCGCGTCGATGTTGGCCTGCTCGTCAGCGGAATCGTTATCGCCGGCAGGACCGCCGCCTTTCGGAGGATTTGGGACCGGAAACGGTATCGCCTTCCAGAATTTGTTGCCGACCGGAGGGGGAGACATGAGCCGCTCACCAACAGTGACGGAGAGATGCTGTTCCTGCCCCTTACGGATGACGGTGAATCCGACTTCCTTGTCCTTTCCGGCAGCGCGAACGAGCGTCGAAAGCTGGTCGGGATTTACGAGCTGCTGGTCGTTGAAAGTCTTGAGAATGTCGTACTGTTGAATTCCGGCCTTGGCGGCCGGGCTATCTGGAAGGACTTCCTGGACCAGCAGGCCGAATCCGGCGGGCAGGCCAAGTTGTGCCGAGACGGCAGCCGGGACTTCCGCCGTTACAATCCCGACGAAGGGCTGCGGTCCCATAGGAAGGCGACCCACGGTATCAAATGGAATAGGCGGATTTCCATCCGGGCCCGCGAGGATTTGGAGCACACCGGCTGGCGACTCAGAACCGGTAATCGTGATCGTCCCGTGATCTTCTGTCTCTATTGTAGGGGCCAGGGTTGTGACCGTGACGCTTCCATTCGGCGAGATGGTCTTGTTAAGAGCAAGCGGTGCATCGCTTGCAAGTGTCGCCGTGGCTGAGGCGACTCCGATGGCTGGGGCTTGGACGATGACGGCGGTCTTTCCGTCCGGCGAGATGGTTTTGCTGAGCGCGACCGGTGCATCTTCTGCAAGGGCCGCCGTGGTTGAGAATGCTGCCGTCAATACGGCCAGCAGTTGCGGGTATGCTTTCATGGATGGCGTGTTTTCTTTTCTACAGTGGATTGGGTTACTGAAATGCGACGGGGACCAGGACGACGTCTTCCCTTGGAACCTCGACCTCGAGATGCGTGCCGGTGGCCGGGTTCTGCCAGGTGTGCCGTTCGACCGAAGAGCAGCGGACGAGCTCTGCCGGCTGCTTTTCCGAAGTGTAGAACAGGCCGCCGGCTTCAGTGGCAATCACTCGCCGGGCCGAGCCGACTTCCTGAAAACGATCTGGTGCAGTGGCCTGCGCGGTTTGGGAGGCGCCGGGAACAGCCGGTGTGGGAAGCTGAGGACGAAGTGCCGGCAGAAACATAAATGCCAGCGCGGTCGCGAAGGCACCACTCGCCGCCCAGCAGAGGCCGGTGAGGATGCGACTCGCGAGGCTTTCGCGAGGGCGGGCAATGATTCCGGCGCGATCCGGCGGCAGCAAGATTGGCGCGGCTTCCCGGTTGAGCTCACGCTGGATGGCAGATTCGACGGCTGCGGAAGGCTTGGCCGGGCGCAAGGCCCGGAGTTCGTTTTCAAACTCGGACTCGTTCATTTTCGTTTGGTCTTAAGATGCGGCGCAACGCTTGCAGCGCATAGCGATGGCGGGCTGCGACGGTATTGATGGATTCGCCCAAGGTGGTGGCGATTTCGGCGAAGCTCAGTTCACCCCAGATCCGGAGAACCAGCGTTTCGCGCTGCTCTGGCGGCAGTTGTTGCAAGGCCGCCTGGAGGCGGTCGGATTCGTCGCGTTGTTCGAGCGAGGATTCGAAGAACGCGGGGCCCGGATCGAGATGCGCGTGAAATCGCTCTTCCCGGATCGCTCTCCTGCCATTGCTACGAACCATGTCGATGGCTGTGCTGCGCACCGTGGCGTAAAGCAACGGGTAGTGTTCAGGCTGGGCGCTGGGATTTTTCTGCCAAAAGCGGATGAAGGCTGTCTGCACGGCATCTTCCGCATCGGCCCCGGACGGAAGCCATTGCCGGGCGAAGAGCAGCAGGCGGGGAGCCAGTTGCTCATAGCAGGCTTGCCAGGGGGCTTGTGTCGCTTCGGCGGAAGGCATTCGGTGGGTTGGTGCTTTGTAGTGAAACGTCTCCGTCCGCCGTTTTTGTGCAAAAACTTTGCGGATTGCTAGGTGCTCAGATCCGCGCCAATCGCGTTGAAATCGAAAGTCGGGAGCACCGACACACTGATGAAACAGCTGAATCATGCGGCATTGGCTATTTGTTTCGCGATTCCCTTGGCCTGTAGCGCGGAATCCGTGTTATCGGTCAGGTCCACCTCCATGCGACTGCTGAAAAAACTTACCGAACGTCATATCTGGGAACGCCTGTTCTACGAGCGCCTGACCGAGCCACTGCACTTGAACCTGCTATCACTGGGGGTCTGGGCCTTCGGATCTTTTCGGCACAAGGTGAAGTGGGATCTCGTTGTCCGGCAGCATAATGCCTACTCGATCCTGAAAGCGGCGGATGCCGCGAAGGGCGTGGGCGCGGATACGATTTCGGTGATCGAGTTTGGCGTCGCCACCGGCTCGGGGCTGATGAACATGGCAGAGATCGCCGAGCGCGTGACGGCCATTACCGGGGTGAAGATCAATATTTACGGCTTTGATACCGGGAAGGGGATGCCGCCAGCGCGCGACTATCGCGATCACCCGGATATGTATGCCCAGGGCGACTTCGCCATGGATGTGCCGCGTCTTCGCGCGAAGCTGCCTTCAAACGTGCATCTCTGCCTGGGCGAGATTCGCGAGACCGTCGATGCCTTTCTCGAGAAGCTACCGACATCGGAGCCGATCGGCTATGTCGCCATCGACGTGGATTACTATTACTCCGCGGTCGATGCGCTACGGATCTTCTCGGGCCGTCCCGAGCAGTATCTGCCGCTCACGATGACGTATCTCGACGATATCTGGTGCGAACGGCACAATAGCGCCTGCGGCGAACGCCTCGCCGTGGCCGAATGGAATGAAGCGAACCCGATGCGGTTGATCGAGCGTCATCCATTCCTGGAGCAAAACCGGATCTTTCGCCGGCCGCGCTGGCTCGGGCAGGTCTTCTATTGCCACGTGCTCGATCATCCGCAGCGCGCCAAAGTGCAGCAGGCGAAAGAGCAGCGCGTGCTGGAAAACGTCTACCTGTAGCGAAGTTACAGATGGCGGGGCGACTTACCTTGGTAACGGAGGTAAGTCGCTGGCAGCTGTTACAAGTGAATCGGGCCGTCTCCATCGGCTCGATTGAAATGAAGCCCTGGGAGTGCCGCATCGAGCGGGCCGAGCGCTTCGGCGAGCTTTGGCGAGCAGGCGAGGATGAAGTTCGACGGGCCGTTGGAGAAACCACTCCGGCGCAAGGCGTCGAGCCAGCTTTGATGCGACTGGTTGGTGACGACGAGATCGCTGCCTAGCTGATGCAAATGGCGCGTCGCGAGCAAAACGACGTTCGATTCTTCGCCCGGAAGGGCAAGGCAATCGACGAGTGAGCCAAGCCGCATGTTGCCGAAATACTTATCGCCATGCATCTGGGTGCAGCGCATCACGGCCCAGCCGATATCCTGGCCATTGCGGCGGCAGCGAATGATGAGGTTCTTCTCGTTGCCGTCTCCGAAGAGAATGTTCTGATTCCCGCGATCGCGAATGGCTGAAAACAAATAGATGCCGCTGGCTTTCGACCAGATTTCATCGGTCCAGAGGCCGAACTCGCGCACGGCCTCTGCACTGGTATCGCTTGGCAGCTTCGCGCTGGTTCGCAGGCGCTGCGCGGCATGAATGGCCAGCGCGCCGGTTCCGGTGAAGGCAGCTACGTCCATCAGCGCGGCTACTGGGCGGCGGCGTCGCAGGGGCTGAAGGTTTCGCAGAAATCCGGGAGCGCGGAGAACCTTGAACAGGAACGGAACGGGACATAGTTGCCAGCCGGCCGAAGCGAGGAGCTTTGGCAGAGGCTGATTCAATCCGCCCATCCCGAGGGCATAGAGCATTGGTTGGTCCCGCAGGGCGGCACGCAGCATTTGAACGCCTGCCATCATCTGGCGGCGGTCCCAGATACCTTCCGAAAGAGGGCCTTGATAGTTAGCGATCGCAGTTTGCGCTCCCTTGAGTGAGAAATCCTGGCGGCGAAGTGTGAAGCCTCCGCGAACCGTCGCTCCGTCGAGTGCGAGAAAGTATTCGCGAAACAATGTCTGCCCGTCGCGTTTCGGAAGCCATCCAGCGACAGGCGTTTTGCTTAGTTCAAAGGGGGCCTGATTGGCGCGCGCGCGTTCGTTGAATGACGCAACTGCTTCTGTGTGCTCAGCGGAGTAAGGGACGATCTGCAGCGGCATGACTGGGGCAGGGCAATTAGGAAGATCCACGTACGAGCTTGCTCGAAAGCCAGCGCCACTGGAGACGGTTTCGTTCCGCAGCGGTGATGGCGTGGATGCCGCCTTGGTGCGCGGCGAGAAAGTCGAGCAGCGTACTTACTGGGACAAACCATCCACCAAGGCCAGCGAGACGCTTCATCAGTCGCTCGAAGCGCGGTTCGAGCCGTCCCTCAGTGAAGAAGCCCTTGGCAAAGTGCGTGTACATGATGCATGCGCCGCCTTCGCTGACGAGACGGTCCTGTTTCTCCGCGCTCAGCATTTCGACAAAGCTATCCACATCGCCGCCTTCGCTGGAAGCGTACCAGCCCCGCACGAACGGGCGGTCGGCATCGTAGTACGGCATGAACGGGCAGATCTTGAGCGTATTGATTTCGCGGAAGACAAAGTTCCGCACATAGCCGACTTGGTCGCGGCAAAGGTCGCCCCAAAAGTAAGGGCTGCCGGAGGTATGACCCTCGCATCGCAACTTACTGCGAAAGTTAGCGGCCTGATAGACGAGCCGCGCCATTCCGCTCAGTCGCGCGCTTCCCCAGTAGATGCTGTCAGTATTCTGGAAGTGGTTCGACATGCTGCGCGGAGTATGTCCGATTTGCTCGCGAAAGAGCTCCAGGCCGCGCTGGCTGGCCTCGCGTGGGGACGAGTGGCAGCGGGCGCCATGATAGCCGATCTCAAAGCCAGCCTGCTGAAGGCTGCGAATCCACTCGAGATATTCGGGATCTTCCGTGCTGAGGCCGCCCAAGGGCGCTTCCTTTTCCGCGGCAAGGGGCCAGACGGATTTGGTCGTCAGGATCCCAAGATCACGGAGAAAGTCGTAAACGGGCCGCACATTGTGCAGGCGATCGTAATCGGCATCGTCGAAAACAGTGAACGCGAACCGTTTGCCATCCGGCCACGAAATCTTCCCGTGCATGTGACTAAGGCGTAGCTCCGTGCCGGGCCAAGGCTTCGGCGATTGCAGCGACGCTCACCAATTCAATGATTTCGTCGTCTTCGAACTTCACGTTGAACTCCTTTTCCAGTTCGAGCACGAGATTCATATGGCCAGCGGAATCCCAGGCCGGCAGGTTGTGCGGGCCGGTTTCAAGGTCGATACGATCCTGCGGCGTCTTGAAGACGCGGGAAAGGATGGCAGCGAGGCGATCGTTCATCGAAGTGGTCATTTCTTGTAAGTCGGATGCGGGTGGCTGAAGTAATTACCAGTCTGCGATTTCGGGCTGTTCGAGCCTGGTCTTGATAGCATTTAGAAAGGCATTGGCCGCGAATCCATTGATTGCCCGATGATCGAATGCGGCCCCTAGCTGGATGTAGCGGCGAATCGTGGGCTGGCCCGCGGCATCGAGATCGACTTCGCGATGGACCGCGCTGATGGAGAGGATGCAAGTCTGCGGTGGCAGAATGACGGGGATGACGCACAGCACATCGGCATCCATATTGAGTGAGATACTGATGTCGCCGGCCGAGAGGTCTTCCGTGCGGAAGTTATTACGCGTCGCCCGCATCCGGAATTGCATCATCTGCTTCGCAATGTCCTTCAGGCTAAGTTTCGCCCCATCGCGGATCACCGGCATGAACAGACCGTGGCCGACGTCAAAGGTAACATTGATGTTGCCCGCAGAGGAGTGAGCGAAAGTCAGGTCATCGTGCAGCGCGCCGTAGAAATGAGGGAATTGCTCGGGCAGGCGAGCCACGATCCATGTGAGGAGATCGGGTAGTCCGGCGAGTGCCTTCTGCGAGCGGCTGAATTCACCAAGCGCGGCGAGCGCGGCGTCGACGGTGATTTTTTTGAGAATGAAGGAGGACGGGATCGTCGAGTGCGACTTACTTACGACTCGCGCGATACTCTGCTGCTGAGCAGGGAGCGGCTGGCCGATGGGGGCTGCGTTTGATCGTGCAACCGCTGGCTTGCTTGCTGCATCTGCGCCTGCGGATGCAATGAAGGCATAGAGGTCGGAAACCTTGATCACCTTCTTTTTCAGCGACGCCAGAAGCGTAGGCGAGATTTGATGGCGATCGATAAGTTCCTGAGCAGCGCGCGTGACTGCCAGTCCGTCGATTGGTGTCCGAGCCTCCGCAGTTTCTCGCGAAAGGAAGAACTGTTCGCGTTCCGCGCCATTGGCGAAGATCCAGCCAAGCGAAGTTCCATACGCGTAGCGTTGCCCCGGCTGGACTGCGATGTGAAGCAGCCCTGCTGAATCCGCGATGAGATCGAAGCTCGCCTTTGTCGTCTCCAGGACAGCGACCGTTTCGCCGGCCTGCACTTCGTCGCCATCGGCCTTTAGCCACGTCTGCAGCAAGGCGTCGGAATCGTTGGAGTTAATGGTCGGAACAATGAGCGCCAGCATGCGAAAGGTCGCGTGAAATGCGTGAAATGATGGTGTCCGGACTGACGAGCACCTCGCGTTCGAGATGGCGGGCCGAGGGAATGATGGAGTCCGCGGAATGAATCAGGCGGGTGGGGATCCGAAGCTCCGGCAAGTCCCGCACGATCGTGGCTGCGACTTCCGCGCCCCAGGTGCCACCAGCGGTGCTTTCCTCCACCACGTACACGGCGCGATTGCCATGGAAGACTGAGCCGAGGGGCGTGGCGTTGAAAGGGTAGAGCTGAAACGGCACGATGATCTGGATTTCGATCTCGTGTTCGAAGAAGAGCTCCCGAGCGGCCTGCAGGCATGCGGGAAACATTCCGCCCGTTGTGATGATCGTTGCCTGCGCACGTTGATCGATGAACGCCCGGGCGATCGTCTGCTCGGGATCGAGGAAATCGTAAGCGAAGAGCTCATCGATTTCGCCGCCGCTCAATTGCGACTGAGCGTAGAGAACCTTGCTCTCGAAGAGGATCGCAGGATTTCCGCAGTCGAGGACGCGAGGGAGAAGTTTCGCATTGTCGTGCAGCGGCGAGATCTCGAATAGATCGAGATTCGGCACGCCGATGAAGTGCTTTTGCACGCTTTGGCTGTGCGTGGCGCCGTATCCGCGATGCCCACCGACCGGGCAGCGAGCGAGGAGATGGAATGGCGTCCGCTCTCCATACATCGTGACGGATTTGGCGGCGAAATTCACGAGCTGGTCGAAGGCTAGAAAGATGAAATCGCCGAACATGAATTCGATGATCGGCCGCTGTCCGGCGAGCGCCAGTCCATTGGCGACCCCGGCGAGCCCAAGTTCGCTGATCGGCGTGCTGATTACGCGGTCAGGAAAGCGCGTGGAGAGTCCGCGAGCGACTTTGAAAGCGCCGCCATATGGATCGAGCAGGTCTTCTCCGATGAGGAAAACACGGTCGTCCGCCCCCATGAGTTCATGGAGTGTGCGGTTGAGATTCTCTACGACGCGCTCGCTCATTGGTGTGTCCACCGCGATGGAGCGGACTTTTCAAGTTTCTCCGCGACGGCTGCGAGCCGCTGGTTTACAGCCGCATCGGCTGCAGCAAAAAGTTCTGGGAATGCCGACTGATACTGTGCGTACCAACTCTGCTCGCGCAGGCGCTCCACGTAAGCGGGATCTCGAGTGTCGTCGCCCTTTGAATGAGAGCCGAGGCGCTCGGTTTCAAACTCAATGACCACCGGTGTGCCCGACTCCCGGACGCGTGCGAGCACTGGCGCCAGCCGGTTTCGAAGATGCTCGATGTCATGCCCTGTGCACCGGAGGTAATCGACTCCGAAGGCTCGGACCCGGTCTTCGATACGGCCGGCCATGTTCAGCGCACGCGGAGTGGATTGCGCGATCTGGTTATTCTCCACGACTACGGCGAGGGGCACTCGCCAAAGCGCAGCCATGTTCAACGCCTCGTAAACGGCGCCTTCGCCCCAGGTGCCATCGCCGATGAAGGGCATCGCGAGCGCGCCACGGCCTTCCCGCTTCAGTTGCAAGGCGGCCCCGACGGCGACTGGCAGGCTTTCGCCCTGGATGCCGGTGGAAAAGTAACGGTCGCGCCGGATGTGCTGGCTGCCACCAACGCCCTGGCAGACCGCGCCTTCGCGTCCGAGGATTTCGGCGAGCAGGCCTTCGGGATCATCAAAGCGCGCAAGGTAGTGCCCATGCCCGCGGTGATTTGAAAAGACGAAGTCGGAGTCATGCAGCAGCGGCATGATCGCGACGGGAATGTATTCCTGGCCGAGGCAGGTGTGCGTCGTGCCATTCAGCTTTCCCGCCTGAAAGTACGAGAGCAGCAGTTCTTCGAATCGACGGATCAGCAGAAGACTCTCAAGCACGGCCGCAGGCGGGCGCGAGAGTCCGGCAAAGCCGGTTTCGGTTGTAGGTACGGATGTCGGCACGGGGTGGGTGGTGACCGGAGCGTATTTCGAGGAAGCGCGAAGTCAACGATGGGCTGCCCCGGATTTTTTCCCTCGAATTGGGCTCTGCCTGCGAACGCGGGAGCGATGCCTGTCGTGGCAGCCGCGTTGCGCTTCGGTATTCGGTGCCGACTGGCCCTGGAATTATGACGGAACGACGGCGTTCGCGATTAGGATGATGATGATCGAAACGACGGCGATGCCGGTTTCCACCACGGTCCACGTCTTGAGCGTCTGTGGGATGTCCATTCCGAAGTATTCCTTCACGAACCAGAACCCGCTGTCATTGACATGTGACATAATGAGCGAGCCGGCGCCCATGGAGAGGACGAGCAGTTCCTTATTGATGTGCGGGTCGCCCTTCACAAAAGGAAGCATGATACCGGCGGCAGTCGTGACTGCGACCGTCGCAGAACCTACGGAAACGCGGAGCATGCCGGCGACGAGCCATGCCAGAAGGAGCGGCGGCATGTGAAGGTTGCCACCGACCGCGGCCAGGGCATTGGCGACTCCGGATGCGTTGAGTACTTTGCTGAAGCC
>OUNM010300985.1_pt1 | contig 17953 bp, 20 predicted proteins | sample 1769961 | NCBI WGS metagenome assembly OUNM01 (sample SAMEA3914820, study PRJEB12502) | metagenome | biome: forest; material: soil | place: USA | collected 2012-03-12 | depth 0.3 m
ATCACGAACCCCACCAGCGCGACGAGGATGAAAATCAGCTCGATCGGCAGGTCTTCTTTCTTGCCCTTGGGCGCGTCTGAGCCGCCTTGCGGGGCGACGCCCGGGAAGATCGTGTCGCTCGAGATCGACTTCGGGATCGCGGCCTGGTCGAAGAGGTTGGCGTTCGAAGGCGCGGCGTTCAGGCCCGGGCCGAACTTGCGGAAGACCTTGAGCGTCTTCACCATCGTCTCGAAGTCCTCGAGATAGGCCTGGTATTTTTCCTTGGCGATGGAGTAGGTGACGAGCACGCCGATGTCGGCCTCGACCGTCGCCAGGTAGCGCGTGTAGAAGCCAGGGATCTCGGATTCGAGATGGAGGGAGTCGACCCAGTTCTTGCCGTTGACCTGGATGGTCTTGGCGTACTTGGGGTCCGATTTGACCGGCTTGCCCTGGACGCTGGTGAAGTTCTTGGTCAAGCGCAGGTAGTTCAGGTACTGGTCGAGGCTGTCCTGTTCGCCCTTGAGCTTGGCGGCGAGCACGATGATCGCTTCGCGCTTCTTGGCCTCGTTGGTGCTTTGGCAGACCCACTCGGCGCCTTCGAGATTGCACTTCCACTGCGGCGGCAGCTCGAATTCGGTGAATTGGTTGGCGAACTTGGCGGCGTGAGCGGAAAGCGAGAAACCCATCATCGTTGCCGCGACCAAGGACAGTTTTGCTGCTCTCAAGCTTCCCATTCAGGCTCCTACTGCGGGGTGACCCGCTTCGCGATAAATCCCTGATCGATCCACGTCTCTTTATAATACTCCGAAATTTCCAGCGCCGCCTCTTCTTCTTTCACGTCCGTGACCTTGGCCCGAGCCACGAGCTGGGTGACGGTTCCGTCCGGCTTGGCGGAGAAGATGTCGAAGAGCTGGCCGACTTCCACGTTGGATTGCTGACCTTTGTTGATCCGGACGAGATGGAGACGGTCATTGACCGCGAGCACTTTGGCCTCGAGCGAATAAGAGAGAAAGCCCGTGGTCCCGATTTCGTGGTTCTTCTTCTTGCGGGAGCGCGTGTTCGATTCGGTTTCCGGCGTGTTCGCCGCGCCGGAACCGGGCAGCCTCATCTGAAAACCCAGGGTGACCAATGAGCCGGCAGGCGAATTGGTCCCATGGACGGCGAGCTCGCCCTGCAGCCTGAGGCGCATGTCGGTTTCGCTTTCGAATTTCCAGCCCAGGCCCGCGCGGATTCGGAGCTGGCTCGGATTCACGGCGTTGGACATGAAGCTTCCGCCCGTTCCGCTGCTGTCGCCGCCTTCGGCGGTCGCGCCCGGCTGCGAGTCCGTCTGGAGAGACTGCATGCCGACGAAGCCGAAAGTGGCCAGGAGCCCGCTCTTGCGCGGAACCAGGTTGGCCAGCGCCGAATAGGGGATCGCCGAAGAGAAGTCGGAGGTCCGATAGGTGTAGCCGGTACCCAGGGTCGTCAGGATCCGCGCGTCGTCCGTCGTCAGGAGCGTGAAGGTGAGAAAGCCGCCGCCCGTGATGTCCGTCGAGCCGTCGCCCAGGAACGGGATCTTGTCTTCTCGCGCGTTCTCGTTGTTGTAAGGGGCGAAGTCGACCTGTCCTTGAAGGTCCAGCTTGACGTCGCCATCCATCAAGCGGACGTTCAGGCCCGCGCTCTGGTCGTTCAGACCGTAGGCATCCCCAGTGAGTGGAGTGGACTCGACCGAAACCCGAGCCCAGGAGAGGCGAGCGAATCCCGAAACTCGTTCCGAAAATCCGTATCGGGCAAGGGCCTCGAGGTTGATTTGCTTGTAGCTCGTGAGCGTGGGAGGCGCGACTCGCGACCCGTCCGAATTGAAGTTCTGCGAAGTGCCGTAGAAGTTGAGTGTGCCGTCGAGCGTGAGCCAGCGGCGATCTTCGTGCTGGTTCTCCCAGGCATGGAGGTAGAAGTCCGCGCGCGCGGTCGAACTGCTCAAAAAAGCAATTGCTGCGGCGCATCCTAATGCTTGACGCAACGTGGATCTCTGGATTTCCATTGAAGAAAAGTTTGCCATAGGGTGGTGGACGCGCCTAGCATTATCCGGGCCTGTCGGTGTAGGTTGGTCTTAGATTTCAGCTCTATTCTCTCGGAGCGGGCATCCTGCCCTTCTGCACCTGCAATCGCCCTCCTGGCGTGCAGGATCCTTCGAGAATAGACCCGAAATCTAAGACCAACCTACACGCCCGGGACGTTGGAAGCGGGACGGTAGGACCGAAATTCAGACCAAGGCCGTCGCAAGACGGTGTCGCTCCAAGCTGCCGCAAGGCAGCTCGCCCAAGAGGAATTTCGGGCGAAGCCCGAAAGGGAATTTGGGCGTTTACCTTTCGCGAAGCGAAAGGAGGCTACAATGAGCTCAATTTATGAAGAGTCCCTCGAGTACCACTCGCGCGGACGCAAAGGCAAAATCGAAGTCATCCCTTCCAAATCGGTGGCCACCCAGCATGACTTGTCGCTGGCGTACTCGCCCGGCGTGGCCGAACCCTGTCGGATGATCGCCGAGAAGGAAGAGCTCGTTTACGAATACACGGCCAAGGGCAATCTCGTAGCCGTGCTCTCGAACGGCACCGCCGTCCTCGGTCTCGGCGATATCGGCGCCGCCGCGTCCAAGCCCGTGATGGAAGGCAAGGGCATCCTCTTCAAGAAGTTCGCCGACATCGACGTCTTCGACATCGAAGTCAACGCCAAAGACCCTAACGACGTCATCCGCGCCTGCGAGATGCTCGAGCCGACCTTCGGCGGCATCAACCTCGAGGACATCAAGGCGCCCGAGTGCTTCTACATCGAAGAAGAACTCAAGAAGAAGCTCAAGATCCCCGTCTTCCACGACGACCAGCACGGCACCGCCGTCATCAGCGGCGCGGCGTTCTTGAACGCGCTTGAGATCGTCCAGAAGGACATCACGAAGGTCAAAGTCGTGTTCTGCGGCGGCGGCGCGGCCGCGATCGCCTGCGCGAACCTTTACCTCAATCTCGGCGTCAAGCGCGAGAACATCATCATGTGCGACTCCAAGGGCGTCATCTACAAGGGACGCACCGCGGGCATGAACCCGTACAAAGAGCGCTATGCGGTCGAGACCGACAAGCGCACGATCGCCGAGGCGCTCGTCGGCGCGGACGCTTTCGTCGGCGTCTCCGTCAAGGACGGCATCTCGGTGGACATGGTCAAGACGATGGCCAAGGACCCGATCGTCTTCGCGATGGCCAACCCGGATCCCGAAGTCCTTCCCGAAGAAGTTCTCAAGGTCCGCCCCGACGCGATCATGGCCACGGGCCGCTCCGACTATCCGAACCAGGTGAACAACGTCCTGGGCTTTCCGTTCATCTTCCGCGGCGCGCTCGACACCATGTCGACCGCCATCAACGAAGAGATGAAAATGGCGGCCGTTCGCGCGCTCGCCCAGCTCGCCAAGGAAGACGTGCCTGAGAGCGTCTCGCGCGCTTACGGCGGCGCGAAGTTCAAGTTCTCGCGCGAGTACCTGATCCCCAAGCCCTTCGACCGCCGCGCGCTCCTCTGGGTCGCGCCCGCCGTCGCGAAGGCCGCGATGGACTCGGGCGTCGCCCGCAAGAAGATCGACATCAACCAATACACCGACCGCCTCGAGACGCTGCTCGGCGCCTCGTACATGGTCATGCGCGGGATCAAGAAGCGCGTGAAGTCGGACGCGCCCTCGCGCTCGACGATCGTGTTTCCGGAAGGCGAGTTCTCCAAGATCCTGCGCGCGGCCCAGGTCGTGCGCGAGGAAGGGATCGCCGAACCGGTCCTGCTCGGCGACGAGTCCGTCGTCACGCGCAAGATCCAGGAGCTGGGGTTGGTCGAGGCGCTTAAAGGAGTCAAGATCATCCGTCCGTCGACGAGTCCGCAGCGCGACGAGTACGCGCGCGCGTTCGCCGAAAAGCGGCAGCGCAAGGGCGTGACCTACCAGGCCGCGCGCGCGCTCATGCGCCAGAACAATTACTACGGCGCGATGATGGTGGAGCAAGGGCATGCCGACGGCCTGCTCAACGGGATTTCGCAGAGCTATAACGAGACGCTCAAGCCCGCCATCCAGGTGATCGGTGCCAAGCCGGGATCGCGCCTGGCTGGGATCTACATGATGGTCTTCAAGAAGCGCGTGCTCTGGTTCGCCGACACCACGGTCAACATCGATCCTTCGGCCGAGGAGCTCGCGGACATCGCCATTCAGACGGCGGATCTCGCGCGCACCTTCATGGTCCAGGAGCCCAAGGTCGCGATGCTCTCGTTCTCGAACTTCGGTTCCAACTCGCATCCTTTGGCGGTCAAGGTCCGGCAGGCGACCGACATCATCCGCAAGCGCATGCCCGATCTCAAGGTCGACGGCGAGATGCAGGCCGATACCGCGCTCGTTCCGGAGATCTCCAAAGAGAGCTTTCCGTTCAACTCGGTCCCGGGCGACGCCAATATCCTGATCTTCCCGAACCTCGAAGCCGGCAACGTGGCGTATAAGCTGCTCGCCCGCCTCGGCAGCGCGGAGGCTATCGGCCCGATCCTAGTCGGGATGAACAAGCCCGTCTTCGTCCTTCAGCAGAACTCGGACGTCAGCGACATCGTCAATATGGCGGCGATCACCGCCATGGAAATCCACGCGCGCAAGACGAGGCAACCCGGCTACGCGCAGGCGCATCAATGAAATGACCGAGAGGTGGACCCCGTAGGGTCCACCCCAGTCCTTATCCCAGGAGACTAATTGTGAGTACCAAGCCCGAGTCTGTCTTGACCACTAATGCCCCGCAGCCGATCGGCCCCTACAGCCAGGCGATTCGCGCAGGCCAGCTGCTTTTCTGCTCCGGCCAGATCCCGCTCGATCCCAAGACCGGCCAGATTGTCGGCGGAAACGACGTTACTGAGCAGGCCCACCAGGTCCTCAAGAACCTCAAGGCCGTGCTTGAAGCCGGCGGCGCGAGTCTTGAGAAGGTCGCCAAGACGACGATCTTCCTCAAGTCGATGGGCGACTTCCCGAAGGTCAACGAGGTCTACGCCCAATACTTCAAGGGCACGACCCCCGCACGATCGACGATCGAAGTCGCGCGCCTTCCGAAGGACGTCTTGGTCGAGGTCGAAGCGATCGCGGTCCTGTAGGTGCCGCGTAGTATTTGGTAGCAGCAGGGCGTCATAAGCGCCCCCGCTCGTCGTTTGGTGAATAGACTTCGGCTTCTGGTCTCTTTGTTCTTAGGGATTTGCTCTGCCGAGTTCCGCAGCCTCCGAAAGATCAGCTGCGAGGACTGTCTGAGGCCAAGAGCGAGTCCCTAAGAATAAAGAGACCAGCTGCCGGCGCTTATTCTTCCGGCAGTCCGCAAATTTTCAGCATCTGCCGGGCGCCCGCGTTGTCCTGGATCAGTTCGATGAAGCTCTTCTCGGGCACGAGCCCCAGCTCGTTCTTCACGGCTCCGCGATAGACGACGCCGATGAGGGGGCCGGCGCTGTCCAGCTCCGCGCCCGTGTATGGCGAGAGGTTTTCGAACCGGCCCGGGCCGATCGAGGTCTCTTCGCCGTAGTAGGTGATGATCCGATCGAGCTTGGCGTAGTCCTTGGGCGCGACGGCGAAGACCTGCGGAACGCTCGGGTCCCGCGAGGTGAACCGCTGCACGGTCGCATCCGAAAGGATCACGCAGTTGACGACGACATCATCGAAGGCGGCCGTGTAAGTCGCCACCGGATGCGCTTCGGCCGCGAAGCTCGAAGAGGTGAGTGCGAAGGCTAGAATCGAAAGCGCGAGGATTCTCATGGTTGACGCAACGTATCATTCCGGAGCGTCCCCCGCAAAAGAAAAAGGCGGAAGCCCGCGCTCCCGCCTTCTTAAATCATTTCGCGATATTAAGAACCTTATTCCTCGCAAAGAGTCGATTGGGCGGCGCCCCCGGTGATGAAGTAACGGGATTCGAACACCTTTCCGTTCTTGTATTTGCGAACGGCGACGGCCGCGCCCGACTTGGAGAGAGTCCGGCATACTTCGGGCACTTCCCGCATGCTGACGGGCTCGATCCGAACAGCGTCGTAACCGACGGGGTTATTGGCGCCGATTCCACCCGGAGCCGCCGAGAGGACTTCGCGAAAACCGGGATTGCCCGAAGCCAGGTCGTCTACGAGAACATCAAAGCGCGGCGGGATCGCCCAAGCGCTTGAGGCGATGGAGAGGGCTGAGATACCAAAAAGAACCAGGGATTGACGGGTCATGAGACACCTCCGTTAGGTGCTGCGCAACCTAGCAGCCCATCAGGACGAAGGCAAAAAAAAGGCGACGGACGGGCCGTCGCCTTTCATGAACTCTTGCGTCGCTCCTTGGCGGAGCTGCGTCGGAAATCAGGCTGTCTGAGACTCAGCCTTGTAGGTGCGCTTAACCGGACGAACGACCTTGCCCGAGCGGATGCAGCGGGTGCAAACGCGGATGGTTTTGGTCGTGCCCTTGACGACGGCCTTCAAACGCTGAAGATTCGGCAGCCAGCGCGTCCGAGTCTTGATGTTCGAGTGGGAGATGAGGTTGCCGGTCGTAGGGCCTTTTTCGCAAATTTGACAAACACGTGCCATGACTAGATCCTTTAAAAGAAATTTCTTAAGGGCCTGACCCTACTGTTATCCTTAGTTTTTTGCAACCCGGAACTCTCAAGAACTCCAATGCCTTTTCGAAGCAATCATCATCGCCCGGAAGTCCCCAAGGGTCTTCGAAAAACCCTGTTTTTCTTCGGGATTTTTATAACTGGGGTGGTTTTGGGGGTTCTCGCCCTGGCTTATGTCCTCGCCGGAGACATCTACGAATATCAGGACACGGTCGATGGCGTCCACCTTCCGAAGGTCGATGCGGTCGTCTGCTTGGCCGGAGGACGCGGGCGAATCGCCGCGGCGGGTGACATCTGGTACCGCTACTGGGAGCTCTCGCATTCTTTGATCAAAGGCCTGGGGCCCAACCCGGTTCCGAGCAAAACGCCCATCCTCTATATCTCCGGAATGGGGGCGGGTTCGAACTGGAATGTTCTGGGGCGAAGCGTGCGTCGCGGGGTTCTCGAAGTCCTCAAGCCGACGGACGTCGTGCTCGAGACCGAGAGCCAGAACACCGACGAGAACGCGCTTTGGGTCGCTCGTTACGCGCGCGAGCGAGGCTGGGACAAAATCCTGCTGATCACCTCGCGCTATCACATGAAGCGCTCGCGGGCGATCTTCGAGCACATCTTCGCGCGCGAAGGCCTCCAGGTCGGCGTCGAGACTCTTTCGGTTTATCAGGAGCCCTTCGAGCCGGGCGAGTGGCGCGAGGGGTTTCACGGCATCCGCGTGACGATGACCGAGTACCTCAAGTGGATCTTCTTCAAGAGCGTCTGGAAGCCGTAGGCAAGAGTTTCCGAGTTCTCGGGCCTTCGGTTCGAGTTAAACTGGTTTGAGAGAGGCGGCCCTATGTCGAAGCGTTGCAATCCGGCTGTATTCGCATCGGTGTTTCTCGGTCTCATGATCGCGAGCCCGCTCAGTTTCGGAAAAGGGCAGGGAGGGAAGCCTCGGCTACCTGAGAGGCCTCGCGAGAGCTCACTTCCGAAGGTGCCCCACGGAAGCAGAGCGTCCGCCTTGGATGCCGACGCCCGCGAACTCGTCGATCTGGCGAGAAACAACGGATATGCCAAGGCGAGCGAGCGCGAGACATACGAAGCACCCGATGGCAGAAAGGGCGTATTGGCCCTCTTGGGAGCCGCGCGACGTGGAGAACTCAGCAGTGATGAAGTGGTGGCTGCTTCTCTTTTGATTCAGGTAGCCAAGAAGCTGCCTCACGGCGTGGGGCCACCGTCTGTCCCTCCGGATAGCCTGTTTGTTTTCGCCGTGGATCGCGTCAAGAAGGCTGAAGCCCACAATGCGATCGTGCAGGCTGAGCAGTCCAGTATGGATGATGACCGCCGAAGAGAGATCCGCGAGGAACTCAACGCTGAGGCCCAACGAAAGGCCGCGATATACGACGCCCTCAAAGCCAGGTTTTTTTGACCTCTTCGCGGGGCCCTGCTGATCTTTCCGTCACGGAGCACCGTCACTTCCGCAAGGTTTTGGAAGCTCGACCCGAGGTCTCGGATTACGTTAAGGCGAGAATAGCCACGCATCGCGATACGCCCTGGGATCTTCCCGAATTGCGAGACGTGAAGCTCGGGCGAGTGGATTATACCGACACGAATGACAAGGACCTACCTGTGGATATCGGCCGACTCGAGAAAGACCTGATTGAGTCGCTTGATCCGGAGCGCTGGGAGGAAGTGGGCAGTGGCGAGCTCACCGGATCCAGGGTCGCGATCGCGTTGATTAAAATGCTGGAGTCGAACATCAACGCGCTTGATGAGCGCATTGTCTCCGGAATGGAGTCCAACTTGACGGATTCCTCCCCGCATTTTGCTAGTTTTGGGGGGCGAATCAAGAGCGTCGTCATGAAAGAGTCTCGTCCTGCCCCCTTTTACGAGGCTGTGATCGAAGGACGTCATGGCGATGTTGCCGGCGAATTTACCGTAGGCCTCAGTTCCTTGATGCATCTCTTCATCATGAAGAAGTAAGAATCTGTTGCCCGCCCTACGGCTTCGCCAGCGTCAGCCCGTGCGCCTTAAGCTTGGCCATGAGCTCGTGCAGCGCCTTGGCGCGATGGGAGATCGAGTTCTTCTCGCCATCCGTCATCTCGGCCAGCGTCTTGGCTGAGCCTTTGGGGATGAAGATCGGATCGTAGCCAAAGCCCTGTTCGCCGCGCTGCTGGTCGATGATCGTTCCTTCGAGCACGCCGGTCGAGGTGAGCATGATGCCTTCGATGAGGAGCGCGAGCGTGCAGACGAAGCGCGCGCCGCGCTCGGCGGAGCCCGCGTTCTTCATCTCGGAAAGAAGGAGCTGGTTGTTGGCCTGGTCCTGCGTGAGGCCGGCTTTCGGGGTCGCGTAGCGGTGGCTGCGCACGCCCGGCTTTCCGCCCAGGAAGTCGACTTCGAGGCCGGAGTCGTCGGCCAAGGCAGGGTAGTGGCAGGCGCCGTTGGCCAGCCGAGCCTTGGCAATCGCGTTGTCGAGGTAGGTGTCGTGGCGCTCGGCGAACTTCAGGCCGTCCGTGTTTCGGATGATCGCGTCGGCCGGGACTGGCTCAATGCCGGGATAAGCCGCGAAGAGCGACTTGAACTCGTCGAATTTTTCGCGATTGGTGGTGGCCAGCAGGATCCGGTTGGATAGACGCATGTGAAATTTGTAGCACACGCGGCCCAAAGCTCAAGGCCTGAGCGGCCCGCGGGGACTATCGGTACTGGACTTCGTAGCTGACGGCCTGGACGTTCGGGATGTCGTCGGCCGTCATCGTTCCCTCTTCGATCCATTGCTCGAAGTAGGCGTGGGCTTTGCTCTGCCAGTTTGCCTGCGTGTCCGAGCCGGTCGGGCAATCGGCGAGGTTCTGGTAGCAGGCTTTGATGCCGGCAAACGAGCTGTCGCAGACGCCCGTGAACGTATAGGTCACGGTGAAGTAGGCTTCGAAGCGGCCCGAAATCGGCACGCTGAGATTTCCGCTGGCGGGGATGTCACGGCGAATCTTTCCGTCGCGCATCTCGAGATCCAGCCGGAAATTGCAGCGATCGTCATCCCAGGCGCGAGTGGTGCCGCCAGCGGTGATCTCCAGATTCGAGCCGTCGTCGTTATGCGTGAGGGCGAGGCCCATATTGGGGTTGGTCGCCTTACGAAGCGATCCATAGGTGCCGTCCTCGGCATAGTAAATGATGGGATTGTCGATCCCGTAATAGGCGAGCTCCGGATTGACGTAAGCCGGATTGACGTTGGGGTTGCAGTTTTGGGCAGTGCTGAACGTCGCGCAGAGCTTAAGGCTCTGCGGGGCTGTTTCGTAGTATCCGGTTTTGGATTCGGCCGGTGGCGGATCCTGGCTCGTGCTGTTGCCGAACTTGGGGAGCTTGCATCCGGTCAGCAGCCAGGAGGCGATGACCGCGAAGATCCCGCCGAGAATGTAGCTTCCGCCGGTGAAGGGGGATCTACGCAATTGGGGTCTGTAATGAGAACGCATCTTGAGCCTCCGTGCTCTTGAGAAAGGTCGTCTTCCTTCCTTTCGGCGGAGAGCTTTGAAGACTCGAGAGGCAGAGATTGCCCAGGCGGGACACGCAAAAAGGCTTGTCCCCGGGAGAGAGGCCCATCCTCTCTCCCGGGGTCATGCTGCTTGTGGGGACTTTTTAAAAAGGTGGCTTGTCCCCGGGAAAGAGGCCCATCCTCTTTCCCGGGTCCATGCTGCTTGTGGGGACCTTTTAGAACCTTCGATCTTGGATCAGGTCGCTGGCCTTGCCCTTTCGGGGGAGCGCCGCTGACACGAGTGAAACTACTCCCGAGAGAGTGATTTCGGAAGAACGAGTCAATCACGGATTAAACATATGAAATCATATGGTAATATTTAGTATTAACCGATTGGTGTTATTTTGACCTGTTGCTAAATAATTGTTATAATTACACAATTAAACAGTTCGTCAGTTTGATATCATGTATCAATCGTCAGGATGATGAGGTAAAAGACCTCCGATGCTTTCGAAGCTCTATCCCTGGCTCGAGAACGATCGGGCCGAAAAGCTGATCCTGCAGGGCCGTTTCGACGAGCCGAACGATGCGTTGCCCGGTTACGAAGAGGATCCGCTCCAGCGCCTCGTGTACGAGGCTTCGCTTCAGATCGCCGGCAAATTCGCCGAGATCCTGCGGTCCACGGAGCGCCTGAGCCCCAAGCCCGAAGACGAAATCGATCGCCGGATCTGGTGCGAGCGCAAGTTCTTGCGTGGCTTCGGCTATCAGCGAACGGGCCAGGCCGCCGAGGCGCGCCGCGAATGGACAGAGCTTCTCGAGCACGCGGGCGGGCTTACGCCGATCTTTGATCCGCGCATCCGGATCGAGGAGGGCGTCACCCGCCTCAACCAGGGCGATTTTCTCTCGGCCGTGCAGATTCTGAGAGGGGCGCTGACGGTCGGGCGCGAGAACTTCGATCTCTATACGCTGACTCGCGTGCTGGGCGTGCTGGGCCTCTCTAATATGCACTTGGGCGAGTTCGCTCGCGCCGAGCATTACCTCACCGAAGAATCGCGCGTGCTGGCCGGCCTCGACGTGCCCTCGCTTCACGCGGGGCTCACGCGTATCTGGATCACGCTCGCCATCAAGCGCGACGACTTCGACCGCGCCCAGCGCCAGCTCAACGAGGCGCTTCCGCAAGCCGAGGAGTCGCGCACGACCTACGCGTACCTGCTGCAGCTCCAGGCGCGCGTGTATCTGGCGCGCAACTTCCTCGATGAGGCGCGCACGACTTTGGATCGGCTCGCGCGCTGGATCGAGCGCTTCAGCATCCCGGCCGGCGCGCTGGATCCGAGCGAGGAGTGGCTCGAGCTGCATCTGCGCCGGCGCGAGCTCCCGCAAGCGCGCGAACTGGTAGCCCGCGCGCTCTCGCAGGCCCAAGCGCGCCATGACCGCTTCGCGGGCTTTCGCCTGCGCATCGCCGAGGCGCGCGCGCTGGCGCTGGGCGGCCGGCGCGAGCAGGCGCTTCGGATCGCCGAAGCCGCCATCGTCGAGGGCGAGGACCGCGGGTACCGGCCGGACCTGGTGGCCGCGCTCTTTCACGCGGCCGGGATCGCGTTCCAGGGCAAGGATCTGCTGCGCTTCCGCAATCATTCGCTTCGCGGCCAGCGCCTGGCCGGCGAGCTGGGGCTCGCGCTCCGGCACGCTTCATTCACTTACCTTCTCGAGTTCCACCGCAAGGATGCTTCGCCTTCGTCCGCGTTCCTGGCGCTGCTTCGCGCGGGCCGCTCGATCGGGCGCGAGCTCGAGTACCTGCTCAACACCTATTCGATTCTCTCCAAGGTTCGCCTCGAGATCTCGGACGGCTCTAAACGTTACCGGATGGAAGAATCGGTGTTTCGCTCCGAGCTTTTCAGCGAGAGCGGCGTGTTCTGGTTTCCGGCCGAGCACACGCTCCTGACCAAGCGCTCGGGCAGGCTCGAGGTCGTGGCTTTCGAAGAAGGCTCGCTCGTGCTCGCGGCTTTTCTCCTGCTCTTGAACCGGCGCGAAGGTTTCACGCTCGAGGACGTGCATCGGCTCAGGTCCAAGGCGCCGTTTCACCCGTTTCGGCACACGGCCGCCGCGCGCATGATCCTGACCCGCATCCGGCAGGAGCTCGAGAAGACTGGGCTCTCGGTCGAGTACGGGCGCGAGAGCGGGCGCTACCGGCTCGAGAGCTTTCTCGCGCCGCTGACGATCGAGGTTGAGCGCGAGACGGGAGCTGTCGGCGGCGTCGGGGGCGCCCCTGTCGATCGCTACCATCAGATTATCGACCGCATCCGCGCCGAGCGTTTCGCGCGCACGGCGGATCTTTGCGAGCGCCTCGGCATGACCCGCCAGTCGCTGCACCCCTATCTCAAGGAGCTCTCGCGGCGGGGGCTCGTGCGCCTGGTGCGGCGTGGGCCGGTGTCGGGGTACGTGCTGGTGGGCTAGGGGGCGTGCGGCGAGATTACCGGCGCTCTCGTCTCTTGCCGAAGCTCTCGAGAAACTTGCTCGCTTTTTTAAATCTCTCGTTCCGCTCTCTCGCGGCATCCATGGCGGCCCTGAGCTTTGTGGCGTCTTTGTCGCGCTTGATCTCGGAGAGTACTTCCAGAACGTCCTCGTAGGTGGGCTTTTTGTCTTCGAGGACTGTTTTCAAGCCGGCGTGCAGATCAAAGATCATTTTTTGTGCATCTGGATAGGTCAGCCCGATGCGTTTGACCTCGTCGTCGATTCTTTTGAGGGATAGATACTTGCTTCCGTTCGACCTGCGATTAAATTGAATCCTCTTTGCCACGGCCCTGAAAAAACGCAGGGACTCCTTTTGGATCGGAATCTGGGAGTTTCGGACACTTTCGATATAGCGTCTGAACCACTCATACCGGAGCATGCCTACGGGATCGCGGCCGCCCTCGACGGTTCTATAAGAGTAGAACCTGTCCGGACGAGCGAAGGTGTAATCGACAAAGGCACGAAAATCCGAACCCGGCCGAAGGCTCGCCAAGAGCTCTTCGAGGAGCTCATGAGGGAGGGACTGCGCGTTGTCCTTGGAACCGACGTTGATATTCTCGATGTACTCCAGGTTTTGGAGAGTCTCTTTTGAAGTCCAATTCAGTCTCTTGAACTGCCTTTGGAGTCCTTCGAACCGGGTCTGGCTTAGCTTTGACCACGAATCATGGTACAAGATCTTCTCGGCCTGCTCGAAGGTCACGCCTGGGTCGTCCGACTCCGTTTTGCTTGCGGGACCGCGGGTATCCGGCGCTTGGGTCGCGCAGGCGGAAAAGAGCAAGAGGACCAGGAGGTGGCTGAGCAGATTTTTAGGGCGCATCTCCCTATTGTGAGGTTGGAGTTTGATCTCATCAAGCGAGTTCTTACCGAGCCAGACTTTGCTCGTTGATTGATTCAGTCGGATCAGTCGAGTCACCGTAGCGGATAAGGCCCCGCGCCTTCTTGAGCGCGCGCGACGAGCAGGGTTCCGCCGACCACCGCGATCGGGAGCATGAATACGGAAAGAAGCGGGATCGAGAAGAGGATCATTGTCACGGCTCCGAAACCCACGCACGCGAAGAAGTGGCGAAACAGGAAGACGATGCCGTAGCCGAGGCCCTGGCTGCGCCGGGTCTGCGGGTAGCTCACGTACTGGAACGCCACGAGAAGGCAGGTCAGCACGATCGCGATCGCGTTGATCACGGGCACCCACGAGACGATCAGCGTCGCGCCGCCCGCCGCCAGCGCGGCCAGCGTCTTGGCGACGTCGATCGCGATGAGGCGTGCCTTGCCCGCGAATCGGAGTTGCGGCGTCGGAGGAAGCGCCGGTAGGGCGTAGCGCTCGGCGCGCTCGGCGAGAAAATCGTTGAAGGGCGATGCCACGATGCTCGTGACGATCGAAAAAGTCAGCGCGCTGACGAGAAAGAGCGTCAGCGTGAGCAGGATCTGAATCAGCCAGAGCGCCCAGCCCTGGGCGGCCCAGCCGTGGCTGGTGAAAAAGCCCGTCACCCAGTCGCGCGCTCCGGACTGGAGCCGCAGGATCACGAAGCCGTAGAGCGCGAGCGAGATCGCCACGGGCAGCGCGCTCAGAGCCATGAGCGAAGGCTGGCGCAGGATCGTGCGCGCCGAGAGGATCGGCAACATGAAGCCGAAGCGGAACGAGTCGAATCGGTGCCGGATGGCTTTCACAGTGCAGCTCCCTATTGTGTGACTCTGAACATGATCGGAAGCTGGAAGCGAAGCAAGCCGGAAACCGGGAGCGCCTCGGCCTTGCCGTAGGGCGAAGCCCTTCGGGCGGCGTCGAGCGCGAGCTCGTCGAGCTCGGCCTGGCCGCTGCCGCGCGCGAGCTTCGCGTCGGCCAGGCTCCCGTCCGCGGGCTGGATCGCGAGCGCCAGGAGCACGGTGCCGGTGACGCCCCGGCGGCGGAGCGAAAGCGGGTAACGGAGGTGGTTCTCGATCCGGGTGCGGATGGCGAGCGTGTAGCTCTGGACCGCGGGGCCAGAGTCGGCGTTGCCGTCGGAGTTGCCCGCGCCCGTGCTGGCGCCCGCGCCGTTTGAGCCGCCGCCGCTCGGAGCCGCGGCTTGGGGCTCGGCCTTGAGCGCGATGGCGTCGGCATCGGCCGCCGCGTGAACCTGCGGCTTGGCTTGGCTACGCGGCTCGGGCGCGCGCGCGTGACTCGAGTCGCGAGACGAGCGGCCCCATTCGAGCGCGACGCCGTCGCCGCCGCGGCTCGCATTCAGCGGTGACTGCAGGCTGCGCGCGACGACCAGCCAGGCGGCCGCGGCCAAAAACCCATGGAACAAAATCGAGTACAGCGCCGACTTCATTTTCGGGTGCTCATGGCAGCTTCGCCAGCTCCTCGACGGACTTGCACTGGAAAGGCGGGCTTTCGGCCAGCTCGCGGTCCAGCGTGGAGGCGGTTTCCTTCTTGTAATGATGCCCGGGAAGAATCACGGTCTGCGGCGGGAGCGCGCGGATTTTCTGCAGGGACTCGAACATCTGCTCGTTGCTTCCGTCCGCGAAATCCGTGCGCCCGCAGTCCCGGATGAAGAGCGTGTCGCCCGTCAGGAGATACGGCGGCTGCCCCGCGGCTTCGACGAGATAGCTGCATTCGCCGGCGCTATGTCCCGGCGTATGGAGCACGCGGATCCGCAAGTTCGGTAGCGCCGGGTCTCCTTCGCGAGTTAGGGCTTCGCCGTCTTGAAGGGAGACGAGCTTGGCTCTCTTGCGAATAGAGTCGTTGAGGCGGTGGCGATCGCTCTCGTGGACGTAGATCGGCAGCTCCGGGGATCGCTGAAGAAGGCCTGGCACGCCCGCGACGTGGTCGAAATGGGTGTGCGTGAGCACGCAGCCGGCCAGCTGGAAATCGAGACTCGCCAGCGCTCCGAGCGGCGCCGAGAGATCCGATTGCGGGTCGACGATCAGTGCCTGCTTCGCCGAGTGGTCGAGGATCAGGTAAACGAAGTTCTGATAATCACCGATCTCGAACTGCGCGATCGCCGAAGGCATGCCTTCGGGCAGGCCCTGGGCTTCTTGCATTGCCAGATGAGATGGGAGAATCGAGAAAGTCATGCTCGGCTCCGACCTTAGCATGATCCTCAGGCCGCGTCATGCCCGGCGATGCTTGACCAGGCGAGAGAGGAGAATCCCTCCCGCCAGTGCCATTGCCGCGAAAACCAGTGGATTCTTGCCGAGTTTCTTGAGGAAGTTCAGGTCGTCGCGGAGGGCCTGAGCCCCTCGGTCGAGCGATTCGCGAAGGCGCTCCATCTCAAGTTCCAGCTCTTTTTCGAGATGGTGCTTGGTCCCGAGGGTGGGGGGAGAGACCGTGTGGATGAGCTTGAGCTTGGTCATCGCGAAGCCTCTTTCTTAGGCGTCGCAACGGCCACGGGCGCGGCCTGCGACGCTCTTCTCTGGTTCGCGAGCTCCTGCGCCTCTTCGCGCGTGCGCCGCGTGAGGGAGGCGGGCATCTCGACGCGATCGATCTCCGACTCGGCTTGAGCCCGTTCGCGGTAAGGCGCATGAGCAGACTCGTCGACTCGCTTGTCGGAAATGAGGCCGCCACGGAGGGCGAGCCACGAGAGGATCGCGGCCAATCCGCCGAAGAGAAGGAGCGAGTAACCGGCGATGCTCCAGGGGGCGTAGCCCGCTTCGTACATGGCCCAGCTTGCCCAGAAAATCGCCAGGATGAAGGCCGTACTGGCGCAGAGATAGGCCATGACCCCGAAGGCGATTCGCTTGGCTTGCCGGATGGCCTGTCTCTCGGCGTCGAGGACGGCGAGATCCCGCTTCAGCTCGAAGATCCGTCGCGCGGACTCAGCGGCATCGCGGAAATACGGAAGCGGGCTCTGCGGCAACATCATCTCTCCGTTCTTTTAAAAGGCATCGCAACGGCCCCGTGCGGGGCCAGCGACACTCACGATTTCCTCGAGAAGAATCCCGGCTCTTCGCGCGAGCCGCGGCCGATCATGAAGCCCACGACGCCAGCGGCGAGAACCACGGCGGCGGCTGTCGCGATCTTCGTGCCGTTTCCTTCGAGTAGCTCTTCGGCTTGCGAGTACAGATTAGACGCGGTGTCCGAGACCTCGTCGACGATCGTCTTGGCTTTGCTCTTTGCGTCGGACATGATCTTGTCGGCCGAATCCTGCATGTCCTGCATCCGGGAGACGTTGATGTTTTCTTTTGATGTCATGGGGCTTCTCCTTTGTAGGAGTAGTGCAAAGCTTGTTCCGGGCGGCTGTGCCATGGTAGCGATAAGGCTCGGAGGGCATTAACGATGGGTGATGCGAAGAACGAATCGACCGGCTTTGGCTGGCGGCAAGGCGAGGCTCCTCTTCAGCCCCATGTCGGCGTGCCGAAAGGACTGTATGAAGAGGAGCACGGCCGTCGCGGCTTTTTCGGCCGCGTGAGTCACCTCTACCATCGCCATCCTCCGACCGGCTGGCTTCGGATCGAAGGGCCGCTACGGCCGCGTGCTTATACGGCGAGTGAGCTTCCGGGCCAAGCCGAGGGCGAAGCGTCCTGGCTTCTCGAGAACTCCGACGTGCGATTCGGCATCGCCAAGCTCTCCAAGCCGATGGGCGTCTTCATGCGAAACGCCGATGGCGACGAGGTTCGCTTCATCCACTCGGGCGGCGGAACTCTCGAGACCGACTACGGCGACGTTCGCTATTCGAAGGGCGACTACCTGGTCATCCCGCGCGGGACGACTTTTCGATTCGCGCCGACGGGAGCCGATGTCCAGGTGGTGATCGAGTCGCCGACGGAGATCGAGCTCCCTGATCGCGGGATGCTGGGTCGCCACGCTCAGTTCGATCCGATGGTCATGCGCACGCCGGGGATCCCGCCGGTCGAGCGCAAGTCGGGGGCGAACTCGCAGGGCGAGTTCGAGCTTCGCATCAAGCGCGAGGGCGAGTGGACCCAGGTCTTCTATCCTTGGAACCCGATGAACGCAGCGGCCTGGAAGGGCGATCTCGCTCCCTGGGCGCTGAACGTCGCGGATATCCGCCCGATCGTATCGCCTCGCTATCACCTACCGCCGAGCGTGCACACCACGTTTTTGGCGCGTAATTTCGTCATCTGCTCGTTTCTGCCGCGTCCGCTGGAGAGCGAACCGGGTGCGATGAAGGTGCCCTTCTATCATCGCAACATCGATTTCGATGAGGTGCTGTTTTACCACGAAGGAAACTTCTTCTCGCGCGAGGGAATTTCGGCGGGCGCCGTCACCTGGCATCCGCAAGGCATCCATCACGGCCCGCATCCGAACGCGGCCAAGAACGCCGAGCCGGTGACCGAGACCAAGGAGATCGCCGTCATGCTCGATACGCGTTACCCGCTCCGGGCGACCGAGGCGGCGGCGAAAGTCGAGTACAAAGATTACGCCATGAGCTGGCGCGCGGACCAACAGAGGTAGGAAATAGGGGCCGCCCGGCCCCTGAATTCTTACTCCTTCGTCTTGAGC
>OUNM010463674.1_pt1 | contig 17931 bp, 17 predicted proteins | sample 1769961 | NCBI WGS metagenome assembly OUNM01 (sample SAMEA3914820, study PRJEB12502) | metagenome | biome: forest; material: soil | place: USA | collected 2012-03-12 | depth 0.3 m
CCCGCATCCCCTTCGGCGGCGCCAAGCAATCCGGCTACGGCCTCGAATTCGGCACCGAAGGCCTCAAAGCCCTCGGCCAGCCCCAAATCATCAACGGCTGACCCCCGCCCAACTAACTCGCAGTTGTTGTCGTTTTGAGCCCCCAAAACGACAACAACTGTCAGTCAGTTGGGGTGCGGCGCCGCCACCCACACAACCGGACAGGGCACCGCAGCGTCAGGCACGGACCGCGGCATTCCAGCGCCCTGGGAGCACTGGGATGTGCCGGAAAATGCAGAATCCGGAGCAGTCCGGTGGGTGTGTGTCCACACTGGTTTCTTTGTTCGTGGCGGCGGCAGATCGCTCATGTACTTGGCCGGGAGCGGAGCCAGGGAAAGAATGAAGTGCGGCGAACCGAAAGCCGCCTAATCCGGCGGACGCAAGGCGAAACCACGCGATCAGGGCGTTCGCCCTCATGTTCGCCGGAAAGAACCATCGGCTAATGAACAACGCCGGAACCCACAGACCGTTTTTCGGATAATCCCTACGAGGCCACTGGCTTGACGAGCGGCCACTGGGACGGATGGCCGTAGCGTATTTCCTGGTGCAGATATCGGAAGTCCCGGCCTGCTGCGAGCGGCAAAGTAGCGAGCCAGTGAGAGCCCTTTGAGATCGGCCAGGCGCCCGCTTGGATCACTCGGGACGCTCTGGAGTGCACTTCGAAACGATAGAGGGCGACCAGCCCTAAGTTACTGGATCTAATCGACAAATCCAGACTTCCCAATTCCGCGTCAAATGCTCCCTTGACAGAGCCAGCCTCCAACCCTAAGTTTATTGCAACCGATCTCAGCAACCGATCTCACTGCTAATTTCGTAAATGCAACCGATCTCAAGGGAGAGACTCGATGATCAACTGGCTCCTCCCAGCCGTCGGTGGCCCTCGTTTAGTAGGCGTCGATTGAGCACGGCATGCTCCCGCAACGGCAAACCAGTTCTCAGGAGAAATTCATGATCAAAAAGCGATGGAGCTTGGCGCTCGTCACAGCCGTCGTAGCCGGCCTCGCTCTCAGTGGCTGCTCCCCCTCAGCTTCGGAACCCAAAGGACCTGTGACGCTCAATTACTGGGACTTCCTCGATCCCAGCCAGGCTAATCCGCGCTCGAAGGCCCTAAAGGAAAACATTGCCAAGTTTGAGGCGGCAAACCCGGACATCAAGATCAACCTCTCCGTTGTCTCGCTTGGCGACATGTTGAACAGACTGCCGCAAGCCGCGGCAGCAGGTCAGGCTCCTGACGTCTTCAAGATGTACACCCCCGTCGTCCCGCAGATGGCGTCTGCCGGCGTCTACGCACCGCTTCCTGAAGCTGCTTCCAAGGTGAGTGACTGGCTTCGTCCGACCGACACTCTTGCTGGCCCTGACGGCAAACCAGTTGCCGTGCCGTATGAATATCGAACCTGCGCCCTCTACTACAACCAAAAGATCCTTAACCAGATCGGCGCGACCGTTCCCACCACGTACGACCAGGTTGTCGACGTTGCTCAGAAAGCTGCCGCCGCAGGATTCACCGGCTTCGGGACCGGCTTCTCGGACACGGACAACTCGGCTGTTATCAGCACCTTCTTCAACTGCTTCATGACACAGGTTGACCAAGAAATCTGGAACAAAGATGGACAAGCGGATTTCGCGACGGCCAAAGGAATCGAGTTTGGCAACTTCCTTGCAAAGCTCAGGGACGCAAAGGCTCTGGGTAGCAACGTCGTCTCAGACACTTACGGCACCGTAGCTGACGGCATGGCGAGCGGCACGGTCGCCATGGCAGTTTTGGGCACGGAGCGAGCGGTTTCCTTCAGCTCGCAGAACAAAGACCTTAAGTGGACGGCCTTGCCTAAAGCCAGTACTGGCGACACGACAGGTACCACCATTGGGTGGACCTTGGGCATAGGCAATGGCAGCAAGAACGCCGAGGCCGCCTGGAAGTTTATCGAGTACATGACCGGGCCGGAGGCCGGTGCCCTAATGGCAACGGGCGGTGAGGTACCCACCAGGGCAGCCACCTACCAGCAACCGTTTTTCTCCACTCCCGAGGCAAAGACCGTCAACGACATCGCCGCCTACGTCAAGGCCAACAGTAAACCACGCACTTATTCCAACACGTGGACCGCGCTTGCCACTGGCCTCTCCCAAGCCGGGCAGAAACTGACCCTCAAAGGTTCATCAGGCAACGACTTTATCCGTTCCGCGCAGGATGCGGCCAACAAGAAGTAGCCGCCCGATATCAGGGGAGCCTGACGAAATCAGGCTCCCCTCGGAAGGAACATAGATAATGTCAACAAAAAGCCCCACACGCCCACGCAGGACCGCGTCTTCCCCTTCAGGCGTCGAAACTATTCGCCGGGTCCGGAGGGATCGAATTGTATGGCTCTACGTCGCCCCCGTCAGCGCCGTCTTCCTCTTTGTTTTTGTGGGGCCGCTCATCTACACGGCGTGGACGGCCCTCCATGAGACAAGCTATTACCAGATAGGCAAGTTCTCGGGGCTGAATTCATTTGTCCGATTGTTCTCAGACTCCGACCTGCCGAGCCGCATATGGACAACCTTGGTTTTCTCGATCGGCTCCTTGGTTATCGCACTGCCGGCAGGACTTCTGTCGGCGATCGTGCTCAACAATCTTCACCGCTTCAAGCGTTCCGTCCGGAGCCTCTTCCTGCTGCCCTGGCTGATGTCACAGGCCACTGCAGGAACAATCTGGCTTTGGTTCCTCAATCCCAATTACGGTCCTGCTTCTGCCATTACCAAATCCCTCGGATTCGGTCCTACTGATGTGTTCTCATCACCGACCAGTGCGCTAGTTGCAGTAACCCTGATGACTGCCTGGTGGTCCTACCCGCAAGCCATGCTCCTCTTCCTGGGCGCCCTTCAAACGATTCCTGAAGAGCTCCGCGAAAGCCTCAGAGTAGATGGTGGAGGTGTCTGGCACGGGTTTGTGAACATCACACTCCCCTACTTACGCAACACCATCGTCTCCGTCGTCGTCGTTCTTCTCATGCTGTACGTGCAGATGGTCACCATAATCCTGGTCACCACGAGAGGGGGGCCCATCGGGTCTACAGAGACGTTGTCCATGCGTGTCTACAACCAGATGTTCGACAAGTTTGATCTCTCCGGAGCATCTGCAACGGCAATCCTACTTTTCGCCGTCAATATCGTCCTGACTCTCGTCGCCATTCGCTTCCGACGGAAGGAAAGCCTGTGAGCATCACAACCCCGCGCCGCCAGCGACGCTTGGGCAATTTCATTCGCGCAGTCCCGGTCTGGGCGTACATCATTCTGTCCGCCGCGGTCGTGCTTCCTCCGGTCGCATGGATTGTATCCACATCGCTCAAGACCGCTTCGAGCACCCTTGAATTCCCGCCAAGGTGGATACCGGCCCCATTCTCTTCCGAGGGCTATGTTGGTCTCCTGACGTCGACCAACATCCGCTTTTTCGCAAACTCCCTCATCTATGCGGGCGGCTCTATTGTCCTTGCCCTCGCCATTTGCATCCCGGCAGCGTATGTGGCCACGCGGTACCGGAGCCGCCGCATGGAAACTTTGATGACCGGGATTCTGGTCCTGTCCATGGTCCCTGCGATCGTGGTTTTCATCGCGCTGTACTCAATGTTTGTCAAGACCGCTTTGATCAACACCTACCCAATGCTGATCATCGTCTACACGGCAATCATCTGTGGACAAACCATCCTGTTTCTGCGAAATTTCATCGAGAACATACCCGTCGAAATCGAGGAAGCAGCGGCAATTGATGGCTGCTCCCGTATGCAGATTTTGTGGCGCATCATCCTCCCACTCATCCGGCCCGGTATCGCTGCTGTGGCAATCTTCATCTTTGTATTCGTTTGGAACGACTTCCTTGTGGGCACCGTCCTTGCCACCACGGAAGACATGAAGACCGTCCAGAACGGCATAGTGCGATACATCACCACCGGCTTCGGTAGCTTCTGGGGACTCTTCGCCGCGTTCATCGTCGTTGCTTTCATCCCCGTACTCTCAATCTTCCTGGCTTTTCAACGCTGGTTCGTCGCGGGAATGACATCCGGTGGTGTCAAGGGGTAACTGAAGCAGCCGTTCAGCCGCACGTTCCAAAGAACTCAGAAGGCAGGCCCCGTGACCGCTTACAACGGCTCATGGGGCCCGCCATTTTGCATCCGTGAATGCGCAACATTGGCGGGCAGGGTGCACCCTGCCCGCCAATAGGCTACGGAAGAGCGAGTGACCTATGAGTCTTCGCTCGGGCGCCAGTCGGGCGCCTGAATAAGCTCTACGCGATTTCCATCTGGATCGAGCAGGTAGATCAGCAGACCCCCTGCAACCGGTCCGGACGCTGGTGCGACCGGTTCGGACAAGGCCCTATACCCGAGCTCCGTCATTCTCGCGTACACCTTGCGCAAGTCGATATCCGTGAAGGCAAGATGTGCCGTGCCAGGCTGCGCTTCCGACGGATCAACGGCGGGCGGAGGATCCTCAACTTGGACCAGTTCCAGACAGAAAGTCCCGCCACCGGCGGTGAGCATCATTGCTTTGACCTTGACGTTGGGACGGCCGTACAGCTCGCCGACATACGGGCCTGACGTCCACTCATTCAAACGGGTAAAGCCGAGCCCTTCGACGTAAAACCGGGCGCTGCGCTCCAGGTCTGCAACGTGCAGAGCAGTGTGATGATGACGGATTGCTGTATGCATCTTTTACCTCTAGTTCCTGGCTTGATCGAAATATCTGCTGAAAGATGAGTGAAGGAGCCTCCATGATTGCGAGGCAGGGCGCAGGGGTCAGGTTCCCATTCCCAGATGTGCTCCGCCTGCCACGTCGAGGGACACGCCTGTGATGTAGCGGTTGTCGGGATCAGCCAGGAAAAGGACGGCGCGGGCAACTTCATCGGGTTCGGCAAACCGGCGCATCGGCAGTTGTGCCGCCCTCTTCGCCCGGTTGGCGGCTGCATCGGGGCCGGAATCTTTGGCGAACTGTGCCCACATGGGCGTGTTCACCGGACCTGGCGCGATGGCGTTGACAGAGATGCCCTGAGGTCCAAGCAATTCGGCGAAGGACCACATGATGTGCAGGACGGCGAGCTTGCTTGCGTTGTAGGGCAGATAGTTGAGGCGTGCTTCTTTGGCGGCCACGGAGGATAAGACCACGATGGCGCCGGCCGTGCCGGACTCAAGCATGGACTTGGCCGTTTCTCGTACCATCGAGAATGTCGCAGAGGCGTTGATCCGCAGAATGGAGTCGAACTCATCGGTGGTTGTCTTCATGATGTCGGGGGTGGTGCCGAGCACTCCTGCCGCATGGACGAGGACATCGATGCGGCCATATTGGGCCGCGATGTCCTGCACAACCGTTGCGCACTGTTCTTCCGAGGTGATGTCGAGGGGATAGAAGGCCCCTAAGGTCTGGTCCTTTTTAGCGGAACGATCGGCGCCAATGACGGTGGCACCGGCAGCTGTGAACGCGCTGACAGCTGCGTCCCCGATTCCCCCGCTGGACCCGGTTACCAGGACCACCTGGTCTTTGAGGCTCATCGGTTCTCTCCGCTCCGGGCGCGGGAGCACCGCAGTTCTCCTGCGGTCATGGCGTGGCTTGCTCGCTTCATGGCTAAATTCCTTAGTTGAGGTTGTTCAGTCAACGGTCGGCTGTGGATTAGGTTTTGGATGATGTGAGGGTGCGACCGATGCCCTTGGCCCGGAATGGTGCCGCTGCCAGGACCGCATCGGCGATTTCTGTAGCACGGAGTGCTTGGGCGAAGGAAACCGGATGGGATCCAACTCGAGGGTGGAAATAACGTGCTCCGCCACAGGGGATCCATACATGCTGCTGCGGGCACTGGTGGCCAGTACCTTCGGGTCGCCGCCGAACCATGATGAGACCAATTCAATGGCGTGAATGCCATTCACAACAGCGACGCCGCCTTCCTTCGGGTCAGCGCGCCATGAGTTAATGCTCTGTTTGTGCGCCACGGAACGAACTGCCACGGCGATCACGTCCTGGCTTTTGACCCATTGAGCGACCAGGGACGCGGCAGGATGCTGATGAAGCGTATATCCGACCATGAGTCTCTCGTTCACCCCTGAAGCGGCAGCCAGGACGGCACCACCTTCGGCATCTGGTGCCACCGGCTTTTCCATCAGCACGCGGAATCCCCTGTTCAGCAGATCTGCGCAAATGCCCGGCTGAATCGTCGTCGGCAGCGCTACGACCACCAGGTCCAAGTCTTCTGGGTGGAGTTCGGCAGGACTGGCCACCAACTGTGCGTCCAGCTCCTGAGCGAGGTCGAAGCCGCGATCGTCCTTCTCCACCAGAATGGTGACCTTGGCACCTGCCGCGGCCAATGCCCGCGCGTGCCGTGATCCCGCCCAGCCAGCCGCTCCGACGACGGCGACGCGCGGGGCACGGGGCAGCGGGGTCATCCTTTGACGCCGAAGGTCAGGCCGGAAATGAACCAGTTAAACATCGAACCTCTCCTTTGAGATCGGTTGCTGAGATCGATTGCAACAAACATATGGTCGTGAAAAGCGTCTGTCAAGGATGTATCTGAGCCCGGCTTTCCCGGCCGCGCGTTCGGAGCTCTCAGCAAATGCCGACTTCGCAAGTGTCATCGGTTGCAGTCGGGCTCTGCATCAGTTTCTTTCCGTCCATGGTCCTGACGTGGCCGGACCTTGGGCATGTCTTCCAGCAGGCGCGGCTTGTTCACCATCAGGGCTCCTGCCAAGAGCACCAGAAGCCAGGCTCCGAGCATGCCGAACGAAGGCAGCCACCCGTCCCCCGGATCATGCAGCAGACCGAAAAGGAACGGGCCGCCGCTTGCGAGGGCATAGCCGGCTCCGTGGGCGAACCCGGACAGGACCCCCGAACCGGCTTGCGTTCGTGTTCGCTTATTGATCAGCGTGAACGCGTACGAGTACACGCCTTGTCCGAGCCCGGCGATGACGACCCACACCATCGCGGTGGCGGGTGGAGCGAAGATGATGCCTCCGTAGCCTACAGCGAATGCGACGACAAAGAGGATTGCCACGGGTAGCGGGCGGGACATTTTCACTACTACTAGTGGCACAATCAGGGCGACAGGCAGGGTGAGGATTGAATAGACCGCCAGCATGGATCCCGCCGTTTCCTGACTCATTCCCCTGTCGACAAGAACGGCCGGAAGCCACGTGAGTGCCGCAAAAGTATTGCCTGAGAACCCCGCGAAGATCAGTGCAGCACCCCAGCCAATTGATGATCCCCAGGGTTTGACCGTGCTTGTAGCGGGATGTGGCCTGACTGGCGGTGACTCGGACCGGGCAACATCCTGCTTGCCTGCAAGAATAACCAGCCACGGCACGGCGGCGACCGCGCTGAACACAGCCCAAATGCCAATGGAGAACCGCCAGTCATAGAGGTTGGACAGGGGTATGGCACCTTGGGCGGCCACGGCCGTGCTAGCCCCCAGGAGTGTTACGTGGAGCGCCGCGACGATCCCCATGTGGTCGGGAAAATACTTCATCAGCAGAGGCGGAGTGAGGACATTAGCCGCCCCGATCCCCAGCATTGCGATCCCGGTAAAGGCCAAAAAGGCCGGGACGTTACCTGCCAGTGCGCGGCCGACCTGGCCCAGTGTTGTAAGTAGGATCGAGGCCAGCAGCAGGTGTTCGAGCTGGATACGCCGCAGGAGTGGAAGGGCCACGAACCCCATCACGCCGAAGCCGGCGGTCGGCAGCATGCCCAGGGTCCCTGTCGTCACGGCGTCGAGGGGAATGTCCTCGCTTATTGGACGAAGGAGTGGGGACACCGCCGAAACCGCTTCTCTGGCGCTGAATGCGACCAGCAGGATCCCAGCAAGAGCGGAGAGCCGGCCGCGCAGCGGTTGGCGACCCGCTCCCCCGGCTTGTGGTCTGCCCTGACGGAGGCGAAGTTGAGCTATGTCGGCACCCCCTATTTTCAGCAGGTTTGTTCAAGCTCGGTTGGACTTAGCTTGCGTTTACTGCATGGCTGGCCCATTCCCGACCGGATTGCTCCTCTGTCGGCAAGCCGGAGGCAGCGAGGACCTGGTCGAGCAGGCGCTGGGTGTAGACAGCTTCGCGGCCTGAGGTCAGCGGCTGCGCCCGGTCGGCGACCCGGTCGAGGAAATGGTGAACGGCGGCAGAAAAGCCCAGAGTGTCTGTCGCAGTGGCCCAGCCAAACGCCTCGGCGCTGAGTTCCCGGGATGTGGTGACTCCCTTGACAGTGGTCGAAACCGTCTCCGGTGCCCTGACCTCGACGGTCTTCCCGTCGCCGTAGGCGTCCAGTTTTTCATTCCAGGCACCGGCGGTTCGAGCTGCCATCAGCACTCCGGTGTTGCCCGTGCTGAAGCGGATGACGGCCGCGACCCCGTCTTCTTCCCACTGGTCATTGCCAGCTGCATGCGCGGCGACATCCACGGGTTCCCCGCCGCAGTACCAGCGGAGCAGATCGACCATGTGAATGGCGTTCTCGAATGTCGCGCGGTATTCCGATCCAGGTCGGTTCTTCTGGGCGACGCAGAAAGTGGCGCCGTTGGTGCCAAAGACTTCCCGCCCGGCTGTGTAGACGGGTGCATACCGGCGGTTGAAATCAACCATCAGTATCCGTCCCCGCTCGTCGGCGAGATCGGCCAGACGTTCCGCTTCATCGGTTGCCGGAGCCAGGGGCTTCTCGCAGAACACGTCGACGTCACGGCTGAGGCATAGCTGGACGGCGTGGGCGTGCTCGGAACGCGGGGTCAAGACGAAAACCGCATCCAGCTCCTGTGCGGCCAGCATGTCCTCCACCGTTTTGTACGCAGCGTTGAAGCCCCAGCGCCGGACCAGGCTGCTTGGATCCTCGCGCCGGGAAACCAAGGCAGCCAGTTCAACGTCATCGCGTTGCACGAGGGTGGGAAGCTGGGCAATGGTGGCAATGTTTCCGGCGCCGATAACGCCGACGCGGAGGCGGTTGGCGTTCATCAGGCGTTCCTTACTTTGGCCGGATCAGTGAGCATTGAGCGCAGAACGGCGACGGATTCCTTGAATCCGTCCTCGGGTGCGGGGAGGTCTTGCGGGTGCCAACGGTATTCAAGCTCGATGCTCAGTACGTCGTCGTAGCCGTGCTGAAGCAGAGCGGCGAGGATCTGGGACCACGGAACGACGCCGCTTCCAACAACGCGGGACCGTACGGCCCGCTCTGAGGCGTTGACCCTGGCCGTTTCCGTGGCACGGAAGGCCGCGTTGGGATCCGTGAAGACAAGGTCTTTCACGTGGACGTGACCGATCAGGTCTCCTTGAACAGCGAAGGCTTCTTCGTAGTTTTCGTCGTGCGTGAAGGTCAGGTTCGCCTGGTCATAGAGCACCCGGACGGACGGCTGGGCAATTTCCCGGACCAGGGCCGCTGTGTCCGCTGCCGTCTGGGTCATGGTGCCGAAATGGTTCTCCACGCAAAGGCGGACGCCGGCCTGCTGGGCTTCGGGGGCAAGGGTCTCCAGCGCCTTCCGCAACTGTCCCCACCGCGCGGCGTGATCGGTGTCTCCGGGGTGCCAGGAACCAGCGTAGACACGGACGCGGTCGGCGCCGAGCAGTTGTGCGGTGTCTATGGCCCCACGGAATTCGTCGACGGCTTTGTGCCATTCGGCGTCGTCGAGTGAGTTGATAGCGGTGGTGTAAGGCGTCAGACCGACGATTGGTACGCCTTCGCCTTCGGCCGCTTTCAGCGCTTCCATGGCCGAGCGCCGGTCCCCCAAGGGCAAGCCGGACTTGTAGTCATCCTGGTAGATGACCTCGGCGGCATCGAGCCCTGCGGCCCGGAAGAGACCAAGTGCTTGAGGAACCGTGTGGTTTGGGGTACCTAGTGTGTGACCCGCTAGCCGCATTGTTCATGTCCTTTCTGAAGTGTTTGGAGCTGCCGTCCAGTCCGCGGGACCGACCAGCCGGGGCGGGGCTGCGACGCGGGATCGGTCCACAATTTCCATCTGCAGTCCCCAGGGGGTGACGAAGTAGGTCCAGCGGTTGCCAGCTACGCGCGGGCTGTCGCCGGCGACTTCCTTGCGCTCACCGAGCACCCGCACCCCAGGTGTTTCCTGCAGTACAGCGATGGCTTCGTCGACGTCGTCCACGACGAAGCACAAGTGGTGGCCTCCGGCGTCGCAATGACGCGGTGGCGTCTCACGCCGCTCAGCGCTGCTCCACTCGAAAAGCTCGATATTGAGGTTCGGCGGCAAGCGCAGCATGGCAAGCGTGAGCTTGGCATCTGCCGGCACTTCGAAGTTGGTGGGCATGAATCCTTCATCGGGCCCGCGTTCGGACCGGTACAGCTCTTCACCCCCGAGGACTTCGACGAAGAACCGGATGCCGTCTTCAAGGTTTGGCACCGTCAGGCCGACATGGTCCGTGTGCTGGAGTCCTGGCAGACGCCGGAGCACCGAGCCCTGTCCCCCGGTCATTTGCGTGGTCCCGACGTGGAGCCGCGCACCAGGAGCTCAGGCTCGAGGACGATATGGTCCACCGAGCCATCCGCGATCTGCTTCTCGGCGAGTTCGATGGCAATATGTCCCATGTCGGCGATCGGCTGCCGGATGGTCGTCAACGGAGGGTTGAACCGGGCACCAAGAGCCAGACCATCGAACCCGATGACGGATACGTCTTCCGGTACCCGTACACCGCTTCGGCCGAGGGCCGAAATCACTGCAAAGGCCACCATGTCATTGGCTGCAACGATGGCCGTTGGGGGTTTCTCCATTTCCAGGAAGTGCTCTGCACCGCGAGTGCCCGCGTCAAGATCCGATCCGCTGTCCAGCACGACAGGCATACTGCCGCTCTGGGCCGTTAGCTCCAGATACGCGTCCATCCGGTCCTGGGCGGTGTGCGTCCCGGCAATGCCGGAAACGTAGCCGATCGAAGTGTGTCCCAGAGAATGCAGGTGATCCAGAGCCAGCTTGATGCCGCGGCGGCTGTCGACGGTGACGGTGGGAACTGTATCATCCCCTTCCACGCGGTCGATCACGACAACCTTATGCCCGAAGTCGAAGCGCTTAAGAGCATCGGTATCGACCTTTGTTGACGGCGCAACGATCCCGAAGGGGGCATACATCGCCTGCATGGCAGTGAAGTACCCGTCGGTCTTGGCAGGGTCACCATTGGTGACGCAGAGCAGCAGCTGGTAGCCACGGTCGTCAGCTGCCTGTGTCATCGTCTTGGCAAGTTCTGCAAAGAACGGGTTTGTGATGTCAGGGACGATCAGCGGGATGAAGGTGCTGGTCTTACGACGGAGCGCCTGGGCGAGTGGACTCATCGTATAGCCGAGTCCTTCGGCAACACGGAGGATGTGCTCCCGCGTCTCACTCTTTACCGCCTCGGGGCGTGAGAACGCCCGGGAGACCGTTGACCGGTGGACACCGGCGGCTTTTGCAACGACGTCGATACTCAAGTCAGGCATGTTCTCTTCCTCCGTGCTGGTTGTCGTAGGCCTGCCAAATGGGGCGCATGACATTTTCGAGCTGGGCCAGCGTAGTCAGGCCCCGGAACCCATCATCCAGCCTCCGGGCGACGCTGCGCACGAACGGATCATAAAGCGGGTCGCTGTCCACATTGATCTTGTCGACCTCCGTGGTGCCGCCCAGTGCCGTGAAAGTAGCCGTGCCGTCCGAATCAACGGAGGCGAACCCTGCCTCACCGGCTGAGGTGAAGCTGCAGTAGCGCTTAAGCGGCGAGCCAGGGAATGCGTAGCCAACCTCCACAATGGCCTCCCGTCCCTCCGGTGTCGTGATGATGAGGCTGGCATGATCCTCGACAGCCTGGTTGTGAAGAGCCGATGACAGCCGGGAGTCCACGTCTGTTGCGGACTCATTGCTGCCCCGCAGGAACAGATCAACAAAATGCGGTGCCAGGTTGGCCAGGCAACCCCCGCCCGCCTTGACCGGGTCGAGCATCCAGGGGTTCGCATTGTCGAGATACCGGGATGGTGGGCCAGCGATAAACGAGGTCCGCTGATACGTTGGGCGGCCTGCCTTGGCAAGCCATTTGTCGGTGGGTCCGCCGCGCTGGACCAGCGGGACGGTGGCAGGCACGCCAGCCGCCTCGGCGGCTTGACGCACTGCAGAAAGCTCTTCAAGGGAAGTGCCCAACGGCTTTTCCACGACGAATGGAATGCCGCGCTCGATCAGGGCGAGGCACTTTTCAGCCATTCCGTCATGGGGACCAAAAACGTATGCGAGTCCGACGTCGGGGAGACCAACCAGCTTCTGCCAGTCGCCTTCAACCGGTGCCTCCCAGACCCGAGCCAGCTCCTGAACCTGCACGAGGGAAACGTCGTCGTCACCGACTCCGATGACCTCGTGCTCTTCGGCAATAGCCGGCGCGCAGAGCGGAACATGCCAATGGGAAGCTCCCAGAACGATTGTGCGTACATTAGTCAACCGCGATACCCCCTTGTATGAGATCGATTGCTGAGATCGGTTGCAATAACACTATGGATGGTGGGAGAGTTTGTCAACGGAACCAAACACAACAAGGGTCGGGCCGCTCTAGGCGTTAGTGGCACCCGGCCGGAGAGAGGCCAGCATGTATAGCAAACTGCGCACCCTGCAAACAATCGACGAGTCCGGGGCCGTACTCATCGTCCGCCTTGAGAACGCGGAGCTTGCCGAAAATGTTGCGGAAGCCGCCATCGAAGGAGGTTTCCGGGCACTTGAGATCACGCTTTCAATTCCCGGCGCCGTAGAGGTGATCCGTCGGCTCGCTGCGAAGCATGGACCCAGCGGCGTGGCAATCGGCGCCGGAACAGTGCTGGACGAGCACTCGGCGTACGAGTGCATCCGCGCCGGCGCTCGTTTCCTGGTCAGTCCGCAACTGAACCCCGCGATGATCCGTACCGCTAACCGGTACCAGATACCAACCATCAGCGGGGCCTACACCCCGACCGAGCTCGTTGAGTCCGCTGAGGCAGGCGCCGACATCCTCAAACTCTTCCCGACTGAGGCGGGCGGCGTCTCCTACGCGAAGGCCGTGCTCGCACCGCTGGCACATCTGCCTATCATGCCGGCAGGTGGCGTAACCCTGGACAATGTCGGCGAATGGTTCGCGGCAGGCGTGGCAAGCGTCGGCGTCGGCAGCTACGTGACGAAAGCATGGCAACCGGACGGCGACTTCTCCCGTGTCACTGAGGCAGCCCGGGCATTTCTATCGGCAGTGGCAGAGGCCCGAAAGTGACGACTCCCAAGGTCTTCATCGTCATCGGCCCTGCCGGATCCGGAAAGACGACCGTTGCGCAGCGAACAGCAAAAGAGCATGGGGCTGCGTACCTGGACAAGGATCGGGTCAGCGGCCGATTCGTCGAGTTCGCGCTGACCGTCACCGGGCACGATCCCACGGACCGCGAATCCAACGACTACTACCGCGACAACCTGCTGCCGCTGGAGTACGAGACCCTCATGGATGTGGCCGGGATAAATCTGCGCCTTGGCCGATCAGTGGTCCTTGACGCCCCCTTCGGGGCCTACTTCGGAGAGGCGGACTACATGACACGCGTGGCGGAGGACTTCCACTGGCCCTCGGCCGAGGTAACCGTAATACGGGTCCGTGTTCCTCAAGACGTTCTCCGCGCCAGGCTCACCCGGCGGGGCCTGGAACGGGACCGATGGAAACTTTCCCATTGGGATGACTACTGGTCGGTGTACGGGAGTCTGGAGTGCGCCTGGTCCGGAGTGCGGTTCCTCGACTTCAATAACGAATCACCACTCCTTGCAGCGGGTGAAATCTAGACCGCCGCTCCCCGCATTAGCCTCATTGTCCCCCCGGACGAACGCAGGCAATGCCAAGAACCTTAAACCCAACGACAAGACGTTGACAGGCACTTTTACCGTCCGTATTCTTGTTGCAACCGATCTCAGCAATCGATCTCATCGCCGCGGCTCGCTGGAGACGCTGTTGTAAGGGCAGCCGCAAGGATCATCAATTGCGCCGGGCTCCTCCCGGTATCCCCCTCAATAAACTTCAAAGCATGGAGAGTTCAATGAAGACCTCACAACAAGCCTTCGGCAGTCCTGGCACTTCGGGATTTGCGGCGGTGTCCGCCCGCCCTCGCCGCAACGTGAATATGGTGGCCGGAACGATCGGCCACTTCGTCGAGTGGTACGACTGGTACATCTACGGGCTGCTCGCAGCGGTGTTCTCAACCCAGATATTTCCAAGCGGTTCCTCGTTCGCCTCCCTCGTCGCAGCACTGCTCACCTATGCGGTCGGGTTTGTTGTGCGCCCGCTCAGCGGAGTCATCATCTCTCCGCTGGCCGACCGTTTCGGCCGGCGGCGCATCCTGACGCTGTCCATCTCCGGAATGGCGCTCGGTGCTCTAATCATCGGCCTCACACCCTCGTTTGCGACCATCGGCTATGCAGCTCCGATTCTTTTCCTGGTGGCACGCATCCTCCAGGGAATCTCGGCCGGCAGTGAAGCGCAGAGCGCCATCGCCTTCATGGTCGAACACGCTCCCGCGAACCGCAGGGGCCTGTTCGGTTCCTTTTCCAACACGGCGAGCGGTCTCGCGACTCTTGCTGCGACAGGCGCCGCGGCCATGGTGACATCAGTCTTTGCCCCGGCGGACCTGGCCGCCTGGGGTTGGCGCATCCCGTTCGTCGCGGGCGGCCTCCTCGGCGTCGTCGGCCTCATCTTGAGGGCCCGCGCAGAAGAGACCCCCGAGTTCGAGGCAACCGCCCTCGTCGATCAAAAGTCCGCGGCGGCCCGCCTGATGGACCTGCTTCGCGAACACCCCAAGGCGCTGCTGCAGGCAGCAGCCCTCTCCGCCCCGGCCGTGGCCTACTACACCTGGGCCACCTTCCTCCCCACCTACGCCAAGCTGACTAGCGGCCGGGACCTTGCGTCCACGCTGACCGGGAACGTCATTGGGCTGGCTTTGCTCGTTGTGATCGTGCCGATCTGCGGCGCGCTGTCAGATCGCCTCGGCCGACGTAAGATCTTTCCAATCGTCGGTGCCATTGGCATGATCGTGCTCTTCTACCCCCTCCTCCTCCTTTTGAACCAGCCAGGCTTTGGCGTCTACGTTCTGGTATCGGCGTCCGGGTGGGTGGTTCTCGGTATCTGGCAGGCCGTCTACCCGACCATTCAGGCCGAGCTGTTTCCCGCCGCGGTACGGGTCTCCGGCATCGGGTTTGCACACCAGATCGTCATCGCCGTCTTCGGTGGCACCGCGCCACTGATCGCCGCTGCGTTCGTGGGCGCCGGACAGCCCATGCTTGTCGCGGTCTACATGATTGTCGTCGTCGCCCTGTGCCTGATCGTCTACTTCACTCTCCCGGAGACTGGCAGCCGGGCCGGCCGCGCCACCGTTGCGCTTGCTGACGCCGAGGTACTTGAAGGCGAGCACCTACTGGCGGCCCCATCGCCGGCAACCGAGGAAAAGCGCTCCCGCTAGGCCCGCTTAGTCCCAATAAATCCGTGGCGGCTCGATCGGGCAAAAAAGGGGCATATCAGCTCCGGGGCCCATCGAGCCGCCCGGCGCATCCAGCGGACGATCTCCCCCGAGTCAGACTCGAAATTCACATTTGAATTGGGACGTAACAGCCCTTTCCATAGGCGCAGAACTGAGAAGGAGCACTTTATGATTATTAATACATTTTCCTATCTATGGTCATCTACGGCGATTGATGCGATCGGCGAACTAGTCGAGAATGGCTATCGAACTTTTGAAGTTCCGGTGAGCTCTCCACATTGTTGGCCTGATGAATTATCGAAGTCGGGGCGTTCTGCAATCCATGCAAGGCTCAACGACTACGGCGCAAGAATCCGGTCCCTGAATGCCGGCGGATATGACATCAATTTGGCCAGCCCTGGCGCCAACATGCGCCGCAAGAGCATCGAGCACATCAAGTCGGTGATCGACCTGGCTGCAGCTTGGGACGTCCGCGAGGTCGTGATATCCCCCGGCACAAGACGCCCCATGATCTCACCCTCACTTGAAAAGACCTACGGGTGGATGTATGAGAGTCTGGAAAACCTCATTCCACTCGCCAAACAGGCCGGTACGAGATTGCTTTTCGAAAATACCCCATACTGCTTCACCCCCACCATCCAGGACCTGGTGGGCATCGTAAATACCGTAAACGACGATTCAGTCAAGATCGTATACGACGTCGCCAACGCAGCATACATAGGTGAGGACCCCGTTGATAGCCTGCTCTCCCACCACGAGTCCATTGGCCTTGTGCATATTTCCGACACCGGCATGGAGACCTGGGGCCATGATCCAATCGGCACCGGAGTGATCGACTGGAACGGATTAGGCAAAGCCGTCAAGGCAACCTGCGGCGTCAATAATGTTGTTCTTGAGGTCATTCGCGAAGAGAACCCCGTGCACGAATTCAAAAAAGCAATGCAGGACCTCCAAGATCAAGGCTGGGAGTTAGAGAACTAATCCCTGACGGAAATCACGGCTGTACAATCAGCCAGGGTATTGAAGAAAGTAAAATGGCAGATTCACCCTGCGAATCGAAAGTGTCAAACGACATCTGCAGCCCTAGTCTCTCACATCGAGATTTTCGGTTGATAACGATTCCTATGTGAATCCCTTCTAGTGTGGAGTGTGTGAAATGAGAGCTTTGGTCAGTGGCGGAAGTAGCGGCATAGGCGCGGCCGCATGCGTGAGACTCGCCGAGGCGGCTCTTGCCCGGGGCGTACACCCGATGATTGCGGTTTGTGGACACGAATCGAACTCCAGCCAAGAGCAGGTGGTTCGTTCAATCCAATCAATGGGAGGCACCGCCATAGCATTGGAGGGGGATCTCGGGGATCCCGATGTGCCAAGTCGGCTTGTAGGAGCTGCGGTCGCCGAATTCGGCGGTCTGGATGCAATGGTCGCGAATGCGGGTATCGCAAACCCGGGCGCGATCTGCGACGTGTCACTTGAGGACTGGGACCACATGTTCTCCGTCAACCTCCGCGGCGCGTGGCTGCTCGCCAAAGCAAGCTACCCGCATTTGAGGGATAGCCACGGTGCCGCGTGCTTCACCTCTTCAATGTCTGGACAGCTACCACACGCCGGATCAGGTGCTTACAGCCCTAGCAAGGCGGCACTGACCATGCTGGCCCAAACGCTCGCGTTGGAATGGGCACCTGACGGTATCAGGGTGAATGTGGTATCACCCGGTATGACTCATACAGGAATGACGGAAAAGATGTACGCCGATCCGCAAATCAAGAAAGCAAGGGAAGATATTATCCCGCTGGCAAGGATCGGGGACCCTCTGGATATTGCGAACGTCATCGAATTTCTGGTAGGCCCACTTTCGGGTTATGTCACCGGACAAGACATCTGTGTTGACGGTGGCTTCTCTAAGTCCATTCTTAGCCATATTCCCGGTCGCCCTAGCTCGAAATCCTGAAGGCCGAGCTGTATCCGTTTCCTAAAGCAGTGACGTAGCCGTTGCCCCCGGAATGGCGGCAGCCCTGCTGCGGCAGGTTGACGCCGCCCGCGTGTTGGTGAGGATGGCCAAGGAGCAGCGCCTGGCGCTGACCGGCCGGGATGGGCTAAACAGCGGACCAAGACCGTCATCGGGACCACGCTCGAGGAGGAATTGACCGGGCATCCTGGACTGGGGACCGGAGACAAGACAAGCTATAACGTAGACGATGACGGCAGCTGCTGGGCGATGTGCCAACTCATCCATCGGAATTCCGGTTCCTTGAGGAGAGCTGCCGCATCGTCCAGGCGCGACGCCTGGCCGCCGTGTGGCCGACAATGATCCTGCAATGTCGCCCTCGGTTGGCGCCGCGCTGCCGTGATCCCAGCCTCCGGAGTTTCTCCTGTTGAGCCGCGGGCAAAAACTCCTAGTCCTGGTTGAAGGCGGCGTCGAAGCTGGTTTGGGAGGGCGGGAAGTCGAACTTCTTGAGGGCGGCGAGGGCTTCGGGGGCGCCGTGGAGGCGGTCC
>OUNM010129522.1_pt1 | contig 17915 bp, 18 predicted proteins | sample 1769961 | NCBI WGS metagenome assembly OUNM01 (sample SAMEA3914820, study PRJEB12502) | metagenome | biome: forest; material: soil | place: USA | collected 2012-03-12 | depth 0.3 m
CGAGAAGAACCAGCGGCGTTCGAAAACCGGGGTGACCTATCCGTAATAGCTGAAATATTTTTTCGGCAGTAGCAACTTGAAGCATATCGAAATCAGCTATTCGATGAGGGCTCGCCTTTAGTGGCACGACTTAAGCAAATAGTATGACCCCGCCGCTTGAGCGATTTTCGCCAAGTGGCGAAAAAAGCGATCCGCGCCAAGGAAAGGCACTATGCTTAACATTGCGATTATCATTGGGAGTACGCGTCCAGGAAGAGTTGGCGAAGGTGTGGCAAAGTGGGTGTACGAGGTCGTTCAGAAGCGCACCGATGCAAAATTCGAACTGGTTGACATCAAGAAATTCGACCTTCCGCTTCTTGACGAACCCGTATCAGCCGCCATGAGCGCCAATTACACAAAACCGCATACAAAAAGATGGTCGCAAACCATTGCAGCGTTTGATGCGTTCGTTTTTGTGACGCCCGAATACAATCATGGAATTCCAGCTGCCCTCAAGAACGCGATCGATTTTCTCTACGGCGAATGGAATCACAAGGCCGCCGGTTTTGTGAGCTACGGGGGCGCAGGCGGCGTCCGTTCCGTGGAGCAGCTCAGGCTCGTCATGGCCGAGATCCAAGTCTCAGCCGTGAGATCACAGTTGCCACTGTCTTTGTTTACCGACTTCGTAAACTACCAGGAGCTCCAGCCTACTGCACGTCATGAGCGAGCGGTCCACACCCTGATCGATGAATTGATCGTCTTGGGTGAAGTGATGAAAAACTTCAGGATGGGTGCGAAGGAGAAAGCGGCTTAATTCGCTGGAATGAACAAACCGAGCAGGCAAACGAGCGGCCGTCCCGAGTATCCTTCTTGAACTCCCGAAGAGAATGACGCCATCGCTAGCGCTTCTACAAGGAATCGGCAATCAACTCAGGATTCTCTCGATCCTCGCGACCACGCGAGCAGGGAGCGGCCATCCGACCTCGTGCTGCTCGGCGGCTGACCTGGTTGCCGCTCTTTTCTTCGCCAAAATGCGATTTAATCCGGCCAACCCCCGTCATCCGAACAACGACCGATTTGTCCTTTCCAAAGGGCATGCCGCCCCATTGTTGTACGCGGCATGGGCAGAAACAGGACACGTCAGCGACGAAGACATCCAACATCTGAGAGAGCTTAATTCGCCTTTTGAAGGGCATCCCACGCCCCGACTCGACTTCGTGGACGTGGCTACAGGATCCCTCGGGCAAGGACTCGGCGCCGGCCTCGGCATGGCGATCCATGCCCGAGCGCGAAAGCTCGATGCCATCACCTACGTTTTGCTCGGAGACGGCGAATTGGCCGAAGGCAGCGTCTGGGAGACGGCATCCCTGGCCGGCATCCGCAGGCAAAACAATCTCGTCGCCATCGTCGACGTGAACCGCCTGGGACAGAGCCAGCCCACGGCATTTCAACGCCACGTCGAGGTGTACCAACGGCGCTTTGAGGCGTTTGGGTGGAAAGCGATCCCGATTGACGGACACGATTTCGAGCAGATCCGCGCCGCGTACTCGCAGGTCGGTCAGGATGAGCGACCTTTGGCCATCATCGCTTCCACGATCAAGGGCAAGGGTATCTCAGACGTCGAGGACAAAGAGGGCTGGCACGGCAAAGCGCTGTCCGAAGCTCAGTGCGAAAAGGCTGTCGCCGCGCTCAAGCCGCTTGCGCGATCGGCAAGAGGGACCCTCCAGATTCCTCCACCCAATCCGCATCAGGCCGCAAGCGAGGCGCCGCGAGCACCCGTCGCTCCACCCCACTATGATCCTGTCAAACCCGTCTCCGTCCGAAAAGCTTTCGGTCATGCGCTCTTCCGAATCGGCGAGGCTGACCCTCGAGTGATGGTCCTGGACGGGGATGTCGAGAATTCGACGGAAACGGAGGAGTTCGGAAAACGCCATCCCGAGCGCTTCCTGGAGTGCTACATCGCCGAGCAAACCCTAGTGAGCGTGGCCACGGGCCTGAGTGCCCTGGGCACAATTCCCTTCGCGTGCACCTTCGCGGCGTTTTTCACTCGCGCCCATGACCAGATCCGGATGGCCGCGATCTCGAGGTCCAATCTTAAGATCGTCGGGACCCACTGCGGTATCAGCATCGGCGAAGACGGCCCCTCGCAGATGGGGATCGAGGACATCGCGATGATGCGCGCGGTTCCGGGGAGCGTCGTGCTCTCGCCGTGTGACGCCTATTCGACCGAGCGCCTGATCGAGCGGATGGCGCAAGAACGAGGTCTGCATTACCTGCGAGCGTCGCGCCCCGACTCACCCGTTCTTTACGGGCCTGCCGACGAGTTTCTTTTCGGAGGGGCGCGGATTCTCCGGAGCTCCGAGCGGGACTCCGTTACCGTAGTCGCCACCGGCATCACGGTCTTCGAGGCGCTCAAGGCTTATGAGATCCTGAAGCGCGACGGCGCAGCCATCACCGTGATCGACGCCTACTCCATCAAGCCGCTTGCAGCCGGGCTCATTGGCTCAGCCGCTTCGAAGACCGACCAGCAAGTGATCTCCGTCGAAGACCATCTTATCGAAGGCGGGCTCGGAGACGCGATCGCAGGCGAACTCAGTGCGCAAGGGGTTCGCGTACGCCGACTGGCGGTTCGCGAGCTGCCTCATTCAGGAAAAAAGGATGAGCTTCTGGCCCGATACGGAATCGACGCGAATGCCATCGTCCGCGCGGTCCGGGAGGTCACGAAGATCCAAAAGCTCAGCGCCTGATATCCAAGAGCGACGCCGCCTGCGTATCGATCATCCAAAGCAGCTTGCCCTCTTCAGGATGGATCCGTTGGACAGGATACCGAGCGGGATCGAAGGGACCTTCGAGGACCGCTTTCAACGTCAAAGCCTTCTCGGCTCCGCAAACGAGAAAGCTCACCTGCCTTGACGAGTTGATGAGCTCCGGCAAAACCGAGACGCGGTAGGACTTCAAACGAGGCACCCAAGGAGCGATGACCCCCTGACCGCTATCGCTTGGAATGGGAACGCCGGGAAAGAGGGATGCCGTATGGCCGTCTTCACCCATCCCCAGGAGAACAAGATCAAACCGTCTCCCTCCCCGGGGCGCGAAGTCGCCGAGCTGCCGGCGATAATCGTCCGCCACGGCTTCGGGGCCGCCCAGCTCCGTTCGCACGCGATGAATCTGCCCCGGAGGAATCGGCACATGCTTGAGCAGCGCATCCCGGGCCGAGCCATAATTGCTATCCGGATGATCGGCCGGAACCATGCGCTCGTCACCCCAAAAGACCTGGGTCTTCTGCCACGGCACCTGCCCCCGAAGTTCCGGCGAAGCCAGGCGCTGAAACATGGCCATTGGAGTTCGTCCGCCCGAGAGCATCACCGAAAACAGCCCTCGGTGATCGACCGCCTCGCGGGCGCACTCGGCAAAGGCATCAGCCGCGGCCTTGGCCAAGGCGCTTTCTCCGGGAAATACCGCGATCTGATGGCGATTCACGCGGCCGCCCTCCGGCGCGGTTCACAGCAATTGATCGCCAGCCACTGGCGACCCTCCCGCTGGAGAAGCTCATCAGCCGCCTTGGGGCCCCAGCTCCCCGGCGAGTACGCAGAAAAGTCACGGGGCTTGACCGTCGTCCAGACGTCCAAGATCGGCTGCACGATTTTCCATCCCGACTCGATCTGTTCAGCTTTCTGAAAGAGCGTCGCATCGCCCCGCATGCAATCGTAGAGCAGCGTCTCATAGCCCGATTGCGGGGCCGATCCGAAGCTATCGGTGTAATCAAAGTCCATCGTGACGTTGCCTAGCTTGACTTCGGGTCCGGGCACCTTGGCATTGAAGCGCATCTGAATTCGCTCGTCCGGCTGAATCTGCAAAACCAGCAAGTTCGACCTCGGTCCGGATTCCGCGTCCCGAAAAAGCTGAATCGGCGCGCGCCGAAACTGGATGACCACTTCCGTAAGACGATCAGCCATCTTCTTGCCCGTGCGGAGATAAAACGGCACCCCGGCCCAGCGCCAATTATCGACCTCCAGTCTCATCGCCGCGTAGGTTTCGGTCGTGGACCCCGGCTTCACCTTGGGTTCGCGCCGGTATCCGTCGTACTGTCCACGAACGGAACGCGCCAACACGTCATCGGAAGTCAGTGGCTTGATGGCGTTCAGGAGTTTGACCTTCTCGTCTCGCACGTCATTCGCGTCAAACGAATTGGGAGGCTCCATTCCGATCAGCGAGATCAGCTGAAAGACGTGGTTCGGAACCATGTCGCGGAGAGCCCCCGACTGATCGTAATAATCGCCTCGATCCTCCACGCCGATGGATTCGGCCACCGTGATCTGAACGGAGTCGATATAGCGGCGATTCCAGATCGGCTCGAAGGTTCCGTTGGCAAATCGCAAGACCATGATGTTCTGAACCGTCTCTTTGCCCAGATAGTGATCGATGCGGTAGATCTGATCTTCTCTTGCCGTACGCAAAAGGTCCTCGTTGAGACGTCGGGCGGATTCCCAGTCTCGACCAAAGGGCTTCTCGATGATGATTCGCCGCCACTTCTTCTGGCCGTCGTTCGTTTCCTGCTCCAGAAGGGCGGCCTCGGCAAGTTTCCGGGGGATGATGGAAAACAGGGAAGGTGGCGTGGCGAGGTAGAAGATCGCGTTTCGGTTCGGGCCCAACGCCTCTCCCAATTTTACGTAGGTCTGCGATTGGGTCGAGTCGCCCTGAAGGTAGTTCAGTCGTTCGATCAGCCAATCGACGGCTTTCGAATCGACTTCCCGGCCAAATTGCGAATTGAGGTCGCGCCGGACCTCCTGGCGGTAGTCTTGGACCTGTACCTCGCGGCGAGCGACCCCGATGATGGAAAACTCATCCGGAAGAAGGCCCGACTTCCGGAGATTATAGAGCGCCGGGAGGAGCTTTCGGCGGGCAAGGTCGCCCCCGCCCCCAAAGATGACCAAGCTGCAGGGAGGTTGCAAACGAAGAGTCAGTCGACTCAGCTGCTTTTCTTTTTCCATTGCTTCGCCTCCAGAATCTCGCTTGCCGCCTCGGCGAATCCGTCGTTGTCATTTGAAGCCACCACCCGCGTTGCACGCGATTTCACGCTCTCGGACGCGTTGCCCATGGCAAAGCTCAGCCCGCTTCGCTCGAACATCAGGACGTCGCTGGGCATATCGCCCAGCGTGGCGATCTCCAGGGGCGAGATCCCAAGAATCGCGGCGAGCCGATCGACCACACTCCCCTTGTTCGCGTCGTTATGAGTGATGTCCACGTAGTAGTTCTGGGAACGCGCAGCCACGACGACGTAGCAGCGGTCATTTCGAAGCGTCGCTTCCGCCCTTTCGACTAGTCCATAGTCATCCGAAACTCCCACGATCTTGATGACCCGATCGTGGAAGCGATCAAAGGAGTTCACCACGGTCGGAATGAGGCCGACATTGTCCAGCTCCCGAGCGACATGCGGCGCCTTCGGATCGCGAATCAGCCATTCCGTGCCCCGATAGAGCCAGGTGTCGAGTCCCATTTCATCCAGTCGTCGGATCATTGCCGCGGCTACATCGGGATCCAGGTGCCGTTGTTCCAGGATGCTCAGATCCGGGTTGACCAGCATACCGCCATTGAACGCGGCAAATGGAGCCCGGAACTGGAGCTCGCGCGCGATGCTGCGAAAACCAGGAGGCGGTCGACCGCTGACCACCGTGAATCCGATTCCCGCGCGGCCCAAGTCCTGTACGGCGCGCCGGGTGGCGTCCGTCAAAGCCCGCTGGCTCGTGATCAAGGTTCCGTCGACATCGCTCAGCACCAGGCGAATCATTTCACGCAGCCTTCGTCTCCCCCGGGGCTTCGGGATGTCCTCCGAACTCCTTGCGCATGGCCGAGAGCAGCTTCTCAGCGAAACTCTCGGATTCGCGCGAGCGGAAGCGGGCGTAAAGCGCGGCCGAAATCACCTGCGCGGGGACGCCTTCTTCCAAGGCGGCCTGGACCGTCCAGCGACCTTCGCCTGAGTCAGGGACGCGGCCCTCAAATCCACTCAACGCCGGATCCTGATTCAACGCGATCGCGATGAGATCCAGGAGCCACGAGGAGACGACGCTGCCTCTTCGCCAAACCTCGGAGACCTCGCGGAGATCGAGATCATATCGATATTGAGAAGCGCCTCTCAGGATGTCGAAGCCTTCGGCCAGCGCCTGCATCATGCCGTACTCGATGCCGTTATGAACCATTTTGACGAAATGGCCGCTGCCGGCGGGACCGCAATAGAGATAGCCCTGGTCCGCGGTTTTTCCGTGGGCGTTTCGGCCCGAAGTCGCAGCGGCAGCCTGGACGCCCGGTGCCAGGCTCTTGAAGACCGGATCGAGCTCCTCGGCGGCGCTGCGATCCCCACCGATCATCAGGCTGTAGCCGCGTTCGAGTCCCCAGACTCCGCCGCTGGTCCCGACGTCCAGATACCGGATACCCGAGGCGCGCAGCAGTTCGGCGCGGCGGACATCGTCCTTGAAGTGAGAGTTACCGCCATCGATCAGAATGTCTCCGGGCTTCAGAGCTTTCTGCAGCTGGATGACCGCCTCTTCCGTCACATTGCCGGCCGGCAACATGAGCCAGCAGACCGCCGTACCGTCAAATCCATCGCGAATCTTTTCTAACGAATGGACTCCTTGAGCCCCTTCCTTCTCCAGCTCCGCGACCGGTCCTGGACTTCGATTGTGTACGGCAATCGCGTGCCCCGCCCGGATCAAGCGGCGAGCCATGTTAGCGCCCATTCGTCCTAAACCGATGATTGCGAGTTTCACGATCGCGACGCTTCAACATCTATGCCCTGGAGAGGCATGTCCCTGAAGCCGCGGCGAGGATGACGGTACCAAGGTTGCTTGTCTTTCTCCTGTGAGTATCGAAAACGAAAAGCGGCTCGCAGGCGAGGCCGCAGCGGAGTTTGTCGAATCCGGGATGACCGTAGGCCTAGGCACGGGGACGACCGTTGCCGCGCTTCTGCCAGCTCTAGCACGGCGCATGCTGTCCGTTCGTTACATCACCTCATCCTGCAGGACCGAACAGCTTGCCATCAGCCTGGGTCTCCATGTCGAACCGTTCCGTAAGCTGGAGCGACTCGACCTTGCCATCGACAGCGCCGATCAGATCGCTCCGACGGGCTGGCTGAACAAAGGAAAGGGTGCCGCTCACACGCGAGAGAAAATCATCGCGGCAGCCAGTGACCGTTTCATCATCATCGCCGATTCGACCAAAGTCGTTTCGCGCCTTGGCGCTCCCGTTCCGCTTGAACTCATGGGTTTTGGCCTGTCTGCTACGCTACGCCGGCTGAAATCCGTGACCCTTCGGGAGGACGCGCCTCCTAGTCCCGATGGAGGGGTGATCGCTGACTTCCTTGCGCGTCCGGAGGATCCACTGACTGACCCGCTGTTGCTCTCCACTTGGTTGAAAACGGTGCCGGGCGTCGTTGAACATGGCCTTTTTCCGCCTGAGCTGGTGACCGAAGCCTACGTCGCGCGCGGCAATTCAGTCGATCGCCTCGTGTTCCCGAAATTTGCATCTCCCGCCACATGGCTCAAAATCAAATGAAGGCATGGCTCTTCCGAGGCCCCGGTCGCCCGCTCGAACTCGCCGAGCTCGAGATTCCAAAACCACTGAAAAGACAGGTTCAGATCAAGGTCGAAGCCTGCGGCGTTTGCCACAGCGACTTGATGGCACAGGCAAACGGTTTTGGAAATATCGAGTACCCGCGAGTTCCCGGACATGAGGTGGTGGGCACGATCTCGGCCCTGGGACCCGATGTCGAAGGCTGGACCGTTGGTCAACGCGTTGGCGTCGGCTGGGATGGCGGGCATTGCTTTCGCTGCCCGCCCTGTCGCCAGGGAAAATTTGTCTGCTGCCAAAACCTCAAAGTACCGGGATTTAACTACGATGGTGGGTACGCGGAGTACATGATCGCCCCTTTCGAGGCGCTCGCGGCGCTACCCTCCGAGCTCGATATTGCCGAGGCCGCGCCCCTGTTATGCGCCGGAGTCACCACTTACAACGCGCTTAGAAACAGCGGCGCCCGACCCGGCGACGTGGTGGCGATCCAGGGCATCGGGGGCTTGGGACATCTCGCGGTCCAGTTCTCCGCTCGGGCAGGCTTCCGCACCGTTGCCATCAGCCGAGGCGAGCGAAACAAGGCGCAAGCCAAGGAGCTCGGGGCTCACGATTACATCGATACCGAGCGTGAGGAACCCGTCTCCCGGCTCAAAGCACTGGGCGGAGCCAAGGTTATTCTGAGCACGGCTCCCAACTCTAAGGCGATGTCACAGCTCGTGGAAGGCCTGGGGGTCGATGGCAAGCTCCTGGTCATTGGAGCCGACTCCTCCAATCTCGAGATCTCGCCCTTCAACCTCATCCCAAAACGCACTTCCATCGTGGGATGGCCATCCGGAAGCTCGTGGGACTCCGAGGACACGCTGCGCTTCAGCGCGCAAACCGGGGCCAAGCCGATCATCGAGCGCTTTCCACTCGCCCGAGGCAACGAAGCCTTCGAGCGAATGGTCAGCGGCCGCGCGAAATACCGCGCCGTGATCACGATGGGGGCTTGACGGCCGACGGGGAGATCAACCGGCGGCATACTTGAGATGCCGCATCTCCTCGAGGCAGGCTGAGTCTTCCTCGGCTTTGCGCATCGCCAGCAGCTCCTCCGCTTCCTTGCCGGCCACGTAGCGCAACTGATCCGACCCATCGGTGGCTGCCCGGTAGATTACCTCCGCGATCTCCTTCGGATCGGATCCTCTCTCCATGAGGCTCTTGGTCATCCCCTGGAGCTCTTGGACCTGCTTTTGATATTCGGCGATGCTTTCATCGTTCTCGAGCACGAATTTGAAGCTCGTTTTGACCGGTCCGGGCTCGACGAGTTTGACCTTCACGCCGAGCGGGGCCAACTCAAAGGTCATGGCCTCCGAAATCCCTTCGACGGCGAACTTGGTACCGCAGTAGAGCGTCGCGAGCGGGAACGTGATTTTTCCGGCCACGGACGACAAGTTGATGATCATTCCGTCGTGTTTCGCGCGAAAGATCGGCAAGATCGCCTTGGTGGTCGCCAGCAGCCCAAAGACGTTCGTCTCGAACTGCTCCCTGATCCTATCAAACGAAGTCGCCTCGATTGGACCGAATACGCCGTAGCCAGCATTGTTCAAGAGCACGTCGATTTTCTTGAAGCGATCCAAACCCGCCTTCACGGCCGCCTGGATCGATCCCGGGTCCGTCACATCCAGCCGCGTGACGAGCACCCGATCGAGTTTGTTCAGCTCGCTCTCGTTTTCCGGGCGGCGCATGGTCGCAATCACGTTCCATCCCTTGTCGTGAAACTGCCTGGCGGCCGCTTTTCCAATACCGCTCGATGAACCGGTGATCAAAATGGTCTTGTTCATTGAAGCCTCCTTGAGAGAAAGCATGCATGGGATGTACTGGCACGGGTCCTGCGACTCCATCGAACCAGCGGATGTCCAAGGAAATGGGTAAGCATCACCACGACATTTCGGACTGCCAACTGCGCTTCAGTGATTTTAAGTCGTTTGCTTTGTAAGATATTTGGAGTGAGCTAGTCGAGGCATTTAGAACTCGAATTCCTTCCAACGGCGTAAACATCAGCAGTCCAATGGATTTTCCCCGATCTCACAGAGGCAGTCTTCTCCCTCGACATCCCAAGGCGTCGGGCAGTTGCTAGCGATGCTACATTTCTAGGGTCAATGGTCGACACGACTCGATTCCGTCCAAGCCGATCAAATGCGATCGAAACCGCTAGTTTCCCTGCCTCAGTCGCAAAGCCCTGTCGCCAATAGGATTGATCCAGGAAGTATCCAAGTTCTAGCTCATCTATTCCATCGACCTGAACAGGCTGAAATCCGCAATGTCCCAATGGCACTCCGTCACTCTTGCGAAGTACGATCCATTTTCCAAAGCCATGCTTTTCGTAACTTTCGAGATTAGACTCGATCCAGGACAAGGTCTGCCGCTCATCCCGAAGTCCGTCATAGAATTTCATGACCTCGGGACTCATGAACAAGCCGAATAAGAAGGCAAAGTCACCGGGTTCGATCTTTCTCAAGAGCAACCGAGCGGATTCCGCCACGATCATACAAACGTCGTCTCTGCTTGAGATGACTCAAAACATAGATTCGCAGTACGCCCCTTAGAAACCGTCCTGTGAATTACCCCTGCAGGAACTTTGTAAAGCTCGCCTGGAGCGAGGCTCACATCTCCCCGATCTCGAAACTCGATCTTCAGCATTCCTTCAATGACCATGAAGATCTCGTCAGAATTCGGATGAAAGTGCCAATCAAAGACGCTGTCTTCATTGACTGCAAGACGAATGCAATGGTCATTCACTTCTTGAATGAGGCGATTGCTGTTCTTTTGCTGGGTTTGTTCGATCAGTGATCGCAAGCGGATAGATTCAGACGACATCCGAGGCTCCTTAATCGTTAGATTAATTGACCCTCACCAGAAGCAATGACTTGAATGAAGGCCCAGGAGGGAAAGAGTGGCCTTCGTGACTGCGTCCTTGGTGGTTGATATAGCGGTGACGTTGAAAGAAGTCAAAGACCGCAGATGCTCGGCAATTGCAGTCGCAACGCCGGGGACTTCCCTCCGCCCATCGGACTCGTCGCGCTCCCGCGGGTACGCGCCCTCGCTTCAAGTCCCCTCGTCCCAGTTCAGGGACTCGCTTCGCTCGATCGCAGTCACCCCATAAAAAAGAAACGGCCCCTCAAGCAATTGCTTTGGAGCCGTACATTTCTCAGCCGTTTCCTTTTTATGGGGTGACCGAGGGGACTTGAACCCCCGACCCTCGGAATCACAATCCGATGCTCTAACCAACTGAGCTACGGCCACCACATGATCACGACTGAGACCCGGTATTAACGCGGGCATGCTGGGGTGTCAACCCGGCAAAATCGCTGGAGTTCCGAGCGGCCGTTTTTGAGCCAGACATTTCAATGACTTGCAGCATCAAGTCTGGAAAATCAAAAAAGCCGGTGCATATTGAAAAGATGCGATCGCGAGCCTTCTTTCTTGTTCTCCTCATCCTCAGTACCTTTGCCTGCAAAAGCGCCCCGCCCGTTCACGAGACGGCGTCGATGGCTGCGCCCGAGAGTCCCAAACAACCTCAGAACCAGCTCGTCGTCGTTTCATGGGATGGATTCAGGCCCGAGTTCTACTCCTCGACCCGCTACAAGACGCCGCACCTCCGCGCCCTCATCCATCGCGGCGCGCACGCGACGGGGCTCGTGCCCGTCTATCCGACGCTCACCTACCCCAATCACACGACGATGATCACCGGCGTTTTGCCCAAGCGCCACGGCGTGATCTCCAATACCATCTTCAACTGGGATAATGGCCCAACTCAGGATTGGTATTGGAATGCTTCGTTCATTCAAGTTCCGACGCTCTGGCAGCGCGCGCGCGAATCCGATCTCAAGACGGCGGCGCTCGGCTGGCCGGTCTCGGTGGGCGCCCCCGTCGATTGGCTCGTACCCGAGATTTTCTCGACCGGCACGGGTCCGGACGTCTGGGAGCTGACCCGTCGAAACATGCAGGGCGGGCTCGTCCAAGAGCTGTCCAACGATACGACGATCCAGGGCTTCACCGATGACGAACAACACGACCACTGGATGACCGAAGCCGCGCTCTCGATTCTCAAGCGACACGCGCCAAATCTGCTTCTCCTCCATCTCACCCAAGGCGACCATGCCCAGCATCAGACGGGCCGCGATTCGGAAGCCACTCAAAAAGCCGTCGAGCACCTCGACTCCTGGATCGGAAAGATCGCCGATTCGCTCGATCTGAACCGCACCACGCTCATCGTGCTGGGAGACCACGGTTTCAAGGACTACACGCGCGAGCTGCGGCTGAACTCGCTCCTCCGCGAAAAAGGCTGGATCACGGTCGAAAACGGCCGAGTCTCCGACTGGAAGGCGATCGCCCATCCAGGCGGCGGCGGCGCGGTCATCTACGTCCGCGATAAGGCGATGAATGCGAAGGTCATGCGCTTTCTCAGGGAGCACTCCAAGGGCCGTTACATGATCGTGCCTCGCTCGCGCCTCGACAAGCTCGGGGCCTACCCCGAAGCCCTCTGCGCGATCGAGCCGGTCGAAGGCGTGAGCTTCTCGGGCAAATTCGACGGCCCGCTGCTCGGGCCTCCTCTTTCTCATGGGGCCAAGCGCGGAAATCACGGCTACCTGCCGAGCCAGTCCAAGCTCTTTTCGGGATTCATCGCGGTCGGTCCGGGGATCCGCCCGGGCAAGGACCTGGGCGTGATCCGCATGATAGACGTTGGCCCTACCTTGGCCGACGCGCTTAAGATCAAGCTGACGTCGGCACAGGGTAAGGCCATCATCCTTAAGTAGAGCTGAAATCAGACTTAGGGGAGAGACTTGGAGCCCTGGCGGTCAGCCATGATCGCTCTAAGCTCGGACTCTTTCTTGTCGATTTCCCTGCGAAGACGATCGATCTGACCCTTCACCTCGGAGGCGTGGCCTGCCAGGCTCGATTGCTTGGCGAAAACCGCGGTATTCCAGGCGTCCAACCCCAGCGAAGCACCGAGCGAAACCAGCAACGGCCAAATGGGGCCCGTCACAGGATTGAGAATCGTCGCGACGAGGATAAATCCTGTCGCGCCACCGACGCCGATCGAAAGAATCGTGCGAAGGACGTCGGTATCGCGCGACTTCAACTCCTCATTCTTGATCTTGCTGTAGCGCTCCTGGAACGCATCGAGCTCGGCGCGCAAGGTCTGGAGAACAGCAAGCTTCTCGCCATCGGAGAGGCGGTCGTAATTTTTGAGATCTTCGAGCACCGCCTTGCCTTCGCGGCTCGGCTCCATCTGAACCGGAGCGGAGCTCGCGGACTCATCAACAGACCCGATCTCGCCAGCGCGGGCGCTAGCCGGGACGGAGGCAGAAAGGACACTCAGAACCAACAGGGCGGTAACGGACTTCTTCAGCATAAAATTCTCACTCCTGGCCGCCCCATGAGCAAGACCTAAGCCAGGGAAACTTCACGAAGACTCAGCCCAACCCCCCGAAACCCCTGGGGTCAGAGGGCACTGTCCAAGCTCTATTTGCCCAAGAATTCGACGTCTGTATCCCGGGCGACGATGGCTTTTTCCTCGGCTTTGGACTTGGCCATCCGGGGAGCGACAAAAGCCTTGGCCTGGGCGGGCGAAGCGAAGACCGCCCTGAAAATGGTCGAGAGATAGAGCTTCTTCTCGCGCGGGGAGAAGAAATTGCGGCGGGCATCGTTGATGAAGGTCTTGGCGTAGTCCTCGAGCTCGGCATCGAGCTTGGCCGCCGTGAAGTCCGTCTTGGGCTCGGGCCCGCCCGGGCTTCCGCATAAAAACGCCAAGCGCTCGCGGGGATCCGGCAGCGTCTTGAGCTGAAAGGGCGGCGCTGGAAACCCGCCGGTCGGGTGCTCAGCGCGGTACTTCAGGACATGAGCCGCGTATGAATTCAGCGCCTTGGCCTTGAGCTCGGCTTGACCCGGATCCAGGGCCAGAACCGACGTCGATATAAGGAGAAGAGCCAGGAATCGAAGCATCTGACTCCAGGTTAACCCGGATTTACTCAACTGCATAGATTGAGCACCAAATCCATAACTAGCTATCTCGATCTAATTCGTGATAGGAAGTATTTATGTTACCTTCGCCAAGCGAGCTCCGCTATTTCGTCGAAGTCGCCAATACGCTGAATATCTCGCGCGCCTCCGAGCGCCTGGGGATCAGCCAACCCACGCTGAGCCTCGCGATCAAGCGCCTGGAGTCGAGCTTCGGGATGCCGCTCCTCGTGCGCGGCAAGACCGGAGTCAAGCTCACGCAAGGCGGGCAGAAGCTCCTCTCCCACGCGCGAAGCATGATCGAGGACTGGGACAAGCTCAAGAGCGACGCCCTTCGCGCCGACACCGAGATCAGCGGCCGATATACGATCGGCTGCCATCCGTCGGTCGCGATGTACTCGCTTCCCCACTTCCTCCCGCGCCTGATGAAAGAAAACCCATCGCTCGAGATCAAGCTCTCGCACGATCTCTCGCGCAAGATCACCGAGGATGTGGTCAGCTTCAAAATCGACTTCGGGCTGGTGGTCAATCCGGTCGAGCACCCCGACCTGGTCATCAAGGTCCTTTGCCGCGACGAAGTCACGCTCTGGTGCAAGGGCGACGAGTCACCTCGCATCCTGGTCTGCGACCCAGATCTGCTTCAGACTCAGTCCCTCTTCAAGCATTTCGCCAAATCGGGGATCGAGTTCGAGCGCACGATCACCTCCTCCAATCTCGAGGTCGTCACCGCGATCGTCGCCGCCGGCGGCGGCATCGGCGTCCTGCCCACGCGGGTCGCTCAGCGCATCAAATCGATGGGGCTCAAGCACTTCTGCAAGGACGCTCCCAAGCTCCAGGATCAGATCTGCCTCGTTTATCGCGCCGACGCGCAGAAGTCGTTCGCTGGCCGGGCCATCGCCAAGACCATTGAAAAGGCGATGGCAAACGCCTAAGACAGCGGGATGATCACTCTCTATCAGCCCAAGCCCATCTGGGAACTTCCGAGCCTCAGTCCCTTCTGCGTGAAGCTTGAGACCTATCTCAAGATGACGAAGGTGCCCTACGAAGTTAAAGACGGAGACCCGCGGGTCGCCCCTAAGGGTCGCATCCCCTACGTCAAGATCGACGGAAAGAAGATGGGCGACTCCTCGATGATCATCGCCGAGCTCAAGAAGCGCTACGGCGACTCGCTCGATGCCCGCCTGACGCCTCAGCAGCGCGCGCAGGCACTGGCGATCCAGAGCCTCTTCGAGGATCGCCTCTACTTTGCGAGCGCCTGGCTTCGCTGGTCGGACGAGGCCTCCTGGGCTCGCGTGCGAGACGATTACTTCGCGCCTTTAATGCCGCCCGTGATCGGCTCGTTCATTCTCAAGAAGATCCGCCAGTCCTTTCTCAAGGAGCTTTCGCAACAAGGCGTCGGCGATCACACTCAGGACGAGATCATCGCCATCGGAAAGGAAACCCTCACGGCCGTCTCCAACCTACTCGGCGACCACGAGTACTTCTTGGGCTCCGAGCCCTCGAGCGTCGACGCGACCGCCTACGGCTTCATCGTCCAGCAGCTCTATGTGCCGTGGGAGAGCCCGCTCAAAACGCATGCGAGATCGCTCCCCAATCTCGCGGCCTTTTGCGACAGGATGAAGAAGCGGTATTGGAGCTAGAGCTCCCGCTGACGAAGCTTTAGACAGCCGACTTGCCAGCGGCGCGCAAAATCGCTCCAGCTCCCCTGAAATTCACGAGCGCTTGCGGGCACTTCGCTTGCTACTCAGAGCTCCGATGCGGTCGTGGTTCGGCATTTTCATCATTTTCGCTGCGATCAGCGCTCCAGCCTATTCGATGGTCCTGGAGCAAAGGCCGCAGCACGCGCACTTGGCTCAGGCCCAACGAGCTTCCTTCCACGAACAGCTCCAGAAATTCAGATCGCGAATCCATTCAGAACTGCAAGACCGCTATCAAGTCGATGCTGAGAGCGTCTTGATCGCTCGCAAGGACATCCTTGATCCAAACGATAAGGTCAAAATATTCGTGACCGATCGAGCCAGCAATGAAGTCAAAGAAGCCGCCTTCATGTCCTTCAAGGCCAATCAAGGAGTCCTCAAAGCTGACATCTACGTCGCTCCGGAGTTTCGGAGGCTCGGAATCTATAATCTCGCCCTATCCCGGATCCTGCAAGAACACCCAGAAACGTCGTCGATGCCCACGCGCTTTCCGTACCCGTCGGAGCGCATCCTGAAATCCGTACAGGACTTTTACGAAAGGGACATCGCGAATACCACTGCACCCTATGAAAAGGATACCGCGGACGCAATCGCTCAATACTACTGGAATCAACTCAAGAGTGTCGGAATGCATCCGTTCCTCTCCGACAACGCGAAAAATATCGTGGATGCCATGTTCGAGCATTATTCAGACTTTCTCGCCTTAGGCGGCACTGCGCGCCTCAAAGGCATGTCGCCCACGGCTCTGCGCGAGCTCCGCGAAAAAATCGTTCGCGGGTTTATCGGCTCTCCCGCGGCCAAGATCCGCATAAAAGCCGGCTTTTCAAAAATGACCCGCTTCATCGTCGACCCCACTCGCGAGACGGTCGCGATGGACGTCAAACTGGGCGAGTCCGACCCCGAGCAAGCGGATGTGATGTTGGTCACGCGCGATACTGACGGAGTTCAGAAGGCCTTCAAAATCTCTTCCGAAGGACAGCTCACGCCGGTCGAAACCTCCGCGCTTCTCTTACCTGGTTACGATGAAATGATGACCAGCGACCTCAGCCAGTCTTGGATCCCGCGGGACTGAATTACGCAGGTATGCGCGGCCGAATGCCTGCCGTGTCCGCCTCGCTTCGCCAGACTTTGCGTTCACTTTGCGTTTGCAAGGTTCCAGACCAACAGAAGTCTGAGTTTCGGATTGCGTACGGCCGAACTCCGCTTCAAGACGCAAAGTAAACGCAAAGTTGGGCGAAGAGCGGGAGAAATACGCAGGTCACCCCGCCCGGTAAAATGAATCTCGTTCCTCTAGAGACTTTGTGGATCTGGAGCGGTCTAGATTCAGGCCTGAATCTAGCCCGCCCGGACATCCACGATCTTGAACTGATCGACATCCACCAAGCCCTGATCCGTGAGCTTGAGCGACGGGATCACCGGCAGGCTCAAGAACGCGAGCTGAAGAAAAGGCTCGGCGAGCGCGCAGCCCGTCTCGCGGCTCGCGGCGCGGAGTTTGGCGAGCTCGCCCTTGAGGAACGCCGGCTCACGGTCGGACATAAGGCCCCCGTAAGGCAGGGGCAGATGCGCGAGCACCGAACCGTTCTTGACGACACAAAATCCGCCGCCACTGGAGATGAGCGCGCTCATCGCCGCGCGCATGTCGGAGCTCTCCGAGCCAACGGCGATGAGATTGTGGCTGTCATGCCCGACCGAGGACGCGATCGCGCCTCGAAATCCCTCACCGAAGCCCGAGACGTAGCCGTTGGCAGGACGCGTGCCGCGACCATAGCGCTCGAGCACCGACAAGCGCGCGACGCCGGGCGCGTCGTGCGAAGCGACTCGGCGGCCGGTGATGATCTTTCCTTCGATGACTTCGATCACGTGGACTCGCCCGCCCGGCCCCTCGAGGTCGCGCGCCTCGGGCGCGTGCGCGCGCACGGTTCCGCGGAGCGCGGCGGCCGAGCCGGCGCCGAGCGAAGCGCCCGATGAAGCGCCGGCGGGCCCGAGGCTCTCGGCCCAGCGCCCGCGCTTCATCACGCGCGAGAGAGAGACGGAGCGCGCGTCGTCGAGCAGCACGAGGTCAGCGCCGTAGCCCGGCGCGATCGCGCCAACGCGCGCGGGCCCGCGGTCCAAAGCATAATGGCGCGCGACGCTCCAGCTGGCCGCGCGGAAAGCGACCTCGGGCGCGACGCCGTGTCGGATCGCGCCGCGAATCAGATAATCGACGTGGCCCTGCTCGGCGATGTCGAGCGGATTGCGATCGTCGGTGCAGAACCCGAGCGTCGTCGACGTTCCGAGCGTGAGCAGCGGCGCGAGCGCTTCGAGATCCTTGGCCACGCTGCCCTCGCGGATCCAGACCGAGATTCCCTTGATGAGCTTCTCGCGCGCTTCTTCGAGCTCCGAGGACTCGTGGCAGCTCGAGATCCCCGTGCAGGCATAAGCCGAAAGCTCGCGGCCCCGCAGAAGCGGCGCGTGCCCGTCAATGCGGCGATCCGCGAATGCTTCGATCTTCTTCATCACTTCTTCGTCATTATGAAGAACTCCCGGCATGTTCATCATCTCAGCCAGGCCGAGCGCGCGCGGATGATTCTTGAGCGCCGCAAGCTGAGCGCTCGTGATCGTGCCGCCGCCGTTGGTCTCCATATGAGTGGCGGGCACGCAGGAGCTGAGCATCACCCACAGATCCAGGCCCTCTGC
>OUNM010138252.1_pt1 | contig 17878 bp, 15 predicted proteins | sample 1769961 | NCBI WGS metagenome assembly OUNM01 (sample SAMEA3914820, study PRJEB12502) | metagenome | biome: forest; material: soil | place: USA | collected 2012-03-12 | depth 0.3 m
AAGCAGAGATGGTCCCGCTATTATCCGGACCGGACTCGAGGACGACCGTCAGATCCTCGAACGGGAGCGAAACCGTTTTGGCTTCGGCCAGGCCCGAAAAGAGACCCAGCGCGATCGCGAATCCCGCGATCATGCCTGAGGCCCTTGCTTCTTCATCACTGCCTTGAAAATCGCCGGCAAAAGATCAGCCGACCTAACGAGATCGCCGATGCTTTCGGCTTGGTGGCGATAAACGATCTCGCCCCTCGAGTCGAGGACGAGCGCGCCGCCGAGCTGGAGCCGATCGCCCTGAACGGAGGTCTGCACGACGCCCGAAACCACGGCCGCCTTGATGAACTCGGCCGCGAGCCTGAGGTTCACCACCGACTTAAGCCGCTCCAGCTCGAACTGCTTGTAGATCGCCAAGGTCGGCTCGGTGACGACCTTGATCTCGGGGCGGTTCAGCCCATTGCGCTCGACGAAATCCGGAATGAAAGTGTACGCGCCATTGCCCACCAAGAGGGTGCGAACACCCAGTCGCTCGAGCTGATCCGTCATCTGGAGCAGCTCCCTGACTTGAAGGGTGCAGCCGAAGCAGCCGAAGTGCCTAAGGAAAATCACGAGCGAAGCGGAGCTCTCAGGCCTCCACTTCGCGAGCACCTGATCGAATGGAGCCGACTCCCCTTTTCCGTCCCAAACGAGGGTCGTCGGCAGCGCCATCGCGACTTAGCCTTGCGTCGGACCGGACCCGACGATCGCCGGATTCATGTCGATCTTGGCCTTGGTCAACAGGCTGTCGAGCCAGCTGCCGAAGAGCTCGCGTTCGCGCTTGGCTTCGATCTGCTCCAGGAGCTTCTGGCGCGAAGCCTCGAACTTTGAGGCATCCGCAGCCTGTGAGCCAGTGACGACCGCGACGAGGATCCCCCCGGCGACCGGATATTTCTTGGCCTTGCCGCCCTGAGCGACTTCGATCGGGGACTTCTTGGCGAAGGCGTCCTTAAGAAGCTCATGCGCCTCTCCGACGCCGGGGATCGGTCCGCCAGTCTGGCCGACCATCCCTGTCGTCTTGACCGTCACGCCCTGCTGCTTGAGGCCCGGGATGGCGTTGATCTTGTCATCCGAACTGCTTCCCAGCGCAGCCGCGACCTGATCGGCGAGCTGCCCGTTGATCTTGTTGATCTCCGGAAGCTTGTCGCCTGCGATCAGCTGGCGCGCGATCTGCTCCTGCGACTGCTCGAGGGTCTTGCCCTTGAACTCGGTACCTTTGCGAAGCTCGTACTGGCTCTTCACGAGGTTCAGCTTGGCCGGATCCTTGAGATAGGCCTGAATATCAGCCGGCTGGACGGAAATGGCCTTCTTGCCAGACTCAGTCGTGAGCAGAACGTACTTGATATTGCGCTTGTTTTCCTGGGACTCGAACTCCTGCCGAGCCTCGGCATCCGAGACATGGACGCGATTGCGGAAGTAGTTCTGCCAGTGAGCGGCCGAGAGGTCCTCGCGGATGGAGGCTTCAAAGCTGCCCGGCGTGTAGCGGTTGGCCTCCAGGATCTGGCGGTAGGTCGGCAGATCGAAGTGACCGTCCTTCTGGAACGCGGGGATCGAGCGGATCTGGTCGCGGACTTCCTCATCGGACGCCCCTACGCCCTGACGCTTCGCTTCTTGGATCATCAGCTTCTTTTGAGCGAGCTCGCGGAAGACGCCCGGCTTGATATTGAACGCGTTCATCTGCTCTTCGGTCAGCTGCCCGCCTGCGATGCCTTTGAAAAACTCCAGGCGGCGACTCAGCTCGCGATTGAACTCAGCGATCGAGATCGGCTCTCCGTTCACGGTACCGGCGACCGCCCCCTCATGGAGACCGCGGGTCGCTTTAGGACTGAAAAACCCGGAGAAGATGAAAACGAACGCGATGAAAGCGATGATGCCGCTGACGACGATGGCGCCAAATTTCTCCTTGATCCACTCCAGCATAGCTCGACATTCCCTCTTGAGACCGATAGATTATAAGGGCTTAAAGCAACCCCCTATATGTTGAGATACATTAGAGAGTATCGATTTTATATTCTTCTTTTTCTTTTCGTGCTGATTCCGGTCATCGCGATCGACACCTCAACGCGCACGGCTCGGGACTATCGGTTCTATGACCGGGTGATCGTGGCGGTGACCTCGCCCATCCAGAGCGGCATCAGCTGGGTTCTGGAAGTCATCAGCTCCGGCTTCCAGAACTACGTCTACCTGCTGCACACCCGCACCGAGAACGAGACGTTAATCGAGGAGAACCGCAAGCTCCTCAAGTCTATCGCCGCACTGCGTGAGACTGAACAGGAAAACCTCCGTCTCCGCAAGCTTCTCGATTTCCAAGAAAAATTCGAGTTCAAGTCCGTCGTCGCGCGCGTCGTCGCCCGCGACACGTCCACCGACTTCCGCCTGATCCGCATCAACCGCGGCGAGCGCGCGGGGATCCAGAAGAACATGCCCGTCGTCACCAACGAAGGCGCCGTCGGCCGTGTGCTGCGCACGACGGCGGATACGGCGGACATCGTGACGATCCTCGACCTGCTCTCGGCCATCGACACGATCGACGAGCGCTCGCGCGCGCCAGGCGTGGTCGAAGGCTTTACCGACGACACCTGCCAGCTGCGCTACGTGCTTCGCACGGATGACTTCCAGCCCGGCGACACCCTCGTCTCGAGCGGACTGGGCGGCGTCTTTCCGAAGGGCATCCCCGTCGGCGTCGTGACCAAGGTCGAGAAGAAAGCCTTCGGCATCAGCCAGCACGTCGAGGTCGCCCCGAGCGTCCAGTTCTCCAAGCTCGAAGAGATCCTGGTCGTCACCGAGCACAAGGTCGAGAACGCCTCCACGCACGCGACTCCGAAGGAAACTCCCAAAGAGCCGAAGAAAGAAGAAAAGAAGGACGAGCCGAAGAAAGAGGAGTCCGGCGAGTGAGAAGGATCATCTTACGCCTCCTCAACGCTCCCGGCCTGGTCCTCCTGGCCGCGATCGCGGTGGCTCTGCAGACTTCGCTCTTCGCGTGGAAGCCGATCAGCTACTTCCAGCCGGACTTCATCCTCCTCTTCGTCATCTGGTGCGGCCTCAAGCGCGACTTCTTCGAAGGCGGCGTCCTCACGCTCATCATCGCCGACATCACCGAGATCCATAGCTCCTCGCCGCAGGGTCTCTTCCTGATCTCCTACATGGCCGTCTTCCTCCTGGTGCGACTCGCTTCCAAGGTTCTGGTGATCCCGGGGCTTTCGTCCTGGATCACGCTCACGCTCTCGCTCTCGGTCATCTGCCGGCTCGTCGGCCTGGGCATCATTCTCGCGCTCGGCGCGAGCCGCAACCAATGGCACCAGACGCTGCTGACGATCTTTCCGGGCGCGGTCGTCGCCGGCCTCTGCGGCACCTTCTTCTACAAGTGGCTCGAGAAGTACGACGCGCTGACCTTCAAGCGCGGACACGAGCAGATGCTTGAAACCGACCTCCAGGTCCAGAACGCGGGGTAATCGGCGATGGCGTTTCTGGGACAAGAAGAACAGATCCGGGAGTTTCAGGACCGATTCAGGTACCTCTACGCGATCGCTTTCATCGGGTTGGGCCTGCTGCTCTCGCGCATGGTCTACCTGCAGGTCCTCATGGGCGACAAGATGCGCGACTTCTCGGAGAAGAACCGCATCCGCCGCGTGAAGGTCGCCGCTCCGCGCGGCATGATCTTCGACCGCAACCGCAAGCTGCTGGTCGATAACCGCCCGGCCTTCGACCTCGAGGTGATCCCGCAGTACCTGCGCGAGTCCAAGCAGAGCAAGCAAGTCATCGCTCTTCTCGCCCGTCTCGTGAAAATGAAGGAGAGCGAGATCGAAGACTCCCTCCGCAAGAAGGCGAGCCAGCCCTCGTTCATGCCCGTGAAGATCAAGAGCGATCTCTCGCGCGAGGAAGTGGCGCTCATCGAGTCTTGGAAAATCTCCATGCCCGGCGTCGAAATCCGCGAGGAGATCCGCCGCACGAACGTCTATGGCGAGGTCGCCTCGCACATGCTGGGCTACATCAGCGAGGTCAACGCCACCGAGCTGCCCACCCTCAACAAGGACGGCCCCAAATACGCCGAAGGCGACTCGATCGGCAAGTTCGGCCTCGAGCAGAGGATGGAGCCCGTCCTGCGCGGCGTCGACGGCGAGGATATCAAGGAAGTGGACGCGCTCGGCCGCGCCCGCCTCGAACAAAACAAGGGCCGCGTCCTGGCCGAGGAAGCCAACAAGGCCGCGATCCCCGGCAAGAACCTCGTACTGACGATCGACCAGGACCTCCAGACGGCGGCCAACGAGGCCTTCGGGGAGAAGATCGGCTCGGTCGTCGCGATCGACCCGAACAATGGCCAGATCCTCGCGATGCTCTCGCGCCCCTCGTTCGATCCGACGCAGTTCTCGCGCGGGATCCCTACCGCGCTCTGGAACAAGCTTCTCAACAACGAGAACCATCCGCTTCGCGACAAGACCATTCAGGACCACTACCCTCCCGGGTCAACCTTCAAGCTGCTCACCGCCATCGCCGGCCTCGAAGAAGGCGTGATCGACGCGAACACGCGCATCACCTGCACGGGCTCGATCAAGGTCGGTAACCGGCCCGCGCACTGCTGGAAGAAAGGCGGCCACGGCAGCGTCAACGTGACCCAGGCCATCCAGCATTCGTGCGATGTGTTTTTCTATCGCGTCGCTCAGAAGCTCAAGAGCATCGACGATCTCGCCAAGTGGGCGCATCACATGGGCCTTGGCAAGAAAACGGGCGTCACGCTCCCGCGCGAGACTTCGGGTCTGATCCCGACCGAAGCGTGGAAAGAAAAGACCTTCAAACAACCCTGGAATCCCGGCGAAACCGTCTACGCCGCCATCGGCCAGGGCTACGTGCTCGCGACCGCCATCCAGCTCGCCAACTTCTACGCGGCGATGTCCAACGGCGGCACGCTCTACCGTCCCTACCTCGTCAAGCAGGTCGAGTCGGTCGACGGGCAGGTTCTCCAGGAGTTCCAGCCCGAGGCGCTCGATAAGACCCAGCTCAACCCCAAGACCGTCGACCTGGTCAAACAGGGAATGTGGAACGTGGTCAACCAGCCGGGCGGCACGGCCTACGCGCTCAGGCTGCCGGGAATGGATTTCGCCGGCAAGACCGGAACCGCGCAGGTCATCCGCATCTCGAGCGAGAAGATCTACGCCAAATGCGAGAACATGCGCTTCCGCGACCGCCACCACGGTCTCTTCGTGGGCTTCGCGCCGCTGAACGATCCCAAGATCGCCGTGGCCGTCGTGGCCGAGCATGCCTGCCACGGCACCAACGCCGCGCCCGTCGCGCGCGCCGTGATCAAGAAGTACCTCGAGAAGATCGACCCCGACCACTTCGGCGAGAAGGCGATCGCCGAGCGCCTCAAGGCCCAAGGCAAGAACCCCACCGCGCCGATGCCGGCGCCGGGCGGCGACGACGAGGACCAGGCGAGCGACGACGACTCGGGCGTCCTGCCCGAAGAGAACGCGGCTCCTCCGCCGGCGCCGTCGTTGACGGACGAAATCAAGGTGACGGAATGATGGTGCGCAACGTGCGCACGCAAGCGGCCACATGGCCGCGCCGCCCGGGAGGAATTTGCCAAGTCAGCGAAGCTGACGCAGGCAAAGGGGCTCCGGGCGAAAACCTTTCGCGAAGCGAAAGGAGGCTATAAAGATGAATCCAAGTTCAATTGAAACCCCGATGGGCCTCGACGACTCCACGCTTCGCATGGGGATGTACGAGGAGGAACTCAAGAAGTTCAACTGGAACCTCATTATTCTGGAGGTCGTCCTCTTCGCCATCGGCCTCTGGAACCTGATCAGCGCGACCTCCGTGGCCGACAAGTCGCTTGGCCTCTACCGGAGCCAGCTGCTCTGGTTCGGGATCGGGATGGCGCTCTCGGCACTGATCCTGCTCCTTCACTACTCCATCTTCTCGCGCATGGCGTACGTCATCTACTTCGCCAACCTGCTCCTTCTGGTCGCCGTGCTCTTCGTCGGCAAGGCCTCGCTCGGCGCGCGGCGCTGGATCGGAGTCGGCGGCTTCACGATTCAACCCTCGGAGTTCATGAAACTCTCGACGGTGATCTTTCTCGCCAAGTATTTCGAGAGCGACCGGACCGTCGGCGGCTACGGATTCAAGGAACTGCTGCTGCCGACCATCATGGTGGTCATCCCCGCCGCGCTCGTCATGCTCCAGCCTGACCTCGGCACGGCGCTGATCATCTTGCTCACCTTCGGGAGCATGATGCTCTTCTGCCGGATCAAGCCGCAGACGCTCCTGATCATCGGGGTCTGCGCGGCCATAGCATTGCCGGTCGCCTATAAGTTCGGCCTCAAGCCCTACCAGCGCCAGCGCATCGTCTCTTTCATCGACCCGATGGCCGACCCCAAAGGATCGGGCTACAACTCCATCCAGTCGATGATCGCCGTCGGCTCGGGCCAGCTCATCGGCAAAGGCTACAAGAAGGGAACGCAGGGGCACCTCAATTTCCTGCCCGAGCACCATACCGACTTCATCTTCTCGGTGTTCAGTGAGGAGCACGGCTTCGTCGGAAGCGCGATCCTGCTGGCGCTCTATATGGCCTTCCTGCTGAACGGGCTGTCCGTCGCCTACCAGTCGCACGACAAGTTCGGGATCCTGGTGGCGTTCGGGATCATGAGCATCTTCTTCTGGCACATCTTCGTGAACATGGGGATGGTCATGGGGCTATTGCCGATCGTCGGGGTGCCGTTGCCCTTCTTCAGTTATGGCGGATCGTCATTGATGACGTCGGTCATCTGCGTGGCGATCGTGACGAATATCGCCAATAAGAAATTTATGTTCTGAAAGCCGGTTTTCGGTCAGTCCGGCGAGACGAGACCCACGGCCAGATCGACCGCCGTGTCGCCTTCGGATTCGATACGCTCGTCGACGTACTTAAGCACCACCTCGCGGAGCTCCTGCTTGATAGCAGGCAGATCCTTGGCGTTGACCGTGAACGACGAGACTAAAAAGAGCTCGCGCTCCGAACCAAAGCGCGCCGTCGCGCGGGAGCGGATGCGCTCGACGGTCTCGAGGAAATAACTCCGGAAGACATCGCTTCCGCCCATGCCCACGAGCGAAAGATGGGTCGAGGCGGGATGGAAACGGCCCGACTCCCCGTCGCGCCGGATGAGGCCGAGTTCGATCAGAGTACCGAGATCCTTCTCAGTGCGGCGGCGATCAAAGCGGGTACGCGCGGCGACCTGCGCGAGAGTGGCGCCGGTTCCGGGCTCGCCGAGCGCCGCGTACAAGCGCAAAAAACCGCGGACCCCGAAGATCCGGTCGGCGGCATCCTTTTCTTTGGCCGCCTGGGCGCGCACCGGCCCCGTCGAGAGACGCTTGCGCAGGCGCTCGAGCTTGTCGCGAAGCTGCGCGTCCGTCAGGGCGGTCGCGAGCACGCCGGGTTCCTCGAGCGCGACGAGATATTGAAAGTACAGCTTCCACTGTGTCGGAAGCTGGAGCGCGTTCAGGAAGCGCGGAAGCGCCTTGGCCGAGAGCTTGCGCCGCCCTTTTAGGATCTCAGCCGGATAACCTCGCGAGGCGAAGCCGGCTCTGCGCGAGAACTGGGCGACCGCGATCCCCTTGAGGGAGAGGTAGGCCTCCAGGAACTCGCGGTAGCCGGCCGCGTTCTTGAGCGGGGTGAGATCCTTGCCTTGCGACACGCTCAGTTGCTCCCGCTGGCTCCGCCGTCGAGGGGGCGAACGCACTTGAGCTTGAGCTTCTGCGCTTTGGAGACGAAGGAGTAATCATAGCCGTCGCCCTTGAGCGAGAACTCAGGCTGGCTGTTCATGTAGCCGGTGCTCTGGTGGTTGTCTTCGAGGGTGCGCGTGACGTAGGCCGCGAGATAGGTCTCGTGGTACGAAGGCGTGTTGTAGACGCCGTCGCTTTCGACCGCGACGTGGACTTGGTACTGATGATCGCGGCCGTCGCTGCACTCGAGCTGCATCGACCAGCGCGCGGGCTGGGCGAAAGCCTGGGCCGAAGCCAGGGAAAACGAAAGAGCCAGAACCAGCTGAGCGAGGGACTTGAACATGGCGGATCTCCTTATAAAGGCGCGGATTTTATTATTCAAACTCAGTAGAAACAACGGAGCCTGGTATACGCTCAAGGGTGACGCAAAGCAATATCCCAAGCTCTCGCCGCCGTCCAATTTGTCCACTTTTGTGGACATCCGGGATAGACCTTCCCCCCTTGCTGAATTGGCGTTAAAACGGCTCCGGAGGTCCCCATGGCCGCCCTATCCGTGATCGAAAAGCGTATTCTCGCCGGTCTGGGCGTCATTTTGGCCGTTCCGGTCGTGGTCGGGGTCCTGGTCGTAAGCGGATTGCGCGAGATCCAATCCAAGGACCAATGGCTCGTGGACGTGCATGGCCCGGCACTGGTCCAGGCCGAGCGGCTCCGATACTTCGCCGAGAGCGAGATCTCCAACAGCCGAGGGTTTTTGCTGAACGGCGATCGACGGGACTTTCTATCCAAGGTCTCCGAATCGCGCGCGAATTTTCTCGAGATCTTGAACCTGATGGAATCGCAGGTCCTGCCCGACCATCGTCCGATGCTGCCCGAGCGAAAAGAGATCTTCCGCCAGATCAGGGACTTCGAGAGCCAGTACCATGAGGCGATCGCGGCATCGTTCCAACTGAGAGAAGCCGAAGTTCCTCTGGAGCGCATCCTCGAAATCAATCGAGTCCATGCGCTTCCGGCCCGCCTCGGCCTCGATTCGGCCCTCGACAAGCTCGTGGACACCGAAACCCGCTTTCTTCTGGAGACCCGCGAAAAATCCCGGCAGACCATGACGAGAATCCAGAAATCGCTCGGATTCGTCTTCGGCGCATCCTTTTTGATCGTGGCGATACTGACCTTCTGGATCCTCAGGCTGTTCCGGCGCAATCAAAGCCTGCTCAACGACACCCGAAAGGCCGTCGCCGCGCGGGACGAAGTTCTCAGTGTCGTTTCCCACGACCTCAAGAACCCACTCGCCGCGATCGACCTGGGCGTTCAGATGCTGCTTCGAAACAAAGCCGCCGCCCCCGCCCATCAGGCCATCGCTCGCCGCATCGCTTCGGCGGTGAAAAGCATGAAATCGCTGATCCAGAACCTACTGGACTCCGCCAAGTTCGAGTCGGGGCATCTGACGCTCGAGCGCGCCGAACACGGGATTCGCGACACTCTTTCTGAGCTCCTCACGATTCAAGAGCCATTGGCGAACGACAGGTCCATCCACCTCGAGGTCGAGCTACCCGACCCAGGCCTCACGGCATCCTTCGACCCCGAGCGCATCGGGCAGGTTCTCTCCAACCTCGTGGGCAATGCGATCAAATTCACCCGCCCTGGCGGAACTGTTCGCGTTCGCACCGAGCCGAGCGTTGAGGGCATCTGCTTCAGCGTCAGCGACACGGGTCCTGGCATCCCTGCCGAGCAGCTTCCCCGGATCTTCGACCGTTATTGGCAGGCTCGTGAGACCGCGCGCTATGGCACCGGCCTCGGGCTGGCGATCGCCAAGGGACTGGTCGAAGCGCACGGCGGCCGCATCTGGGTCGAAAGCGCGGTCGGAAGCGGATCGACGTTTTACTTCACCTTGCCCCGCGCTCCCGCCGGCCTGACCTCGCGGCACCCGACGGACGCTCATCGCGAGCGAACCCTGCCGGGGTCATCGTCAAATTCGTGACTCGCGCGCGCCCGTACGCGGACTGCTTGCGCACCGTTTCGCGCGGGTTTATCCTGGAATTACATATGAAAAAATATTCATTGAGCCTCTTCCTGGCCTCTTCCTTCCTCGCAATGGGCTTCACCATGCCCAGCTGCCCCGGCCAACAGCAGATGCAGCAGCAGGTGGACGCCGTCGCGCAATCGAGCGCCGAGCTCACGCGCAAGGAAGCCGCTCTCGACGGACGAGTGAAGAGCCTCGAAGGCGATATGGGCCAGGTCAAGCAGCTCCTCACGCAGATGACGAGCACGATCCAGGCGCAAAAAGAAGCGCTCGACAAGTTCGACGCTGCCTTCAAGAGCCTCGAGGCCCAGCTCCAGGCCAAGTCCAAGGCCCCCGCCGCCAAGGGCGGCAAGAAAAAGGGCAGATAAGCGTCCCAGGTCCCGTACGGGACCATTGCGATAAGTCGGTCCATTCGGTAATGACTCTTTCGTGGAACTTGACGCGCATGCCTATTACTCCTACGGCCGCTATCTTTCGAGCACCTTCGGCGAAAAGACTTATAAGGTTGTGGTAGCGAGCGGCCTAACCTGCCCCACCCGCGACGGCACGATCGCCAAGCGCGGCTGCGCGTTCTGCGACGTACGAGGTTCGGGTTCCTGGCACGGCAAACAAGGTCGCGGGCTTCCCATCCAGGAACAGATCGCCAAGCGCATCCCGGGCATCCGCGAGCGCTTCGGCGTGAACTCGTTCCTCGCCTATTTCCAGAGCTACACCAATACCTACTCCGACATCGGCTACTTGCGCGAGATCTACGAAGCTGCGCTCGCCGCCCCCGGCATCCGGGGGCTCTGCGTGGGCACGCGGCCCGACTGTATCCCCGACCCGGTGATCGATCTGCTCGAGGAGCTCGCGCAAAAGCACTACGTCTCGCTGGAGCTCGGCGTGCAGTCGTTCGAGAATCCGACCCTCGAGTGGCTCACCCGCGGCCATGACGGCCCCTGCTCGCTTGATGCTTTCAAGCGCCTGCGCGAGCGCGCCCCGCACGTGCAGGTTTGCGCGCATTTCATCTTCGGCTCGCCCACTGACTCGCCGACGGCGGCGCGAGACGCGGCATTGCTGCTCAATGAGTCGGGCGTCAACGGCGCCAAGCTTCATCAGCTGATGATTCTCAAGGGAACCGAGCTTGCGGAGCGCTATGAAGCGCAGCCGTTTCCGGTGCTATCCGTCGAGGAGTACGCCGAACGCGTGATCGACTTCCTCGAGCACCTCTCGCCCGAGATCTACCTCGAGCGCCTCTGCGCGGCGGCTTCGCACATCGAGGAGTGCATCGCTCCCGAGTGGAGCAAGTCGCGCTGGGAACCGCATAACCAGCTCCGCGACATCCTCGCCAAGCGAGGATGCCGCCAGGGCTCCAAGCTCTCGACTTAATATTGGGCAATCCTTGAAATAGGTCCGCCGCTTGCACCCGCCCTCGCCGTCGCGGGGAAAGGGGGCAATGCCTCGTGCAGATCTTCATCGTTTTGGGTACTCGTCCGGAACTCATCAAGCTCGCGCCATTGATCCATGAGAGCCAGAAGCGAGGTCATCAGGCCAAGGTCATCCTCACCGGCCAGCACCGGGAAATGATGAATCCACTTCTAGATTTCTTCGGGATTACGCCTGATTTCGACTTGAACGTGATGACTCACAACCAGTCCCTCACCTCGCTCTCGCAGCGAGTGCTCGAGGGCCTGAATCTCATGCAGGAACGAACTCACGGAATCGGATCTCCCGATTATTTCATCGTTCAAGGTGACACGACCAGTGCATTTGCGGCAGCGTTCTGGGCATTCTGCAATAAGATCCCGATCGGACACGTCGAGGCTGGACTTCGCACGCGCGACCTCTCGTCGCCTTTTCCGGAAGAGGGCAATCGCCAGCTGATCTCCCGCCTGGCCGATCTGCATTTCGCTCCAACCTCCGACGCGGCAGCCGCCCTTCATTCCGAGCAGATCCCCTCGCATTCGGTCTTCACGGTCGGCAACACCTCGATTGACACACTTCTTCATTCGCTTCAGCGCATCCGCGGCGGAGACGTTCCGGAGCAGCATCGCCTCCCGCAGGGGATCCGCGAGTTCGCGTTCGGCCGAAAGGTCATCCTGGTCACTGCGCACCGACGCGAAAACCAGGGCGAAGGCATCCGCGACATCTGCCAAGCCATCCGCGAGATCATCGAGCGATCCCCGGGCGCGGGCGCGATCTACCCGGTCCATCCCAACCCCAATGTCCGCGAGCCCGTGAGGCGACTGCTGGCCGATCACCCGCGTATCCTTCTCTGCGACCCGCTGCCCTATGGCGGCTTCATCGAGCTGATGGCGCTCTCCGATCTTTTGCTCACCGACTCAGGCGGAATTCAGGAGGAAGCACCTTCCCTTCGTCGCCCCATCCTAGTCATGCGAAAAGAAACAGAGCGCCCCGAGGGTGTGGCGGCAGGATTTTCGCGCTTAGTCGGCACCCGCCCCAGCGCCATCGTCTCGGCCGCGCTCGAGGCGCTCGCGAATCCTCAGGTGCCCGACACTCCCAACCCCTACGGCGATGGCCAGGCTGCGCGGCGAATCCTCGACACCCTGGAGGCGCGATACGGGCGGGCGGGAGCCGCCGCATGATCCGACCTCTCGCGCTCCTCTTCGGACTGGCTCTCGCCGCGTCAGCCGGCGCGTCGGCACGAGCCGAAACACAGTCCCTGACTGCGTACGCGACGGAGCTTTACTCGGAGAGCGCCTTCGCGAGCCCGCAGGACGCCTACTCGACGATGATTCGCGCGCGCATCTACGCCGGCCCTCAAAACATCCTTTCGCCTTACGCTCTTTTCAATCAAGAGCTGACCAAGCTCCATTCGCTCGGGGCACCGAACGAAACTGGGTCATTTCAGGCCCTCGGTGCCGGCGCGCGGCTGCTGCTTCCGTGGTCGTCTTCGATTACGGCCGAGGCGAGATACCGATTTCTTCCGGATCAGCCCTTGGACTTCAAAAGCGTGGCCGCGCGCTTCCAGCGGATCGACTTCACCATCGCTCAGGATCCCAAATGGTTCTTCGAAAACTACCAGGAAGCCGTTTTCCTGAGCTCCGACGCGGATAACCTGATCTTTACGGCCTACGCGCGGCCCGGACGCGACCTGGTCCGATGGAAGTCCGGCGCCCTGGACGCCCACTTGGAGCTTGTCGCGGGCCTGGACCGAAACCGGCGCGATTACAACACACGCCTGGAGCAGAGACCCGGGCTGCGCGTTTCGCAACAGCTCGGACCGATCGTCGCGAGCCTCTACGGCTCCTACGCATGGCAGTCTTGGCTCGATCGCCCGATCCAGCGCGGCCCCCGCTTCCTGTTGGTCATCGGAGGATATTTCTGATGCTCGTCGCCAGCGGCCTGATTCTGGCGGTTCTCTTCCTGGTCTTCGGACTGGATGACCTGCTGATCGACCTCATCGCGCTCCGCTACCGCCTGCGACCCAGACAGATCAAAGCTTGGGAGTGGCAACGCATCCTTCTGAAAAAGGAACGTTGCCTGGCCCTCGTGATCCCGGCCTGGATGGAAGGCGAGATCATCGAGACCATGATCCGCGGAAACCTCAGTCGGATCCAATACGCGAACTACCACATCTTCGTCGGAATCTATCCGAACGACCTGCTTTCGCTGGAGAAGCTCGAAATTCTTTCGCGGCGCTATCCCAATGTCCATGCGGTCATCAGCTCCAAGCCCGGCCCTACTTCCAAAGGACAGATTCTCAACGAAGTTTTTAGGCAGGCCATCAAGCGGGAACAGGATCTCGGCGTCCGCTTCGAAGGGTTCCTCATGCAGGACGCCGAGGACGCGATCCATCCAATGTCGCTCAAGCTCGTCAATGACCGCCTCAACCGCTCCGAGTACGTACAGATCCCGGTCTTCTCGCTTCCCCTCGGCGCGCGCCAGCTGGTCGCGGGCACTTACATCGACGAATTTTCGGAGGTGCATACCAAAGACCTGCTCGTGCGCGCGTTTCTGCGCGCTGGAGTGCCGTCGGCAGGAGTAGGCACGGCGTTGTCGCGGCGCCTGGTCATGGATCTGCAGATCCTTCAGGCCGGAGACGTCCTGAACGAACGAAGCCTCACCGAGGATTACGAGCTCGGCCTCAAGACCAGCCTTCTCGGATACCGCCAGGAGTTTGCCTGCCGCTACTACGAACACGACGGCGTTCGCGAATACATCGCGACGCGCGAGTACTTTCCCAAGTCACTGATGCGAACGATCCGGCAGAAAACCCGCTGGAACCTGGGCATCATCCTCCAAGGCTGGGCCAACCTCGGGTGGTTCGGTGGTTTCTGGCAGCGCTATTTTCTATTTCGCGACCGCAAGGGGCTCGTCGCCCACCCACTGGCGATGCTTGGATACGCCTGGACGGCGTTCTTTCTCCTCTCGGGACTGCATGGCCCTTCGATCCCGGGTGCGCTCCGGGCCGCGCTCGCGCTGAACCTGCTCTTCGCAGTCAATCGCCTGGTCCAAAAACTCGTCTGCGTTTCGCGCGTCTATCCGCCCCGCACGCTGCTCGCCTATCCCCTGCGTTGGCCGCTCAGCAACCTGATCAACGCTGCGGCACTCGCGCGAGCGGTCGCCCAGGAGATCCGCGCCCGAGTCACAACCCGAACCCATACCTGGTCCAAGACCGAACACGAGGTTCCGGAGATTCTCACCCATGTTTTTGAACCGGTGATCCCGGGCCTGCCGCTCGCGAAGTCGGATGCCGAGCTCAAGGAGGCCAATTGAAACCGATCGTTCTCGCTTTTTTTTTCCTGCTCTTTCGCGCCACGTCCACATTGGCATCCGACGACTGCGTGAGGATCTACTACGATGACGCGCCCGATGAGTCCGTACACACCGCCATCGGCGAGACCCATGCGATCTTCCTGCAAAATCTCATCGGGCATTTCAAGGACCTCAAACCGTCACGCGAGCCGATCTCCAAATACCGGGCCGGGGACATCGACCTGTGCCGCGCCAATTTCTATATCGGGACCTACTACGATCGCGCGCTGCCAGCCTCGTTTCTCCTTGATTACGCCAATACCGATCGCACGGTGGTCTGGATGGGATACAACACCTGGAAGCTCCCGCCGGACGAGCAGGAGCAGCTCTGGGGCGCGCGATTCGAGCGACTATCGACTCTAGCGCAAGAGACCTCACCGGACGGCTACCCGGGTTTCTATCGCGACTACGAATACAAAGGCGAGATTTTCACCAAGTACGCCGGCTGGGACCGAAAAGACCCAAGCAAGCTGATGGCCGCCTACGAGATCTCCATCTTCCAGCCTTCGGACGATCTTCCCGCCTCGAGCATCCTGAGCTGGGCCGTTCACTCAAGCGACGGCTCGCGCACGCCCTTTGTCATTCGCAAGGCCAATCACTGGCTCTTCGCTGAGAGCCCATTCTCGTTCATGACGGGCGCGGATCGCTACATGATCTTCACCGATCTTCTCTTCGACATCCTCGATGTGCCGCCTCTCCGTGCCTCCGGCCCCAAGCCGGCGCTCGTCCGCATCGAGGACATCCATCCCCTGGTCCCGCTCTGGGAGCTTCGGACGATGACGTCCTTCCTCGAGAAACGAAAAATCCCCTACAGTATCTCGCTCATCCCAATCTTCGCCGATCCGCTCGGCGTCCAATGCGACACGACTCTGGGCTGCTTCGTCCCGATCTCCAAAAACCCGGCATTTGTAGAGTTTCTCAGGTCTCTCAATCCCAAGTACCGAAGTTACATTCTCCACGGGGTCACGCACCAATACGGCCAAACACCCAATCCGTTCAACGGGGTCAGCGGAGACGATTTTGAGTTCTGGGATTACGCGGCCAACGGGCCCGTGCCAGAGGACTCGGTCGACTTCGTGCTCGATCGAGTGGAGGACGGCTGGAAACTCCTCGAGGATCTCGAGATCCGCCCTTCGGCCTGGGTGACCCCTCATTACCAAGCCTCGAGCCTGGATTACCTGATCTTCGGACAGCTCTTCAGCTGGAGCGTCGGGCGAGTCATCTACAGTCCTTTCACTGCGACCCTTCCGCCACGGCTCAGGCCGGAGCTCGCGCTCGACCGCGCGGGTTCGGCAGGCCGCCCCGAGCGCGAAGCCCGACTAGCCGGGCTCGAAGCCACGGCCGAGCGTGACGCTCTTTTACCCGCGGGCCAGTTTTTCCCCTACGAGATCTTCCAAGACGTGTATGGGCAAAGACTCATTCCCGAGAACATCGGGAACATCCAGCCCTATCTGAACGAGGAAGTCTACGCCACGATCTCCATCGACGACATGATCGCGTCGATGAAGCGCAACCGCGTTCTTCGCGACGCCTGGGCCTCGCTCTTCATCCATCCGTTCGTGGTCAACTCCACCACCTACGAAGGAACGGGCGCCTATCCCGGCGACACGGCTAGCCTCGAGCGGCTCTTCAAGGCCGCCCAAGACTTTGGCTACGAATTCATTGATCTGAAAACCTGGACGACATCCGGAGGTAATCCATGAAACGGTTCATCCTGCTTTTTCTCGCTCTCTCCAGCCTCGCGTGGGCCGACAAGCTCCCATCCCCAGACGAATCCGTTGCTCGCGCCTCCAAGAGTCGCGCGGAGCTGATCACTGTCCTGAGCCTGATCGAACAAAGCGCGCCGACCCTCACGACCTCTCGCGAGGTCTACGGATATCTGGAGAAGATGGACCGCTTCGCGGAGCTTGCCGCGCGATTTAAGCTCGACACATTCGGGTCGAGCCCGGTTCAGACGCTCGCGAACGCCCTGACTCGCGCGGCTGTGAAATGGGCTTCGATCGAAAAGGACGCCTCGCCTGTGCTCTGCAACATCCTCAAGTGGGCCGAACCCGCCAGTCGCTACGAAATCGCCAAGAACCAGGAAGGCCCCCTTCAGCTCGTTCTCGAAAAGCCGCGACTCCTCGCCTGGGTCGAGCAGGGCGGCGATGCTCTCCAATGTCTCCAGGGCTTTGAAAAGGAATCTTACGTGATCGTCGCCTTCTCGGAGATTCAGGCCCGCGCGATCACCCGCCTGATCAAGCTTCATCCCGATCTCTCGCGCGAGGAGTTCGCCGGCGTCATGGGCGAGATCCAATCGCCCTACTCCCTCGAGGAGATCATCGCCTACATGCGGGATCAGGTCTATGCGGCCCCTTCGCTCGAGGCGCTGGCCAAGCTGATCGAATGGCCCGTCCTCCTGGCCGAACGAGCCATGCAATTCGGCGACGCGATGCTCGCCAGCCAGAAACAGGCCGTCAGTTCGCTCATTATCGAGGCTACGATACGACTCATTCAGCTGGGCGGAAGCCTGGATGCCAACCTGACTGGCCGGATCATCACCAACATCACCATTCAGGACGCGATCCAGCTCGCCGACTCTGTCGCCACGCTCGCGCTCGCGCAGATCGAGCGGAGCCAGGTGGCGTTCCTGTACGCTCTCACGGGGCGCCTGATCGACCGGCTCGACGGCAAGCTCGTGCCGGCCACTCAGGAAAAGCTCATGAACTTCCACGGCCACCTCGGCGTCCTTCAAATTTTCGACGGCCAGGGTTTCGAAGGCGCCTACGACGCGACGATCGGCACCCAGAAAGGCACGCTGACGATCGCAAGCACCGGAGCATCGACTTTCATCGCCGCCCTGCGGATCGCGGATCTCAGCCTTTCGTTCTTCAAGCTGACGTACGACTATCGAGCCGAGAGCTTCGAAGCGCAAGCCGCGGCGAAGTCGCTGGCGACGCTTCGATTCAGCCTCGGCAAGGACAGTGAGGGCAAGATTCGGGTCAACGGTACTTTCACCGACGCGATCTCTTCTCCTGCGCGACTCGACGCCGTGCGGGTCCAGGAGTTTCCGGAGATCGACCATCCGAAACCTCTCCGAGTTCCGCCCACCTATGCCGTCTATGAAGGTGAGCTCAATGGGCGGCCGGTCCGGCTGACGATTACTAAAACCGGCACGTCGCTCATGGGAGCGCTGGCGTTGGTTCCCGGCACACCGCCCTTCGCCCTTTCCCAAGGCGGGTTCGACCGCTCGAGCAACACTCTTTATCTCTCCAGCAGCGACCTCCCCGCCTCCGACATGTGGGTCCAGATCCGAGGACAATTTCTCGAAGAAGGCTCCAAATTTGTCGGCATTTATGTCGTCGGCGGAGACCCGAACTTCTACGAACTCGACCTAAGGAGAAC
>OUNM010429401.1_pt1 | contig 17869 bp, 16 predicted proteins | sample 1769961 | NCBI WGS metagenome assembly OUNM01 (sample SAMEA3914820, study PRJEB12502) | metagenome | biome: forest; material: soil | place: USA | collected 2012-03-12 | depth 0.3 m
GCTGGTGGAGGTACAGGCGCTCGTGTCGCAGTCCGAGCTCGTGCCGCCGCGGCGGGTTGCCACCGGCTTCGACCGCAACCGGCTGGCGCTGGTGCTCGCCGTCCTCGGGCGGCACGGGGGAATCGGACTCGGCGCCGCGGACGTGTTCGTCAACGTCGTCGGCGGCGTCCGCGTGGACGAGCCAGGCTGCGACCTGGCGGTCGCGCTGGCCGTTGCCAGCGCAAGCCGTGGCGTGCCGCTGCAGGGCACTCCGCGCGCCTGCTTTGGCGAGCTCGGCTTGACGGGCGAGCTGCGTTGGGTCGGCCATCCTGAGCGGCGCCTGGAAGAGGCGGCAAAGCATGGCTGCAGCGACGTGATCGCGCCGCCTGACAGCGGTGGGGGTGCGCGAGAGGCAGCAACCCTGCGCGAGGCGCTAACGCTCGCGTTGCCGACAAATTCAGGACGTCTGGAACAAGCGGCAGCTTGACGCGTCATACAGGCGTGTACGAGGCGCTGAAAAAACGCTAAATGCCCTAGAATGCAGGGAAGTGGCTCTACGATCCGGCGAAGATTTTCACACTGAAGCAAGGCCGGAGCCGGGGTTGATGAAGGCGCTGGAGATGATTGCTCCAGGTACTGCGTTGCGTGAGGGGATCGAGAACATCCTGCACGCGCGGACTGGTGGCTTGATCGTCATCGGCGAGCCTGAAGACCTCAGTTTCTTGAACTCTGGCGGAATCAAGTTGGACATCGACTACACGCCTGCGTTCCTCTACCAAGTGGCAAAGATGGATGGCGCGATCATCCTCAACGCGAGCGCGACGAAGATCACGATGGCCAACGTCCAGCTGATGCCTGATCCGACGATCCTCTCGCACGAGACAGGTACGCGCCATCGCACTGCTGAGCGCGTCTCGAAGCAGACTGAGGCGCTCGTGATCGCCGTCTCGCAGCGCCGCGAGGTCGTCTCGCTGTACGTCGATGGCGCCAAGTACATCCTCGAGGACATCCCTGTCGTGCTCGCCAAGGCCAACCAGGCGCTGGCGACGCTCGACAAGTACCGCACGCGCCTCGACCAGGTCGCCACGCGCCTGACGGCGCTCGAGTTCGAGGGTGGCGCGACGCTGCACGACGTGCTCACTGTGCTGCAGCGCTCTGAGCTCGTCACGCGCATGGCCGTCGAGATCGAGCGCTACATCGTCGAGCTCGGCAGCGAGGGGCGCTTGATCGAGATGCAGCTCGAGGAGACGACCGTCGGCACGGCCGCCGAAAAGGCAGCGCTCGTGCGCGACTATCTGTTCAACTACTCCGACGAGGCGTTTGCAGCAGGGCTCGAGGAGATCGGTCGCCTCGCCCACCAGGATCTGCTCGACTTCGGTCGCCTCGCCGAGCTGCTCGGCTATGACCGCAAGCTGAACACGCTCGACTATCCAGTTTCGCCGCGCGGCTACCGCGTGCTCGGCCGCATCCCGCGGCTGCCGAAGATCGTCGTCGCCGAGATCGTCAGCGAGTTCGGTGGCCTGGAGGAGTTGCTTGCCGCCACCGACGCTGAGCTCGAGGCGGTCGAGGGGGTCGGGGAGATCAGAGCGAAGGACATTCGCGAGGGCCTGCGCCGGTTGCAGGAGATCAACCTCGTCGATCGCTACTTGCAGACTTGATGAAGGGTCGGGCCTGGATGGCCGGCCGATGAACAAAGGAGAACACCATTCCGCCACAAGCAACGCAAGAGGAAGAGCTCGACGTCGAGCTCGAGGTCACACGCGAAGTCGAGTTCATCGAGTTCGAGCTGGGCGATCATGTCGTCTACCCCCATCACGGCGCTGGCAAGGTGCTGAAGAAGGAGGAGATGGAGATGCTCGGCGAACGGCGCGAGTATCTGACGATCAAGATCCTGCACAACGACATGACAGTGCGGGTTCCAACCGAGAACGCGGCGATCGCTGGTCTGCGTCGAGTGATCGACGAGGAAACGGTCAAGAAGGTTCTCGACGTGCTGCGCGACGAGGTCTCGGAGATGCCGAAGAACTGGAACCGTCGCTTCAAGCACAACCGCGACAAGATCAAGACGGGCGACATCTACGAGCTCGCTGAGGTCGTGCGCAACCTCTCGCTGCGCGAGAGCGAGAAGGGTCTCTCGACGGGCGAGAAGCAGATGTTCACGCGGACGAAGAAGATCCTCGCATCCGAGCTGATGTATGCGCTCGACAAGGACGAGGAAGAGGCAGAGAGCTATCTCGACGAGCTGCTCGCAGCATCAGCCACCAGCCAGATGGCTGGAGCAGCAGCTGAGTAACAGGCTTTCGCGCACGCTTCAGAGGTCCCGCAGGGCCAGCCTGGAGCGTGCGCGGCAGTCTCCGAGCGCATGGCAATCGCGCTGATCGTCGCCGCAGGCAGCGGCCAGCGCCTGGGGGCGGATCGTCCCAAGGCGCTCGTCGAGCTCGCTGGGCGGCCGATGCTCGAGTGGTCGCTGCAGGCGCTTGCGGAGATGGACGAGATCGAGCAGATCGTCGTCGCGCTGCCGCCTGGCGAGTCGTCTGAGTGCTTGGGCGCGACGGGCAGGCGTGCGGAGGTTCTTGGCGTCGGCGGTGGCGCGACGCGTTCGCAATCGGTGCTGAGGGCGTTGACGGCTGCTCGAGATGGCGACCCCATACTTGTTCACGATGCGGCTAGGCCGCTCTTGACGCCTGCACTGGCGCGTCAGGTGATCGCTGCGCTGGAAGCTGACGAGAATGCTGATGCTGCGATTGCTGCGGCGCCTGTCCCTGACACGATCAAGCGGCTCGGTGAGGACGGTGGCGTCGTCGAGACGCTCGACCGAAGCAGCTTGTGGGCGGTGCAGACGCCACAGGTGTTCCGACGCGCTGCGCTGCAGCGAGCGCTTGAAGCTCCAGCTGATGTGCTCGCTGCAGCGACCGACGATGCGTGGCTGATCGAGCGCTTCGGCGGGCGTGTCGTCGTCGCTGCTGTGGCTGGCGAGAACCTGAAGGTGACGACGCCGTTCGATCTGCACGTCGCCGAGGAGCTGCTCGCGCGTCGCAGTGCGACGACGGCGACCGCCTCCGATCCTGCTTGAATCGCCCCCGCGTGCTGACTGACTACCACCTCCACCTGCGCCCAGACGAGCTCGACGCGCGCCCTGACGAGTATTTCGTCCCAGCCAACGCCGAGCGCTACCGCGCAGCCGCCGCCGAGCGCGGCATCGCTGAGCTCGGCGTCTCCGAGCACGTGTACCGCTTCGAGCAGGTGCTCGACGTTTGGCGTCACCCCTTCTGGGAATCGTTCGCCAAGGACGACATCGACGCCTACTGCTCGTTCGTGCGCGAGCAGACCGATCTGCGACTCGGGATCGAGGCAGACTTCGTCCCTGGCGCAGAGGACCGCATCGCCAACCTGCTGCAGGCGCGCGACTTCGACTATGTCGTCGGCTCAGTGCACTTCATTCGCGACGGCGCAGTCGACATGGATGACTACAGCGTGTGGGACTCTGGACGCAGCGTCGAGGAGATCTGGCGTCGCTACTTCGAGATGATCGGCGAGGCGGCGCGCAGTGGCCTGTTCGACATCCTCGCCCACCCTGACCTGGTCAAGGTGTGGGGCAAAGAGCGTCCGCTGCCAGAGGGCGATCTGCGCCGCTATTACGAGCTCGCAATCGACGGCATCGCCGAGTCTGGCATTGCCGTCGAGGTCTCGACGGCTGGGCTGCGCAAGCGCGTGCAGGAGATCTACCCTGCGCCGGCCTTTCTCGAGCTCTGCTTGGAAGCGGGTGCGCCAGTGGCGCTCTCCAGCGACGCGCATCGCCCGGAGGACGTCGGCGCCGACTATGACCGCGCGCTCGAGTTGCTCGACCAGCTCGGCGTCGGCGAGCTGTCCGTGTTCGAGCATCGTCGGCGTCGTCTCGAGTCGATCGGCGCGACTGAGGTGAGGTCGTGAACCGACGCAGGACCGTGAGGCCAGTCAGGGTGGCGTGCGGATGAGCGCCCTGGTCGGGATCGGCTACGACTCTCACCGACTCATTGCCGGGCGCCGGCTCGTGCTCGGCGGCGTTGAGATCCCAGGCGAGCTCGGGCTCGACGGCCACTCCGATGCCGACGTGCTCGCCCACGCAATCGCCGATGCACTGCTCGGTGGGGCCGGTCTCGGCGACATCGGTGAACACTTCCCTGACACCGATGAGCGCTGGCGCGACGCGGATTCGATGGAGCTGCTCGCGCATGTGCTCGCAAGGGTGCGCGAGGTTGGCCTGGAGCCAGTCAACGTCGACTGCACCGTCGTGATGGAGCGACCGAAGCTCTCGCCGCATCGGTCGGCGATCCGTACGGCGCTCGCCGCAGTTCTCGGGCTCGACGTGCAGCGCATCAACGTGAAGGCGAGCACTGGCGAGGGCATCGGCTTCGTCGGGCGCGGCGAGGGCGTCGCTGCGCTCGCAGTCGCGAGCCTGCGCGAGCGCTAGGGTTGGCGCGCAATGCGCGCAGTGCGTCTACACGACACCCGCAGCGGGGCAGTTCAGCCTCTGCAGCCGACGCGATGGGACGGCGAGGTGCCGCATGTCGGCATCTACGCCTGCGGACCGACCGTGTACAGCAGGATCCACATCGGCAATGCGCGCCCATTCGTGATCTTCAGCCTGCTCAAGCGCTTCCTCGAGCACGAGGGCTACAGCGTCGATCTCGTGATCAACGTCACCGACGTCAACGACAAGATCTATGACGCCGCTCGCGCGCAAGGGAGGCCAAGCGCTGAGCTGGCTGTCGAGATGACCGCTCAGTATCAGGCCGACACCAGCGCGCTCGGGATCGGCCGTCCAGACCACGAGCCGCTTGCTTCAGAGACGATCGGGCCGATCGTCGAGCACATCGAGGCGCTCGTGCAGCGCGGTCATGCCTACGCCGTCGACGGCGACGTCTACTTCCGCGTGCGCTCAGACGAGGGCTACGGCACGCTCTCCCACCGCCTCCTCGACGACATGGATCAAGGCGAGGGCGTCGAGGGTGTCCAGCGCAAGGAGGACCCGCTCGACTTCGCGCTGTGGAAGGCGCACAAGGAGGGCGAGGACACGAAGTGGGACTCGCCCTGGGGATCAGGGCGGCCAGGCTGGCACATCGAGTGCTCAGCGATGGCCGAGCAGCTGCTCGGCGTCGGCTTCGACGTGCACGGCGGCGGCTCTGACCTCGTCTTCCCGCATCACGAGAACGAGGCCGCCCAGACGCGCGCTGCGCGTGGAGAGGAGCTGACCAAGCTGTGGATGCACAACGGCATGATCCAGTTCACCGGCGAGAAGATGGCCAAGTCCGTCGGCAACATCGCGTTGCTCGGTGAGGTGATCGAGCAGTATGGCGCTGAGACCGTCGTGATGTACATCGTCTCTGGGCACTATCGCCAGCCGCTTGCTTTCTCAGCGGCAGCACTCGAGCAGGCAGGCGCAAACGTCAAGCGCATACGAGAGGCCACGCGCAAGCTCGGCGCTGGGCCGACCGCTGCCGCTGCGACCGGCGAGACAGCGCAGCTCGAGTCGATTCGCGACGCTTTCTTCGACGCTCTCGCCAACGACTTCAACACCCCCCATGCGCTGGCGCAGCTCAACGAGTGGCTGGCGCTCGCTGGGCGGCTGTCGGCGAGCGGTGACGAGCAACCACGCGAAATGCTCGGTGTGCTCGGGCTCGATAGCCTGCTCGCCCCAGTCGCTGAGGCGCCGCACGACGTACGCGAGCTCGCCGCGCTGCGCGAGCAGGCTCGCGCAGCGCGCGACTTCGCCGCATCCGACCGATTGCGCGACGAGATCGCAGCGCAGGGCTGGGACGTGCGCGACGGCGCCGACGGCTTCGAGCTGCTTCCACGGTGATCCTCTACGGGCGCAACGCCGTGTTCGAGGCGCTGCGCGGCCGCCGTGCAAAGGCAGTATCTGAGGTTTGGGCGACAGCCGGCGCTGCGCGTGAGGAGTGGTTGAAACAGGCGCGGCCAAAGATCGTCGCTGCCGAGGAGATCGAGCGACGTTGTGGCTCGAGTGCGCATCAAGGGATTTGTGCGGATGCAGGCGGCTATCCCTATGTGTCTGGGGCAGAATTGCTGGCTGCGTCGCAGCCGTTGATTGTGGCGCTCGACCAAGTGCAGGACCCACAGAACCTCGGCTCGATCTGTCGTACAGCCGAGTGTGTCAGCGCTGCCGGGGTCGTGATCCCTGAGCGCCGTGCTGCTGAGGTGACACCCGCCGTCTGCAAGGCCTCCGCCGGCGCCGTCGAGCATCTGCGCATTGCGCGTGTGCGCAACATGGCTGACTTCCTCGCCGATGCGCGTCAGGCTGGCTGCTGGTGCTATGGCGCCAGTGGCGAGGAGGACGACGAGGAGGTGCGTGCTCGCGCAGGGGCGGGTGCCGACACGCGCTCTGCGCGTGCTGCTCGGCAGATCGTCGCTTACGACGCGCCCAACTACGGCGGCGTCGGTGTCGTGCTCGTGCTCGGCAGCGAGGGCAGCGGCTTGCGCCCGCGCGTCGCCAAGGCCTGCGATGAGCTGATCGCGCTGCCGCTGCTCGGGCGGATCGAGTCCCTCGGCGTGAGCGCCGCTGCTGCAGCGATTCTGTACGAGATCTTGCAGGTTAGGAGGGCGGGCCTTGACAACTCTCCATAACTGTGCGAGGCTCGCGCCAACATAACGCTGAACCTAAGGTTGAAGAAGCTTTAGGTGTACATAGCTTTGGCGCCAGGGGAGGAGTGCGCCACTGAGCACATTGGTGGCTGCCCGACAGGGAGTCGCTGGAAAGGATCTGCTCGTGGCTCGAATCTCCCATAACCCTAACTCTGAACCTAAGGTTGATGATGGCTATCTGATAGCCCTCGCCAAGCAAGGGGACCGCTACGCATATGACCGGCTCGTCCGCCGCTACCACGGCTTCGTCCGGCTGAAGGCCTCGTCGTACTTCCTCGCTGGAGGCGACTCAGAAGACCTGATTCAAGAGGGGCTCGTCGGCCTGTACAAGGCGATCCGCGATTTCCGCACCGATCGCGAGTCGAGCTTCCGCAACTTCGCCGAGCTCTGCATCACGCGTCAGATCATCACGGCCGTGAAGACAGCGACGCGCAACAAGCACACGCCACTCAACCAGTACGTCTCGTTTTCATCGACGCCCGCAGGCGCAGGCGAGGACGTGCCGACGCTCGAGCAGATCCTGCCTGGTCCGACTGTGCACGACCCTGTCAATCAGGTGATCAGCTCTGAGGAGCTGCGATCGCTCGTTGGCTGCCTCTCGAGTGCCCTCTCCGAGCTCGAGAGTCGTGTGCTCTCCCTGTATCTCGACGGCTACTCCTACGAGCAGGTCGGCGAGCGCTTGGAGTGCGACACGAAGACCGTCGACAACGCGCTGCAGCGTGTCAAGCGCAAGGTCGGTGCGCACCTGCAGGCCCGCGCCGTCGCCGCCTGAGAACGGCCGACGCCGCGGGCTCAGGATACGGCCGGCGCAGGCTCAGACGGCCGGCGCAGGCTCAGTCACGCTGGGCTCGAATGCGCTCGGCGTGCCTTGAGGACTCGGCCGGTCCTCAACATCCCTCCTCGCCGGTCCTTTCCCGGCGAGGAGCAAGAGCTCCCGCCGGGAGAAAGTGACCGTGAGGCGCGGCCCTTAGACGTGTCCTTCTGAGGGTGGCGTCGAGTTGCTCGGCAGCTCAGGCGTGAGCGCAGCTGGTGGCGCCGGCGTTACTTCAAGCGCAACCGACTGGCTTGCAGCACCCTGGTTTTCAGGATCGCCAGGCACCCTGATCCTCAGCTTGCGCGGGCCGACCGTGAAGAACGTGTGCGCAATTGCATATGTGCCATCAGCCGCCACTTTGCCGACCTCAACCGTGTGGAAGCCGATGCCCGCGCCGTTCTGCACCTGCAGGTAGACCGGGTGGCCTTCATGCCCCGGCGTGACCGTGCCAGAGAGCACGATCGGTGTTCCCGCCGCGACGCTGCTGGCCGACGCAGTCGCTGTCAGGCCGTAGCGCACGCCCTCAAACAGCCGCGACGAGGATTTCCCGGCAGCAGTGACCTTGTAGAACGCGCTCTGCTTCGGTGTCTGCCCCGCAAATGAATACGTGCCGTCAGCAGCGCTCGTCGTGCTCGTCACCGGCGTGAAGTCGTGCTGCAGCCGCGTGCGCGCAAGCAGCGTCACTGTCGTTGGTGCCGATGCAGCAAGCTTGCCGCTGATCGTGACCGGCTGGCCGTAGGAGATCGGGTCAGCCGAGCTTTCGATCGTCAGGTCCGGGTTCTGCGCCTGCGAGATCTCATACGACAACGGTTCTGAGGCAGCTGGGGCATTCAAGTGATGCGAACGGACGACGACGCGGATGTTTGCGTCACCTGGAACCGCGAATGTGTGCGTGATCGAATACGTGCCGCCTTGGCCGACGCGCGTCGAGCGACCGATGCGGTGCCAGTCTTCTGCGCCCGTCGAGCCCTCGCGCTGGAGCGCGACAGTCGCCCCCACGTCTTCCGGACTGACCGTGCCAGAGAAGACGACTTTGTTGCTGAGCCCGTGTCGGCGCAGGTGCGCGCGAATCAGCGGTCCGCCGCCTGTGAACAGCTGCGAGCCATCCGCTGGGCCGGTCAGCGTGACTTTCGGTGAGACCTTGACCGTGCCGCGCGTGCTTTGGGCACCGTCCGCGCTGGCGTATAGCTGGCTGTTGCTCTGCAGCGCCGGCGTCGTGAACGCGTAGTTGCCGTGTTCGTCGGTCGTCGTCGTGCCGATCGCGCTCGCCGGCGTCCCGCCGCCCGCTGGATTGGCGAAGACCGTGACTGTCTGGCCAGCTGCTGGGGTCGTCGTGCACGTCAACTGGCCAAAGACAACAGTCGATTCACCGGCTTCGATGAAGCGCGGCGCGACCGTCGCGCCGATCTGGCAACCACCGAGTGGAGTGGCGTGGCGCCCTGTACGTCTGGCCGACGCCATCGCCGCCGGGAGCAGCATCGTGGCGGCCGCGGCAATTGCAGCCACAGCCCATGTCAGTTTGTTCGAACGCATTGCGCGCCTCCTTGTGCTCTTGCCCGCATTTGTCGGCGATGAGCTGTCGGGTGCCGCGCCGGGGAGGGCACGGTACGGCCCTCTGCGGACCGCTTCTGCTGCACCTAACCCGTTCAGGCGGACGTCGATGCGGTTGCAAACAGACATTCATGAGACGGCAAAAAACGATGTTTCGGGCCGTCTAATCTGGGTAATCGGCGACTTGATAGGTATAGACGTAGTGCTTGAGCCGGGGCAAGCCAAGGACTGCGAACGGGGCCCGTGGCTGGGCGTTGATCGGAGACGGGGGAGGGGCAGCAGAATGAGGGGATCGATGGCGGTACGGTCGGCGCTGGCGCTGGTGTTCGTCAGTGGATTTGCGGGGATCGGCAGCCTTGGGACCGGCATCGGAGTCAGGGTCGGTGTTGCCGTCGCGGCAGCCGCGCCGCTGAACACCTCCGCTCCAAGCATCTCTGGCACGCCGACTCAGGGTCAGCGGCTGACAGCAAACAAGGGCGTCTTCTCAGGCGAGAAGCCGATCACGTATTCCTTCAGCTGGCTGCGCTGCGATGCCGCAGGAGCCAGCTGTACCGCGATCTCGCCGCCGAGCGGCGCAGCGCGGCGAGTGGTCGAAGCGGATGTCGGGCACGCCCTGCGCGTGACTGTCACCGCAACCGATCCAAGTGGCAAGACGAGCGCCACGTCAGACCCCACTGAACCAGTCGCAGCGGCAGCGCTGCGCAAGAGCAAAGCGCCAAAGATCTCTGGCATTGCGCGCGACGGGCAGGTGCTCACCGTCAGCAACGGAAGCTGGAAGGGCACCGCGCCAAACGCGTTCACGTACCGCTGGCAGGCGTGTGCTCGGTCAGGAGTGTGCACGACGATCCCCGGCGCCGACGCCGCCAGCTATCGCGTTGCCAGTCAGCAGCTCGGCAGCAGACTGCAAGTGATCGTCACCGCCACAAACGACGTCAGCTCGCTCGCTCAGAGCTCCAAACGATCCGCCAAGATCCTCCCAGGTGCGCCTGTGAGCATCAGTGCTCCGTCAATTTCGGGCAGCCTGCAGGAAGGCCAGACGTTGACTGCCGATTCCGGCGAATGGGTCGGCACCGGGCCGATCGCCTTCGCCTATCAGTGGTTGCGCTGCTCGATCGCTGGCGGCGGTTGCACCGAAATAGTCGGCGCTACCGAACCGACTTACACAGCCGGCACATCCGACCTCGCGAGCAACCTCGCCGTCCTCGTCACCGCCAGCAACGCGCAGGGGAGTGCGCCCGCAAGCTCGCCAGAAACGCAGCCGATCCTCGGCATCCTGCCGACCAACTCGCTGCTGCCGAGCATCTCAGGCGTGCTGGAGGACGGGCAGTTGCTGAGCATCGTCAACGGCAGCTGGTCGGGTACGCAACCGATCACCTACGGCTACCAGTGGCAGCTTTGCAACGTGCTTGGTCAGGGGTGTGAAGCGATCGCCGGTGCCACCGGTCCCTCGATCTCGCTCGACCCAAGCGAGATCGGCAAGACGCTCGATGTGCTCGTAACAGCGACCAATGCTGCCGGATCGACGACGCTTACAAGCTCACTGAGCGGCGTGATCGCCGGCATCCTGCCGAACAGCACGGCGCTCCCGAGTATCGCCGGCGTTCTCCAAGACGGCCAGTTGCTGAATGTGACAGCAGGTAGCTGGACTGGCTCTGCGCCGATCTCTTACGCGTATCAGTGGCAGCTCTGCAACGCGCTCGGTGAAGCGTGCGAAAACCTAGCTGGAGCCATCGGCCCGTCGCTTGCGCTCGACCCAAGCGAGATCGGCAAGACGCTCGACGTGCTCGTCACTGCCACAAACGCAGCCGGATCTACCTCGGTGAAAACGCCAGTCACAGCACTGATCACCGGGATCCTGCCGAAAAATACGACCCTGCCAAGCATCACAGGGACGCTCAAAAACGGCGGTCTGCTGAGCGCCGCAAACGGCACATGGACTGGTAGTGCGCCGATCGCTTACAGCTATCAGTGGCAGCTATGCGTGCTCAGCGTGTGCACCAACATCGCCAAAGCGACAAGCTCGACGTTCTCGTTGGCGCCAATCGACATCGGCAACACAGTGCGCGTGCTTGTCAATGCGACAAACGTTGCCGGTACGACGACGGCTACGTCCGCCGCGACAGGGCTGATCGGCTTGTAGCTGCGTTGGCTGCTCGCTAAGGGACGATCACGTTTGCCGGGTCCGGCTGCTCCTCAGGCGGGGCCTGGCTGTAGTCGCCAAACGGGCCGTCGCGCCTTGCCACCGCAGCGCTGACCCCCTCGCGTTCGGCCAGCTCGATGAACTCGTGCGCGTCAGGCGTGTTGCGCATCAGGCCGTCGAGGATTGGGCCGAGCGCCTGTGTCGAGGCAAGACCCATGTTCTCGTAAGCCTGGTTGACGATCAGCTTCATCGCCGCCAACTGCGACAGCGGGATCGCCGCCAGCTGCTCCGCTCGCTCGCGCACCTCCTGCTCCAGGCGCGCAAACGGGACTGCCGCGTTGATCAGACCCACCTCGACCGCTTCGACACCAGACAGCGGTTTGCCCGTCAGCGCCATTTCCTTGGCCTTTGTCAGGCCCAGCCTGTAGAGCCACATCCCAGTCAGGTAGGAGCCCCACATGCGCGAGTAGGAGGTGCCGATCCGCGCGTCCTCCGAGGCGACGACGAGGTCGGCGCACAGCGCCATGTCGCTGCCGCCCCCGACGCACCAGCCGTGAACCTGCGCGATCACCGGCTTCGGCGAGCGCCACAGGCTCATGAAGCGCGGCACCGGGCCGAGCGCCTGCGCCGTAGCGAAGATGAAGTCCTTGCCAGGATCCCAAGCGCCGTTGCTCGTCAGCGACTCGTCCCAATGGTGAAAGCCACCCGCGAAGTCAAAGCCCGCGCAGAACGAGCGCCCCGCCCCGCGCAGCACGATCACCTTCACAGCGGCGTCCTCGATCGCCAGGCGCATCGCCTGCTCGATCTCCTCTGGCATCGGCGGCACGATCGTGTTCAGGCGCTCAGGCCGATTCAGCGTAATCGTCGCGATCGCGTCCTGCGCGTCGTACAGCAGCGTCTCGAAGGACATCTGGCCTCCTCTGGGTAGAACTGCGAACGGACGGGAACCGTATGTCTGAGCATGTCATCCCGAGCCCCGCTGCCCGATGCTATTGAGGAACGTCCGCAGGGAAACGGCGAGCGAGCCGCCTCGCGGCTCGTCCAAGCGCGCACGCGCCATTTTGGACGTTGGTCGAACGACGTCGGCGCTCTGTCGACCCACAATTGGAACATGTCGGGGATTGCGTCAGCAGAGTCGCTTCTCGAGCGCGAGCAGGGTCAACGCGTGTCGGGTGAGCCGTTCGACGAGGGCCTGCCCGCAGGCCCGCACGCGAGCGAGCACGACCGTCGCCTGCGTCGCGCGCTCGACCGGCTCGACTTGCGCGAGCTTTCCAGCAACGTCGCCGGAGAGGCGAGGAAGCGCGGTGTCTGCTTCGGCACTGCCGATGGCGTGCAGGAGTTCCGCATTGACCCGATCCCGCGGCTGATCGAAGCTGCGCAATGGCGTGAGCTCTCAGCTGGAGTCGCCCAGCGTGTGCGCGCGCTCGAGCTGTTCGTGCGCGACGTCTACGGTCCGCGCACGATTGTCCGCGAAGGCGTCGTTCCTGAGCGTGTGATCGTTGGCGCCGAGCACTACGAGCCGCTGCTCGACGGCACTGGTGAGCGGATTCGCACGTGGATCACCGTCGCCGGCCTCGACATCGTGCGCGACAGCGACGGGGCGTTCAAGGTGCTCGAGGACAACCTGCGCACTCCGTCTGGGATCGCCTATGCGGTGGCCACGCGGGAAGCACTGCGCGCGCACTTGGCGCCGCCCAGCGGCGTGCACGTGCGCTCGCTCGACGCCGCCTTTCAGACGGTTGCCAGTGCGCTGCGTGCTGCTGCGCCAGCTGACGCCCCAGAGGAGCCTTTTGTCGTGCTGCTCAGCGATGGCGAGAGCAACTCGGCCTACTTCGAGCATGCGACGCTCGCTCGCGCGCTCGACTTGCCGCTCGTGCTAGCCGGGCAGCTCTCGCAGCGGGGCGGGCGGCTGTATGCCCGTTTGCCTGACGGCGAGCGCGCAGTCGATGTGCTCTACAGGCGTACCGACGAGGATCGCTTGAGCGACGGAAGCAGCAAGCTGACCGGGGTCGCCGAGCTGCTGCTCGAGCCAGTGCTTGCCGGCACGCTCGCCTGCGTCAATGCTTTCGGCACTGGCGTTGCCGACGACAAGCTCGTGCACGCTTACGTCGAGCAGATGATTCGCTTCTACCTCCGCGAGGAGCCACTGCTGCGCTCGGTTGCGACGTACGACCCGGCTGAGCCGCAGATGCTCGAGATGATCCTCGACCGGATCGACGAGCTCGTGATCAAGCCGCGCAGCGGGCATGGTGGCTATGGCGTCGTGATCGCACCGCACGCGCGCGCCGAGGACGTGCGCAAGGCCGCAGACGAAGTTGCGGCAGCTCCACAGAGCTTCATCGCGCAGGAGACAGTGATGCTCTCGCGTCATCCAACCGTGACCGATGGGCGTCTCGAGCCGCGTCACATCGACTTGCGCCCGTTTGCGTTGACCGCCGGTGATCACGTGCACGTGCTGCCAGGCGGCCTCACGCGGGTCGCCTTCGACCGCGGCGCGCTCGTCGTCAACTCCTCGCAGAACGGCGGCAGCAAGGACACATGGGTGCTCGCATGAGCAGAGAACACGACAAGGAGCGAGGAGCCACATGAGCAGGCCCGTGATCGGCGTGACCGTCTCAGAGATTCGTCAGAAGGAACACGTCCAGAACGTGCTGCACGGCGAGCCGACGAACACCGAGATGACGCTCGGGCTCTCCTACATGCGCGCCGTCGAGATGGCCGGCGGCCTGCCCGTCGCACTGCCGCCGTTGAGCACCGAGAACGTCGACGCCCTGCTCGACCACCTGTCTGGGCTGCTGTTGACTGGCGGTCCCGATCTCGATCCTTCGACGTACGGCGCTGCGCCGCATCCACAGCTCGGCCCAACAGATCCAGTCGTCGACGCCTTCGAGCTTGCGCTCTGCCGCCACGCCTACAGGCGCAGGATGCCGATCCTCGGCATCTGCCGCGGCGCACAGCTGCTCAACGTCGCGCGCCAAGGCACGCTGCATCAGCACGTGCCCGACTTCACCAACGGGACGATCGAGCACCGCCAGAAAGCGAGCGGCACGCACACCAGCCACGAGGTGCGCGTCGCGCCCGACTCGAGTCTCGCGCAGACGACAGGCGGTGGCCCTGTCAAGGTCAACTCCTTCCACCACCAGGCGATCGCCGAGATCGGCTTCGGCCTGCGCGCTGTCGCGTGGTCTGAAGACGGCTTGATCGAGGCCGTCGAGGAGCACGAGGGGCGCTTCATCCTCGGCGTGCAGTGGCACGCCGAGACACTCGTCGCAGACGCAGAGCAGCTGTCGCTGTTCGAGCGGCTCGTCGAGGCGACCAAGCACCCTGGCCTGCCCGCGCCGCGCGAACGCGAACACGAGCGTCATGGCGGACAGGAGGGTTTCGGTGCCCATGCGTTCTAGGCTCGCGCCGCTTGCCGTTGGCGCGTCGTCCATTGAGGCTGTGCCGTTCGCTGAGGCCGCACCGTCGACTGAGGCTGAGCCGTCGACTGACGCTGCACCGTCGACTGAGGCTGAGCCGTCGGCTGTGGCGATCGACGTTGACGACGAGCCGATGTCGAGCCCAGGCGACTGGTCGCGCTGGGCGCCGCGCGGCGGCGCCTCCTGGACGATCGGCATCGAGGAGGAGGTGATGCTGCTCGACCCCTCCAGCTGGGCGCTTGCCTCGCGTGCTGATGCAGTGATGTCTGGGCTGACCGGTGAGCTCGCCTCGCACACGAGCACCGAGACGCATGGCTCAGCGCTCGAGCTGCGCACAGACCCGCATGCGACAGTCGCCGACGGGGTCGCCCAGCTCGAAGATCTGCGCGGCGATCTCGCCCGCGAGCTCGAGCCGCTCGACATGCGCGCTGCCGTCGCCGGCCTGCACCCGTTCACGCTGTGGCAGGACACGCAGATCTCAGACGGCGATCGCTACCGCTTCCTCTACGGGTCGATGCGCGAGCTCGCACGGCGCGAGCCGACGTTCGCTCTGCACGTTCACGTCGCGCTGCCTGACCCTGAAAGCGCTGTGCGTGCGATCAACCGGCTGCGCTCGCATCTGCCTTTGCTGCTTGCACTGTCCGCCAACTCACCCTTCTGGCAGGGTCGCGAGACCGGTCTCGCCTCTGCGCGCACGCCGCTGTTCCAGGCATTCCCGCGCGTTGGCATACCACGCGCGTTCCTCGACTACGACGACTACGTCTCGACGATCGACCTGCTGCTGCGCTGCGAGGCATTCCCAGAGCCGACGTTCCTCTGGTGGGACGCGCGCCTGCAGCCGCGCTTCGGCACGCTCGAGGTGCGCATCATGGACGCGCAGAGCACCGTCGCCGACTCCGCTGCGCTGACTGCGCTCGTGCAGTGCCTCGTGCGCTTGGAGGCGACAGACGGATCTGGTGTCGACCCCGCCTACGACGTGCCCGAGGTGCTCGCCGAGAACCGCTTCCTTGCTGCTCGCGATGGCGCTGAGGCGAGCCTGATCGACGCTCGGCTGGGACAGCGTTCGCCAGTGCCCGACGTGCTCGAGGCTGTGCTCGAGCACTGCCTTCCCCATGCCCAAGACCTTGGCTGCGTCGAGCAGCTCGAATGGACGCGCAACCTCGCTGCCACACCACGGCCCAAGCGCCAGCTCGACCTCGCGCGCGGGCCCGACAAGCTGCCTGGCCTCGTCGAGGCGCTCTCAGCGCTGTTCTAGCGGCTGATCTAAGCGACACTTAGGGCATGCGTGCCCTGTTGCAACGCGTCTCCAGCGCGAGCGTCGACGTCGGCGAGCGCACCGTCGCGCAGATCGGGCCCGGCCTGCTCGTGCTGCTCGGGATCACGCACGACGATGGCGCAGCGCAAGCCGACAAGCTCGCCGAGAAGGTTTGCGCACTGCGCATCTTCAACGACGCCGACGGCCGCATGAACGAGCCGCTCGGCGAGCGCGAGATCCTCTGCGTCAGCCAGTTCACGCTGTATGGCGACGCGCGCAAGGGCAACCGACCGAGCTTCGTCGCAGCCGCTCCCGGTGACCACGCAGCGCCGCTGTACGAGCGTTTCTGCGAGCGCGCTCAGGCCAAGCGCGGCGAGTTCGGCGCGCACATGGCCGTGAGCCTCGTCAACGACGGACCTGTGACGATCATGCTCGAAGCATGAGCTCATCCAGCCCGCAGCCATCTGACGTCCGTGAGGACGTAATCCTTTACGTGATCGAAGGGTCGCATGCCTGCCGTGCGGCGATCCTGATGCTTGCGCACAAGCAGATTCCGTATCGGCTCGTGACGCTGCCGACCGGTGCTCATCCGATGCTGCTGCGCACACGCGGGTTCGCCGGCCACCGCAAGCCGATTCGCAGCGTCAGCGGGCGTTCGCATCGCTCGCTCGCGCTGCTCGATCGGATGGGCACCGTGCCCGCCCTGCGCTGTGGCCCAGAGCGCGTGCAGACAAATCGTGCGATCGCCCGCTGGCTCGAGCGCGTGCAGCCAGAGCCGCCCTTGTTCCCTGCCGATCGAGAGCGTCGCGCCGCCGTCGAGCAGGCCGAGAAGTGGGGCGATCAGGAGTTCCAGATGGCAGCGCGTCGGATCGTGCTCGCCGGTGGGCAGCGCGGCCTCGATCAGCTGCGCGATCGCGGCAACGAAGGTCGTCTCGGTGCGCTGCTCGCCAAGCGCGAGCGCTCGCGCACGATCAACAGCCAGATCGCCGCGCGCGCGATTTTCAAGGCCAACGGTGCTGACGCTGAACGCGAGATGCTCGCCCGCTTCCCAGCGATGCTCGACAAGATCAACTCGCTGATCGCAGACGGCGTGCTCGACCGACCAGAGCTGAATGCTGCCGACTTTCTGATTGCCCCGAGCCTCGCGCTGATCGCCTACCGCCTCGACCTGCGCCCGCAGATTCAGGCGCACCCAGCCGCCGCCGCTTGGCTCGAGCGCGTGCTGCCCGAGCCGCCGCTAAGCCACAGCTGACGCGAGCCCCATCGGCTCAGCCAGCGCCCGCCCATGACGGATCAAGTCCGCTGCGCGCTCTGCCACAGCGATCGTCGGCGCGTTCGTGTTGCCACGCGGTACGACCGGCATCACCGACGCATCGACCACACGCAGGCCTTCCACGCCGTTGACGCGCAGCTCTGTGTCGACCACAGCGCTCGCATCCTCGCCCATGCGGCATGTTCCAACCGGGTGGTAGATCGCGAACGTCGTACGCGCCACGTGCTCGCGCAGCGCCTGATCGCTGTCGTCTGCCGGCGTGTTGTACGGCGTCGCCGCATACGGCTTCATCGCCGGCTGACCGCAGATGTCGAGCAGCAGGCGCAGCCCCGCCACCATCCGCTGCATGTCATCGCCCTGCGTGTAGAACGCGTTGTGGATCACAGGCTTCGCCGTCGGGTCTTTCGAGAGCAAGCGCACCGAGCCGCGGCTGTGCTCCGTCAGCAGGCACGGCGAAGCCCATACGCCATGTGCCTCTGGGTCGCGCATGCCCTCCTCGACGATGTGCACTGGGGCGATGTGGAACTGGATGTCCGGCGCCTGCGCGCCCTCGCCGACGCGCGCGAAGCCGCCTGCCTCGGCGAGGTTCGATGCGAACGGGCCCGTCTGCGTCGCTTCGAACTCCTCGAGCGCTGCCGGCTCGAGCGCGAGCAGCAGGCTCTCGGGCTCAGGCGTCGTCCACACGAGCTGCGTCGCAGGGTGGTCTGAGAGATTCTCGCCGACCTGCGGTTGGTCAAGCAGCACCTCGACTTCGCGCATCGTCAAGTGTTCAGCTGGCCCGATGCCAGAGAGCATCAAC
>OUNM010352609.1_pt1 | contig 17861 bp, 22 predicted proteins | sample 1769961 | NCBI WGS metagenome assembly OUNM01 (sample SAMEA3914820, study PRJEB12502) | metagenome | biome: forest; material: soil | place: USA | collected 2012-03-12 | depth 0.3 m
AGAGGGAGATTCTCGTCTCCGCTCATGTCACAATAACAACGATAATGGCCAAGCCTGGGCTACAGAAATTCTACAGGTCTACAAGGGCATCAGGATGGCAATTGTCGTTGCAGGATTGGTGACTCTGGGAAGAGCGGGCGTCAGATGCGTTTTTCGAGCCAAGCTTGAGCCGATATTCATTGGTCAACCAACAGCCAGCCCACTGAAATCGTCCCATGGTGCGTGTTCGAGAACAATCCGCTGATGTGGGACGATTCTGCAGACTTCAGGAGGTTGACTGTCGCTTTCCGTGACTTGACGAGTTTCGATGGGGTCTGGGCCTGAGGAGAAACATGACGCGGCAGGCGTGCTCAAGACACGGCGTAGAGTCGTGCAATGAGGCGGCTTCAGTGAGAGGCGACGGGCGATTATTTGTGATTCGAATGCGCACAAGGGGTCTCCTTTCCGCCGCAATGTTTATGCCCGAGGTGGACGCAGGTACCCGTTGGGACTCGAAAACTGCAGCTGAACGGGTCGGGAGGATCACAGCATGGGCGAGAGTCCTCCGGCGCGTGGTGCCGTTGAATGTCTCGGTCAAGAGCGAGCCTGCGGTGACTAGAAACCCGGGGTTGTTTGCAAGATGGTTTGAACCAACTCAAGGCGGCTCAGGCCTCTCTGATGGATCATCCCTCCCTCCTTATCCTGCCATGTCTCTGTCCGAAACGGGCAACCCAGTACAGCCAGTGTAATGTGGCCTAGCCCCCCAATCCTATCCCGCAATCATAGCCCAATATCGGGTTCCTCACTCCCGACTCCGCGGCAAGGGATTTGCGGGTGGCGGTTGAGGCCAACCAGGCCGGACACCAAATATGCAGTCTCAGACCCAGGAACTGCCGGAACGACAGCTGTTCCTGGTTCCTGCCCGTCCAAAGAAGCTTAACAAGACGGCCAAGGATGGAGACGATCTGCCGGTGGACTGTGCATTAGTGGGAGCCCGGCAGGCGGGGTCAAGCTTGGAATCTCCCAAGCTTCCATGGTTGAGGCGGCCGGGAAACCTGCTTCGAACGGGGTCCTGCGGCTGCCACGGCGCGCGCCTACAAAACAAAAGCATGCAGGCTCAATCAAGCAGGCTCCCGGCCGTTGCCCCCGAGCTTGGCTAGGGTTGCATTTTGCAGGTGATAAGGCATGTCGATCGGGTTGTCTGCTGAGTGGCTGTGTCTGGCCCAACAGCCCGCGCAAACACCGAGGCTCGGGACGAGTTGGCGTGACACCACAGGCGGAAAGTCTGACCAGGAGCGCGTGCTCTCGGGCTCTTGAACCTGCCGTGCGGTCCGAACAACGCGCGGACCCGGGCTCCCTCCCGTATGGGAACCCTCGGACGACCACACGAGCCACCGCCTACTGTACGTCACGATTAACAATCAATGTCTCAGCAGGGCTTGAACTCGGGACTCCTGCTCCGGCGAAGACCAGGGCGGCCAGATCCTCGGTTGAGTCTTTGATTGCTGATGATTACCGAACACCTCGTAGGTATCGGCTCACGCGGCTCCAGAGAAGGTTGGCGGCGAGTTCCACTTACAAGAAGGTACGGTATAGCTGTATGACGGGACCGACCATGATCGTGTGCATTGTGGCTTAGATAACCGGGTCGGAGACATACAGTGGCGTCGACAGAAATAGAGTGCCTTTCTGCAATCCAGCGATGAAACGGTCTGAGGGACGATCGCCAGCCAAATTGGCCATGACACGCCGCCAAGCGGGAACCAACCGGCTCCCGCCTTCTGGCCGCCTGTGTTCCGGAAGCACCGGGGTTTATGCAGAGCCCAAGAACAAGAACGAGCTCCGGTGGCTGCCAAGTACTGTAAAGAGCCGTTGCTGATTCGGCAACCCGGGTGTTGTCGTGGTGTTGGCTCCCACATGCTCGCTCGACGTGAGGCGCAGCGAGAACCCCGTATCCCGGCCTTGGCAACGCGTCTCTCTCCAGACGAGCGACCCCAAGGGTCTTCCTTGGGTCTTCTCTGTCCGGCGGGGAGGCGTGGTTGTAGCCACCTGTGTGAAACTGCAATACGCCATCGCAGCAGTTCGAGCACCACCGGCGGAGGGCTATCCGTCTCTAATCTTGGCCCCCCGTATTTCGCCTTGATGCCCGACTCATGTCGTGGTTTGGAAAACCTCTTGGGTGTTGTTCCGGGTTGTGGCATGCTGTGGTGGAGGAAGACGGAGATAACTGGGTAACTGGGGAGGCATTGTATCGAATCGTGTCACCAAACCGCTGGCTATGACAAGCGCAGGAGGCCAATAATGATCAGCTGGTAGTTAGCTGCCAGACTGATTGGGGAATTCGAATCTGGATCCGATGTTGTTTGCTGATTCCGGCGATGCATTCCAGGTTCCTGTTGATGTTACAGGTATTTTACCGTACCGTACCTCGCACCCGCAGTTGATACTCCAACCTCCTCCACGTGGATTTTGCACCCCTTCAACCCCTGCATGACCTCTGGGTGCCTGTGCGGCCCCAGAACTGAGTCGATCCGCCAGCAGATCGCGGGCCCAGTCGCCACCTCACTGTCTCGCGGCTTGCGTATCTCGAGCGTATTTGTACATAGCCCCGTGGAAGTACCACGAATGGCCGGTTTGGAGGTGGATCGGGTGCGTCGCACACCAGCTCAGTGTGGGATGGCACTTGTTGGTCGATTGGTCCGCAAGAAGCTGACGACGCCGGAAAAAGGGAGCGAGTTGCGCTGCAAGCCGCAAATCAAAACAGGGTCTGAAATCGTGCCCTCCGTGCAGCAGCAGCGCTCCCACGCGGCTTAGCGTGTTGCCAAATGCATCCGGAAATCGAATCATGCTTAAGACTACCGCCTCCCGCCACACATTTTTATCCAGTTTCTCCCACTTTGAAACCCTTCGGCAACCAGGCGCTCTTCTGTGGGCCCCTCCGCGAAAGAAGCCCGTCCCGTCGTTATCATTGCGTTCGAGACCTCTCGTTTGTGGACCCGCGAGACAGCGGAGAGCTGTCTTCCTCCCTCTCGTTTAGCGCCCATTGTTGCGTGTCGTTCGGTCTCTTCGTCTGAGTCGTATTCGTCACGTTATAATCTTCGCTGCGCACCAAAAAAAGCCCACGGTGCTCTTCAATCTCACCACACGCCGGTCACTCCAACGCGGGGACACAGTGGCAGCTGCATCAATTTAGTGCCGGCTCCTGCACCTGCAACGCCGACTTTTCCGCAACAGAAACCAGAAACCTCGTATTCAACGAACCCCAATTTTCTGCCGCCATTGACCTCCACGCGACATAACCCCACGAGGGTTGCCGTCGAGACCCCTAAAACACCAGGGTTTTGATTCTTTTTCCTGCCCCGAAATCCGTCGTCGTCGACACAAAAGTTGCTCCCTGCCTGGCTCGAGCTGGCGCCCGGCTATCAATCACCCCGGCACTCGACTGTTGTCGTTTCGGTGCAGTGGGGAACTGGCGCTGACGTCAGTGAGGTGTTGTCCCCAAGTCCACCCACCCACAGGCCCTAGCGCGCGTCCCCACAAGGCGCCGCTCCAGGGTTGCAGTGGCTGCTCAACCCCTGCAGCAAATTCGAGCGCCTGCCTGGCAGCAAGCAGCGGACCAGACCAGCGCGCGACAAGGGCAGCTGGGGAGTCTCTGCGGCGGCTGAAGAAGGAAATCTGCTGAAGGCGCAAAAGAGCGCAGCCGGTGCCAAGACCCTGGCGGCCACCAACCTGAAAGGGCAAAAGGGCAGCCAAGTTCCACGATAACGTTCGCTTGCCGCCTTCCTGCCCCGTCCCTTTTCTGCCACAAACACGTCGCCGCGTTGCAGACGAGCGCCCTCCCGAGTCATCCGCCAAACCACCTTGCCCGCTTCCAAGTCCCTCCCTCTGTTTCTGCCTTCTTCTACCATTCTATTCTACCTACCCTCCCGTCGACCACGGCCGACAGACCGGCACCTCAGCGTCAGCACACTGTCTATCGCCCTTTTATTACAACCTGCAACACCTGCTGTGGGTCCAGTGGGCTGAAGAACCCACCGAAGCCGACCAGGGCAATCTCACGACACCCGGCTCACCACGCCTCCCCCCCAGCCAGTCCACTTTAATTCCCCAGTTTGGATCGCCCAAGAAGCATCCACCGCGTGGGCTGTGTGATCACGGTTTCCACAGCAAGGATCCCGCTAGGTTGATCCATCACGTATCCGCTTACCCCTGGTCCTTAGGACGACGAGAGAGAATAAAGTTGTGCTCGTCCCATCCCAACCGGCAAGATGGCGATCGCAAACACCCACCCTCCTCCACCGGCTCCCCATTACCAGCTCCAGCAGGCCCCGCCTCAGCAGCACACGCCGCAGTTACACTCAGCGCAGCAGCGGCCCAGCCAGCGGCCCAGAAAGTCTCGAACCTTTAGTTTTCGGTCGGACAAGTCTCAGGGCTCGAGCGGGAACCACAAGATTGACTTGCACGAGACGTCCGCGGAAAAAGAGGCCAAGAGACTGCACAGCAAAGCAGACCCGACGCTTGCCATGCAGGAGGCAGAACCTTGTAAGCAGAGAGCCTTCCGGATTCCTCTCTGGATTGTTGCTAAATTCTCGACAGCCGAGGTTGCCGCGACTGTCAAGTCCTCCATGGCTCCTTTGAGGAGCATACAGCACAGAGACTCGCTGGGAAACCCAATTGGTACGGTCCCAGACAGTTGTCGCAAGCCATGGCGCAAGGCTAACCCGAGCTCCGCCCACAGCCGATCCCGACCGTTCAAATCCAACGCGGAGCAGATGGGAACGCCCGTTAGACACGATCCGGAGTTTCGAGGCCGCAATTGATGGCGGGTACAGCAACCGACGGTCCATAATACGCCCAGGTACGCCCGATGTCACCTCTCAGCGCGCCAACCATGGGGGCCACTTGCTAACCACGCGCGCCGTCACAGAAACAGAAAATGGAACAGGGGGGCCCAATCGACGTTCCAGCTATTATGGTGGTCGTACGCTTTTCCCCGTCCTTCCCGCGGCGCGAGGCGAATGATACTGACGCATCTACATAGATGGAAACGGCGGTCGGTTCGCCCACGATAGCTATTATGGCAGTCGCCCGCCCTCGACCATGTACCCCAATGCCAGTCAGCCAGATCTGAGGGGGATGGGGCAGCGGGAAGCCTATTACGATCAGCAATCCGGGTATGGTGGTTACGGGCCGCCGCAGCAGAACGGCCGGCGGGGTTTCTCGAGGATGTCTTCGGAACCACAATACGGCTCCTCCTACCGACAGCAGTACCCACAAGAGTATCCGATCCCTAACAACCATCGGTCCTACGAAACCGTCACGACCGCGTCCGGGAGCGGCTCCTCGGCGGAACCCGCGGGCTATCAGACCGACCCGACCAGCAGCGACAACAGCTCGATCGAGCGCGTGCAAACAGTACCGAGGCGGCAGCCGGAGCCATCGAACGACTATAGTATCTCGTTCAACCAGAGTCCGACCTACCAGACCCCGGCGTTTACGGTCAGCATGCCGAATCAGGTCCTGAACGGCGTCGGCCCCGGCGGTGCGGGCTTCAACACCTACCAGATGAACGGGGCCCCCGGCTACGCGAACAGCGCCGCACCGCCAGTTCCGCACAAAGATGGGGGAGCGGTGCTGAGGAAGCCGGTCGGCGCCGCCCACGGCCAGCAGCAGATGCCGATGCCGATGCAGGTGCAGATGCGGCCTGCGCAGCCCGAGAAGCGGAAGAGCTGGTTTGCGCGACGTTTTAGCAAGCAGGGGTAGTGTTGATTTCTTGTTCTGCGGCATCGACCCGAAACCGAAAAGCTCCTCGATTTTTTTTTGTCTCTTGCTGTTTTGTTTTCGATACCCATTATTCTCGACGGCGGAAAATTGCCTGGCGTGGAGGGTCAGCAGGGCTGCCGGACTGCCAAAAAGAGAGAGGGCTGTGGGCGGTTTATGGTCGGTCGGACGTTTTGAAGTGGGAGGGGATCCTCGTGAAGGCTGGGTGGCCTGTGATAGAAGAAAGGGGCAAGGGGAGGTTGTCTCGGAGGCCATTGGACACACTCATTAGCGGGATTCCTTTGTTATTTTTATGTCGGCGGTTTTGTGGCATCACGGCGGAGCGGTGGAACGACCGGCTCCCCTGAACATACATGTGGGTATCAAATAAGTTTACTGGGCAGCCGTGTGGCGGATGATGGATGGGTTCTTATGCGGTTCATGAAGGACGTAATGAGATGGGTTTTTTTCTTCGGGAGGGTATCGTCGACTGTTTTTGTCCTGGTTGGGCGTTGCTTGCCGACTATTCCTATGTGTTTCTTGTTGTCTCCATGTGTTAACCTGGTTCATCAGCACGCGGTGTTGGAGGGAGGGCCGCAGAGAGGAGAAAGTTTAGAGGGAGCATCGTTAATCCTGTATCCTAAACCTAATAGGCAGGGAGTCGAAGCGAGCGTTTATTACTCTTGACACTATCATCTTGAGCCGCTTTAGGCAGCACACAAGAGTTCCAACCCACTCTCAGACAAGAAGAGCCCAACGTAGATGCCCTCCTACTTGTGATTTGAGTCATGTGTTGTTGTGGATGAACCGTTAAGACATTGGCAAGAAATACACAACGTTATTTGTACATGACGAAAACGAAAGCCAAGCCAAACCCCTCACCGGTCCTTCTTGCCATCTTTTGACGGCCCGCTGGCCCCTTGCTGCTGCTCCGACTGGTCCTCGGCCATCGCTACGAAGATGTACCCGACCAGAACCACGTTGGCCATGATGGCTGCGAGGGCGCCCGCGTAGGTCGAGTTGCCTGGGATGGTGGGTCAGTTTTGATGTCGCTCTATGGATTGATGGGAGCTTGGGTTGGTTGATGGGGTGGCGTGGGATTTGGGTGTTGAGTTGACGGGGAGAGGAGATAAGGGGTGGCGGAAACATGAGGGAGAGACATACCCTTGAAGAGGGTGTTTACTGTGGCAAAATATGACCCGATGGGGACCACGATCATGCCGAAAGTGAAGGCAAGGAGTTTCAAGATAACGGATCTAGAAGAGGGGTTATGGTCAGTGAGGAGTAGTCAGGGGCGGGCATGAATGAGGGCTGCGTACGTAGGAACTGCAGGAGCAATGTCGGATTTTACGTGGGCTGCTGGGCTGGAGCCAATGCTGTCATCCTTCTCGAGAATAGTCTTCTCTTGGGAGATGATTCTGCGGGTCGCCATGATGGGGTGGATGGATGACAGAGAGGTTGGGATGTAGGTCGTTGGAGAGGTATGGCTGAGAATTGAGACTGCAAATCAACCTCAACAAAGAGTCGTGGGTTGAGTTTGTGTTTCTATAAAAACAAAGACAGTGGCTGGAATTTACAGAAACGTTGTCAAGAGTGCAAAACCTTTCACGAGTTGAGTCTCGGTTGGTTGGTTGGGTGAGAGAGGCACAGGTGAGGAGACAAGACCAATTCAGGACATCACCGGCAACAAGCTCGAACGTAAATTGATCCAGCACGGCTGGCACGTGGATTCGCGCGCGCGTCGATCGACCCACTAAAATTCTCCACGAACGCGTTGTGGGGCGCGCTGAGGAGCGGTGTTGGGAGTTTGCCAAATCGGGATTGGATTCTTCCTTTCAACTCCTCTCTTTCTTCCTACCTCCAATTGCTCCCCCCAAGATCGAGAAGACAGCGGAAACGAGCAACGGCACACAATCCTCTTCGACTTCACGCTCCAGCGTTTACTTTGCCCCCTTCCAACTCGTTTAATCGTGAATAATCCCTCTCGTCCTTCGTTCAAGCGCAAATTCCTTTCCCATCCCAAGCGCCGACCGCCAAACCAGGGAGCGTTTGGTTCTTTTTGATTCTTTCTGGCTTCGTGCCTCCCTGGCTTTCTGGACTTCGAGCGATTCTTTCGACGGAGTACCACATCCACCCCACTCCGCAGCGTTTCTTGCCTTGAGCTTCTTTTTTCCGCAATGGAGTTTTCCTCCTCACCACCCGCCACCCGCCGGCGATTCAATCTCGACGAAGACGAGGACGAGCTGAGTATCGTCGAGCAGTCACCTTACTTCACACAACCAACTCAGGTCGTCGAACGACCTGCTTCACGACTGCCGCACGCCGCGAATTCGTCACCGAAATCGATCGTCGAAGTGCCCGCGTCCTCTCCGTTCCGGCCGCAATCGCTTCAACAACGCGGCGGCCGAATTGCCACCCTGATGGCCCCCGCCGGCACCGCCTTCAGGGCCCCTGCTCGCCAGGTTTTGCCCATACAAAAGACGGCGCCAAAGCGAGAGTTCATCATGATATCGGACGACGAGCTCGATGCCCCGATCTACGCCGGGGGCGATTCTTCGGACGAAGACGAGCAGCCCTCGCGAGGCGATATCCGTCCGTCTTCGTTTCAGCCTAAGGAGCCAGAGACGTTGAATGGCACAAACGGAGCTCAACTGCCAGGAGGGAGAACGGTAAGTTCATTGCAAGGAACACTTTCCTTCTCGTTCACGAGGAGGCTAATCGCGACAGATTTCCAAATCCGCCTCCGGGAGCTCTGTGACGAGCCCGGAAAAGTCATACGTTCTGCAGAAAGACTGGGTATCGCTTTCCCCTTCTTCCTCACAGGACAGCTTCGAATCGCTGCGAAACCTTCCCGTCCCAAAGCCGACCCGTCGCCGCCTCGTACAAGGCCGCCGTCCACAAGCAGTCCAACCCTCGAGCCCTGCACCACAACCCAGCAGCCAAATCTCAATCCGGAAGTCTCAGTTGATTGACCTCGTCAGCGACGACGACGCGGACGACGGCTACAAACAGTCAAAGGCGCCCTCGCGACGGGGTTCCTCGCCAGCCGAGCCTGAAGAGGACGACCCGGAAGAGAACTCATTCGACGAGCGGGTCCTCAAGTACTTGAATAATTGCGATGTTATGCAACTTGTCGCTATTGCAAATGTCAAGGAGGAGAGTGCCAAGCTCATAGTCTCGCGCCAACCATTTGTCGATTTGAACGAAGCTCGGAGCGTGACGCAAAAGAAAAAGGGAAAAAAGGCGGCCAAGGTCTCCATCGGGGACGACATCGTCTCAGCAGTCAGAACCTACGCTCGGGCCCTGGATGATATTGACCACATCATTGCGGTGTGCGAATCTCAAGCCGAATCTCTTAAGGCGACCACCTCGAAATGGAATCTCGAGCAGACAGGCCAGCCTCGCAACGAGGCCAAGTCTGACGACGGCAAACCGATGACTCCGATGAGCATCGATGACTCGGCGAAACTGGTCGAGGTGCCTCTGCGCCAACCGAAACTCATGGAGGGCTGCGTGATGAAGCCCTTCCAGATATATGGCCTGAATTGGCTATACTTGCTGTATAAGAACCAGTATGGCAGTATATTGGCCGACGACATGGGTCTCGGCAAGACGTGCCAGGTCATCTCCCTCATCTGCGCCATGGTCGAAGACTGGGACCGGAATGGTACCGACGAGGGCGACCGGCCGTGGCCGAACGTCATCGTGGTGCCGCCCTCCACTTTGGCAAATTGGGCTGCGGAATTCAAGAGGTTCGCTCCGAAACTCAATGTCACTCTTTACCAAGGCAGCCAGTCGGCTCGCGACGAGATTGCCTACGAGATTCAGGAGGACCCATCGAGCCATCATGTGGTCCTAACTTCGTACACGCAGCTTTCAAGGCAGGACGACATCTCCAACATTCGTCGCCTCCGGCCGATGGTGGCCGTGTTTGACGAAGGCCACAAGATGAAAAACCCAAAGACAAAGCTGTACAGGGATCTGCTTCGCATCACGGCCACTTGGCGCCTTGTCTTGTCCGGCACGCCTGTTCAAAACAATCTGATGGAGATGATTGCACTTCTTCAGTTTGTCGAGCCGGGTCTCTTCCAGGCGCATTTTGAGAACTTGGAGGCGCTGTTCAACCAGAAAGTCTCCCTGACGGCGGTGTCCAAGGGAGCGCTCCTGCACAGCGAGCGTGTCGGCCGCGCTCGAACAATCCTGGAACCCTTTATCCTCCAGCGGAGAAAGGAACAGGTGCTTCAGGATTTGCCGCCCAAGACGACCAGGGTTGTCACTTGCAAGATGGATCCGGTGCAAGACGCCATCTACAGGGACTATGAGAGGCGGTTCAGGAACTCAGACTCTCAGGAGCCCGCCGCTGCCAAAGAAGGCCGGGACAACGACACGAACAATGTCTGGATCCAGTTGCGGAAGTCGTCGATTCACCCGCAGCTCTTCCGACGTTACTTCAAGGACCGTGATGTCGAGAAGATAGCCGAGGTACTCATGAAGAAGGTCCCCCAGTCTGAGCTGAAGCAGCCCAGGTTGGATCACTTGATCAACGAGCTCAAGGCCCTGTCCGACTTTGAGCTGCACCTCTGGTGCCGCGACTACAAGTGCATCAGGAACTACGATCTCCCGGATGGTTCCTGGATGGACTGCGCCAAAGTCAAGGCGCTCCTTGACCTGATCCGAGGATACCAGGCAAACGGTGACCGCGCGCTCGTCTTCACCAGGTTCGCCAAGGTGATTGAGATTCTTGGGGAGTGCCTCGCATCCGAAGAGATCGAGTATCTTTCACTTCAAGGAAATACCGACGTCAGTGCACGGCAGGAACTCATCAATGAGTTTAACGCGGACGAGTCGATCCCTGTGTTTCTCTTGACGACAGGTTCTGGCGGCACGGGGATAAACCTGACGGCCGCCAACAAGGTCATCATCTTTGACCAGTCCGACAATCCCCAGGACGACATCCAAGCCGAGAATCGCGCCCATCGACTCGGGCAGACGCGGCCAGTCGAGATCATCCGACTGATTAGCGAAGGCACGGTCGAAGAGCTCGTCTACAAGGCGTGCGAGAAGAAGCTCGAGCTTGCCAACAAGGTGACGGGCTGGAGCACCGTCGAGATGACATCGAGTGAGATGGAGTCGGCTGTCAAGAGCGCGCTGCTACAGCAAGCCGTGGCAACACCCCCGAACGGGGATTGAGATTCTACATGTGGCGCGAAACTATCTGTTAACTCCCACGGCGGAGGAACCTCCTGCCCGGACTCGCACACATCTCTGGCCACCACCGACACTTGCTTTTTCTTCTGCTGCGGCCTCGTTGGCTTTCCCGCTCGTCAAGCATTTACAAGGAGCGTGGGTTTACTTGGAACCGGTTTTGCATGATGCCTGGGCATCGGGGTATATACCCAAGACTTAATTAGCGACACACGACACACAGACGGAGGAGGTCCATGTGCCCCTTCGTCTCTCGAAGGCAGAGGTGGTGTTCATGGGCAACGCCCCCCACATAATGCGCCTCGTTCTATAGTTACTGCCTGGTTGGGCATCAAGAGAGGCACCTAGATATAGATTTAGAGGATCTGTCAATGGCAGGTTTTGATTCCATGGCTCCAAAGGTTCAACGTTGCTGCATGACATGGAGGAGTGAGTCTGACTTACAGCTTCCTGTCGGGTGGGGTCGGCAACATCCCTGCTCACGAAACGGGGCCCCGCTAAATGCAGCTCGGCTTAAGCTGCGCCCAATGACGCAGTGGCTTTCACATGCCATTCACCCTCCAACAGCGCCTCAAGCTTCTTCAACCACCAAGCTCGCACGAGCACGACGAAATCTGTCCTCACAATCCGTAAAGTCGAGACCGTGGCGCACCTTCCTTCATCTAAACTGCTTTCTTCCTGCTGCCCTTACCTCGCACCTTTCTTTCGATCAAGCTGTTCGTTTCTGCCACCCTCGGTCTCCCTGACATTGCATGTGACATTATCAAGTTGTTCAGACCATCTTGACCACAACACCGCCGGCGGTCTTTGGGTTCAACGCTTTTCTATTCTTTTTCACCTCTCGCCATTTATACATGGCGCCTTGAATCAGAATTACGCAAGCAACCTCTTGGGTATCTTGTATTGGATTACAGAGTATCGGGCATTGGACAACCGCGTTGTGCGAGGCAGGGCTTCCCGCCATGATTGCTGCCATACTGTCCTTCATCTACTCCTTTTGGCGCACAATGATGGATGTGTTCCGTTACTGGAGGGACGTATGTACCCCCCCTTCCCCTCCTCCACCTCCACCTCCGTTCCTGACAAACAACGCATCCCCGGCAGCGACCCCGGCCAACCCTCTTTAGCCCCCGGCCCATCAATACGTGGTGGAACATTCTTAACACGGCCACCGACTATGAAAAATGGGCAGAGGCCGGCCAGAACCTCGATATCATCCTCGGTCTGGACATGTGGCGCAAGAACCCGGAGAGCCGCGACTATGACTATCGCCTGATCAACGAGCGGGTGCGCCTCATCCGGACCATGCGCCAGCGCGGGGATGTCTACGGGCTCATCAACGCGCTGCGGACGGGGCTTGTTCGAAATCTAGGGAATATCACCAGCCGAAAGCTCTTTAACGGCAGCTTCGTCGGCACTAAGCTCCTGATCGAGGAATACATCGCCCAGTACGTGGAAGGGATCCTGGACCTCGCCGCGCTGCCGCCGCCCGTCGACGGCGAGGAAGCTTCGTTGCCCCAGGAATGGGAAGACGGCGAGATCAGCGCGCAGAGTGGCGGAGTCGAGGAGGACGTTGACGAGTCCAACCCCGGCACCGGCACCGACCTCCGAGACCGCCCTTGCGCGGGCGGCATGGCAACCGCCACCATCTCGACCCAGCACAAGCTCGATTTCATCCACAACGCAAAACAGGGCTTTGGGCGGAGCGCCCTCGTCCTGCAGGGCGGCGCCATCTTTGGTCTCTGCCACCTCGGCGTCGTCAAGGCCCTGTTCCTGCGCGGCCTGCTCCCCCGCGTCATCATAGGGACGGCAACGGGCGCCATGATGGCCGCGCTGGTCGGCGTCCACCCGGAAGAGGACCTCCTGCGGATCCTGACGGGCGACGAGATCGACCTCTCGGCGTTCGCTGGCAAAGGCGCCGAGCTGGACAGCCACAACCGGCGGGTCGGCCAATCGATGTGGACGCGGCTGGGCACGCTGCGCAGGAGAGTGCAGCGGTTCCGGAAGGAAGGCTATTTCCTGGATGTCAAGGTCCTGGAGGAGTGTGTCAGGGCCAACGTGGGTGACCTCACTTTCGACGAGGCGTTCAACCGGAGCAAGCGCATCCTCAACATCACGGTGGTGACGGCCGGGCAGGAGGGCATCCCGACCCTCCTCAACTACGTGACCGCGCCAAACGTGGTATGTTCCCCGCCCATCCCTCCCTCCCCATCTAACACTTACCAACCCACCCCCACAGATAGTCTGGACCGCCGCGGTAGCCTCCAACGCCTCCTCCTCAACCTTCTACGGCCGCCAGACCAAAATCCTCTGCAAAGACGCCCACGGCAACATCACGCCCTGGGCGCCCACCGACACAGACGACTTCCGCCACTGGACGTCGGCCCCCTACTCGGGCCGCAACGCGCCCCTCCAGCGCGTCCGCGGCCTCTTCAACGTGAACCACTACATTGTCAGCCAAGCGCGCCCCTACCTGATGCCCTTCTTACAATCCGACATGCACGGCCCGGCCGCGGCCGTCGGCGGCCGCCATAACGCGCTGGCCTCGGCGCGCGCCTGGCTCACGCGCATGCTGGGGCTCGAGACGCGGCACCGCCTGCGCCAGCTCGACGCGCTGCGCCTGCTGCCCGCGAGCATCCGGCGGTTTCTGGTCGACGAGCAGGTGCCCGGGGCGAGCCTCACGCTGGTGCCCGGGGTGGGGTGGCGGGATTTCGCGCGGCTGCTGGAGACGCCGACGAGGGAGACGCTCGAGTATTGGATGGCGCGCGGGGAGAGGAGCGTGTGGCCGGCCGTGGCGGCGCTGAGGGTTCGGTGTGCGATTGAGGTGGAGCTGGATCGGGCGTATCAGGATGTGAGGAGATTGAAAGCGGGTGACTTGAGGAGGAATGCGAGTGGTGTTAGGCGGAGGGCTGGAGGGGGAGGTGGTGGTGGGAGTGGGAGTGGTGGTGGTGGTGGCGGGAAGGGGGGGGGGAAGGAGAGGGCGTGGAGTTCAGGCGGGAGGGGTCTGCCTTCTACCGGGACCGAGATTTGATGGTGTTTTGGGTCAAATCGTCTGTAGAAACAAGCTAATTGAAGCTTCCGTTTCGGTTTGTCGTTGCAATTGCCGTCTCGGTCGTGAACGGTGGCTCGCAGCTCGCGGTTCAGGGAGCGCTCCCGGTGTGGAATCTCGACACGCGCCCTTCAGCGCGCGCCCGCATGTGGCTCAACCGTCTCATGTCATCCAAACTGGGAATACAGGGGGAAAAGACACCACCGTCTTGAGATGTGTTGCTCAGCTGGCGCGTTCATCAGCAAAAGCCGGTCTGGATGCACAAGCATGCAGGGCGCAAAAGGAACTGCTGAGACTGATGCATTTTGCATGCTGTCGGACAACTGAAGAGGTTCAGATGTGCGACCCTGAGAGATCTTATCTGCTGCGCCTGTCAGCCCTGTTTATTTGGGGCGAGGAGGGTTCTTCTTCTGGCCAGCCTGCTAAGGTAATGATTGGATTCGATGTGCACACCTGCTGTTATCGGCAGCTGAAGCTTGCATTGCTTGTTGGATCGAGGAGGCGGTGTTTCCGGATCATATCCATGATCAATTGATCGGGGCCGGCCAGGCAGGCCGGCAACCTTTGTTTTTAGGCAGCAGGCAGACGTGGTAGGCCATATGCCCACCTGGAAGGCGCTTCACGAAGATACGATCCGGCACAAGCCAGGCACCGTTACGTCAAGGAGAGCCAGGATCGACAATCAAAGACCAATGTTTATGACCCGTGACCACTCGTGTTTTCGCCTCGCTTGCCCTGGAGCTTCCATTGTGCCCTCGATCGCTAAAAATAAAATATCGCCGAACCAAGGCCAGTGTTTCCAAGTCTAAGGTGGGGGGTCATGGTGGGGTGGCCTTGCATGTCTCCGGCCACGGGCGTCACCCATGTCGTCCCAATGTCAGGTACAGACGGGTCTGTCGTGAAGGCGACGCCTACACGTGTAATGCGATGCTGCACAGCACTGTAGATCCTTGTCCGTGCTCAGGTCGCGCTGCATCGAGTCGACCGGGGACCAGGCTGACCTCAGAAGGACGACCGATCTTGGGCCGCGAACCAGATTCAGTCCCGGAACACCCCGCCAAAGGCTGGTCGGGTAGCGTCGGAATGACTCGGAGGAACGAGTGAGGCTTGCTCCCGGCGGGCCGGAGCCTGGGCCTCCCGCTGGCAACAGCAGCATCAATCAATGGCGAGCTGTCGGCGTTGCGGTTGCCCCATGAGCGCAGACCGTAACAGAGACTCGGGGTGTCCGCACGGATGCTAGGGGCTTGTCCATCGCTGATGATGTTTGGGGGTAAGTGTTGAAGGTGGACGAGGCACTGGCTCATCATCACCTCGGGGACTACACTTCAACGCACTGCGAACTGGTGAAGCAGGAACGAGGGCAACGTACTCAACGTGAAAACGTAGCAGAAACGAAAAAGCAAGACCCTGAGGAGCTTGATCCAAGCGGCGCTCCCCTCTTTCACCGAACTCATTAGCTCCGTTTCATGTAGATGGTGGATCAGCAAACAGTTATCGACGTGAATGTGTGAGCGCCGAGGGCTGCCGGAGGAGCTCGCCAACCGGACATGGGAGGCACGGGTTTTGTGCCGCCCGCCTATTTTGACCTTGGCCAATCAACACACGATTTGCTTTCCCTGGCACCGGCAGCTCCACCGGCGGTCTCAACCTCTACCGTTCTTGTTCCCCTGTCAAGAATGCGCCGGAACGGTCAATGGGCGTCATAACGCCATTTCTCGAGCGTGTGGCCAGAGTCGGAGTTTGAAGGTCAAGCCCACACAAAGGAGTTGCGAGATATGCGGCAAATACGCGAAAAGGGGGGCCGAGGAGACGCGGACGGGGCTTGGGTGTTGACAAGAAATCGCGAAGTGTCGTGCCTCCAAGAGAGGTAGAAGCTGTCATGCACACGGACGGCGACGGGTCCGTGATTCGATGCGGAGCCAACAGCAGGCAATGGTCTGTCCTGATGTGTCCTGGCCTATCCTGACCTATTTTGCTGCGTCCATGTGTCGGTCGTAATCCGGATCGGGGGGCGAAAGACCGCCTGTCTGAGTATGTTTTTTGGAAGTCAACGGACCAGCCGTGTTAGGTAACAGAAAGGTCTGCAGCATACCACCCGACTCGTGCCGACCCATCCAACCCGCCCCGACGCGCTAACGTTAACGCTAAGGTAAGCTCCCTGCAAGGTCCCGTTGGACTCGGCCAATGGGAAGCTTCCAACAGTGCTCGTTATGGCAATCGGCTTCCGCCAAGTGACACCTTGCGCCCCCTTTGCTCGCCGTTGCTTGCCAAACCTGTCACCAGCGTTCTTGCACCACAGCAGAGCCGCCTCGTTTGCAGAAATTTCCGCCGTGATCCCAATTTCTTCAGCCCTCGGAGAGGATTTGGGGTGTTGGGGTGGTCTTCCAAGACAGCAAAGAGGCTGCACGTCGTTGCAGGCTGCTGCATAATCCTTCCCCCCCTCCCCAACGCCTGGCTCGGAATACTCAACGGCCCATGTCAGTCAAGTCTCACATCTCGGCCACCTGCTGCATTGCTGGAGATAGGGCAATGACGCGGACACGGTGGGCATGTTGTGCCGAGAGCTGGGTTGCAGGGTGCTTATCTGGTCGCCACGGAGGGCCGAGTGCTGGCACCCAGGCACCTGGAGGTGCCCACTGGTCGTATCAACAGCAACACATCTCACATGGTAGCTTGGTTTCAAGTTTGGTCAGCCGACCTGATCCCTTTCCCTGCAGTCCGCCCCGCTGCACTGTTTCCACCCTTTGGCAACACAGTCTGACCCCAAGCTCAGAGCGTGCGACCCGGGTTGACCGCATCTCTCCTGTCTATAAAAAGAGACCCAGGCTCCCTCAAAACTTCCCAAAAACAAGCTCTGATCGCAGACTGTCATCACCTCATTCCCCTTACCGTCGAGTATATTTCATCGATCTCACACTCGCAGACATCCTCCTTCTTCCTCCTCTCTACCTCCCATCCCTCAAATCCTTCACAGACACTTCAAATCCCGCCGCTTCCGGCCTACACAAGTTCACAATGTCGACTCCCACTCATCCCCAGACTGGCTGCTCCAGCGAGAGCACGATGCCGTCCAGCGCCAACATCGCCAACAACACCACCGCCACGGCCACCAACGGCCACACCACCCTCCCCGCCGTCACTCTCCCCGCCCACCCTCGGCCAGCGGCCCATGCAAACACGCAAGCCTCCTTGCGGGAGATCCAAGACCGCCATCCAAACAACACCATCCCCTGGCGCGACAACCTTGGCCAGCGCGGCCGGGTGGTGGGCGGCCACGCCACGGTCTCGAACGCGGCTACACACGACGACCGTGCGGTCGGTAATGATGCGGTCCCTGCCGGCGCCGTCGCCCCGGAGATGAAATCGGACAACGACTTTCTCTACATGGCGACCTGGACCTCTGAGTGAGATTCGTTCTCTCTTTGGGGGGCGACAATGGCGATAAACGCACGACGGCGACAATGGACGATGGCGGTAATGGATGGGTATGCTATGATGCACGACAGTATGGGCGGTTGGTGGGCGGGTTTTAAGTGTTCTCGGGGGCTTGTCGTCGAGGTAATGTGTTGTCGTCGTGTACCGTGGTTCGGTTTAGTATCGGATAGAATGTTTAGGAGACTGATTATGCTTCTTTGCTTTGGTTCCCAACCCTTCTCCCGGCCGTCTCCTGCGCCTGATGCGCCTCACAGCCTGTTTTCTGCTTACCGTGATGCGAGCAACGTTGTGGTTAGGGTCTTGTACAACTCTCGGCACATAGCCGTTGGCGGCATCTCAGTTTCGTCAGTTCTTGGACAACCGGTTGGCGTTGTCTCGAGTGACCTTCAATGGGAAAAAAGAGGTGATTCTTTCAACTGTACCGCGTTATCCT
>OUNM010203762.1_pt1 | contig 17859 bp, 9 predicted proteins | sample 1769961 | NCBI WGS metagenome assembly OUNM01 (sample SAMEA3914820, study PRJEB12502) | metagenome | biome: forest; material: soil | place: USA | collected 2012-03-12 | depth 0.3 m
CCAACGCCTCCAACACCGCCCTCATCCCCGTCTTCCTGAAGCCAAGCGCCAAGCGCAATGTTCCCGCGACGAGTTCTCACGGTCTGCGGCCGTCCGGCCGCAGCGACGTCAAACGTGCCGTGGCGCCGGCACGAGCACGCTGGCCATGCCCGCGGCCGTGGCCGCCTGCACGCCGGTTTGCGTGTCTTCAAACACCAGGCACGTCTCCGGAATCACGCCCAGCCGGCGCGCCGCCTCGAGGAACGGATCGGGGTGCGGTTTGCCGCGGCTGTAGTCCTCGCTGCACACGATGGCGTTGAACAAGTGGCAGATGCCGAGGGCCTTCAGGGTGTTGTGGACCACGCGGCGGTGTCCGCCACTGGCCACCGCGAGCGGCTTGCGCCCGTGCCATTCGCGGGCCAGCGCGACGACGGGCTCGATGGCGGCAATCTGTCCGCTGAGTTCGAGAAAGATATTTTCCTTTTGCGAGACCGTCTCCGCCACCGGGATGTTGTAGCCATGGCGCTCGTTGAGAATCTCCACGATGCGAGCGGTGGGCACGCCACCCAGCTCATAAAACATCGCCTCGGGAAAATCGGTCGCTGCCTTACCCAAAGCCATCTGCCATGCCTTAAAGTGCGTGGGCATCGTGTCAGCTAAAGTCCCATCACAATCAAAAATGAAGGCGGCAAAATCGCCGGGTGGCAGTTCGAGGGAGAACGACGGATTAGTAATTCGGTCGCTCACTGGACGCCCAAAGTGCAGTTAATTTCATAAAAGGCCAGTCCTTCTTTGAAAATGTTGGTCATAATTTGACCGAGGAGTGCCAAAAACGGCATCGGATTTCCATCAAAAGGTCACTTTTTGGCAGAGAGACTGTGATTTTTGTGCGGAGCCTTCGACCCGGTATTCATTATCCAGTCTTCAATATTCAGTTGGCGAAGCGTCCGGTTTCCGCGAAATGCGAAGCGCTTTTTCTCAGACGCTCCTCGTGATCGAACGCTGGAAAAATTGAACACTGGATACTGAATACTGAATACTGACCTCGATGTGCGGCATCTCTGGCCTTCTTTACCACGACCCCTTTCGTCCGGCGGATCGCGCAGTATTGGCGGCCATGAACGCAGCCATCGTGCACCGCGGACCGGATAGCGATGGCTTTCACTGCGATGGCCCGCTGGGCCTGGCGATGCGGCGGCTGGCGATCATCGATCGCGTGGGTGGAGACCAACCGCTGAGCAATGAGAACGGGAACGTCTGGATCGTTTTCAACGGCGAGATTTACAATCATCCTGCGCTGCGCACCGAACTCCAGGGACTTGGTCACACTTTTCGCACGCAGAGCGACACGGAGTGCATCGTTCACGCTTATGAACAGTGGGGCGATGATTGCGTGAAGCATCTGCGTGGGATGTTTGCCTTTGCCATTTGGGATGCGCCGCGACGGCGGCTGCTGCTGGCCCGCGATCGCGTGGGCAAAAAGCCGCTCTACTATGCGGAGCACGATGGCGCGCTGCTCTTTGGCTCGGAGCTGAAGACGCTGCTGCGCTACCCGGGCTTTCCGCGCGACATGGAGCCCGCGGCGCTGCACCACTACCTTACGCTGCAATATGTGCCGGACCCGCTCACGGCGTTTCGCGGCGCGCGCAAGCTGCCGCCCGCGCATGTGCTGGTGTGCGAAAGCGGGCGCATCACCACACGACCGTACTGGGACCTGGATTTTCGGCAGAAGGAAGATCTATCCGACGTGCCCGCGCTGCGGGAGAAAGTGCGCGCGAAGATTGAGGAAAGCGTGCGCATCCGGTTGATGAGCGAGGTGCCGCTCGGCGCGCATCTCAGCGGCGGAGTGGATTCCGGCGTGATCGTGGCGCTCATGGCACAGGCGAGCAGTCAGCCGGTGAAGACGTTTTCCATCGGCTTTGAAGAGGCGGCTTTCAACGAGACGGATCAAGCGCGCACGGTGGCGGAGAAATTCCACACCGAGCACCACGAGTTCATCGTGCGCCCTGACGCGCTGGAGGTGCTGGAGCCGCTGGTGGAGCACTTCGACGAACCCTTTGCCGACGCGGCGTCCATCCCGCTCTGGTATCTCAGCAAGCTCACGCGCCAGTACGTGACGGTGGCGCTGAACGGCGATGGTGGCGACGAAGCGTTTGCGGGCTACCAGCGCTATTATGCCGATGGCGTGGCGGACCTTTACCGCTACGTTCCGCGTTTTCTGCGCGCGAGCTTCGATGCCATGCTGCGGCCCTTCGGCGGCACCAGTGGCAAACCGGTGGAGCGCAGTCCGCTCGCTGCGCTGCGCAAGCTCGGACACGCGGCGACGCACACTTCCGGATCCAGTGTGGTGCGCTGGGGCAGCTATTTCACGGAGGCGGAAAAAGCTGCGCTCTACACTCCGGATTTCGCCGCTCTCCTCGGCGCCTCGCGCGAACCCAGCCACGCCGCGATGGAGCGAACCTATGCCGCGGCGCTGGCCGGCAACCGTCTCGAGCGCACGCTGTACACGGACCTGCACCACTATCTGCCCGGCGCCTTGCTGGTGAAAGCCGACCGCATGACCATGGCACACTCGCTGGAGGCCCGCTCACCGCTGCTCGATCACGAGTTGCTGGAACTCGCCGCCCGCCTGCCGCCGCAATGGAAGGTGCGCGGCACGACGACGAAGTGGATCCTGCGCGACCTCTTCCGCGACCTGCTGCCGGAAAAAGCGGCCGCGCGCGGCAAGCTGGGCTTCAGTGTGCCGCTCGGAAAATGGTTCGCCGGCCCGCAACTCGGCGCCGTGCGGGAGATTTTGCTGAGCGACGGCGCCCGCCTGCACCGGATACTGCGGCGTGATGGCATCTCCAACCTTGTGGAGGAAAACCGCGCGGGCCGCGCCGACCACGGGAAGAAGCTGTGGGCGCTGTTGTGTTTGGAGACGTGGCTGCGGAAATACGTAGCGTAGCGAGAGCCCCGCTGCAAACCACCTCGCTGCGCTCGCCGATCACGGGTTAAAAACCCGTGCCACTTTCAGTTCACGTGCAGGGCGGGAACTCCGCGCCGCGCCAGGAGGCGTATGGCTCCTGTGTGGAAACATCGACGATACCCGGCTCCGCCGCTTTCGACGGCGAAAGAATGGCGAGGAAGACGAGGCGCTCGTTGAAAGGATTGTAGGTGCCGTGCACTTCGCCCATCGGGATGAAGGCCATCTCGCCGGGGCCGAGGATGCGGTGCTCCTTGCCGACCCATTGCTCGGCGCGGCCGGAGATGATGTAGATGAGTTCCTCGCGCGTGGGATGCGTGTGAAACGGATGGCAGCGTCGTGGTTCCATGTTGGCGCGCACCATCAGCAGTTGTTCGTTGTTCACGACGTCACCGCGGCACAGCCATTCCTCGAGAGTCCAAGGCGACTGAAAATCGACTTTCTCGGCAGCGGTCACGAAACGGCGTGGGTTGCTCATGGTGTGGTTTTCGGAAGAGAAGCGGCGGGGGTAAAGCGCATTTCGCTATTGAAAAACCCACTTCACCCGCTGCTACCCACTCATGTCGGTATCGATCTCGTGTTGCAGGGCGATCTGCTCCTTCGTGGGCGGCGGCTCCGCCGCAGGGGCCACGGTGCGGCCCAGGACCGGCCAGCGGCGCGCCAGCATCCACACGGAAATCACGGCATACGCCGCTGCGCACACTTGCAGCGCCATGCGCATGCCGAGCCACCCATCCAGCGCAGCGGTGATGAGGCCGGAGAAAGGAATAACACCCACGAAACTCATCGCGGCGACCGCTGAGACGCGGCCACGCAGGACGTCCGGCGCGCGCTCCTGCACGAGTTGATTGCCGATGCCGAAGACGAAATTCAGACCCATCGTGAGGAACCCGAAGGAGAGCGCCGCGACGACGAAGCTGTTGGCGGCGGCGAGAGCGAACATCGAGACCACGCTCACACCGGAGCCGAGTCGCAGGAACAATACCCGCCGCGATGGCGCCACCGCCAAAATCATGAAAGAGGCAAATAGCGCGCCGATGCCCGTGAGCGACATGAGCCAGCCGATGCCCACGGAATCGAGATGCAGCGTGCGCCGCGCGTAGAACGTAAGCAGCACGACGACGAAGGGTGAGCAGAAGAGCGCATTCGCCGCCATCACGAGCACCATGCGGAAAGTGGGCGCATCCGAGCGCACGAAACGCCAGCCGTCCCAAAAGCCGCTCCGGCGGGCGCGCGCCTCCTCCGGAGTATCCGGCCGCGCGGGCGGCAGGGTGGCGAGAATGAGAAGCGGCCCGAGATAGCTGAAGGCGTTCGCAAAAAACGCGGACTCCGTCCCGAGGGCCGCCACGGCCACGCCGGCGAGGGCCGGCCCGATGATGCGCGCGCTGTGAAACACCGAGCGATCCACGGCCACGGCGGCACTGAGTTTTTCCTTCGGCACCAATTGCGCGAGCAGCCCGGAGTAGGCCGGTCCTTCGAACGCGTGGGAAACACCCATGACCACCGAGACGACCGCGAGATGCCAGAGCGCCCACGTATGGAAATGGACGAGACCGCCGACCAGCAGCGCCATCAGCCCCTGAAAAGCGACCACGAACATGAGGATGCGGCGCCGATCCGCGCGATCCGCCACCGAGCCGCCCCACGGATTAAAGAGCGGGATGACAATGGTGAGCGCAAAGCTGATGAAGGCCTGCTCCAGCGAGCTGTGGGCATTTTCCTCCACAAGAAATTGCTGCGCCTGCGTCTGCATCCACGAGCCGACCATGGAGACGAATTCCGCGATCATGAACCGCGCGTACAGCCCGTTCCGCAGGACGCTCAGCGAGGAGCGGAAGGTGGTGTGCGATTCATCGGCCATGAGGAATCGGCCTCGGTAGCAGAGTAGGCGAGGTTTTCAACCTCGCACCACCGCGCTGCACTCGATCACCGCAGTTTCTTCTCAATCCTTCCCGCAAATGTTCGCGCCTCGTCGCGAGGTTGGAAACCTCGCCTACTTTTCGGCCAGCGTCAGCCGGAGCGTGGGCGGCGCCAACTCGGGATGGCGGTTGCCCGCGAAACCGTGCACCGCGGCGCCATTCCCTGGTTCGCTGGTCTCGCGCACGACGACCATGGTCGCCCGGCGATTCGGATCGTGATTCAAAAATTCCGCGAGGGCCGCGCCGCGGATCGAGCAGGTCCCGCTGACCACACCGCGCGGCAGCGTGAACGCGCCGAGGCGGACGGCGTGGGCGGTATCGACCGAACCTGCATCCGGCCCATAAGCGGGCGCATTTTCCCATGTGAGCGTGTCGGCGCTCCAGCCGTCCTGCGCGTCATCGGTGACGCCGTAGACGGCGAAAGTACAATCGCCTGTGAGCGAGGCGTAGCCGAAGCCGGTGGGCGCGAAATTCAGGGTGAGCGCAGCCTCGGTGATCTGGCGCTCGTGCAGCGGGGCGAGATCGAAACGCAAATAGGCGCGGCGCCGGTAGGCGGCCGTGGGCGCGTTTTTGACGAGGAGCAGGGTATCGGAAAAATGGATCTTACTGCCCGGCGACGAGGTGTAGGCCGCGTCGCCAGCACCGGAGGCGGTGGTCAGCGACATCACCGGCTTTCGCTCCGTGGCGCGGGAGAAAGCGTAGCGATCCGGCTCACCCTCGCCCTTGCTCCCGGAGGCGAGCTTGTCGGCGGTGATGGCCGCGGATTCCTTGGTGACGAGGCGCAGCGTTTGCCCGCTGTGCCCGTGCTGAAGCTCGACTTCGCCTTGCAGCACCTGCACCTGCGCCTGGCCGGCGGCATCCGTGCTGATGCCAAAATCGGTGCCGTGGTCGATGAGGCGCGCATTTGCCGTGGCCACGACAAAGCCGTGCGCGGGCACCGGCACATGCGCGACCAGCGCGCCGCTGTGCAGGAAACACGCATTGTTCCCCGTGAGTTCCAATTCGGCCGGACCTTCGAGCGATACTTCCGCGCCGCTGCGAAACACCACCCGTGCGAGGCCCTGCGCCAGGCGCAGCCGTCCGCGACCCAGCGCGGAACCGGGCTCGGTGGGCAGGGTGCTGCTCTCCCAGCGGGCGCCTGTCGTCTCCACCAACGTCGCCACCGGCGTAGGCCGAAGCGTCCACCACAGCACAGCGGCGAGGAGAAGAGCAGCGGCGATTTGCAGCGGCCAGCGCCACTGTGCCAAGACGGAGCGGCGCGGCACGGGCACGGACGCGACGTCGGGCAGCACACGCAGAGCTTCCGCGAGCGGCACGTCCTTAATCTGTGCGGCGTTTTGCCGCAGCGACGCGTGCAGGTGCAAGGTCTCTACATAGAGCGTCCGCAACGCGGCATCGCCGAGCACGAGCGCTTCGAGGCGCGCGCGGTTCTCCGCGGTAAAATCGCCATCGAGCAGCCGATCGCACAGCTCCAGCAGCTCGGCTTTGGGATCAGATGGATTCATTTTCCCTCCGGGCTAAAGTCTTCGAGACGCATTCATGCAGCACCTGCCGCACGCGGCTGAGCAAGCGGTAAAGCGCGCCTACGGTGCGCCCGAGCCGGGCGGCCATGGTCTCGAGTTCCAACTCTTCGTGATAACGCAGATGGAGCGCATCGCGGTGGTCCGCCGGGAGTTTCGCCATGCAATCGCGCAGCGCCTGTTCGCGCAGGCTCAGGCGGTCGGCACTCTGCTCCACCTCGCCGGCGACGGCCTCGAGAAATTCATCGCTGAAATCCAACCGGTCGCGGTGCTTACGTTTGCGAAAGGCGAGCACCTGGTGAAAGGCGATTTTGCGCATCCACGCACCGAAATTGGTACCGGACTCAAACTTCGAAAAATTCCGCCACATCACCACTTTCGCCTCCTGCAAAATGTCCGCCGCATCCTGCGCATGCGGCACCATGGTCATCACGTACGCACCGAGCAACCGCTCGTGGCGGGCGAGCAGGAAGACGAATTCCTCGGCGCGGTCAGGCGGAGACATGCAAATTGGTTTCCAAAGATAAGTCTATTGACGGCGTTTTTTGGACACACGAATTTTTGTCCAAAATACCCTCGCCCGGGACTGATCCGGGCATCCACCAGCATGCGTCGCGCCCTTCCAGCCATTTTTGCCCTCGCCCTCGGCCTGCCTCTTTGCGCCGAGGACGGGCTCGATTTCTTTGAAAAGAAGGTGCGTCCGCTGCTGGCCGAACGCTGCCTGGAATGCCACAGCCCCGAGAAAAAAGTGAAAGGCGGGCTGCGACTGGACACCAAGGATGGCTGGGCCCATGGCGGCGATACCGGCCCGGCCGTCGTGCCTGGCAACGTGGAGAAGAGCCTGCTCATCGAGGCCGTGCGCTACGGCAACCAGGACCTGCAAATGCCGCCCAAGAAGAAGCTGGCGCCCGAAGAGATTGCGACGCTGGAGCAATGGGTGAAGCTCGGCGCGCCGGACCCGCGCAGTGGCGGCGCGACGGTGAAAAAGCAGACCGGCCTGAGCATCGAGGAAGGCCGCAAGTTTTGGTGCTATGTGCCCGTGGCGAAGCCAACCGTGCCCGCGGTCAAGGGCGCCGCCTGGCCGAAGGGTGAAATTGACCGCTTTATTCTCGCGAAGGCGGAGGCGGCGAACGTCGCGCCCGCGCCGGACGCGAGCAGCGAGGCCCTCGTCCGCCGGCTCTACTATACCCTCGCCGGCCTGCCGCCGACGCCTGAGCAAATCGACGCCTTTGCGAAAGCGGCGGCGAATCGCGATGCCGCGCTGAAGTCGCTGGTGGATGAATTGCTCGCGAGCCAGCGGTTCGGCGAGGCGTGGGGGCAGCACTGGCTGGATGTGGCGCGCTTTGCGGAATCCAGCGGCGGGGGGCGCACCTTGCTCTTCAAGGACGCATGGCGGTATCGCGACTATGTCATCGAGTCGTTCAACGCCGATGCCCCCTTCGACCGCTTCATCCGCGAGCAGATCTCCGGCGATCTGCTGCCCGCCACAGCGCCCGCGGATCGCCGTCGCCAGCTCTCCGCCACCGCCTTCCTCGCACTCGGCCCCACCAACTACGAGGAGCAGGACAAACAGCAACTTCGCTACGACGTGATCGACGAACAGCTCGAAACGATGGGCCGCGCTTTCCTCGGCCAGACCATCGGCTGCGCGCGCTGCCACGACCACAAATTCGATCCCATTCCGCAGCGGGATTACTACGCGCTCGCCGGCATCTTCGCGAGCACGCGCACGCTTTTTAACTACACGGACAACGTCGCACGCTGGATCACCTCTCCGCTACCCGGCGACGGGAACGAGGAAGAGAACCTGCGTGTCTTCGAAGCAAAAGTGGCGGCGCTCGAAAAGGATCTGGAGGGGGCAAAGAAGGATCTCGCGGAGGCTTCGAAAGCCGTGGCGCAGGCGACGACCGCCCCCGGCCAGTCCATCGCCCTGCGGGAGCTGCCCGGCGTGGTGATCGACGACGCGGACGCAAAGATCGTGGGCGACTGGAAGCACTCGACGCACGTGCGCAGTTACGTCGGCGTGGGCTACCTCACGGACGACAACACCGGCAAAGGCGAGAAGACCATTACCTTCACCCCCACCATTCCACAGAGCGGGCGCTACGAAGTGCGGCTCGCCTACACCCATGCGGAAAATCGCGCCAACAACATCCGGGTGAACATCCTGCATGCCGATGGCGAGGATACGGTGTTCGTGGATGAATCGGGGCCGCCACCCATTGACGGGCGGTTTGTTTCGCTCGGCAAATTCCGCTTCGAAAAAGACGGCGCCGGCTACGTGCTCATCAGCACGGAAGCCACCAAGGGCTATGTCACCGTGGATGCGCTTCAGCTTTTGCCCGAAGCCGCGGCGTCGGAAAAGGACGATGACAATTCACCGCCGGCCAAAAAGGGCGATCCCGGCAAAAACACCGCGGCGAGACGCGTGAAGCAGATTGAAGCGGAATTGAAGAAGCTGACCAAGAGCGGCCCGGTGCGGCCCATGGCGATGTCAGTGCAGGACGACGACAAGCCCGCCGATGTCCAGATTCGCATTCGCGGCGTGGAAAAGCAGCGCGGCGACAGCGTGCCTCGTGGCTTCCTGCAAGTGGCGCTGGCGGCGCCACCGCAACTCCCCGCAAACGAAAGCGGGCGGCGGCAGCTCGCCGATTGGATCGCCAGTTCGCAGAATCCGCTCACCGCGCGCGTTTATGTGAATCGCGTGTGGACCTGGCTCTTCGGCGCGGGGCTGGTGCGGACCGTGGACAATTTTGGCACCACCGGTGAAAAGCCCACGCACCCCGAGTTGCTCGACTACCTCGCTGCGCGCTTTATCGCCGAGGGCTGGAGCACCAAGCAGTTGATTCGCGAAATCGTCCTCTCGCACACGTGGCAGCTCGCCACGGCTCCGCCCACCGGCGCAGACCCGGACAACCGGCTGTGGATGCGCGCCAATCGCCGCCGTCTCGATGCGGATCAAATTCGCGACACGCTGCTCGCCGTCTCGGGCCAATTGCGCCTCGATTACCTCGGTTCCAACATCGCGGGCGCAGGCGACATCGACGCGAACACGACCGCCGCGCAAAACATCGAGTACGGCTACGTGTACAACGATACGCGCCGGAGCGTGTATACGCCCGCCTTCCGCAACAAGCGGCTCGAACTGTTCGAGGTGTTCGACTTTGGCGACATCAATCAGCCCACCGGATTGCGCAACACGAGCACCGTGGCGCCACAGGCGCTATATCTGCTGAATCATCCTTTCGTCGGCGACCAGGCGCGGTTTGCTGCGGAGCGCACCATGACCCTGCCGGGCACGGATGCCGAGCGTCTTGTCGCCGCCTTCCGCAAAACCCTGGGGCGCGCGCCCACCCCTGAGGAGCTGGATAAATGCCGGCGCTATCTCGCGGGCACCGGCTCGCCTTCACTGGAGACCTGGACGCAGCTGCAACAGACCCTTTTCGCCTGCATCGATTTCCGCTATCTTCCGTAGAACCCGCCCATGCACCCGTTCCTGACCACGCGCCGCGAGGCGCTCCAGACTCTCTCCTGCGGCTTTGGCGCGCTCGCGCTCTCGGCTCTCGCCGCGCAGCAAGCCGGCGCCGCGATCACCGCAAATCCACTCGCGCCAAAGCAGCCGCATTTCAAGCCGCGCGCCAAGCGCATCATCTTCCTCTTCATGTCCGGCGGCGTGAGCCACGTGGACTCGTTCGACTACAAGCCCAAGCTCATCCAGGACGACGGCAAGATGCTCGACTTTGCCGATCTGCGGTCATTGGCCAAGACCGGCAAAAGTCCGCAGCAACGGGTGTTCAAGCCGATGTGGAATTTTTCCCAGCACGGTCAAAGCGGACTGTGGGCCTCGGATCTTTTTCCGGAAATGACGAAGCATGCGGACGACCTCACCCTCGTCCGCTCGATGCACACGGAGGGCATCGCGCACGGTCCCGCCACGCTTTTCCTGCACACCGGCACCACCACGTTCATTCGTCCGTCGATGGGCGCCTGGGTGAACTACGGACTCGGCACGGAAAACGAAAATCTGCCCGGCTTCATCTCGCTTAGCCCGGCGCTGGGAAATGGCGGACCGCGCAACTACGGCAATGCGTTCCTGCCCGCGATTTACCAAGGCACGCCGATTGGCCGCGCGGGCATCCCGGCGAAGGAATCCGCCATTCGCAATTTGAAACCGCTGCGACCGATGGCCGAGGCGAAGAAGCAATTCGACCTGCTGCGCGAGTTGAATGCCGAACAGCTCAAGGCCAAGCCCGGCGAGAGCGAAATGGAAGCGGTCATCAACAGCTACGAGCTCGCCTGGCGCATGCAGGGCGCGGCGCCGGAGGTCTTCGACATCGCACACGAAAGCCCGGAGACGCTCGCGCTCTACGGCATCGGACAGGACAAGACGGACAACTTCGGCCGGCAATGCCTCACCGCGCGGCGGCTCTGCGAGGCCGGGGTGCGCTTCGTGCAAGTGAACTACGCGGACAATTCGAACAACCCGGCGTGGGACCAGCACTCCAATTTGAAAAAGCATGCCGAACACGCGATGGCCGTGGACAAGCCCATCGCCGGGCTGCTCACGGATCTCAAGCAGCGCGGTTTGCTCGACGACACCATCGTGTGGTGGGGCGGTGAATTTGGCCGCACGCCCTATGCCGAGCGCAACGGCACGGGGCGCGACCACAATCCTGCCGGCTTCAGCGTGTGGCTCGCGGGCGGCGGCTTCAAACCGGGCCTGGCGTACGGCCAGACGGATGAATACGGTCATCATGCCGTGGTCGATAAAGTCCACATGCATGACCTGCACGCGACGCTGCTCTACGCGCTCGGGCTCGATCACGAGAAGCTCACGTATCGCTACGCGGGCCGCGATTTCCGGCTCACGGATGTGTACGGGCACGTGGTGAAAGAGCTGCTGGCGTAGGCCAGGGGGAGGCGCGCTGTCCCTGCCTGATTCGGCCTTTCCAACCTCCATTCCGCCCCCTACCCTCCTCGCCCCGATGAAAACCATCGCTGCTCCCGAGGACCTTGAGCCCCCCGCTAATCCCGCTCCCGACGAAGCCGCGCCGCCGCAGCCGGCCATTCGGACATTGGCCATCGACATTGGCGGAACTGGCTTGAAAGCCTGCATCCTGGACCCCGACGGCAAAATGATCACCGAGCGCGTGCGCATGAAAACGCCGCCACTCTGTCCGCCGCGCCGCATGGTGCAATTGCTGGCCAAACTCGTGGCGCCACTGGCGCCGTTCGATCAAGTGTCCGTCGGCTTTCCCGGCGTGGTCCGGCGCGGAAAGATCCTCACCGCTCACAATCTCGGCAGCAAAGCGTGGCAGGGGTTCGACCTGGACCTCGCGCTCACCAAGGCCCTCGGCAAAGCGGTTCGCGTCCTCAACGATGCCGATATCCAGGGCCTCGGAGCCATCAAGGGCCAGGGCGTGGAGGTGGTCATCACCCTCGGGACCGGCGTGGGTTCCAGCATCTTTGAGGACGGACGGTTGTCGGTGCATCTCGAATTGGCGCATCATCCTTTTCGCCGCGGCGACACCTACGAGGAGCAGCTCGGCAAGGTGGCGTATGCCAAAACGGGCCGGCTCAAATGGAATAAACGCGTCGCCAAGGCTATCGAGACGATTCGCACGCTCACTCATTTCGACCATCTCTATTTCGGTGGCGGCAACGCCACGCACGTGACGCTCAAATTGCCCAAGGACGTGAGCCTCGTTTCCAACGAAATGGGCCTGTGCGGCGGCATCTGGCTCTGGCGCGAGCGCAGCCCCGGCAGCACGGATATTTTCCGTCGCGGGGAGTCGTCCGCCGCGGGCGACGAACCCCCGGCAGAGGGTGCGGTGCCCGCGGGCACGCCGCAGTTGGAAGAAGTTACGGTACCGTGAGCCGAACCGTGCCCGGCGTGTCGCTGCCCGGGAAGCTGCCCTCGATGCGCGGGAGCGTGGGCGAAGTACGCTGCACCACGACGCCCCGGATGCTGCCGCGTTTTCCATCGGGACGCGTGAACCGCCCGCTGAGCGTGCCGAGGCGGACATTGAGCTGCAGCGCCAGTTTCTCCGAAGTCTTGGAAGGCACCAACTGATCGCGCGGCGTGATGCTCACCGCGATGGGAGGCGGCTCCGGGCTCAGGTCGCCGCCAAGCAGATTCACGCTGCCGGAGGTCATTCCCGTGAGCAATCGCTGGCCTCTCACCGGGGTCGCATAGGCGGCGCCATCGAGCGTCAAGGTGGTGCGAATGAGCGCCGCGCTCGCCACACCCGGCGCCGGCTTGGGCGGACGGGCCCAGACAAAAGTGCCGTCCACGCTGCGCGGGACGCCGGTGATGGCCACTTGCGCGCGCCCCGCCACAAAGCCGGCATGCTTCGCGTAGAGCGCGGCGCAGACCGGCACGCGGCCGCTCACCGACAGTGCCGAAGCGCAGGCAAAGGGTGTGCCATCGCCCAAGGTGCCGCTCACGCGCACGCCTCCATTACCTCCGATGGTCATTGAATACGAACCCACCGAATTTTCTCCATCCCGTAGCAGCACCGTGTAGCGGCCCGCACCGGCCATCGGCAGCGGCGGGATTCTGGTGGCGTTTCGTTCAGCGTGAATCGGCTCGGAATCCAGCAAACCATCGATGCGCGAGCCATCCGGCGCGAGACGGAGCAAAAGCGTCCGCATCGTGAGATGCCCGCTGGCTCGCACGGCAATATTGCGGCGGAACTCACCGTGCTCATCAAGCCGTCCAGTGAAAGCGTAGACGGCCCCGTCGGCCATGAGGCGGGCCGTGAGCGTGCCGTGAGCGCTCGTATTTACAGTCAGCCTGCCATAACCACCCACGGTAAACGGTTCGTTAATTAGGCCGGTAAAGCCGGCTTTGAGCGGTGTCACCAACGGCGGAAGGTCATCGCTCGAAAGGATCACATCGTGCGTCCATAGCGTACCGATCTCTGCGCCGCCATCGGGATTCGACAACGCGAGGCGGAGGCGCTCATCGAATTCCACCTCGGTGTCATCGAGGATGGGAATGGTGACGGTCTTCGAAATCTCGCCGGGCGCAAAACTGAGCGTGAGCGGCAGGGCGTTGGCAAAATCCGCCCCTGGCGTGGCGTCCTCCATTTGTTCATGCGGGAAGAGCTGGCTCACCTGCACACTAACTTCGCCGGTGGTGCCACCGGTCCGCGTGACCGTGACAAGATGCGGTCCCGCCGACGCTTCCGTGGCGGCACTCGAGGGAGTGGCAAATTGAAAGAATCCAGCCACGGCGCCGCCGCCGGCGAGATCGTTATCGAGAATGGTGATGGTCCCGGTTGCCGGCACACCGAGCGCCGCGCCGCCAGTAGGAGCGAAAAGCGCGACGGAAAAAGATTCATCACTCTCCGGCATGTTGTCATTGAGCAACGGAATGGAGAGCGATCTGGCGGTCTCGCCGCTGGCAAAAGTGAGCGTGCCGGAGATCGCGACGAAATCAGATCCCGCTGCCGCAGTGCCACCCAGCGTGCTGTAGCAGACGTTGACCGGCCCGCTGGCCTCGCCAGCGCGATTCACCGTCAAGGTGACCGTGCCCGCATTCTCCGCGACCGTCGTGGTAGCGTCGGCGAAACTCAGAGTGGCGCTGCTGGTGCCGGGGATGAAGGGCCCCTGCCCGGCATTGTCCGCTCCTGCGCTGGGCGTTCCGGCGAACCAATTAGCCGGATCGTTGCCGATGCTGAATCGGCCCAAGCGCTGGATTGATTTCCCCGGCGCATACGGCCATGGCGCGAAATCGCGATAAGCGACGCGGTCCACCATCCATAGCGGAGTCACGCCGCTGACGGCCGGCCCGGGCCGCGCCAATTCGATGCGCGTCCCATGCGGATTCAACAGCGGTGAAAATGGTCCGAAAATGGGTACTGACGGCGGCACTTGATAGGTCGCGCGAAAGACGCCGAGCGCCGGGGCATCGGCAGGATCAAAAGCCACGAGCATGGCGTAGCCACCGGGCGCCAGAGTGGTTCCAGGCGCGAAGTTGAAATCGATTCCGCCGCGCAAGACCCAGCCTGAAAGATCCACCGCCGTGCCCGTGATATTTTGCAGCTCGATGAACTGCGCATGTGCGGCGTCCACACCGCCATCGGACGCGGACAAAATTTCGTTAATGACCACCGGCCCTGTCAGCGCCGCAGAGTTTGCTTCACCAAAGGTCCGCGCGGTCATCGGCCAGAATTCATCCGGCACGCCGGCCAGCGGCACGCGCCCGAAGGACACACCGTCCGCCGCCGCGCCAAAGTGCACCTGCGAGCGGTAGCCCGTAAGCGCTCCGCCGTTTTCGGCGGACAACACGACCTCGTCGCCCAGCGAACTCAGCGCAAAGCTCGCGCCGAATTGTTCCTCGTAAAACACCACATACCCATTCGCCGGCACCACGGTCCCGGCGGGAATGTGGAACTTTCGCAACTCTCGATGGTCATCGCTCAGCCACCACCCGCCGATGTCCAGCGGCGCAGCCGTCGGATTGTAGAGCTCAATGGCGTCTTCGAGCGGCGCCGTGGAATGCGAAAGCACTTCATTCACCACCACGGGCGCGGGCAGCCAGTTGCTGTGCTCGGGTGAACTCGTCAGCGGGAACGACGCCATCGTCGCCGCGCCGTCCGGCAGACGACCCTGCGAAACATTGATTTCCTGTCGTCCAAAGGAAACGCGGCTGAGCACGGTGGCGGCATCCGCAGCGAGCAGGAAGATACTGTCTCCGCTGGCGCTCAATTTGAAATGAACGTGATTTCCCCCGCGCCCGTCGTCCGCCTGGAATTTGGTGAATCCGTGTGGTGCGATGAAGGAGAGAGCAGGGATGCACGTCTTCTTCCGCGCCGACAATTTGTCCGTGAGATGCAAGCCGCCGAGCGCCACGGGCTGTGCGACGCCGTTGTAGAGCTCGAACCAATCGTCGCCATGCCGCGGCGCGGCCATCCATTCGTTAATCGCCAGCGCATTCGCCGCGCCGAGCGGCACCGCCACGTTATCCGCGCCCGGCGACGGTTGCACCAGCGCCCAGCCGCCATTGCCGCCGAGCCGGCCAATCGCGTAGTCCACGGCTTGCGGACCAAAAGTGACGCTATCCGCAATGGCGGAGCCGCTCATGAGCAGCACTGTTTGCCCGGAGGCATTGAGTTTGAAGCCGGCGTGCAAGCCGGGAGCGGCTGCGTTGCGGTCGCACCACACCACAAGATAGCCGCCGGGTGGAACTGAAGTGCCCACAGGAAATGTGAACTTTGCCGGGATGCGCGGATCGTCGGTCAGCGACATTCCATCCAGCGCCACCGCTCCGCTTCCGCCGTTATGCAGTTCGATGTAATCCGGCGTGGTGCCACCATTCTCCGCCGCGCCGTGATTCGCCGCGAGAATCTCCGAGAGCACGAGCGCGCCGGCGCCGGGAGCCGGGCTGCCCCAGACAAAGCTCGTCTCCGCGGACACCACCGAGGGATGGCCGAGTTCATCGAGATACGTGACCCGCCAATGATAAGTTTGACCGTAGATGAGCTGCTCGAACGGCAGGGGGAGTGACGTCTTGGCAGAATTGCTGACGATGACAAAAACCGGCTCCGCGTAATCTCCATCATCGCGGCGGATCTCCCACTTCGTCGCGGCATGCGTGCCGCCGGGGTGCACAAAGGCCGAAGAAACCAGCACCGCTCCCGCGGCAACCGCGGAGCCATCGGCCGGTGCCAAGTTAGACGGACGCGCGGGCTTGAGGTATGCGCCCAGCCCGAGCTGCGCGTTCACGTTCGCATGCCGCTGCGCGGCAAACGTCGCGGCGTGCGTGAAACCGAGTGCATTCAGATTTTCCGGATCGAGCAGCGAGTTGTTCAGCTCCCAAAGCCGCTGGCGGTATTCGTCGCGAAAGCATTTGAGCACGGTGTCCTTGAACCAGTTTGTGCCGAAGAACGGATCCTCCTCGCCCGTCGCGCCAACGAAGATCGACTGCGCTACGCGAGTATTGCTCATCAAATCGTCGAAGTCCCACGGCAGCCGCGTCCACCGGCCATTGGCGCGCCGCCAAAAGTATTGGTTCTGGCAGACATCGTCCCACGCGCCCATCCAGTTGAGGAGCGCGAGACTCGTGAGTGTGCTGTCCACGTCCAGATTCTGCTCGCACCACGTCCGCGCGTTCGCGGTGTTGAGATTGGGCGTATGGAAATCATCGCCGCGCGCCGCCCACATCCCATCGACGAGCGCCTTCAACGGAAGAGCGCCGATCCACCCGTGGTTTTGCAGCGAGTAGGTAAACGCAAAACGCTGCCATGATTTCCACGGACCGGCGTCGGCAATAGGCGCGAAATCGCCGCGCGTATACGGTCCCTCGCTGGTGTTCGCCGTGTTGCCGATGTTGCCGATGGATTTGTAGAGCTCACCCGTGGCCTCGCGGGCGTGATGGGGATCCAGCCGCTGCTGCCGGCGATGAAAGGCCTCGAGCAACTCACCATTGGACTCCCCCACTTCCAGCCGCGAGAGCGCCGGCCGGTTGTTGATGTAGAGATTCACCGAGCGCGTCGCGGGCGCGGGCAGGCCCACCGCCGCCACCAGCGCCTCGCCCTCGGCTACGTGCCAATCCTTGTCCGTTTCGAACAGCGACGTCACACCGCGGAAAGGATGCGAGTCGGGAAAATGGATCTTGTACGAATCACGCGCCGCGCTCCGCTGCGTGAAGCCGCCATGATACCGGAGTTGCACATCCCACACCTGGCCATCGGCGCAAAAAACGGCGGCTTGCGTGCCATTCCACTGCGGCGCCGTCGCGGCCACATACGGCACTTCCCGCGGCTGCCCGCTGGCATCGGCCTTCGTGACACGCCGCGGTGTCTGCGAAATATTGTTATTCAGCGTGTCGAGCGCCGCATTGGAAACGAACACATCGTATGCGGGCACGAGGTCCTCGCGCGCCGGCGTGACGAAGAACCCATGCCACGCCTCCAGCGCGCCGCCCGCGCCCACCGGGGCGATCTTCGCATCGTCTTCGCGCGGCGAAATCACTTCCACTCCCGCCCCACGATTCGCGCGGATGCGATAGCGCACCACCGAGCGATCGGAAAAGCCCGGCAGCATCGCGGTGAACACACCGCCGCCCGCATCCACCATCGTCAGTGTCTGGCGGGGCTCCGTGAAGCTCTCCACCTGGTCCACGAAATATTCCACCGTCACGGCGGAGATCGCATCCGGTGCGGAAAAAGAGGCAGTGATCTTCGCCGGTTCATTCGCGCGGACGATCGCCGCGCCATCGCTCGCCTGAACCACGCTCAGTCCAACCACAATCGGCTTGGGCGGAGTGCGGAGCAGGATCTGCGGCTGGCCTGGCGATGGCTTGCCGCTGGCCGGCGAGGCCACCCAGTTCGCCGGATCATTTCCCGGCCACGTCGCCGACACGCGCTGCAAGGACCTCCCCTCAAAGCGGTGCGCCGAGGGATCGATCCCGGTGAAACGTGTCTGCGCGCCGAGCGCATCGGCGGGGGTGGGCCCCGGGAAAGCCGGC
>OUNM010617448.1_pt1 | contig 17859 bp, 17 predicted proteins | sample 1769961 | NCBI WGS metagenome assembly OUNM01 (sample SAMEA3914820, study PRJEB12502) | metagenome | biome: forest; material: soil | place: USA | collected 2012-03-12 | depth 0.3 m
ACCCGGTGCCACAGCTTGCGCGCGGCGCGGAGCTTGGCGACCTCCATGAAGAAGTTCATGCCGATCGCGAAGAAGAAGCTCAGCCGCCCCGCGAACTTGTCGAGGTCGAGCCCCGAGGCCATGGCGGCACGGGCATATTCCTTGCCGTCTGCAATGGTGAAAGCGAGCTCCTGCAACTGCGTCGCCCCGGCTTCCTGCATATGGTAGCCGGAAATCGAAATACTGTTGAATTTCGGCATGTTGGCCGAGGTATATCCGATGATGTCGGAGATGATCCGCATCGACGGCTCGGGCGGGTAGACGTATGTGTTGCGGACCATGAACTCCTTCAGGATGTCGTTCTGGATGGTGCCATCCAGCTTTTCCTGAGGAACGCCCTGCTCCTCGCCCGCAACGATGAAGAAGGCGAGGATCGGGATCACCGCACCGTTCATCGTCATCGAAACCGACATCTCACCGAGCGGGATGCCGTCGAACAGGATCTTCATGTCCTCGACAGTATCGATCGCTACGCCCGCCTTGCCGACGTCGCCGGTGACGCGCGGATGATCGCTGTCATAGCCGCGATGGGTGGCGAGATCGAAGGCGACCGAAAGCCCCTTCTGCCCCGCCGCAAGGTTGCGGCGGTAGAAGGCGTTGGACTCCTCGGCGGTCGAGAAGCCGGCATATTGCCGGATTGTCCACGGCCGGCCGGCGTACATCGAGGCACGCACCCCGCGCGTGAAGGGGGCATATCCGGGCAGACCCGGATCGATGTCGGCAACATCTTCGGCCGTATACAAGGGCTTGACGTCGATCCCTTCCGGCGTGTGCCAGGTCAGGTCCTTGCCCTTGACCTCCTTGTCGGCCAGAGCCTTCCAGTCCTCAGTGGTCGCCACGGGGGGTCTCCATGATTTCGGTCAACACGCCGCCCATGTCCTTGGGATGGACGAAGAAGATCAGCGTACCATGCGCGCCGATACGCGGCTCGCCCAGCACCTTGGCACCCTTGCCCTCGAACCAGGCCTTGGCCTCGTGGATATCCGGCACTTCATAGCAAATATGGTGCTGGCCGCCCGCCGGGTTCTTGGCGAGAAAGCCGTGGATCGGCGAACCTTCGCCCAACGGTTCGATCAGCTCGATCTGGCTAATGGGCGTGTCGACGAAACACACCTTCACGCCCTGCGCCGGCAGGTCGAACGGCTCGCGGATCACCTCGGCGCCCATCACATCACGGTAGAACGCGACCGATCGCTCGATCGACGGCGTCGCCACGCCAACATGATTGAGGCGCCCGAGTTTCATCAGATCAGCTCCACCGCCATCGAGGTCGCCTCACCGCCGCCGAGGCAGATCGAGGCAAGGCCGCGCTTGAGGCCGTTCACCTGAAGCCCGTTGATGAGTGCACCGAGAATGCGCGCGCCCGACGCGCCGACCGGATGGCCGAGCGCGCAGGCGCCGCCATGGATGTTGAGCACGTCATGCGGAAGGCCGAGATCGTGCATCGCAATCATAGCGACCGTAGCGAAAGCCTCGTTCACCTCGAACAGGTCGACGTCCTTGGTCGTCCATCCGGCTCGGGCGAGTGCTTTCTGCGCGGCGCCCACGGGGGCGGTTGTGAACTTCGCCGGTGCGTGCGCATGCGCAGCGTGGGAGACGACGCGCGCGATCGGCTTTACGCCCAGCTTCTCGGCGATGCTCATCCGCGTCATCACCAGCGCGGCCGCGCCGTCCGAGATCGACGAGGCGTTGGCGGCGGTGATCGTGCCGTCCTTGGCGAAGGCGGGCTTCAGCGTCGGGATCTTGTCGATCTTGGCGTTGCGGGGCTGCTCGTCGGTGTCGATCACCACCTCGCCCTTGCGGGTCTTGACCGTCACGGGAACAATCTCGTTCGCGAGTTCCTTCACATGACCCTGCGCGCGGGTGAGCGAGGCAATCGCGAACTCGTCCTGCTTCTCGCGGGTGAACTGGTATTCGCCGGCCACGTCCTCGGCGAAATTGCCCATGAGCTTGCCCTGCTCATAGACGTCCTCAAGTCCGTCGAAATACATGTGGTCGTAGAGCTTGTCGTGGCCGATGCGCGCGCCCGAACGATGCTTGAGCGTCAGGTAGGGCGCGTTGGTCATGCTCTCCATGCCGCCCGCGACTATGATGTCGGCCGAGCCGGCCGCCAGCGCGTCCGAGGCCATGATCGCCGCCTGCATCGCCGAGCCGCACATCTTGTTGATGGTCGTCGCCTCCACCGAGTGGGGCAGTCCACCGTAGATCGCCGCTTGGCGGGCCGGCGCTTGGCCGAGGCCGGCGGGGAGCACGCAGCCCATGTAGCAACGCTCGATCTGCTCGGGCGTGAGGCCGGAACGCTCGACAGCGCCCTTCACCGCGATAGCGCCAAGCTGCGTGGCGCTCAGCGGCGCGAGCTCGCCCAGAAAGCCGCCCATCGGCGTGCGGGCAAAGGACAGAAAAACAACGGGATCGGCGGCGTTCATAACATCATCCTTTCTTCATCGTCTCGGTCGTCGCCGAGACCCAGCGGCACAGTCACTGGACCCGGCAGCCGTGTGGCGCCGGGACGACGGTCAGAGGGGAATATTGTCGTGCTTCTTCCAGGGATTTTCGAGGCTTTTGTGCCGCAGCTTGCGAAGACCGAGCGCAATCCTGCGGCGGGTCGAGTGCGGCATGATGATCTCGTCGATGAAACCCTTCGACGCCGCGACGAACGGGTTGGCGAAACGCGCCTCATATTCGGCGGTGCGCTGGGCGATCTTGTCGGGATCGCCGATGTCCTTACGGAAGATGATTTCCACCGCGCCCTTGGCGCCCATCACCGCGATCTCGGCGGTCGGCCAGGCGTAATTGAGGTCGCCGCGCAGGTGCTTGGAGGCCATGACGTCATAGGCACCGCCATAGGCCTTGCGGGTAATGACAGTGATCTTGGGCACCGTCGCCTCGGCATAGGCGAAGAGGAGCTTGGCACCATGCTTGATGATGCCGTTATGCTCCTGCGCGGTGCCAGGCAGGAAGCCGGGCACGTCGACGAAGGTGATGATCGGGATCTCGAACGCGTCACAGAAGCGCACGAAGCGCGCCGCCTTGCGGGACGAGGAGATGTCCAGAACGCCCGCGAGCACCATCGGCTGATTGGCGACTATGCCGACGGTCCGCCCCTCGATCCGGCCGAAGCCGGTGATGATGTTGCCGGCATAATTGGGCTGAAGCTCGAAGAAGTCGCCCTCATCGACCGTCTTCTGTATCAGCTCGTGCATGTCGTAGGGGATGTTGGCCGACGCCGGGATCAGCGTGTCAAGGCTTGGCTCCTGGCGGTCCCAGGGGTCGTCGGTCGGCCGCTCGGGCACCCCGGTGCGATTGTCCGAGGGAAGGAAATCGATGAAGTCGCGCGCCGCAAGCAGCGCCTCGACGTCATTGTCGAACGCGACATCGGCCACGCCGGACTTGGTCGTGTGCGCAGAGGCGCCGCCCAGATCCTCCTGCGTCACCACCTCGTTGGTGACGGTCTTCACCACGTCCGGGCCAGTGACGAACATGTAGGACGAATCCTTCACCATGAAGATGAAGTCAGTCATCGCCGGCGAATAGACCGCGCCGCCCGCGCACGGACCCATCACGAGGCTCAGCTGCGGCACCACGCCCGAGGCGAGCACATTGCGTTGGAACACCTCGGCATAGCCGCCGAGCGAGGCAACGCCTTCCTGGATGCGCGCGCCGCCACTGTCATTGAGGCCGATCACGGGCGCGCCGACCTTCATCGCCATGTCCATGATCTTGCAGATCTTCTGGGCATGACGCTCGGACAGCGAGCCGCCGAACACGGTGAAGTCTTGGCTGAATACGAACACCAGCCGGCCGTTGATCGTACCGGATCCCGTCACCACGCCGTCGCCGGCGATGTGGCTCTTGTCCATGCCGAAGTCGATGCAGTTGTGCTCGACAAACATGTCGAGCTCCTCGAAGCTGCCTTCGTCGAGCAGGATCTCCAGCCGCTCGCGGGCGGTGAGCCGCCCCTTGGAGTGCTGGGCGTCGATCCGTTTCTGTCCGCCACCCAGGCGGGCCTCGGCGCGTCTTTCGTCGAGCTTCTCGAGGGTCGTGGGCATCGCTCTCCTTTCCTGGGCGACGGTGTGGCGCCGCCCCTGCACCTTGGCACTTCCCCGCGCAAATGTGGTTTTGTGAAGTTGCGAATGGTCGCTTTGTGAAATATGCGGAAACGCATGGCCCGTCCCGTCCGCAGTCTCTATGCCGGTGCCCGCGTACGCGCGTTGCGGGCCCGGCTGAAGCTAAGCCAGAGCGAGATGGCGGCACGCGCTGGAATCTCGGTGAGCTATCTCTCGCAGATCGAGACAGACGGACGGCCGCTGACCGCAGCGGTCGCCCTCGCCTTTGCCGGCGCCTTCCCGGCCGACTGGGTAGGCATCGACGAGGACGAGGATGCGCGTCTCCTCGCTGGCTTAGCCGAAGCCGCCGCCGAGCCGCTGCTGCCCGAGCCGCCGCCCGCGCCCGATGTGCTGGCACGCGCTATCGAACAGCAGCCGGGGCTCGCCCGCCGCTTTGTCGCGCTCCACGCGGCGTGGCGGCGAGCCGAGGACCAGCTTCAGCGCCTCGACGACGCCTATGACAGCGGCGCACCCATGGGAGGCCGCCTCCCCTGGGACGAGGTGCGTGACTGGTTCCACGACGCCGGAAACTATGTTGACGCGATCGACACCGCAGCAGAGACGATCGGCACGGCGCTGATGCCCGGTCCCGAAGCGCTCGCCGAACGGTTGCGCGAGCGCCATGGCATTACCATTCGTCCCTTATCGGTGGACTCGCCCACGCTGCGAGCCTTCGACGCTGCACAAGGCCTGCTGACCATCGACCCGGCCCAACCCGCCGAAAGCCGCGCCTTCCAGCTTGCGCACCAGCTCGCCCGGATCGAACTCGCGCAGGAGATCGACGCCGTTCTCGCCAGCTCCGTCCTGCGCTCGCCCGAGGCGGCACGCTTACTGACGGTCGGCCTCGCCAACTATGCAGCCGGCGCAATTCTGATGCCTTATGAGGCGTTCCGCGCCGAGGCGCGCCGCGTGCGCCACGACGTCGACCGCCTGCGCCGACGCTTCGCGGTCAGCTTCGAGCAGGCCTGTCACCGACTATCCACGCTCCAGCGGCCGGACGCGCGCGGCCTGCCCTTCTTCTTCTGCCGCGTCGACATGGCGGGCAACATCACCAAGCGCCATTCCGCCACGCGGCTCCAGTTCGCACGCTTCGGTGGCGCCTGCCCACTGTGGATCATGCACGAGGCGGTCGCGATCCCGGACCGCATCCTCATCCAGCTCGCCGAGATGCCGGAGGGAACGCGTTATGTCGCGATCGCCAAGGGATTGGTGAAGGAGAGCGGCAGTTTCGCGCGCGCGCCGCGTCGTTACGCTGTGGCGCTGGGCTGCGAGATCGGCGAGGCAGCCGATTTTGTCTATGCCGATCATCTGGATCTCGCGCGCGCCGATGCGGCGACGCCGATCGGGGTCTCCTGCCGCATTTGCCCGCGCACGGATTGCGAACAGCGCGCCTTTCCTCCATCGGGCCGCGCGATCCGCGTTGACCCGGAACGGCGGGACGTGGTCCCCTATCGCTTCGACTGAGCGCCGCCCTCAGGCGGCGATGCCGCGCAGCTCGATCATCCGAATCTGTGCCGGGGTGAAGCCCGCGGCGCGGAGCTCGGCGGCCTGCACGTCGGGAAGATGATGGCGATGATGCGCGACGACGACCGCACGCCGCAGCGCCTCCAGCCGCGGATCCGCCAGGGGCTGGCTCCCCGGGCTCAGGCCGAACACGAAGGAGAATATACGTTCGATGCGGCCGGGCGCCTCCAGACTGCCGAGACTGTCCGTCCGAGCCAGGTCGATCACCTGATCTTCGAGCGGCGTGAACTCCACGCGAGTCGTTTCACGCAGTCGAAAAGGCTCCACCTCAACGGTTCGCATTTCGGCCGAATCTGCGACGTTGCGGGCGGTGTTCTGATACGCCAAGTCCGCCTCCTTTGCGTCACGCAGCCACGACCATCGAGGCCATCTTGACCCGCGTACCGATCGGTAACATTCTGTCAAGTGCGAGATGTTGGGAATGCAGGATGCAGGGTGAACAGAAGATTGCCAGGGTGCGCCCGCGCGCTGCGGACCGCGTGTCGCGAACGGCTCGCCGCCTGTTCTATGAACGCGGCATCCGGGCCGTGGGCGTGGAGGAGATCGTCGCCGAGGCAGGCGTCACCAAGCCCAGCCTCTATCGGAGCTTCTCGTCCAAGGACGCGCTGGTGGCGAGCTGCCTTCAGGACCGTTTCAACCGGATCATGGGCTGGTGGGATGATCTTGAGGCACGCCTGCCGAACGATCCGCTGAGCCAGCTGCAGACCCTCATCGCCGAAGTCGCGGACGAAGCCGCCTCCCCCTTCTACCGCGGATGTGCCGTCACCAACGCGGCGGTCGAGTTTCCCGAGTCCGGCCATCCCGCCCGCAAGATTGCGGAGACCTACAAGCAGGCAATGCGCGTGCGACTGCTGGCACTGGTGGAGCGCCTGCCGGTCGATCAGCCGGCGCTGCTCGCCGACGGGCTGATCCTGCTGTTCGAAGGCGCGCGCGCCGCACGGCATACCTCTGGCGCCCAGGGGCCGGCGGCGTCGATGCGAACCGTCGCCAATGCGCTGCTCGCCGCCTCGCTTTCCACCGCGTGCAACAACTGAAGCTCAGTCCGGCGACAGCTCCGTCTTGCCGTCGACGAGCCGCTGGAGTCGTAACGGGTTGGCCGCCTTCACGGCTTGCGGCAGCAGCGCATCGGGCAGGTTCTGATAGCTGACCGGGCGCAGGAAGCGCTCGATCGCGAGCGTGCCGACCGAAGTGGTGCGGCTGTCGGACGTGGCCGGATAGGGGCCGCCGTGGACGATCGCGTGGCTCACCTCCACACCCGTCGGCCAGCCATTGGCCAGCACGCGGCCTGCCCGGCGCTCAAGGATCGGCAACAATGGTCGGGCGAGATCGATGTCCTCATGGTCGATCTGCAGGGTCGCGGTCAGTTGCCCTTCCAGCTCTTCGAGCACTGACGCGACCTCAGCGAAATCCTTGCAGCGCACGAGGATCGAGGAGGAACCAAACACCTCGTGGCTGAGGTTTGGATCAGCGATGAACGTGGCGGCGTCGCTGGCAAAGAGCGCACCCGGCGCGCAGTGCAGCCCTGCCCCCTGCCCGCCACGGGCCAGCAGCTCGACGCCATGATGCGCAGCAAAAGCGGCCACCCCCTGCTCGAAACTGCGATGGATGCCCGGCGTCAGCATGGCATGCGGCGTGGCGCGGCCGAGCAGATCCGCCGCTGCCGCGACGAAGCGGTCGAGGTCGGGCCCTTCCACGCCGATCAGGATTCCGGGATTGGTGCAGAACTGGCCGGCGCCCGACGTGAGCGACTGCACGAAAGTTTCAGCCAGCGCCTCGGCTCGGGTCGCAAGCGCTGTGGGGAAGAGGACCACGGGATTGACGCTCGACATCTCGGCATAGACCGGGATCGGCTCGGCGCGTTCTGCGGCGATGCGGGCCAGTGCGAGGCCACCGCCACGCGAGCCCGTGAAGCCCACCGCCTTGATGCGCGGATCGGCGACAAGCGCACCGCCCAGCGCGTTCGTCGTTCCCTGCAGCAGCGCGAAAACGCCGTCAGGCAGTCCGCACGCCTTCACCGCATCGCGGATCGCACGGCCGACCAGCTCGCCGGTGCCGGGATGGGCCGGGTGCCCCTTCACGACAACAGGGCAGCCCGCCGCCAGCGCGGAAGCCGTGTCACCCCCCGCCACGGAGAAAGCGAGCGGGAAGTTGGAGGCGCCGAACACCGCGACCGGGCCAACCGCAATCTTGCGCAGGCGGATGTCGGGACGTGGCAGCGGCTTGCGGTCCGGCAATGCACTGTCGACGCGCACACCCAGCCAGTCGCCTGAACGCACCAGCGCGGCGAATAGGCGGAGTTGGCCGCAAGTACGCCCCCGCTCGCCTTCCAGTCGGGCGCGCGGCAGGCCGCTCTCGACCATCGCGCGCTCGATCAGCGCGTCGCCCACCGCCTCAATATGGTCCGCGATCGTCTCGAGGAAGCGCGCCCGAGCTTCGGGATCGGTCTCGCGATAGGTGTCGAAGGCCTCGGCGGCGAGCGCGCAGGCCTGCGCGACTTCGGCTGCGCCGACGCCGGCGAATTCGGGCGCGATCAATTCGCCGGTGGAAGGATCGACTGCACGGAACAAATCGCCGCCCCGCACAGCTTCGCCCCCGATCAGGCTCGCTCCATCCAGCATCGCGTCGACTCCCATGATCGCCCTGCCCCACACTGGACCGACGGCCGCGACTTATGATGTCTCGCGACCAGTTTCAAAGGGAGTCGATGCAGTTCGGCTGGCAGCTCGCACCTTATTTCTTAGCGCGGGTCGCCGACAGAGAGACTTCAATCTTCACGTTGGTCGCCACCGTGTCACCGGTCGCGAACTGCCCCTGGCCCACGCCGAAGGTACGACGGTCGATGGTCAGGGCGCCGCGCATCGTCGCCTCGTCGCCCTTGATTGCCAGCGTAAAGGGCAGCACCGCCGGCCGCCGGACGTTGCGGATCGAAAGCGTACCAATCGCCTGATAGCGACCGCCGCCCAGATACTTGAACTGGTTGGCTGCAAAAATTGCTCGCGGAAAGGTCTGCACCGCGAACCAGTCGGCGGTAGGAAGCGCCTCGTCGCGCGTCTGGTCGCCGGTCGTGGCCGAGCCCGTATCGATCACGGCGGTGACGCTCGAGGTATCGAGCGCCTTGGGATCGAACTGGATGTGGGCATCCCAGCGACGAAAGCTGCCGGTGAAAGCCTGCCCGTTCATCGCGCCGACGAAGCCAAGGCGAGATGCCTGCTTGTCGACGGTCCAGATCGCTGGCGTGGTCGATGCGGCAGGCCTCGGAGCTGTCGCCGGCTTCCGCGCGGCGCCGACCGGCGCGGCCACCAGAAGAGCAGTGGCAGCAAGAACAATCAGACGCATAATTCAGATCTCCGACGCAATGGACGCTACCCGACGACGCAGAAGCGGCAACATCCGCGCTGCCACGTCATCACGGTCCCACACAAGATGCTTGATGGCGGCCGCGATATGCATGACTGCGAGGGCGAGGAGGCTCCAGGCCAACCAGGCGTGCACGTCGCCCACCTGATCCTCGATCAGCTTGCGCGTCGCCATCGGGAGATTGTGGATGAACCCGAGATGCGGCCAGACAACCTTGGTTTTGAAAAGCACGGTCGGCAGGTTGTACGGGCTCGCCGAGACGATCACCCAGCCGGTCAACGGAAGAACGATCATGAAACCGTAGAGCATCCAATGCGTCGCGCCGGCCACGCCACGCTCCAGCCGCGTCATGTGGGCCGGAAGCGGCGGTGGCGCATCGACAAGGCGCCAGCCGAGACGCAGCAGACTCAGGATCAGCACCGTGAGACCGATCGACTTGTGCAGCTGGAACAGCTCGTACTGCGCGAACCCCTTGAGCTGGCCCATCCGCCAACCGTACCAGATGTTCGCGAAAATCAGGGCCGCGATCAGCCAGTGCAGCACAATCGCGACGGCGGAATAGCGGGTGCGGTGGACAGCCATGGTGATGCTCCGGCACGAAGGGGCGGCAGAAATCCGAGCCGGTCGTCATCGCCGGCCCGGATCGTTTCGTCAGGCAGCCTTGTGCACGAAGGCGGCGCTGATCCGGATCGTAGTCTCGTCGCCAATCAGCGGCACGTATGTCTTCACGCCAAAGTCCGAACGGTTGATCTTGGTGGTGGCGTTAAAACCGGCCGTGTAGGACTTGTCGAGCGGGTTTACCCCGGCGCCGTTGAATGTGGCGTCGAGCGTCACCGGCTTGGTCACTCCGTGGAAGGTCAGGTTGCCCGTGATCGCGGCCTTGTTCGGGCCGGTGCGGACGACCTTCGTCGAGACGAAGTGGATCGTCGGATACTGCTCGGCGCCCAGCCACTGGTCGCTCTTCAGTTCGCCATCGAGCTTGGTGTTGGTTGTCGACACCGTGGCAACCGGGATGGTGATGTCGAGCTTGGCGGCTTCAACATGCGCCGGATTAATCTCGAGCGAGCCATTGACGTTCGAGAAGTCGCCGTTCCAGTCGGTGAAGCCCATGTGCGAAACGCTGAACTGCACGCGGGTATGGTACGGTTCGACGGTGTAGCTGCCGGCCTGGACGGCTTTGGGATCGGTGTTGGCGGGGCCGGCCGGAGCCGCGGCGAACGACGCGGAAGCGACCAGCAGCGCTACGGCGGCCGAAGCAAAGGTTCGGGTCATGGTCAGGTCCTTTGGGGGGAAGCAGCTAGCCGCCGCCCGAGCCCCCTTGCTCCCGGAACCGGCGACGGATCGCGAGCGCCCGTTACGAACGCGCCGCCTCGACAAAACGGATATGGCGCCGAAGCCTGCCGAGAAATTGGGATAATATCGAATAAGGCTATTCCATAATATCGAACAGTCCTGATCCAACCACGGCGCCCTTATGCCGATTTGATGAAATCCGATGCAAGCGCTCCTCGAAGGCTAAGTACCGCCCAGGCTAGTCCGCATGCTGCCTCAAACAGCCGGAGGGCCGCATGTTGCATCGAAAGCCGATCGCAAGCCTGCTGCTGCATGCGCTTGGCGGCGCATTGCTGCTGCTCGCCGTTGCCTTATGGCTTCTGCTAGTGAGGATTGGCCGGGGCGAGGCCGGCCACGAACCGCCGCTTGTCTACCTGCTGGCGATCGTCGCTTTCTGTTGCTCGAGCGCGGGTGCCGCGCTGCTGTTCAATGGGCATCGATTGTTCGAGGACGTACCCGCTGCGGGCCACTGGACGCCCGGTGTGAAACCCGCGACCGATCTGCGGGATGTGGAGGGGGACGATCGGTCAGACGGAGTATGACACCGGACGCCCAGCGTCGCGGGGCGAAAGGAGGGCCGGCTTGCAGGCTCGCCCTCCGTTCGCGTCTAGTTCAAGGTGCCGCAACAATAACGGTCGGCATATTGGACGCGGTCTGGGACGCCCTTTTAGCCGCCGCAGCGTTCGCCAACATGGCATCGTGCCGAACGGACTGGAGCATCCGACTACGGTCCTGCTCACTGCCGGCAAACACAACCCAAGCCTGGAAAGCTTGATCATGGCCGATACCGTCGGGAAGAGGATGCAGGGTGGAAATACCTTGGACCGCCCTCATCGCCGCCACGTCGAGATCACGCGAGCCCGACGAACTAACAATGGAGACATCGCTCGGAACGCCGTTGTCATTGCAACGGAAAGCGATCTTCGACAGACCCTGGTGATAATCTTCCCGCCCCAATGGGCGCGGATAGGTAAGCTCGGTATCCAGGCTCTGGGCGACCCGGCTCGACCAATTCTGAACCGATAAGGTTGCCGCCTGAACGGTGATGCTGTTCTGTCCGTTCTGTGTGTCTGGCTTGGCTCCTCCAGCCATGACAGTGCCAGGTATCGCTAGCAGGGGCGCGATGACAAGCACCCTCCAATTTGGGTTCAACATGTCCGTGTCTCCTCGAGTGCTTCTGCCCTCGCGGCAAAAAACGCGTTGTATGTGCATCGTGATGGCTGTCACGCGCCGCGAGAAGCTTGGCGCAGACGCAACTTTCAACCCCGGCACCTCTCGGATAGCATCGCGTTCGATCCCCGCCATGTTGTAATTTTCGATAAATTTGCTTCTCAGTTTTGAAATATATCGCTTTTGAAACACGGGAATTCCGCAGCTTTCGAATTTATGTCAAAAAAACCGACAAGCCGACGATTCGTCGCGTCCGACGGCCTGTTCACCGCACCGGTGCAAGGATGGCGCGTTTTTGAAGCTATCCGGGGAGCGGTGGACCGAGGCGGGACCGTGCAGCGTGGCCGAAGATCCTGGCTAACGGTCAGCAAAATAAATCTCTGAGCGCCCATCGTTGAGCGATTATCTCGCTCAGTAACGCATCCAATATCGGAAGGAGACGGCCGCCCCCCGAAACAAAGTACGGGAAGCCGAGGGGCGGCCAGTGACCGGCTTTGGGGGCGGGGGAGGAGCGGCGCCGGTCACTGACCCTGAGTTAGGACCAATCGACGAGAGACTATTGTATGTTCGCGCGGGAATTTGTCCGTTTTCGCGACATTATCCAAGAATAGTTCTTGCGCCCCCATAACCCGTTCTGCCCGGCCGGAAAAACCAAACGACCCGGTTGCACCTCCGACTGGATTGGATATATTTGAATTCAGAATTCAAAGTGGAGTGGCGCGTGGAGGCAGAAACCGACATCTTGATCGTCGGAGCGGGATCGGCGGGTCTGGTGCTGGCGATCGAGCTCGCACGTCGGGGTATCGATTTCCGGCTGATCGAACAACGCGACGGCCCGTTCACAGGCTCACGCGGCAAAGGCCTGCAACCGCGAACGCTGGAGGTCTTCCATGGGCTGGGCGTGATCGAAGAGATCGTGGCCCAGGCAGCCCCCTATCCGCCCATCCGCCAGTACGGGCGTGATGGGAGATCCACCGATATCGCGCCGCCCCCGCATTCCCCGATCCTTGGCGAGCCTTATTCCGAATCGCTGATGATTCCCCAGTGGCGCACCGAGGATATCCTCCGGGCGCGCCTCCGGGATTTCGAAGCCGAGCCCACGTATCACGTGGAATTGATCGACCTCTTGCAGGGCGAGGACGGCGTGGTGGCGACCGTCCGTGATAGTAGCGGCCTGAGCCGCATCCGCTGTCGTTATCTCGTCGGCACCGACGGCGGCCGCAGCACGGTGCGTAAGCAACTCGGCATAGGCTTTCCAGGCGAGACCCGACCTTTCCGTATGCTGCTCGCCGACCTGCCGGTTGCCGGATTGCCGACAGATGTTTGGCATCGCTGGAAAGACGCGCCGGGCGGTCAATTTGCCCTGTGTCCGCTGGCCGGCACGGACCTGTTCCAGCTCGCTGCCGAAATCGCGCCCGATTGCGAACCGGACTTCTCCACCGCGGCGATCCACCATCTGATCGCCGAACGCACCGGACGCGACGACCTGGGTCCGGGCGAGCCCGGTTGGGTTTCGCTTTACCGGGTCAATTTCCGTCTTGCCGATGCTTATCGCGTCGGTCGCGTCCTGATCGCAGGGGATGCTGCGCACGTCCATCCGCCGACCGGAGGCCAGGGCCTCAACACCAGTGTTCAGGACAGCTATAATCTCGGCTGGAAGCTGGCGGCGACTCTTCAGGGCGCACCCGACGCGCTTCTCGACAGCTATCAGGCCGAACGACGCGAGATCGCCGCCGGCGTGCTTGATCTGAGCGCCGGCTTGCTCGAGGCGATGACCGAGCGGGGCGATATGCGTCGGGGCCGCGATACACTGCAGCTCGATATCCATTACCGCCATTCGCCGCTGTCGGCGGAATGGCACTGCACGCCGGGCAGCGTATCGGCAGGCGACAGGGTTCCAGACCTGGTGCTCCGTGCGAGCGATGGCAGCACTCAGCGACTGTTCGACCTCATCGCACATCCCGGCTTCTCGGTGATCGCCTATCGCAGCGACATCGACCTCGACCCCCTGTCGCATGTTTTCGGCGCGCGACTGATCCGCGTGGATGCGGGAGATGCCGCATGGACGGATACCAACGGGGATTTCCGCCAGCTGTTCGGCCTCGACGGCCCCACCCTCCTGCTCATCCGCCCGGACGGCTATCTCGCCGTCGCGTCCGACGGAGGCCACCCGCACGAGCTGTACGACTGGCTGGATCGCTGGATCGGGCGGTCGGCCGGCTCATCGCACGCCGCGGCAGCATGAGCTTCGCCATGGAGTGGGTCGGAACGACGGCCGGCGCACGCAGCAGCGCACCCGACGAACGCGCCGTTTCGCTGCAGGGGCTGATCCTGCGGGGAGATGCAAGCGACCGCCGGGCCCTGTTTCTCTTCCTTCGGCCGCCCTCGGCCTGGCAGTTGATGCCCATCGAGCAGGCGACGGTCGCGGGAGGCGCCGACATCCTCTGCGCCACCAGCCGCTTCGCGCGCAACGAAGCGTTGGCGGTGTTCGAGGAGACGCTGCTCGACATCGGCGCATGGATCCGGACTGCGCGCGAGGACTGGGGCTATAAGCACATCATACTGCTCGGCTGGAGCGGCAGCGGCACCCTCTCCGCCTTCTATCAGGCACAGGCCGAACAGCCGACGATTACGACAATTCCGGGCGGCCGAGCCCTCGACCTCTCACGGGCCGGGCTGCAACCCGCGGACGGACTGATCTTCCAGGGCGCCCATGCCTCACGGGCACGCATGCTCGCCGAGGCGATCGACCCGTCGATGATTGACGAGGCCGACGGCAGTCACCGCGACGCTGGTCTCGACCTTTACGACGGCGCTGCGCCCCGCCCGCCCTACACGGCCGACTTTCTCGCGCGTTATCGTACCGCCCAGCGTGCCCGGATCGAACGGATATCGCTGCGGGCTCGCCAACAACTCCAAAGCGAGGATCCGACAATCCGCAACCGCCCCTTCGTGGTCGAGCGTACGATGGCCGATCCGCATTATCTCGATCTCACGATCGATCCCAACGGACGCGCACGCGATCAATGCTGGCTGGGTTCACCCGTGACGGTGAACGTCGCGCCCGGCGGGATCGCACGCGTCGCGACGCCCGAGGCATGGCTCTCGCAATGGTCGGTCGAAGACAGCCAGGCCGATGCGGTGCGCTCGGCTGCCTCGATCCGCTGCCCGTTGCTGGTGATCGAGAACGGCGCCGATGATGCGGTGCCGCCCGCCCATTTGCGCGAAACGTTCGAGGTCGCCGCCAGCCCGGACAAAAGCTTCGCCCGCATCGAGGGCGCAAGCCACAGCTATGCCGGCCAGCCACAACAATTGCAGGAAGCCGTCGCGCTCGCCCGGCAATGGGCCGGAGAGAGGGAGCTTACCTGATGCACCCCCAAGCCAATGAGCAGCGCGCGCAGCTCGAAGCGCTCTATGCCGAGATGGCACCGGCAGGCCTCACGCCACTTTGGGAGGTGCTCCACGCACTTGTTTCGCCGACGCCCAACAGTCCCGCCCGCCCGCATCTCTGGGACTATGCGATCGCGCGGCGACACCTGCTTCGCGCGGGCGACCTGATCAGTGCCGAACAGGCCGAACGGCGCGTCCTCATTCTCGAAAATCCCGGCTTGCAGGGGCTGTCGGCGATCACGCCGTCACTCTACGCGGGACTACAGCTCATCCTGCCGGGCGAAGTCGCGCCGGCGCATCGCCACACGCAGAATGCACTTCGCTTCGTGGTGGAGGGCGATGGCGCCTTCACGGCGGTCGATGGCGAGAAGGCCATGATGCGGCCGTTCGATGTCATCCTGACTCCTGCCTGGCAGTGGCACGATCATGGCAATGCGACCGACCAGCCGATGATTTGGCTGGACGCGCTCGACATCCCCACGGTGCGCCATTTCGACGCGAGCTTCGCCGAAAAGGGGCCGGACGTCGTCCAGCCCGAGCAGGTGCCACCCGACGACAGCATCGCTCGCTATGGCCGAAACCTCCGTCCGATCCGGGGCACATCGGCCGATCGACGTCCCGCCTCGCGCCCGTTGTTCCATTATCCCTATGCGGAATGGCGCGAGAGCCTTGGCGCGCTCGCCCGCAACGCCGATCCTGATCCACACCTTGGCCATGCGCTCGAATTCGTGAACCCGGCCGATGGCGGCGCCGTGCTGCCGACGGTCGCGGCGCATGTCCGGCTGCTGCCGGCCGGCTTCGGGACCCGCCCTCGCCGTTCCACGGACGGCACCGTGTTCGTGGTGGTGGAGGGCGAAGGCGAGGCCGTGATCGACGGCGTTTCCATGCCGCTCGGTCCGCGCAGCATCTTCGTCGTACCCTCCTGGACGACACTCAGCCTGATGGCCGACCGGGAGCTGGTCCTCTTCGCCTACTCCGACAGGGCTGCGCAGGAGCGGCTCGAACTCTATCGGGAGCAATGCCTGTGACCACTGTCTTCGTGCCACCGCCCCCTGTGCTCGCACCCACCAACGACGGCGCGCTCTTCCCGGTGCGCCGGATCTTCTGCGTCGGCCGCAACTACGCCGCGCACGCCCGCGAGATGGGCCGCGATCCCGACCGCGAGCCACCCTTCTTCTTCACCAAATGGGCGGAAACGGTGATCGGCGACGGTGCCACCCTGCCCTATCCGCAGGCCACCGCGAATTTCCATCATGAGGCGGAGATGGTAGTCGCGATCGGCAAGGGCGGCCGCGCCATCTCCGCGGAGCAGGCCCTCGATCATGTCTGGGGCTATGCGACCGGCCTCGACATGACCCGGCGCGACCTGCAGCTCGTGGCGCGCGACCTCGGTCGGCCGTGGGATGCGGGCAAGAATGTCGAAGGCTCCTCGCCGCTCGGCCTGCTGCACCCGGCGACGGAGCTGGGGCATCTCGATCGAGGACGCATCGCGCTTACGGTCAATGGCGAGACGCGCCAAGAGGCGGATCTCACTGATCTGATCTGGTCGGTGCCGGAGATCATCGCCCATCTCTCCTCACTGTGGCGGATCGAGCCGGGCGACCTCATCTACACGGGCACGCCGGCCGGCGTCGGCCCGGTGGTCGCAGGCGACAGGCTGCGGTTGGAGATCGAGGGCCTGACCCCGCTTCATATCATCGTCGGCACTCCGGCGGCGTGAGGCGATGATCCTCCACGGCTATTTCCGCTCGAGCGCGAGCTGGCGGGAGCGAATCGTGCTGGGCCCCAAGGGCCTCGCCGCCGAACACCACCCTCATCACCTCCGCCGCGGCGAGCATCGTGAACCCGCTTATCGGGCGATCAATCCGCAAGGCTTCGTGCCGGCGCTCGAGCTCGACGACGGGCGCATCCTCACTCAGTCACTGGCGATCGCGGAATTTCTCGACACGCTGGTTCCCGAGCCGGCGCTGCTGCCCGACGAACCCTATGCCCGCGCACGCGTCCGTGCCTTCGCTCATATAATCGCGTGTGACATCCATCCGGTCCAGAACCTTCGGATCCTCGCCCGCCTGCGTTCGCTCGGAATCGACGAGGACGGTGTGCGGCAGTGGGCGGCTGACATGATCGCGGACGGGCTCGATGCCTGCGAACGACTGATCGCCGAGGAGGCCGGTCCATATTGCTTTGGTGCAAGGCCCACGCTCGCGGACGCCTGCCTTGTACCGCAGCTCTACAATGCGCGGCGCTTCGGCGTGACCATTCGTTGGCCGCGCCTCGCCGCGATCGACGCGCACTGCCAGGAACATCCAGCCTTTGCCACAGCCGATGCCGCGGCCCAACCCGATGCCGAATGAGGAAAATGCCATGCGTTTCGTGAGCTATGTCGTCGATGGCCATGCCTCCTGGGGCGCGCTGACCCAGGAAGATCATATCGTCGATCTCAAGGCGCGTGGCTTCGGCGAAACATTGCGTGCTGCAATCGCCGCCGAGCGACTTGTAGAAGCCCGTGCGGCGATCGAGAAGGCCAAGCCCGACCACGCGCTTGGCGATGTCAAATTGGCTCTTCCCCTCCCCGACGCCGGCAAGGTCCTAGCGGTCGGCGCCAACTATTCGGCCCACGCCGCCGAGATGAGCCGCGATGTCGGCAGCGATCCGCAATTCTTCCTGCGGCTTCCCGGCAGCCTTGTGCCCCACGGCGCCCCGATCGTGAAGCCGCGCGTTTCGGACCATCTCGATTATGAAGGCGAGCTCGCCGTTATCATCGGCAAGCGCGGGAGGCACATCCCGCTGGAATCCGCCATGGCGCATGTCGCCGGCTACAGCTGCTTCAACGACGGCACAATCCGCGACTATCAGAAGGTCTCGCTGCCGGTCGGCAAGAATTTCGAGGCGAGCGGATCGATGGGCCCGTGGATGGTGGCGGCCGACGCCGTCTCCTTCC